>Ga0315293_10000869_pt1 | contig 28768 bp, 27 predicted proteins | sample YL17G13_20_MG_FD_203071 | JGI IMG/M metagenome (GOLD analysis project Ga0315293, IMG submission 203071) | Sediment microbial communities from Yellowstone Lake, YNP, Wyoming, USA - YL17G13_20 | ecosystem: Environmental > Aquatic > Freshwater > Lake > Sediment | place: USA: Wyoming | collected...
GGATTGCCCGTGCCGGTGGCCTTGTCAACCAGGTACTGGCCCTGTGCTGCGCCCACCGCAATACTGTCGAAGGTGACATAGTAATCAACTGCATCGGTGTCACGGATCAGGCGGTCATAGGAGATCACCTTGACGCCGGCGGCTCTGGCTTCCGCAGCAGCAGCGGCAGCGGCGGTACCGTCCTGTGGGCAGATGACGATCACTTTGACGCCCTGGGCGATCAGAGATTCAACGTTGGCCTTTTCCTTGGCAGAATCGCCCTGGCTGAAGAGGATCTGAACGCTGTACCCGGCAGCCTTAAAGGCATCGTTAAAGCGGGTCTCGTCCTGGATCCATCTCGGCTCATCCTTGGTCGGAAGAACAACACCAACCGAGAACCCCTCCGTGGTTGAAGGCGTGGGTGTAGTTTCGGTTGTAGGCCCGCAGGCGGTAAGCGTGAAGCTGGCGATCAGCACGAGGCTGATCATGAACATAAGTTTCTTCATTTTTCTCTTTCTCCTTGATAGTGGTTGAAAAAAAAGGGGAAGCACTTGCGTTTCGCGCAATGCCTCAAAGTTTTGGGAATTAGAGTTGTCTACTGTGTGACCAGACTCTTCGAACGAGTCGCTTTGGTAAACCTCACCTCCTTTCGGTCGGTAACCTGGTGTAATGCGATGGTCAATGCTTGAATGACTGCACCCATACCCGACGAGCGCCTTCCTAGCATCGCAGTGGTAATTCGCACCACGCGGGTGGAGGCTGGCAGGCTGCGCGTTTGCACAGCCTGGCGCATCGGTTCCAGCAGCAGGTCGCCGGTGCGGGCTACGCCACCGCCTACGACAACCATACCTGGATTGAATAAATTAATTAAACCCGCGATGGCGATCCCAATGTGGGTGCCGGCCTTCGCCAGAATTTGCTGCGCCAACAGATCTCCCCGGCGAGCAGCGGTAGCCACCTCGCGAACGCTGATGCTCTCTACCGGTTGGATGGCGGCCATTTGCGTGCGCTTTCCCTTGCGGACGGCCTCCTGCGCTTGTAGTGCTATTGCCCGGCCGCCAGCGATCGCCTCCAGACATCCATGGTTGCCGCACATACAGACGGGGCCATTCTCGTCAATGGTCAGGTGACCGATTTCGCCTGCCGAACCGGTCACGCCGCGGTAGATCTGTCCGTCGAGAAGCAGGCCAGCGCCGATGCCCGTCCCGACCTTGATGTAAGCCAGGTTGCCCTCGCCTCGACCGGCCCCAGCCGCCCACTCGCCCAGCGCGCCCAATTCTGCATCGTTATTAAGTGAGACCGGGCATCCCCAGCGTTTCTCCAGATCATCCCGGATAGGATATTGATCCCAGCCGGGCATGAGTGGAGGCGAAAGGACCATACCGGCTTTCGTAACGATCGGGCCGGGTACGCCTACGCCGATTGCTAAAATGTTTTGCAGGTCCAAATTGACTTTCGTCAGCCTTTCATGGAGCAGCCGGTCAGCTTCTGCGAGACAAGTTTCGGGTCCGCGCGTGATGTCGAGCTCGATCTCGGTTTCGTCCAGGATGCGTGCAGACAGGTCGGCGAGAAAGATGCTCAAGTGGGTTGCGCCGAAATCCAGACCCGCCACGTGGCCGAAGATCGGATTGATCTCGAGCACAATTGGCGGGCGTCCATAGCGGGCACTGATGCTATCGGCTTCGCGAATGATTTGGCTGGCTAGTAAGTCATTGACAATTGTGGTGACAGCCGCCCGGCTCAGAGCCATTCGACGGGCGATCTCGACTCTGGATATGCCCCCTGGTGTAAAGCGAATTAAATCCAAGATAGCATGTTTGTTAACGTTCTTTACATTCTGAATCGAAGTTAACGGGTAATAGAGGCTCACAACCAGCTATCCAGCGATAATTCACTTGTTTTAGTGATTTTATGATAGCATGAATTTTAACTTTGTCAAGTGTTTTAACTAACTGCTTCCTTAAAAAATCGAATTCGGTGGATCACAAATTGAGGAGGGGCGCACCTTCTAATGGTGCGCCCCTCCTGTGGAAAAATCTCGAATCTGTGATTTATTGGATCTAGCGTATCTTCTCAATAATTGGGGGAAAATGGGGGCGAACCCCCATACCCCACTCTGTTGAGAAGTTAAAAATTAGCGCTTCAGAGCGTCCCAACCGGCGTAGTGGGCCGTATCGGCCAGCTCGGCTTCGATACGCAGCAACTGGTTGTATTTTGCCACTCGGTCGGAGCGGGCCGGTGCGCCGGTCTTGATCTGGCCCATGTTGAGGGCTACGGCCAGGTCGGCGATGGTGCTGTCCTCGGTTTCGCCCGAACGGTGGGATGTGATCGCCCGCCAGCCGGACCGGTGACAGGTCTCGACCGCTTCGATGGTCTCGGTCAGCGTGCCGATCTGGTTGAGCTTCACCAGCAGGGCATTGGCAGCGGCCTCTTTAATGGCGCGCCGGACACGGGTCGGGTTGGTGACGAGCAGGTCGTCACCCACGATCTGGATCTTGTCGCCCAGTTTCTTCGTCATGAGTTTCCACGTGTCCCAGTCATCCTGCGCCAGGCCGTCTTCGATGGAGACGATTGGGTAGTCCTTGACCCATTTGGCCCAGAACTCGACCATCTGCTCGCCGGTCAGTTTCTTGCCTTCCTTGCGCAGGTTGTAGGTTTTGGTTTCCTCATCGTAGAGTTCGGAGGCTGCCGGGTCGAGGGCGATGGCAACCTGTTCGCCGCGCCCGGCCTTGAAACCGGCTTTGGCGATGGCTTCCAGGATGACCTCCACGGCTTCGTTGTTGGCCTTGAGCGCCGGGGCGTAACCGCCCTCGTCGCCGACCAGCGTGACGTAGCCTTTGTCCTTGAGCACGGACTTGAGGGCGTGGTAGATTTCCGCGCCCCAGCGCAGGCCTTCGGCAAAGGTCGGCGCGCCGAGCGGCATGACCATGAATTCCTGAGCGTCGGTGGACTGCCAGGCGGTGTGTGCGCCGCCGTTGAGGATGTTCATCATCGGGACCGGCAGCACGTGGGCATAAACGCCGCCGATGTAGCGGTAGAGCGGCAGGCCGAGCGAATTGGCTGCGGCCTTGGCCAACGCCAGCGAGACGCCCAGGATGGCGTTTGCGCCGAATTTGGATTTGTTGGGCGTGCCGTCCAGGGCGATCATTTCGGCGTCAATGGCCTTCTGATCGGCCGCATCCCAGCCGAAGAGTTCCTCGGAAAGCACCTCGTTGACAGTGGCGACGGCCTTCAGCACGCCCTTGCCGTTGTAGCGTTTCTTGTCGCCGTCGCGCAGCTCGAGCGCTTCGTGGACGCCGGTGGATGCTCCGGAGGGGACCGCGGCGCGGCCCCACGAGCCGTCGGCCAGTACGACCTCGACCTCGACGGTCGGGTTGCCGCGCGAGTCGAGGATCTCTTGAGCACTAATGAGTTCGATTGTGGTATCCATAGTTCACTCCAGAATTGAAAATCGGACGGTGTCCGTTGTTATGCCAGCGGGTAAGTATAATCCAGTTTTGGAAAATCTTCGGATTTAGTTTGGGATGTTGGTCGGAGGAACGAATGTCTCATTTGAGTTGTAGCTTACGGTTCTGCGTTGTGTGGTAAAATATCGCCGAACTTGATTTCGGCGATGAAGCTCGCCAAAACCGTCTTTGGACTGATAGCCTCTACTGAATTATTTTCAGTAGAGGCCTTTTTATTCACCATGTCATTTTCACTGACCGTGATCGAACTGAAACACGCACTCCAGGAGCCTGGCTGTCAACTTTGCTGGATTGGACGCAACGCGGCGGAGCGATATATCCGCCACCTACTGTGGGAGAGCGTAAACGACGTAGAGATCCGCCGGCATTTCATTCGTTATCCCGGACCAGCCAGGTTCCTGCACCAGGATGCGCTTTCTCGATTAATGGGTTCGCAGCAAGGGCTGCAAGGCTATATCCACAAGCACAGTTGGGACCTGCGGGAGGAGCCCCTGACGGAGAACGAGCGCCAGGTCTGGAGGGAAGTGCTAGCGTTTGTTAACGGCCAGCCTCCCTCCTCCTTTGAAGGGTTTAAAGACAGGAGTTCGAGGTGAGCCTTGCCTTTTGCCCCAGTTGCCGGCGCGCTTCCTCGGCGGGAGAAGTCTGTCCGGAGTGCCATTGTCCGTGTAGTGCTCCCGCACATACTTACGTGGAAAGGCTTCTGGAGACAATTCTTTTTGAAGAGACAGGTCGCGCTGGCATGGCGGTGGATGTGCTGACCAAGTGGCTGCATGAGCCGCGCACCATCGTCCCGCTGATCATGCTCCTGGATAGGAAAGATGACCCCTACCCCCTCGTGCTGGCGGCGCGCGGGCTGGGCAGGCTGGGTGATCCGCAGGCAGTCCCGAGGCTGGTGGAGTTGCTGCTCGATGAGAACCAACCATTTGTCGCCCGCATCGCCGCGGCGGAGGCACTGGAGAAAATCGGCGGAGAAGATGCCTATCTTGCGCTGAAACAGGCTGTGGGGAGTCGGCGTCCGAGTGTGGCGGCGGCCCCTGCCCGGGCGCTGGATCGATTACGAGAGGCAGAAAAGGATTTCGAGCCATGACCTATTACAGTATCCTTTCTTACAAAAACGTTGTTCGCGAAGAAAAGGCGGAACTACCGACTTGTTTCGCTGACTTGAATCTCAACCAGGTGATAAATGCCATCACCTCCAAGAAGGAGGAATATTATCTAAAGCCGTTCTTTTACGCGCCCCTGCGCGATATCGAAACCATCCGATACAGACATGAAGTTATGCGGGATATGGAAGGAGAGATGCTGATGGCGCACATTAGAGCCTTTGCCGAAAAAATGGTTCTTGTGCGCCGTTACCTGGCGCTGGTAGAGAAACTGGACTTCAATTACCATAAAAAAGGCTGGTTCCTGGAGGCGGCGTTAGTCTACTGCGATGCCGTGACCGACCTGGCGCGTGACTTGAGCCTGGCGGAAATCAAATCGCGTGGCTTTTTGGCCTTCCGCGAGTACGTGTTGAGCTATGTCCGCTCACGCGGCTTTGAGTCGCTGGCGGCAGAGGCGCGTAAGGTCAAGGCCGGACTTTCGAGTGTTAAATATAGTGTAGTTATCCAACTCGGAAAATTCAGCGTGAAGAAATTTGAAGGGGAGACGGATTACAGTGTGGAAGTAGAAACAACTTTCGAGAAATTCAAACAGGGCGCGGTGAAGGATTACCGGCTTGATCTTTACAAAGGATCAGGCATGAACCACATTGAAGCGCAAATTCTTGATTTTGTCGCCCGGCTGTATCCCGAACAGTTCGCCGCGCTTGATCACTTTTACGGGGGCCACAGCCAGTTTGTGGACGAGACCATCCGAATATTCGACCGGGAAATTCAGTTCTATGTTGCCTATCTGGAACACATCGCGGACTTCAAACGCCAAGGGCTGGTTTTTTGTTACCCGCAAGTTAGCGTAGCAAGCCGTGATGTTTACGATCATGACGGATTCGACCTGGCATTAGCGTACACCTTGCTTAATACCGAGAAGCCGGTCATCTGCAATGATTTTTATCTCAAAGTCCCGGAGCGTATCATCGTCGTCACCGGTCCCAACCAGGGAGGCAAAACCACTTTCGCCCGCACTTTTGGCCAGTTACATTATCTTGCTAGTTTGGGTTGCCCCGTGCCGGGCAGCGAAGCGCAGCTCTTTCTGTTCGACCAGATTTTTACGCACTTCGAGAAAGAAGAAGATATCCGTAACCTGCGCGGTAAATTACAGGATGACTTGGTGCGTATTCACGGTATTCTCGCCCGTGCCACGCCGGACAGCATTCTCATTATGAACGAAATTTTCGCGTCAACGACCCTGAAAGACGCAATTTTCCTGAGCAAGGAAATTATGGCGCGGGTGATGGAACTGAATTTGCTATGCGTGTGGGTGACGTTCATTGATGAGTTGGCAGCGTTAAGCGAGAAAACGATCAGCATGGTCAGTACGGTCCTCCCCGAAAATCCAGCGCTACGGACGTTCAAGATCGTTCGCAAGCCCGCCGATGGGCTGGCTTACGCGCTATCGCTTGCCGAAAAGCACCGCCTGACCTATGCTCAGATAAAGGAGCGCATTAAACCATGAAAGTATTTTTGATGCACCGCGAGCGAGATTCCGATCCAAAGCAGAAACTCCCGCCCAACAAAGCCGCGCTGACGCAAGACCTGGAATTGATCACCCTGTTCAACGCAATGGCGCTTGGTGATAAATTCTTATTTGAAGTAGCCAATCAAGTCGCCTTATCCAGTTTGGACGAACCAGACGCCATACGCTACCGCCAGGACATTCTCAAGGATTGCCTGAAAAACGCCGCAATTGTCAGGGAAATCTACCAAATTCCCATCCAATCCATCCAAAACAAACAAAAACACTGGCTGGGAATTTTCAGCCAGTATCCGGGCGGGATATTGAGCAGTGCAATCTCGCTGCTGCAAATGTTCGTCGGCCTTCTCAGAAAACTAAAGCAAATTGCTGACGAGCACGCAGACGAATTCGAGTCCGAAGGTTTCAAGCGATTCTTTGCGATGATTCAGCAGGAATTGAGCGATGATTATTTTTCCGTCGTAGAAAACCATCTGAAGGAACTAAGATTTCGCAAGGGTGTTTTGTTCAGCGCAGAATTGGGAAACGGAAATGAAGGTGTGAATTACATCCTTCGCAAAGCCAACCATCGCGGTCGGAATTGGGTGAAGCGAGTCTTGTCTCGAAAATCGCCCGTCTATTCCTTTACCCTCCATCCCCGCGATGACCACGGCGCACGGGCGCTGGGAGAATTAAAGGACAGGGGTATCAATCTGGTCGCCAACGCAGTTGCCCAATCTGCCGACCATATTGACAGTTTTCTCACCGCACTGCGGCTTGAACTGGCTTTTTATATCGGCTGCCTGAATTTGGCCGAGCAACTCGCCCCAATGGGAGAACCCATCGCATTCCCCGCGGCGGTGGATTCCAGCGAGCGCAGGCATGCTTTCACCGGGTTGTACGATATCTGCCTGGCGCTAACCATGAAGAAAAAAGTGGTCGGCAACGATGTCAACGCCGATGGCAGTGAGCTTGTCATCATCACCGGCGCAAACCAGGGCGGTAAATCCACGTTTTTGCGTAGCATCGGGCTGGCGCAATTAATGATGCAGTGCGGCATGTTCGTCCCGGCGGAATCCTTTTCTGCTAATGTGTGCACTGGACTTTTCACGCACTACAAACGAGAAGAGGACACATCCATGAAAAGCGGCAAACTTGATGAAGAACTCAGCAGAATGTCCGTTATCGTGGACAATATAACCCCAAATTCCTTGATGTTATTGAATGAATCTTTTGCCGCCACAAACGAAAGAGAAGGTTCGGAGATTGCAAGGCAGATTACCTGCGCATTATTGGATGGACGTATCAAGGTTTTCTTCGTGACGCATCAATATGAATTAGCGCATGGTTTTCATGACAAGAAAATGGATAACGCCATTTTCCTGCGGGCTGAAAGGAAAGCCGATGGCGGGCGGACTTTTAAAGTAATCGAGGGCAAACCATTGCAAACCAGTTATGGCAAGGATTTGTATCACAAAGTATTCGGGACAGACGAATAAATCCATTCATCGAGATGGGTTTTGCAAATCTTCCTTACCCAGACAGGTCTAAGCCACTGCTTTTCGAATGAATGGAAAAACCAGCAAGGCAGCAATTTCGATTACAACAACATAAATTATTAGTAAGATGCCAGAAAAATCGTACAATAAACCCAGCGCAGCTCCACTCACGAACCAGGCAGTTCCATAAATTGTGTTAAAAATCCCATAAGCAAACGCCCGCCGTTCCATCGGGACAAGATCAGCAACCGAAGCGCGCATAATCGTTTCGTGCACTGCCATGACCAATCCCCAGACAACAGCACTGACAATGGCTAATATGTATTGGTGCGAAAACGCTAAGAATGGTAGTGGCAGGGTTACAAAGGGAATGATGAACAGGGTTTTGAACCCGATTTTGTCATAAGCCTTCCCTACGACCAGGGCAGCGAGAGCATCGACACCCATCGCGACAGCATACAAAATCGAGATTTGCTCTACCGTAACCACCGATCGAGACACCCAATGGTAGGAGATGATTTGGAAATTGGCGAAACCGGCTACGCACAAGAAAGTGAACAATGCGTAAATCCAAAAAACGCGCGGTAGTTTCGAATTACCTTGCATACGTTGTGGATATTGCGAGACTATAGTATTTTCCAGCTTTTCAGGCGCAGGCACACGCAAGCGTGCAACAACGAGTGCGACCATTGTCAAAATGGCTGGGATCCAAAGGACATTGAATCCATCACGAAAGCTATCTCGCTTGAGGAATGCAACGGTGAAGATGAGAGGACCAATCACAGCTCCGATTTGGTCCAGCGCCTCATGTACGGCGAACCCCCAGCCACGTCCGATCTGGTAAGATGCATGGGAGAGCATAGTATCTTTCGCCGGCGAACGGATGGCTTTCCCGATACGTTCAAGGATGAGTAGCACAACGGCAATTTCCCATCGGTTGGTAAAGGCCAGGAGGGGAATACTTAAAAGCAAACCATAACCGATATATGTTGCGACCCAGTAGGCGCGGGTACGGGAAGCCAGGTAGCCTGAAACTAGGCGGAGAGCATATCCCAGGAACTCTCCAAACCCTGAGACCAATCCAATAGTGGCCGCGCTGGCACCCAGAAAAGCCAGGTAGGGGCCACTAATACCACGACCTGTTTCGTATGTTATATCTCCAAGCGCACTCACCAATCCAAAGAGAAGAATAAATTCAAGTGCCAGGTTTTTCGGGTTTCTGTTGTGGGTATCCTGTTTTGACGGCATCATTTTCGGGTATCCTTTCGATTTTCTCGAGCAAGAAAAAGCCTGCCTGCATTAATTTAGACATGTGTGGTGCATTCACTGGTAAGCTACTGGAGGGCGCGCTGCATGGCGGCGCGATGGAAGCCAAAGGCGCGCCCGCGCGCTTCGGGCGAAACAGAAACAGACAATTAATTTCCTTTCTGTAGATCGTAGAAAAGAAGATATATCCATCGCAGATGGCGCGTGGGTTCCATATAACAAAGCAGGATAAGTTGGTATAAATCTCATCCCATATCTTTTCTCTTGTGTATTAGTCATCCTTGTTATCGAAGAATATTATCGTGAGGCGAAAATCCACATATATATATGCTGAGCAATGACACTGCTATGATTAGAATTCTGATAAATATTAATTGTTCAGCTCTCCTCTTTACCCGATTAGCGCCTTCTATGAGCCTCAATAAATCAGCCAGATCATTAATAAGAATTGTGGAAAGTCTTCTCGCGATGGGGGAGCTGTTTATCACATATGATATCCCGATATCCGCTACTTTAAGAGCAATTCCGTCATTTGGTCCATCTCCAACCATGGCTATCCGATGCCCTCTTTGTTGAAGAAGCCTGATAAGAACACCTTTTTGTGAGGGTTTTAATCTTGCAAATACAGAACAATAAGTGGATTGTCTGGCGACCTCCGATGATTCCATTCCGTCGATCATCCCTCCGGTCAGACAGGCCTGCGAATCTTGCGTGATTCCGCACTCTTCGCTTACCCTTATTGCAGTCTTAGCCCTATCCCCGGTTAACAAGATACTTCTGATTCCTTTTTCCTTAACTCCCTTTATGATTCCGCGAGCTCCTGGCTGCAAGGAATTTTTCAATTGGACCAGGCACAGAAATGTATATTCTGCAAGGGCTCTATCGGAAACGCTGGTTTTGTAAGCTAACGCAATTGCTGTATCCCCATTTTGGCTAATCGCATCTGTGCTTGATCTGTTGCTGCGCCAAAACTCAAAATCCACCTTTTTCAAAGCGCCAGTCGCAGTCACATAATGGCCGCACATGCCAAGTACAACTTCGGGATCTCCTTTTACAAAATAATTTACTTTCTGATCATCCCATTCAAAGCCACAGGCCATATACCGGTTTTCAGAATCAAAGGGGACATCGTATACGCGCTGATAATGCGACAATAGTTCTTTTACGTCAACGCCATTTTTTACAGCAAAAGACATCAACGCCTTGTCTACTGGATTTGCCAGGCCAATTTTTTCATAGAACAGAACATCGTTGCATAATGCGCAGGCAATTTTAACCAAGTGAAATATGCTTCCTTCTGATCCTTCACTCAATACATCATCTTTATTGAGTATCCTGTTCGCAAAATAGACATTATTGACATCCATGTTCCGCGTAGTTAGAACCCCTGTTTTGTCAAAACACATGATGTCAATTTTATGCAACCACTCTAATGCTCTCACGTCGCGGATTTGGATATTAAAGCGCTCCAATTTTTTTAGTTCGTTGAAAACCAGAAAGTACTGAAAAAGATCATTGTTTTGCAACAACAGTAGAATTATTGACCATAAAAAATAACAAGCGACAATCCAAATGTCATTATTGGATCGCGCGAAATAAATAAGGAAAGCCGGCAGGAACAACCCGATGAGGCCAAGATAACTTATTTTGAATATCCTAAACTTATGCGGCTTGTTTTGTTCCCTTTCCTGTTTTAGGACCTTCCCGTATTCTGTTTGTTCGCCGGCTGCAACGACAATGCCCTTTCCTGTGCCTCTAATGACTCTGCTTCCCATATAAAGCATTACATCATCGTCACCAACCTTTTTGATGACCGGCAGGATCTCCCCTGTTATTTCAAATTCATCCACCTCCAAACTTCTCGCTTCAACAAGTTTGAGATCAGCGGGAACAATATCTCCTGCCTGCAAGACCACCAGATCGTCCTTGCACAAATTGTCCTCATCGGTGCTGATGAGCTTCCCATCTTTGACAATTGTGACAGGGTTCCCTTTCATAACAAAACTCTCTCGCTTCTTAGCGGGTGGTTTTCTCCGGGATAAACCACAAAGCGACAAAGGCGATAAATGCCACTATGGCGCCAAAAGCAAAGGGAGCGGCGGAGGAAACGCGCTCCCATAAAGCACCCGCTATCAGGCTGGCAGGCAAGGCCATGACGCCAATTGAGGCATTATATAATCCATATGCTGCCCCGCGATTGGCCTCTGGTACTAATTCGGCCACCATCGCTTTCCCCGACCCTTCTGTAAATGCATAATACAAACCGTAAAGTATGTACAGCCCCCAAACCATCCAGGGAGCTTTTATAAGAGCAAAGCCCAGGTAGGTAACAGCATAGATTGCCCAACCAATCGTGATTGCCTTGCGTCGCCCGATGCGATCGGAAAGTTTACCGGCGGGTATTGCCGCCAGTGCAGAGACCAGGTTAAAAGCCGCGATGATGAGCGGGATGACAACCGGTTGAATGCCTACATCGTTGGCTCGTAAAATCAAGAAGGCATCCGAAGAATTTCCCAGTGTAAAAATAAGCATCACAATCAGGAAACCGGCGAATGGTCCACGTAGAACCTTCACTGAAATGGCTTGTTTATTGACAGGTTGTTTGCGTTCTTTGACCCATAGACCAATGATCAGCAGAGGCAGCGCCGCAATAACACCAGCCACCCAGAAGACTTCACGGTATTTGTTGGCATGATCAACCCAAAGGCGCAGCAGACCATAAGCGATCAGCGGCCCAACTGAGGACCCCAGCGTATCCAGGGTGCGCTGAACTCCAAAAGCGAAGCCTAATTTTCGGTTTCCCGCAGACCCGGCGACCAGGGCATCGCGCGGGGCATCTTTTAGGCCCTTGCCGACACCATCGGTCAACCGCAGCCCCAGCGCGGCGAATCCAGTTCCGACAAAACCCAACAGAAAACGCGCAGCAGCCGAAAAGGCATAACCAATGAACACAATTGCTTTCCGAACGCCAAGCGCGTCCGAGAGATAACCCGCGCCAATTTTCATCAAGCTGACCACAGTGGTGAGCGCGCCCTCAATCAGGCCAATGAACTCTTTGCTTAACCCCAAAACAGATGTGTAAAATACGGGTAATATGGGCTGGATCATATCCTGAGCCAGTCCGCCAAAGAAAGCGACCCAGCCTAAAGAGACAACGTTTCTGCCAAGACCTTTATCTTCCACAGGAGATTTGTCTATGGGAGCATTTTCAGGGGTTTTCTGATCATTCATCGGAAACATCTCCTTGATTTTATAAAAAAAGCTTCCAACGACATTTACGAATTGTCGCTAGAAGCTATTAGCCATTTCCAGGCGGTTTGGTCGAGACAAGCGAGCTTCATCGCTTGAATGCGTTGGAATCCTTGAAACCTGCGATCAGGGACTATCTCACGCCGAAGTGAGTTTGGGCAAATGACAGGTATTGTTCATCGAAACCAAAGTGTAATCCCCCGCATGTGCCTTAAACACATTGACAGCACAGGCGTCTTGCTCAATATGCCAGAGACGCTCATTTCCCAATCCCAGCACTCCGAGCAGGATGACACGGTTGATGACTGTATGTCCGACCAGGACTATAGTTTGCCCGGAATGACCATAAGTCAAATTCATTATGGTTTCCATTGCCCGCTTTTTCAAGTCTTCCAGGGTTTCGCCTCCGGGGATGCGTACCCGCTGAGGCTCTTCGTACCAGGCTTCAACCATCTCAGGCCATTTCTTGAGGGCTTCCTCGGGCGTCACGCCCTGCCATTCGCCGTAGTCAATATCGGCCAGTCCAGGGTGGACTTCCACAGGTAGGTTAAAGTGTTGCGCAATTGCTTCCGCTGTCTTGACCGCCCGCGGGAGGGGGCTGGAATAGATAGCGACAGGCTGCCATTTGGCTGCCACACGCCGACCGGTTGCCTCAGCCTGTTGGATACCGGCATCGTCGAGCGGAGCGTCAGTCTGAGGCCGGAAATTCTCCACTGCATTCCATACTGATTGGCCATTGGAGATAAGGAGGGTGGTTGTTGACATTCGAACCTCTTTTCCGAATTGTTGCCTCTGTTCAAACTCAAAAAAAAACCTCTGCCAGTGACATTTGTCCTTGACAGAGGCTATTATCCGTTTTACGGCGGTTTATTATTCTGAGCGAGCCTCATCGCTCTAGTGATATTCTAGACTAAATATTCCTTTTAGTCAACATTAGAAATAGACTTATCCGCCACGCTGCCTTCACCAATCCAACAAACAACGGATGCGGGTGCACCGAGCGTTACAGCTATCCCGCATGAGAAGCCGAGTACACGCGCAACTCGCGATCCAGCCGTTCGGCCAGCCGGTCTTTCTGTATTTCTAGATCGTAACGTGCCTGGAGATTCATCTAGAAATTTTCAGACATCCCAAAATAACGGGACAGGCGCAGGGCGGTATCGGTTGTGATGGAGCGTTCAGGATGCACGATTTCGTTGATTCGGCGCGGGGGAACATTGACATCCTTCGCCAGTTGATACTGGCTGAGTCCCATCGGTTTTAAGAATTCTTCCAACAGGATTTCGCCAGGATGAACCGGCGCGGATTTTTCACTCATAAGTGACTCCTAATTAGATCACATTGATCGTCGGCGCGTCCTTCTGCCCTAGCGCCGTAACGCTGATGCGTGCGGCCACCTGCCCGGCGATGGCTTTCAGGGCTTTGGCCGCCCCCGAATCTGGCTTGGAAACGATTACCGGCTCGCCGGTATCCCCGCCCAGGCGGACAGGCGTCTCCATGGGGATCGCGCCCAGGAAGGGGACCTTGGCGATGCGCGCCAGGTCCTCGCCGCCGCCGGAGCCGAAGAATTCGCCGCGCATGTTCTCGATCACGCCCAGGATCGGCACTTCCAGGGCGCGGAACATTTCCAGGCTGCGGCTGGCGTCTTCGAGCGAGACAGCCTGCGGCAGGGTCACGATCAGCGCGCCTCTGAGGGGCAGGATTTGCGCCAGGGATAGAGGCGCGTCGCCGGTGCCCGGCGGCAGGTCAACGATCAGGTAGTCGAGTTCGCCCCAGTCCACGTCGGATAGGAACTGGCGGATGGCGGAGTTGAGCATCGGTCCGCGCCAGATGAGTGGCTGTCCGGGTTTGACCAAGAAGCCCATGGACATCAGCTTGACCCCGTAAGCCTCAGCCGGGATGAGTTTCTCGCCGCGCGAAGCGGTGCCGGGGATTTGCTTCACGCCCATCATAGTCGGGATGTTGGGGCCGTAGATGTCCGCGTCCATCAGACCGACGCGGGCACCGCTCTGCACCAGGGCGACCGCCAGGTTGACGGCCACCGTGCTCTTGCCCACGCCTCCCTTGCCGGAAGCGATCGCGATGGCATTGCGGATAGGCAGGTTGAGCATGCCGCGCATCCGGCCATCATTCGGGACGCTGGCATCCATTTTGACGTTGACAGCCTCGACGCCAGGGATGGCCAGGACCGCAGCTTTCGCTTCCTGCTCGATCCGGTTGCGCAATGGGCAGGCTGGCGTGGTCAACACGATGGTGAAATTGACGGTGCTGCCTTTGATCTCCAGGTCACGGATCATGTTGAGCGTAACCAGGTCACGGTGCAGTTCGGGTTCTTGTACCTTGCCAAGGGCGGCAAGGATGGTTTCGTTCGATATTTTTTTAGGCATAATATTCTCTCTATTCGGTATGGAGACTTCACAGGAATCCACCGTCTACTTTTCCGGCTAAAACCGCTATACAAAACGCCAAGAATGTCCCCCAAAGACCGTTATTGGAAACCTGTGAGGTCTGTTTTTCAAAAAGGCGAAACTCCAGTTACCTCTTTCTACTCAAATAAGTCTCGACATCTGATTTGGCGGCTCGATACAGCCCTACCAGGTCTTCATCTGAGCCGCGATAGCGCTTCAGGGTTTGCCTGGCGCAAGCCGTACAGCCATGCATCGCACGGTAAGAATCGGCGTTGCACGAGACGCAGCCGTCCAGGCGCGCCATCATCAGGATGAAAGCTAGATACTCGACAGATTCCGGCTCTGCGTCGCCAACATGCGCCACCAATCTTTGCCAAGTTTCACCACGCTGGTCGCGCAGGGTCGGAATGACGCGTCCCGGAAAGAGCAGGTCGGTGTCGGGGTTGTACATTATTCCGCTCTTCCGGCGCGAGCAGCTTCTTTCGCCGCGCGGGCCGCGTGTTCCTTTGCCGCGTTGACCGGGCGGATGCTCTCGTAATACGCGACCGGCTTGGCGAGCACTTCTTTATCGAAAATCATCCGTTCGTAGGAGGCCAACTCGTAGTTGTGATCCATTTTGATGGCGTCGAATGGGCAGTATTCGGCGCATAAACCGCAGTTCATGCAGATGTCCGCGTCAATGTAAAATTCAGCCGGATCGGGGATTGGACGGCCAGTTGTCGGGTCCGATCTGCGCACGATCCAGATGCACTGCGGCGGGCAGACTTTGGCGCAAATTCCGCACGAAGTGCAGTGGTAGAATTTTTCACCGTTCGAATTCATCTCATATACCAGGAAGGGGACGAAGCGGAACTCTTCGGGAACTGGTATCTTTTCTTCCGGATATTGGACGGTGAAAATGCCGCGTCCCTTTTTACTGGCGCGGTGGGCAATCCCTTCTGGTGAGCCGTAGCGTTTGCGTCCCAGCCAGCGGATGTCATCCAGGTAGGTTTCGATGAAATGCCTGGCGCTTACGCTTAAACCTTTCAAGATGCCTTTACCGTACATTCGCAATCTCCTCTCGGGGGTTACGTTTTTACGTTTCACGTGCTTGTAAAACGTAACCCGTAAAACGTAAACCTATCGGTCTGTCTCGCCAAGCACGATGTCAATGGAGCCTAAGACGGCAACCACGTCCGCGACTTTCTGGCCGACGCACATCGGGCCAAAGGCGGTCAGGTTAATGAAGGATGGAGCCCTCACGTGATAACGCCAGGGATTCGGTTTGCCGGTGGAGATGACGTAGAAACCGAGCTCACCTTTCGGACCCTCGACTCGTCCGTATGACTCGCCAGCCGGGACGCGCACCTGGTACTGGGGTTTGCCGCTCTGGATCGGTCCCTCGGGCAGCCCCTTGACAGCCTGCTGGACGATGCGGATACTCTGGCGGATCTCGTCCAGGCGGATCATGAAGCGGTCGTAGATGTCGCCGTGATTGCGCACGGCTACCTCGAACTCGAAACGGTCGTAGATGCTGTAGGGTTCGGCGCGGCGGACGTCGTACGGGATGCCTGAGGCGCGCAGCAACGGGCCAGCCGCCGAGTAGCGGATGGCGTCCTCGGCGGTCAGCACGCCTTGACCGATCCCGCGCGCGCGGACGATCTCGTTTTCGGTCAGGAAATAGTCAATCTCGTCAATCCGTCGAGGCAGGCGCTCGAAGAACAGATCTTTGATCTTTTCGAGCGCGCCCTCCGGCAGGTCGCGCGCCACGCCTCCAAAGCGGAAGTAGTTGCACATCATGCGTGAGCCAGCCACCGTCTCGAAGATGTCCAGGATGAGTTCGCGCTCTTCGAGCGCATACAACATGGGGGTGAAGTACGCGCCCAGGTCATTGAGCAGCGCGCCGATTGCCATCAGGTGGTTGGCGATACGCGTCATCTCCGCCATCATCACACGCAGGTAGTCGGCGCGTTCCGGCACGGCGATCTGCATCAGCTTTTCGACTGCCAATGCATAGCCGAAGTTGTTGCTCATCGAGGAGAGGTAGTCCAGCCGGTCGGTGTAGGGCATGTTCATCAAGAAGGTGTTGCGTTCCCCGATCTTCTCGTGGTTGCGGTGCAGGTAGCCCATCACCGGCTTGAGGCTGACAACGGTCTCGCCATCCAGCATGACCGCCACGCGGAACACGCCATGCGTGGACGGGTGCTGAGGTCCCATGTTGACGATGATACGGTCGGATGGCAAGCCAGTTTCGTCCTGCTGGGATTCCCGCAAGGCCTCGTAAAGCGCCTTCTCAGGCTCGTACTTGCCCTTATCCGGGTCGAAGCTGTCCGGATAGGCGATGTTATCGCCAAATGGGTTCTTGTCTTCGGCCTGGACGATCTTGCCTTCCGGCCAACGGCTCTTGAGGGGTTTGCCCTCTTCTTCGAAGTACGCTTCTTTCCAATCCTTGCGCAGCGGGTGGCCGGCAAAACCCTCCCACATCAAGATGCGGCGTAGGTCGGGATGACCGGTGAACTTGATGCCGAGCAGATCCCAGGCCTCGCGTTCTTGGAGTTCTACGCCGGGATAGATCGAGACGAGCGACGGCACCTCGACCGGGTCCTGGCGAGGCGCCTGGACTTTGAACACCAGTCCTGGGCCGCCGGTAGTCTTATAGACATGATAGACAACCTCCAGCTTGCCTTCGGGGAGATAGTCCACTCCGGTGACAGAGGAGAGATAATCGTAGCCAAGCTCGTCGCGCAGGGTGGTTGCAAGTTGAAGCAGGTTGTCTTTATCCACGATCCAGCCGGAGTAGCCAGGGCGGGAGTCGGCGCTGAGGATACCGGGAAAAAGGGCCGGAAGGTCGAGGGCCTCGTTGGGAATGGGTGTCTTCATAGCAGCCTCTGTCATGAATTCTGCCCCTTGATCTGCGGGATCTTGCGCGGATCAATCAAATCCGGCCCCAGGATAGGGATGGGAATGGCCTCAGCCGGGCCTTTTTGGTACCAGCGTACGGTTTTGATGGATTGGGTGCTGATCTTCTCTTGCAGCTTGATCAGGCCGTTGAGTAGGGCCTGCGGGGTGGGCGGGCAGCCTGGAATGTAGACATCCACCGGGATGAACCGGTCTATGCCCGAAACGACGTTATATCCTTCTTTGAACGGGCCGCCGCCTGAGGCGCACGCACCCATGGCGACCACGTATTTGGGTTCGGGCATCTGGTTGTACAGGCGCACGATGGTGGGCGCCATTTTCTTGGTTACCGTACCGGAGACGAGCAGCAGGTCGCTCTGGCGCGGGCTGGGACGCATGATCTCCATGCCGAAGCGGGCGAAGTCAAAGCGGCTGGCGGCGGTGCAGATCATTTCGATGGCGCAGCAGGCCAGGCCGAACATCATCGGCCAAACCGAGGCGCGCCGCCCCCAGTTATAGAGGCGGTCGAGCGTGGTGATGGCTACCTGTCCCTCCAGTTCTGGGGGGATTTCATAACCCGGGGTGTTGAGTTCATTGGTGTCCATGAGGTCTCCTCGTTTTGACCTCACCTACCCCCACCCGGCCTCCGGCCACCCTCCCCCTTCCTCTCCCAATGGGAGAGGAAGGGGGAGGGACGGGGAGGGGGCGGTGAGATTTATATCACGAACAAACGGGCGGATTATAGTCGCTGGAATAGAGGTTGTCAATTCAATTACGCAAATATATATTAGCGAAAATAATATTGGTGGGTATAATATGACCTAACCCCCGTTCCCCCTTCCCTTCGAGGGAAGGGGCAGGGGGGATAGGTCAAGAATATGCCCACCTCCCGCCAGAAAATCCTTGCCTACATTCGCAAACACCAGGCCGCCTCCGCCGCAGACATCAGCCGCGCCCTGGGGATGAGCCAGGCAAATGCCCGACATCATCTCGCCCATTTGGAAGCCAATGGACTGATCGAAGTCACCGGCCAACAGCGCGGGGAGGGGAGGGGGCGGCCGGTGCAGTTCTTTGGCCTGTCGCGCCATACCCTGGACGATAATGTGGCTCATCTGGCAAGTGTATTGTTGGAGGAGTGGTTGACAAACCGTCCACCGAAAAGGCAGGAAGAACTTCTGCGCGCCCTGGCGAAGCGGATGGCTCGTGGCGGTTCAACCAGCAACTCAACAGCTGGGGGACAAAATGTGCCGTTTCCCCGCCGCCTGGCGGAGGCGGTTGAGCGGCTGAATGAGATGCACTACCAGGCGCGCTGGGAAGCGGGCGTGGTTGGGCCGCGCATCATCCTGGGGTATTGTCCCTACACGAGGATCATTAGCCGCCATCCTGAATTATGCCAGGTGGATGCTTTGCTTCTGGAAGAATACCTCGGCTTCGCCATCCGCCAGTCGGCCAAGTTGCAGGCGAGCGCCAAAGGACAGCCTTTCTGCGAGTTCCTGGTACGGATGAGCGTTGGATAGCGTTTGCGGCGCACGTCGAAAGAGTGTGCAATGTGATAGTCGCTTTCGAAGTGACTGGTACATCGCTGCACACATTCTATAGACGAGCCGAGATTGTATATTGGCGCGATTGAGATTAGAATCTCTGGTGATGCCTGCCAACAACGTCACCCGCCTGCTAGATTCCCGTAAGATCTCCTACACTGCCTTTGAACTGCCTGCTGAAAAGCTCAGCGCGACGGAAACCGCGCGCCTATTGGGCGTTCCTGCCGAGAGCGTCTACAAGACCATCGTGTTGACGCGCCCGAAGCCAGGAAAGCCGATCCTGGCAGTCATCCCCGGGACGCACCGCGTGGATCTGAAGCTCCTGGCAACCGCCCTGAACGAAAAAAAGGTCAGTCTGCCCACCGAGCGCGAGGCCGAGCAGTTGACCGGTCTGCAGGCTGGCGGCATCTCGCCGCTGGCACTGCTCAACAAGGGCTTTCAGGTACTGATAGATGCTTCAGCGCAGAACCTGGTCGAAGTCCACGTGAGCGGCGGGCAGCGCGGACTGAATATCCGCCTGCCCGTCACCGCCCTGGCCGAGTTGACCCGGGCGCGCTTCGCCAAGATCAGCGTCCCAGAAACCTGATATTTCTTTTCCCAAAGTTCTAATTTTGTCCTATAATACGTTGACTAAAAATGTAATCCGGGAGAGGATCATGACTGAACAAACTGCCAGTTCTGAGCAAATCATCGTCTGCCGCGATGTGCAGAAATGGTACGGCCATTTTCAAGCCCTGAAGGGGATTAGTATGAACGTGGAGAAAGGAGAAGTGATCGTCATCTTCGGCCCTTCTGGGTCGGGGAAGTCCACCTTCATCCGCACGCTCAACCGCCTGGAGGAACATCAGAAAGGCAAGATCGTCGTTGACGGCATCGAGCTGACCAGTGACATGCGTAACATCGAGAAGATACGCATGGAAACCGGCATGGTCTTCCAGCAGTTCAACCTGTTCCCGCACCTGACCGTGATGCAGAATATCACTTTGGCTCCCATTCAGGTGCGCAAGTGGACGAAGCAGAAGGCTGAAGAAGTGGCGATGCAGCTTTTGGAACGAGTAGGCATCCCGGAACAGGCGCAGAAGTATCCCGGCCAGCTATCCGGCGGCCAGCAGCAGCGCACTGCCATTGCCCGCGCCCTGGCCATGCAGCCCAAGATCATGCTCTTCGACGAACCCACCTCGGCACTCGACCCGGAGATGATCAAAGAAGTGCTGGACGTGATGATCGAGCTGGCGAAATCGGGCATGACCATGCTGGTGGTGACGCACGAGATGGGCTTTGCCCGCGCGGTGGCGAAAAGGATGTACTTCTTCGACGAGGGCCTGATCGTCGAGAGCGGCACACCGGATGATATTTTCAAAGACCCAAAGGAAGACCGGACGAAATTGTTCCTTTCGCAGATTTTGGAACATTAGAAGAGCCAAAAACACCAGATGAGCAGAAGAGCCAGAGGATCGCACATCTGGCTCTTCTGCTCACTGTTCACTGCTTACTATCCCTTGACCACCGCCACCGGCCGCAGGCGGGCTACCTTGCGGGCGATATTCGCCGCGCTGACCGTCTCCACCACCTCGTCCACATCTTTGTAAGCCTGGGGGGCTTCCTCGGCCAGGCCCGGCATCGAACCGGCGCGCACCCTGATCCCGTCTCGCTCTAACTCGCGGCGCAGCTCATCGCCGCGGATTTCGTGTTTGGCTTTCGAGCGTGACATCACGCGTCCCGCACCGTGGCAGCAGGAGCCAAACGAGCGCGCCATGGACATTTCCGTGCCAGCTAAAACCCATGAGGCCGTGCCCATGCTGCCAGGGACAAGCACCGGCTGGCCAGTAGATTGATATTCAGGCGGCAGGTCAGGAGAGCCGGGGCCGAAAGCTCTTGTTGCGCCTTTCCGATGGACACACACTTTGAGGCGTTTCCCCTCCACCTCGTGCGTTTCGATCTTGCCCATGTTGTGGGCGATGTCGTACACCTGGCGCAGTTCCCAACCTTTCAGCTTGCCGGCAAAAATCTCCTCGAAGGCGCGCCTTGTGGAGTGGGCCAGGATCTGGCGGTTGGCGAAGGCGAAGTTGGCGGCGGCGCGCATCGCGCCGAGATAAGCCTGTCCCTCCGGCGAATCCATCGGCGCGCAGACCAGTTCACGGTCGGGCAGCTCGATGCCGTAACGCCGCACCGCAGCCTGTAGCTCCTGCACGTAATCGGTGCAGACCTGGTGACCGAGTCCTCGCGAGCCGCAATGGATCTGTACCGCCAAACAACCTTGGCGCAGCCCGAAAACGGATGCAATTTCCGGGTCCAGCACCGCCTCGACCACGTCCACCTCGACGAAATGATTCCCCGCGCCCATCGAGCCGATCTGCTTGTGGCCGCGCTTCTTGGACCGTTCGCTGACTTTGGCCGGATTCGCTCCATCCAGGCAGCCGCCTTCCTCGGTGCGGATGAGATCGGCTTCCGTAGCATAACCATTTTTCAAAGCCCAGCGCGAGCCTTCGCGCAACACCCGCTCCAATTCTGGGATGTTGACATGCACCACGCCCTCCACGCCAACACCCGATGGGCAATACTTGTTCAGCAGTGTGGCGAGCGCATCCAGATGGGGCAGGGCGGCCTCGTATTCGATATCCGAGGACAGCAGACGCACGCCACAGTTGATATCATATCCAATTCCTCCAGGCGAGACCACCCCTTGTGGGAACTGCGTGGCCGCCACCCCACCGATGGGGAAGCCGTAGCCCTGGTGCATGTCGGGCATGATGACCACTGTGCCGACCAGCCCCGGCAGGGTCGCCGCGTTGACCGCCTGTTCCAGCGACTTGTCGTTCATGATCTGCTCGAGCAGCCTTTGCGTGGCGAAGATGCGCACCGGCACGCGCATATCCGCGCGGAAGGATTGCGGGATTTCCCATTCGTATGGAGTGATACGTTTCAGATCTTGCAGGCGGATCATGGCTGGCTCCATTCTGCGTGTCATTGCGAGGGGCGAAGTCCCGAAGCAATCTCCGCTCTCGTGAGGGAGTTGCTCACCTGCACTTGCAGCAGGTGCAAGTGTCGTCGCCCTTCGACTTCGCTCCCTGGCCTAGCCCGCCAGGGCAGGCAGGGCTCCTCGCAACGACACACGAAACTTACACATCAAAAACAATTTCTACCTCGTAGCCACGCGCTGTCGGCCGGATTTGCAGGTTGTGGTACGTCACCGCTTTTATCGCTTTGGTCAACGACAAGATGGGAGCGCCAGACATTTCAACTTTCAGCTTTATACCTTCAACTTGAACGTCGAACTCATCGAATATCAGGTGTTCCTGTTCGACAGCATAAACCAGTTCCGAGAGAAAAGCAACCAGCAGACTCTCTGCATCTGTCGCCTCGGCCTCGAACGTGCGCTTCACTTTCGGACCCTCGGCCTGATTCGCGCCCGATAGCGCGTACATGCCCCGCGCCGCTTCCGCGAACAGCGCCGGAAGGCTCTTGGCCCAGACGCGCAGAGACCAGTCTGCAGTGTGGGGGAGTTCTTCGAAACCCATGTCAAACTCTCGTCACTCTTTCTTATTCCTGAACCTGACCGGCTCGAAGAGTTGTGGCGCTTCCACATAGATGCCACGCCCGCTCACGGCGACCGAGCCATCCTGCAAACAGATTTCACCAGTGGCGAAAACCTTACGCCCCTCCTGTCCGGAGAGACGGGCTTCCAGCTTGAGCAGCTGTCCCAAAGGCACCGGGCGGCGGTAGTTGAGTTCCAGGTTGACCACAGCGACACTAAATCCAGCGCGCCAGACGGCTGCGCCCATGGCCTCGTCCAGAATCGCCGCCGAAGCGCCGCCGTGGGCGTGCCCGGGCGGCCCTTGCTGGGCTTCATTCAGCGTAAATTCAGAGAGGATCGTTCCATTATCGTCCGTGTACCAGGTGAGGCCAATGCTGTGCGGATTGTCCGATCCGCATACGAAGCAGGAGCCATGTTCGGGCAATTGTTTCATACACACTCCTCAAGTGCATTGTAATCGGTTTGAAGCTAATCTGCGGAAGGGATGATCACGGCGCGGTCGGCGCGGGTGAAAAAGGCGCGATATGCAGCGGTCTCGGCTAGTAAACCTTTGAGGGCTATGAAAAGCTCCTGTTGAAGGTATAAGTTGGCCGGATTTGTTTGTGCTGTGAAATGTAACTGTTGGCCTTCGATGCGCAGATCGAAATACCCTCCTGCCGACAGCCACTCCAACCCCAACCGGGTGGTTGCCTCGCGCTGGGCGGTGGCGGCTGCCAGTTCCGCCAACGTGACGCTTCCGCCGCGCTTGTTTATCGCAAATTTGACCAGTCCTGTCAGGCGTTCGAGGAACGCTTTCGGCTCGTCTGTGCCAGGATGGATGGCAAAGAGATGGATTTTCTCCGGCTTTACTTTTTCGAGCACCCAACGAAGCTCGGCGCTGCCGGGCGGGGTCGTCCAGATGGCCAAGGCGTTTGCAGGCTCCAGACCGTTGCGGTCTACCCCGCCGACGGCCTTTCTATCCTCGCCCTCCGCCCAGATGATGGTTGCAGGCGTGCCCTGAGCATGGTCGAAGGGTTGCAGGCTCAAAGCTGCAAGTATGTTGCGAGGGTCTTCTGCATTCCGATAATCAATGATCTCGATTTTGGGTTTTGTGATCCGAACCGGCTTCTCTTCGATCAAACGTAGGTCAACAAATTCCAGCGAGACCTGGCGCACGCCGCGGAAATCGCTGGCGCGCAGGGTATAGGCCAGGTCGAATTTGCTACCTTCCCCCGTTATGAGGCCTGGAAGTTCTTCGCCGCTGCCGTTCCACCACAAGACAGTCTGGGTCACTCCATGTTCGTCCTCGACGGCAAGCTTTAGGTGTTCTTTATTCCTGCCGATCTCGGCGATGCCCATCAGTGTGAGATTATGCGTAGCCAGGATCAATTTCTTGTTGCCCGGGCCAAAGGGTGCAAGCTGCTCGATGTTTTCGGACAGGGCGAGATCCAGGTCTGTCAGCTCAAACCAGCCATCAATTTCGAGCGTCGGCTCGATCTCGACACCGCCGATCATGCCCGCGACGGTTTGGGCGATGGCTTTGCGGAAAGCGGGCAGCCTTTCTGCTTCCAGTGAGAGACCGGCTGCCATCGGGTGGCCGCCGTAGTTGAGCAGCATATCCTGCTGTGCAGCGATAGCGGCGGTAATGTTGACGCCTTCAATCGAACGGGCGGAACCCCGCGCTGGTTCGTCCGCCGGAGCCGAGAACAGGATCACGGGACGGTGGTAGCGTTCCACCAGGTGACTGGCGGCGATGCCGATCACGCCGCCTGGCCAGGCCGGGTGAGAGAGAACGATGATCGGCAGACCGAGAAGCGACGGTTCGGCGCGCAATTGCGCTTCCGCAGCCAGCGTGACCTGCCGCGTCAGCAGTTGACGTTGGGCATTCAGCCCCTCCAGTTGGGTAGCCAGCAAACGGGCGCGGATAGGATCGTGGGTGGTGAGCAGCTCGACAGCCGGGTTGGCGTCGCTGAGGCGGCCCAAGGCGTTGAGACGCGGTGCGAGCGCGAATCCGATGTGTTCTTCGCTGAGGTGGGAGGGCGTAAGCTGCGCCATTTCCATCATCACTTTAAGCCCCAAACGCTCCGTAGAACGTAAGACTTGAAGGCCTTTTTGGACGAGGTATCGAGCGTCAGCGCGTAAAATAGCAAGGTCAGCCACCAGGCCGAGCGCGACAAGATCGAGTAAAGAGTCATGTGTGACGGGTAACGAGTGATGGTTAGCGGAAGATGAACTCGTTTCTCGTTCCTCATTCCCTGCTTCGAGCAACGCTTCTGCCAGTTTGTACGCCACCCCCGCGCCGGAAAGCGTGGAGAGCGGATGGCCTTCAGGCAGCATTTTCGGGTTGACTACGGCCGCCGCCTGCGGAAGCGTCTCCGGCAGATCGTGATGGTCGGTGATGACCATTTCCACGCCGTGGGCACGCGCGTAATCTACGGCCTGGTGGGCGGTGATGCCGGTGTCGCAGGTCAGGATGAGCTTCGCTCCGCGCTCGATGATTTCCATGAGAAAGGGGAGATTGACGCCGTGACTTTCCCTGGCGCGCACGGGGATGTGATAGGTAACATCTGCGCGCAAGGTTTGTAGCGCGGAGACGAGGATAGCCGTGGCTGTCTGGCCGTCTACGTCGAAGTCGCCCCATACGCAGATCGGCTCGTGGGCGCGGATGGCGGTCTCCAGGCGGTCAGCGGCGGCGGAAAGGCCGGGGAGTTCGGTGGCAGGCGTCGGGCTGTAATGAACCGGGGAGAGAAAGGCGCGGGCGGCCGGCGCGGTCGTGATCCCGCGTCGAATCAAGGTCAGCCCGACGAGGGGATGCAGGTCGGGCAGGGGAGCAGGTGAGCGGAGAGGAGCAGGTTCTATCCAACGCATCACAGCTCGATTTCCTGGATTTGTTCAAAGTCAATCTCGACGCCTGACAACTCGGTCTCGATATCATCCATATAACCTGCCTGGGTGCCACGATTGCAATATGAGCGGTAAGGACAGTAGGCGCACTTCTCTTCGTTGGCGGTGAGGGGAAAGTCACGCCTGGCAGCGATCTCAGTGGCCAGGCTGGTCAGCGCATCCCAGTCACGCTTATAGTATGAGGCGGTGTAGGGGAAGCGGGCTGGTTCAGCCGGGAAATCAGCGTACCAATAAATCATCTCGATCTTTTCGGGCTGGAAGGGCGTTTGTTTATTCAAATGCGCGCCGGCCTGGATGAGCAGGGCGCGGTAGACGCGGGTTTGCAACCGGGTGGCCATCCATTCGTCGCGCGGACGCTTGCGGTAGGTTTTCCAGTCAAAGATGAGCACCTTTTTGTCAGGCTGAACGGCAACCAGGTCATATTTTGCCAGCAGACGGTGCTCGCCAAGCGGGGCGGAGAGGGTTAACTCGGGGTATAGACTTCCCAAGTCTGCAAGACTTCGGAAGTCTTGCCAGTTTCCCCACCACCGCCGCAGATCAGGCGTGTTTGCCAGGCGAGCCAGTTTCTCGGCCGGCAATCCGATCAGGTGCTGCTGTACCAACCGGTGGAATAACACGCCTTCCTGTTGGTGACGTTCGTTTTCGATGGCAGGCTCAGTCTCGACCGCCGGCCAGGCCAGTTGCTCGATGTAACGCAACTGGAAGCGGCGCGGGCAGTCGGCGTAATCCTGCAAGGAGGATTGGCTGAAGGTGAATGGGTTTTCGATTTGCGATTTCAAATTGACGATTGAGGGCTGCATGGCTATTCGCTCAATTGTTCACGTATCCAAGTCAACGCGTCGGCGGGGGTCCCAATCCGCAATCCAGTTTTTTCGGCTACTTTTGGATTTGTTATGAAGTGTTTACGATTGAGTATGACCAGATAATCCACTCCTGCCTTGACCGCCGTCGCCAGGATTGGCGCGTCGGTTGGATCGGAAATGATGGAGTGATACTTTGCAACTTCCTTAGGAGCAGGGATACGGACGATCCTTGGCTTTGCCATGCGCAGGAGATCACGGTAGTAAGGCAGGGAGTGGGGAGATTTCAGCGCCAGGGAGTGTTCACTTTCAATGACGACTTGCTCGCTGATGGTGATGGTGATTTCTTCCGCCACGGCGAGCATGAAGAGGGCGTTCGCAGGTGCAAGGATGAGAAACGCTGGATCATTGACTAATTTCGGGGTAAGGATTCCAAATAGTCAACGATTTCTTTAGCCGGGAAAGAACCGGTCTCGCCAGAACTCTTGGTGGTAGTGCGGGGAGGTTCCGAACCAGCGAAGGATGTTTCACCAATAATGGCAGGGATGGATAGGTCAATCAGTGTTACATCGCAAAACCATTGCCTTGCAGCGCCGCCGCTCGTATAGGTTCCCACCGCTCTGGTCGTGCAATCCAGCCAAAGAACCGTTCCCACGTCCTCTGGAGTGGTTGCGCGCAGGTTACCTGGCAGCTCATAGTATGTTTGAACTTCAACGGTATTGGTACGCATCTCTATCGGGAGGACTTTCCCATGCACATACCAGGCGCCGGGTTGCTGATTCGCGACCGAGGTATATTCACTCATGTGAACCTCGAAAAGGTCGAAGCGCGGTTCGAACACAACCAGATAGCGCACAACAGCAAAAATGACTACCGCCAGGATGGGAGAAAGGAACAGCAGTACGCTTTGCCAACGCTTCAATTTGTTGGGTGAATAATCCCGAAGGCGATCCCGGAGCAGGAATAACAAGATCGCGAAAATTGCTATGACGATCATGGAAAACGTGGCAGGGGTGATTTTTTCCAGAAACATTAGCGGCTCCTTCCTTATTTGGTTTTTCACTATGAATATATATCAATCTTCGAGAAAAATCAACAACCATTTCAAGCACATTACAAATAAATGCCCGCCATGTCCAAAGTGGCGGGCATCTATTTGGGCGAATGGAATGTTAGGGCACAGCAACTTTAAAATCGAATTGCTGGGAGACAACATAGCCATTGGTGTAACGGACCCCCACGACCACGGCCACAGGAGCCACTCCACCAGGCATTTCGGCCGTGGAACTCTTGGCTGTAAAGGTTACTTCGAGCCTGGCCGTTGTGCCGCCAGCGGCGTGGTCGCCGCCTTGGACGATGACTCCCTTGCCGGGGAATTGCAGGTCGGGCAGCGCCATTGCCCAAATGAAAGGCTGTTCACTGACTACCTTAATGACCACGGTGTAAGATTTCCCCACCTCCATTACTTTAGGCAAACCTCTTACCAGCTTAATGGTCGCCGTGGGGACAGTTGCTGCTAAAAGCGAAGTAGCGAGGACGATCGAAAGCGCGATCAAGAGGGTGGTTCGGGTTAGTATTTTCACGGCGCATCTCCTTTTCGTTACTTATCCTCTGCAATACTCTTCCCACTATACTTCAACGCTGCGTGCGCCGCGGCCAGGCGCGCAATCGGCACGCGGAACGGTGAGCAGCTCACGTAGTTGTTACCGATGATGTGGCACCATTCGATGGATTCCGGGTCGCCGCCGTGCTCGCCGCAGATGCCCACTTCCAGTTCGGGACGGGTCTTGCGACCTTCGGTGATGGCCCACTCCATCAGCTTGCCCACGCCGTCGCGGTCGAGCGTCTGGAAGGGGTTCTTGGGCAGGATCTTCTGCTCCACGTAAGTGACCAGGAAGTTGCGCTCGGCGTCGTCGCGCGAGTAGCCGAAGGTCATCTGGGTCAGGTCATTGGTGCCGAAGGAGAAGAACTCGGCCAGCTTGGCGATCTCGGCCGCCGTGACGCAGGCGCGCGGGATCTCGATCATTGTGCCGAACTTGTAATTTAGCTTGGCAACCTTCTTCTCAGCCAGAACAGTCGCGGCGATACGGACGAGGCGCGGCTGGATCCACTCCAGCTCCTTGACGGTGCCGGTCAGCGGGATCATGACCTCGGGCTTGACCACGATCTTGCGCAGGGTGCAATCCGCAGCCGCCTCGAAGATGGCGCGCACCTGCATCTCGACGATCTCAGGCATGGCGATGCTCAAGCGGACGCCGCGCAGGCCCATCATCGGGTTGGATTCGTGCATGGATTTGATGGCGACCAGCAAGTCTTCTTTTTTCTTAAGACCTTCGGTCTCGCCCTTGACGCGCATCGTGACGACTTCCTCGAAGAGCTTCTCTTCGTCGGGCATGAACTCGTGCAGCGGCGGGTCAATCAGGCGGATGATGACCGGGTGACCGTCCATGGCCTCGAACAGGCCGTCAAAGTCCTTGCGCTGGTAGGGTAGCAGTTCATTCAGCGCCTCGGTGCGCTCCGCGCTGGTCTTGGCCAGGATCATGCGCTGGACGATGGGCAGGCGCTCGGTCTCGAAGAACATGTGCTCGGTGCGGCACAAGCCGATGCCGACTGCGCCGTACGAACGGGCGCGCCGGGCGTCTTTCGGATAATCC
>Ga0315293_10000870_pt1 | contig 28768 bp, 26 predicted proteins | sample YL17G13_20_MG_FD_203071 | JGI IMG/M metagenome (GOLD analysis project Ga0315293, IMG submission 203071) | Sediment microbial communities from Yellowstone Lake, YNP, Wyoming, USA - YL17G13_20 | ecosystem: Environmental > Aquatic > Freshwater > Lake > Sediment | place: USA: Wyoming | collected...
TTCCATCAAATCCGAACCGCAAGAAAAGCCTCTGTCTTGCGAAGAAATTCTAAAATTACTGGAAAACCATTTGGATCAGAATGAGCTTCTGGGCATGTTAAAAAAGCACGGAAACAACTGTCAGTTGGATGATCGAATGGTATTCTCCATGACTAAAGCCGGGGCTACTTTGGAATTGATCGAATTAATAAAAAAAACCCGTGTGGCAGACAGTTCGATTGTCATCACTCAACCAATCATGAATTCGAATGTCGGACCAACCGGATTGGTTCGTGGAACAGCTCCTACTGGAATTCCCGAAAAATTTCTCTGGGTGTTTGCTCATCGATCGGATCTAAAATATTGGTGGCCTCAAAATAATTCTCTTGAAATAGCCCCATCCGGAGATTGGAAAGTGGGAGCGAACTATGGTGGTCCCCAGGATATTGGTTTTGACTTCGAGATAATCGCGATTATGGTCGATGCATCCACCAATGTCTATTTAAATAATTACATTGACCACGGAGTAAATACCGGTGACTATCCAGGCATCGCCTTATCCAAGGGTGAGCCAAGGTCGCTTACTGTAACTGTTCATAAAACAAGTCATTGATTTATAGGTAGTAAAAAATAGAAAAACATATGGACAGCAACCCCAAGGTCAAAGGCTGGGACATAGCATCAGGTTCTAGGAACAGGGCTTTAGGGTCTAGGGCTTAGTGAAGAAAGGATAAGGAAAGAATAAAACGATATTAAATTTTGAAGAATAAGACAAAGTGTTTAGCTATTGCTCTTTGTTCTTCCTCTATACCCTAACCCCTATACCCTATTTCTGCACAGGAATTACGATCAGCGTCCGGCAATCCTCGGGCTTTACGGATGCGGGGTCATCCAGGTAGGTCTCGCAAATCGGGCCGCTTACCGTATAGCCATTCTTGGCGATGAACTCCATCAGCAACGGGTAGGCGGAGGCGACGGAATCGTAAGGCCCCTTGAAGATCATGTCCGCCACCCTGGCATGCTTGTATGAGCCTTTTTTCAGCGGCGCGGCCACCTGGGCGTAGGCGCTTTGCGGCAGGCAGACCTCCCATTTCAACTCTTCGGGCTTGACCTGGGCCGGGGAGCTGTAATAAATAACGACCGGCCCGCCCATCATCTCCAGTTTCTGTTTCTGTACTTCTGCCATCAGCTCGTTGATTTTCTGGGGAAACTGGGCATAGGGGCCCTGGCACTCCAGGGCAACGTAGGTGAAGTCCTCGCCGCTCTCGCGGATCTTCGGTTCCTGCTGGGCATAAAGTCCCGAAACCAGGCACAAAAAAACAATGCCATATCCCGTTCTTTTCATACTGGACCTCCGGATTTTTTCATGCTAAAAGTTTTTCCTTTTTTTGTCAACAAAAAAAATGCTTGGCCGCCGGGGACTCATGCCCGGTTGCATCAGTAAAGGCAGTATGTTAGATTTTAAATATTGAAAAAAAGGGAGACGAGCATGAAGGGTACACGGGGCATAACAAAATCGAGTATCTGTAAACGATGCGCCGTTCTCTTCGGGGTGCTTGTTTTGTTCGTTGCCCATGCCGGCGCCGAGGAGCAAAAAAAAGTATTGATCGGAATAAATGCCGGCTGGTCCTTCGGCGTTACCGATGTATCCGCCGGCCTGTATTATGAAAAAGCCACATTGAATTTTCATCTGGGGGCAATAGTCCAGTTCGATCTGAATGAATTGTTCGGTGTGCAATTCAACTTGAGCTATCAGAATTTCACCAATGCACTGGATACTCGTATGAGCGCGGTAGAGCCTCCGGAGTTTGAAAGTACAAATGGCGGTTTGCTCTCGATCGGCCTGAACGGCGTCCTGAATTCCAAAAAAGTAAATTATATTCAGTTTTACCTTCTGGCCGGGGCCGGGGTTTGCTTCGGAGAATTGTTTCGTAATGACAATGGGACGAGGCTCGAGCTGGACGCGGGTTTGGGAATTAAATTTTTCCTAACGTCGGGTTTGCGATCGGCTCTCAATTTCGGGCTGACATTCCACCAATTGCTGAATCTGAGTAAAAACCCTTCTTCGGCCGGCGGTTTCAGCTATATCCGGCTGGGTATCGGCTTTGAATTCTACCACCGTTATTAATCAGAACGACCCAGGGGATTGGGGATATGCCGGTAACCTGGCAGGCGGATCGGATCCGATGGCGGATAATCGGTGCTGCCCTCGCGGTGGCCCATATAAAATTCAAATCACAAATCCAATATCCCAAATTCAAATTGCATGAGCATCAAAGATTTTCTTCGCTAGGGAACGCAAATTTGCGTTCCTGTTTCCTTTTCATGCTTGTGGTCGAAGGTAGGTGGGATTTTGCTGAGCGTATTCAGGGCTTTTCTCTGAACCCTGTATCCTGAACCATTTTTCTGTTACGTCTCTATCTTCGTGTAGCGCTTGTCCGCGAAACGGGCCAGCAAGAAAATGGAAAGCGCGGCCAGCAAAGAGAGGATAACGAACAGAACGGCGATCAGCCCCGTGCCGGCAAATCCGATGCGGCGCAGCAGCCGGGAAACATGGTAAAAGCCATAGACGATGCCGGCGTCAAGGGCCATGGCGATGACGACATTCAGGTTCTGCTTGATGGCCCGCATCGGGTTGGTCCAGGTCAGCAGCGGCCGGGCCAGGTCGACGGCCATGTTTGTCGCGGTGAGCAATACGCCGGCAACGAAGGCCAGCATGGCGGCGGGCACGATGCTTTTCCAGCCCAGGCCCAGGGCCAGCTTGGCCGCCAGTGAGCCGCCCAGAACCCCCAGCACCGCGACCAGATAAGAATGGAGGAACTTGCCCGTCACCTGGCGGCCGGGAGCGACCGGGATCACCTTGGAGATCCAGAAAGTTTTGCCTTCGCGCGAGAAGGTCGATGAAGCCGTCCCGTTCAAACAGCCGCAGGCGGTGAAAAAGGCGGCGGCGAACAGGATCTCGGCCAAGCGGTTTCCCGAGCCCAGGAGCTTCAGGATGGCCATGGAAGACGAACCGGCGCTGGTGCGCACCATGATAAAGAGCATGACCGGGACCAGGACGATCGAGAGGATGCCGTTGAGGAGAAAGATAGGTGTGCGGTTCATCAGCTTCCACTCGCGCAGCAGGATGGCTTGACCGGCCCCGCGGCGTCTGGCGAAACCCGCGGCCAAGGCGACCGATGAAAGCTTTTTGCGACGGACGGCCATTTCCGACAGGCCGATCAGGCCGCGGTAGAATAATTTTTCCGCGGCCAGCAGCAACAGCAGCAGCACGGCGATTGAGCCGCCGGCGTATAAGGCCAGGTAGCCGAGGCCCGGGGCGCTGAAGCCCGAGGCCAGCAGGCGTGAGGCCCAGATGCAGGGAGGGAACTTCTCGCCCACCAAACGCGCCAGGCCGTCGGCGGCGCTGAAGAACTTCACCATCTCCTCCGGGCTGCGGTTGCCGGCGAGGCCGAGCTGCAGGAAAAGGACGGTGGCCAGCAGTGCCAGCGAGCCGGCCAGGATGAGGAAGTCCTTCTTGCGGCTGACGTTGATACAACGCATCATGGCCATGACCAGCAGGCCCGACAGGGCCAGGGGAATGACCGGCAGCAGCAGGAAGACGAGGGCGGCCAGGGGCCAGTAGCCGAGGGGTTTTCCGGCCATGACGCCGTAGACGACGAAGACCGGGACGACGACGAAGAGGACGGTCAGGTATTCGTTGACCAGGATGACGCCGAACTTGGCGCCGATGACCTCGAAGGGCCGCGCCGGCAGGGAGACCAGGAACTCGAGGTCGCGGGAAAAGTAAAAGGCCGACAGGACGTAGAAAAGGCCGAAAACCAGGATGAAAAACTGGCCGACCAGTATGGCCAGAGTCAGCATGGCCGTCTCCTGGCCGGCGGCGCGCAGGATGGCGAACAAGAGGCCGAGGCCCCTGACGTACAGCACGAGGACCGGGAGCAGGCTCAAGAAACCGATGCCGGCCAGCAGAACCAGCCAGAGGTCCTTTTTTTCCTTCAAAACCTTGTGCTTGAGCAGCGACAGGCCGAAGTTCTGGCGCAAGCCGGCGGCCAGCAGGGCCTTGAGGCGCCTCATGGCTCGGTCAGCTCCAGGAAGATGTTTTCCAGCGACTGCGACTCGCCGGCCTGGCGGCGCAGCTCGTCGAGGCTGCCGCAGGCGATCAAACGCCCCTTGTGAATGATGGCGATGCGGTCGCAGAACTTCTCGGCGACCTCCATGACGTGGGTCGAGAAGAAGAGGGTGCCGCCGCGGTCGCAGTGGCCGCGCATGGCCTCCTTCAGGTGGTGGGCCGAGCGCGGGTCCAGGCCGGTCAGCGGCTCGTCGAGGACGAAGACCTTCGGCTCGACCAGCAGGGCGCCGCTGAGGACGATCTTCTGGCGCATGCCGTGCGAATAGGTCTGGATGGGGTCGCCGGCGACGGCGCTCAGCTCGAACTTATCCAGCCAGCGGCCGGCGCGCTCGGCGCGCAAGCCCGCCGGCACGCCATAGACGTCGCCGATGAAGTTGAGGTACTCGAGGCCGGTGAGGCGCTCGTAGATTTCCGGTTCGTCGGGGACGAAGGCGGTGACCGCCTTGCAGGCCAGGGGCTCGCTGCGATTGTCGCGGCCCTCGATGGCGATGGACCCCGAATCGGGCGCGAGGATGCCGACGATCATCTTGATGGTCGTAGTCTTGCCGGCGCCGTTGGGGCCGAGAAAGCCGAAGATCTCGCCGGGCGGCACGGCCAGGGTGAGGTCGTCGACGGCGCGTAATAAGCCCTTGTTGTAACTCTTGCAGACATTGCGCAGTTCGATCATGTCGCCTTCCTGTCAGGATCGGATTAGAGGGATTTACCTTATCATTGGGGCGGCAAATTTGTCAAATTGAAAAATTGAATTTAATGAAACGTAGGGGTGTATGATCATACGCCCCGTTTTAAAAATAAATATGGATTTTTGTTTTGTAGGGAACGCAAATTTGCGTTCCCTACCCAAGGCAGTTATCTGACAATCGTTCTACCCAAGGCAGTTATCTGACAATCGTTCTACCCAAGGCAGTTATCTGACAATCGTTCTACGCAAGGCAGATCTGTGTGAATTATTTTCATTTTTTCTGGTGTGGGGACTGAATCGGAACGGGGATGAAGAGGGGCAGGAGAAAGGTGCCGAAGGGAAAGAGGGGCAGGGCGGCCGGGAGTGTTTCCAAGGCCAGGCTTTTATCGCTTTCATTCACCTTGCCCTTTTTCCCGGCCGCCTTTTCCTCTTTTCTGTTTTTCATGGTTTCTTTCATTTTTGCTGTTGTTGTTTATCCCCTTCAGGTTGTCTCACTAGATGATTTCAATTTCTAACCGCACGGGTTGAAATCATAGTGAGAGCAACCTTCGGGGACAGACAAACTAAATCCACCAAAGTCGGTGGATAGTTTGTCTGCTATTCGCAAAACACCCTGACCTTCTCCTTGCCCTCGACCTCGACGGTTAAATCATTGAGATGGACCAGCAGGGCTTCGACGTCCTGGGGGTTGAAATGGCTCAGATCGAAGGGGACCCCCTTTTCCTTCATCTCGCGGTTGATCTTCTCCTGGGCTTGGGCGGGAATGAAGCTGGCGAACTTCAGGCCGGCACGCACCAGGTTGAGCGGCACACGGATGTTGACCCGGTCGCCCTTGGGGTTGTCGGGCGCCGGTTCGACCAGCACGCGCAGGAACTTGGGGCCGGGCTTGCCGGAGGCGTCGCTTGCTGGGGTTCCCCCTTCGCCGGCGCGTTCGGAGACGGCGGCCAGCAGCTTTTCGGCGTCGTCGACCGATATCTTCTTGTCGGCCAGCATTTCCAGGATCTTTCTTTTTTCTTCGCTCATCGTTTCCTCCTTATTAGTACCTTAAAACAAATTTACTTATTAAAAAACAAGTAAATTTGTTTTCTAAGGTACTTATCCTGCGTAGCAGGGTTAGCGCAAAATGATATGGGTAATCTTGTCGTGCTTGCGGCTGGAAATATCGAGTTTGAGCCCCGACAGCGAGCCGATCATGACAAAAATATGAAAATAGATCTTTAGCAGCGATAAGCCCCATCCCCAGGGCCAGGAGAGCAGCGCGGCCAGCAGCACCAGCGGCAGCAGTAAAATCAGCAGGGCCGCCAGCAGCAGCCAGACCAGGATGATGGGGATGGGCAGGGCCAGGCGGCGCTTCCCCTGCTCCTCGACGCGGATCCAAAGCCAAAGGGGGATCATGGGCGGCCCTCCAGTTTTTTCAGCGTCTCGTCGACGTCGATCTCGCCCTTTTCGAGGCGGCCGAGAAGCTCCAGCGATGAGGGCGGCGGGTTGATCTCGACGTAATCGAGCTGGGCGGCGATGCGTTTGAGGCGGTTCTTGACGGTCGGGTAGGAGATGCCGAACAGTGTTTCCATTTCTTTGATCGAGCCGTGGCAGCGCAAAAAGGCGGTGACGAATATCTGGTCTTCCTGCACCAGCCGGGCCAGGGGCGGCAAATCGAAGCTGCCCTCGATGGCCAGGTCGCGGTTGGCCAAGCGCACCCGCTCCACGGTCAGGGGTGCGCCCTGCGTCAGGCGGGTCAATTCTTGCCATTCATTTGCCATAACAGCACCTCCTTTTAATTTTCTGAATAATATATAGTATAATTAATGAATAATGTCAATATATAAATTAATAAAATCAATTTTTCAGTAAATATTAATTAAATTTCACAATATCAAATAAAGAGTAAGGTCAATGATGGTAAAGGTATTGGCATGTCAATCCTTAACTTGCATTGGTTTCTATTGACAATGAAAAAAGCCGCTCCTATACTTTTTAGAAGGGGGATACAAGATGAAACATGCAAGTTTGCTCAGGTTTGGCGGCGCGGCGGCAATTGCGGTCGGCGTTCTCAATCTGCTGGTTGGATTGACGCACTTTTTAATGCCGCGGGAACAGCTGCGCGGGGCCGCCGGGATCACAACAGCGTTCTTCGAGTCGCTCGCCCGGGGCGCGTCGGTTTTCAGGCTCCACTATTGGCTTGTCGTCGCCCTCTCGCTGCTGAGCTTCGCCGTTGTCGCAGCCTTCCTTTCGCTGCTGCGCGAACACCGCAGCGGGCCGGTCTGCTGGGCGTCGGCGCTGGGCTTTTTCGGGGCGGCATTGGCGGCGATCGACTTCGCCTCTATCGCGGTGGAAGCACCGCGGCTGGCCAAACTGTTTGTGAACGCCGAGCCAGCTGCTCGGCCGCTGCTGCTCGTGTTCGGGGTGCCGCACCTTGATCCCTGCTTTTTTGCCTATGGGCTCATGGGAGTGTTCGCGCTGATCGTCAACCTTTCGGCGCTGCGCCACCGCCTCCTCCCCCGCTCCCTCGGCGTCATCGGCGTCGCCGGTGGCATGCTGTTCATCCTGGTATTTTTGGGCTCACTTTCCCGCACTGTCTGGCTGATCGATTTCGCCGTGGCTTTGGGCGGGCTCGTCATCGGCCCGCTGTGGTACATCTGGACCGGGTTGGTGCTCAGGAGCAGTACAGGGGAAGGCAAAGATACAAAGTAAAAAGGAAAAAGGTAAAAGGTAAAAGTGAGAAGCAAGAAAATGAAATTGTCTCAACGAAAAACAAATGGTTTATTTAAACGTTTCTTTTCTGACTTTTTACTTTTTACTTTTACCTTTTTACTTTGTCTTTTCGTGAAGATCTATGGCCTAATGGAGAGCGACAACTTCAATACTCCCCTTTCCTCCGAGGGATAAAACCTCGCGGCCGGGTCCCAGCGCCGCTCCCAGTTCTTGTTGTAGATCAGGGCGATCTCATTGCCGGGCGAAACGCGCCACTTCAAGCGGACGCTCCAGCCCAGCAGCTTGGAGACGGTATCATACTGGATGTAATTCATGAAACCCAGGTCGGGGGAGAGAAAGATATCGGCTTTGACCTGGTAGACATTCTCGTTGAAGTCACCCTCCGGCAGCCGGCCGCGCACCAGGTTGACGTCGATGCCCAGGTTGGCATAGCCCTTGTATTTGAAGGTCAAGCCGAGGTTCATGTCTTCGTAGTGGCCCGAATAGAATCCCCCGAAATTGATGCCGGCGTCAAATACCCAAGACCGGTGCGACGCCGAGCCGAACTCGCAGCTGTAGCTCGTGAAGCTGTAGGAGCCGCTGGGCAGGACCACGCCCTCCGCCACCTCGAAGTCCGCAGGCAGGATATCACGGTTGATCGTGGCCTGGAAAGTGAAGCTTCCGCCGCTCTCCAGGCGGAAGCTCAGCGGGACGACCTCAAGGCTGCTGGTCTCCAGGTTGCCTTTCAGGTCCCAATAGAAGTCGCCGCTGACGTCGAAAAAGAACTGGCGGACGAGTTTTTTCAGGAACCCCCCTTGGGGGCGCGGCTGGAAGCCAATCCGCAGGAGAGCGGTCTGGATGCCCTGGCGCAGCATGAAGCCTAGTCCCGGGTCGAGCGCCTCGCCGTAGTAGGCATACATGCTCTGGATGTCCCAGAGATCGTTGGGATAATTGGCCCGGAAACCGAAACCCGTGTGGCTTCCTTCTGTTTTTTCGTTCCAATTGTAGGCCGCCCAGGCGGCGAGATTGAGGTTCTTATTGCCGGTAAAACGGGAAGTGGCATAGCGGAAATCGGCCGCGGCCAGGGTGTTGCGCTCGCCCGTGGGGCTGCCGTTGGTGAAGATCATCCCCACCTTGCTCTCGTCGAAAATATCCTGGGTCACGCGCAAGGCGAGGAAATTGCGGCCCGGAAGCCCGGCGAATTTCTCGGTCTGCACGTCGAGGGCGGCGAGGTTGGTGCGGCCGATCTTGCCGAAGACCTTGGCGCCGAAGAGGAGCGGCACCTGCTCGCCCTCGTAGAGGCCGATCTTGCGGCTGAAGAACGGCTGGAAGCTGACGGTGGAGCTGAAACTGAACGTCTCCGAGCCCTCCAGGAAGAACATGCGCTTCTCCGGGAAGAACATGGGGAAACGGGTCAGGTTGATGCGCCGCTCGTCGGCCTCGGTCTCGGCGAAGTCCATGTTGTAGCTGAAGGCGCCCACCAGGTTGGGGGTGAAATTCTTGTAGACGTCGAAGCCGCCGTCCAGCTTCCACTGGGTGCCGGCGCTGTCCCGGTGGTCCTGCTGCACGCTGACCAGGCCATAGGGGCGGATGGTGATCCCTTTGCCCTGCTTGATATCCGCGATCCCGGACAGCGCCGCCGCAGCCATTGGGTTGTAGAAATTGCTGTCGCGCTCGCTCCCGGCGAGGCGGACCGTCTCCTGCTTGCGGGCGATGAACCTTTCCACGTTGATGCCCCAGGTGGTAAGCTCGGGCTTGAAGGAGATGGTCTTGAAGGGGATGCGGAACTCGGCGCTCCAACCGTTGCCATCGATGCGGCTGGCGGCGTCCCAGATGCCGTCCCAGTTCAAGCTGGCTTCCCCTCCCGAGGTCAGCCCCTCGGAGCGGGCGCCGCGCGGGTTGACCGAGAAAAAATAGGCGGTGCGCTTGTCCTGAAACGGGTCGATCAGCACGCGGACGACGTCATCGTCTCCGGTCCCGAGCGAACCTCCACCTCCCCAGCCGCGATGCTCGTCGCCGCCGCCGTCGCCGCCGGCATCGTGGGCCATGGAGTTGGCCGCGATCCGCCCCGGTTCGCTGTCCAGGCAGTGGACGCCGATGTAGAGATTGCCGTCGTCGTACAAGATGCGCAGCTCGATTCCTTCGCTCGGTTCGCCGCCGGGAAGCGGATCGGCCATGCGGAAAGCGCTGAAGGGCTCAGCAGAGCTCCAGGCGGGATCGTCCAGGCGGCCGTCGATCTTTGGGCCATTGGCGACGCGCACCGCCCGGACCTCGACCGCGAATCCCGCTGAGGCCAGAAAAGAAAAGAGCCAGAAAAAAAGGATGCCCCGCTTGACCATCGTTCCTCTCATTCTTGAAGGAAATATTTTGAAAAACCGGCGCGGAATAGCCATTGTAATCCAGCCCTGGGATTTTTGCAAATTCGATGGCAGCCCGGCCATCTATTGGGTTGACGCTTCCTTCATCGAGAAGCTGAGGCCCAAAGCTGACGGTAAATAAAAAGTATAAAGTATAAAGTACAAAGTATAAAGTATGAAAAAAAAGAGTTCTTACCGATGGAGTTTTTTTTCTAAGCAATATGTTTTATCGTTCTTACTTTTTCCTTTTAACTTTATACTTTATACTTGATTTTTTACAACGCCTGCAATTCGGCAACCAATTCGGCGAACAGCTCCTTGACGGTCACAATCTTGTTGACCCGGTAGGCGTTCTGGCCGCAGAAGATAAGCCCGTTTTTCACGTCCCCTAAATAGGAATTCAACAGCACTTTGGCGATGCAGTAATTGGCCTTGTCGGCTTTGCAGGCGGTCAGGCAGCGGTAAGGACATTTCACCGGAAGTTTTTCCTTGGTTTCCAGGTCCTTTAAAAAATCATTGCGGATGGCCCGGCCGGGCATGCCCACCGGGCTGTCGATGATGACGATGTCTTCTTCCTTGGCATCTAGATACGCCTGCTTGAATTCCGCAGCCACGCCGCATTCCAGGGTGCAGACGAAGCGGGTTGCCATCTGCACTCCGGAGGCACCCAGGCTGAGCATGCGGGCGATATCGTGGCCGTCAAAGATGCCACCGCCGGCGATCACAGGGATCTTCCGGCCGTATTTATCCTCGTAAGCCTTCACTACTTCCAATAAACCCGGTAAAAGGCGCTCCAGCGAAAATTCCCGCGGCTGCGCCAGCTGCTCCCGCGAAAAACCAAGGTGTCCACCGGCCAGCGGCCCTTCCAGGATGAAGGCGTCGGCGGTCCGGTGGTAGCGCTTGTCCCAGACCCTCATGATCAATTCCGCCACCCGGGCCGAACTGACGATGGGCACCAGGTTCACGGCCGGGTCGGGGACGAGTTCGGGGAGAATGGTCGGCAGGCCGGCGCCGAAGACGATGATCTTGATCCCCTCGGTAACGGCCGTCACGATCAGGTCGTTGACATTGCTCAGCGCGCCCATGAAGTTCACGGCGACCGGGCCGGCGGTCATTTTTTTCACCTGGCGAATCTCATACTCCAGCGCCTCCCGGGAAATCCTTTCATATTCGCTTAAAGAGGCCACAAAATCGCCCAGGCCGATGCTGGACAGGGTGCCGATGCCCCCGGCGTTGGTCACGGCCGAAGCCAGGGAGGAAAGCGAGACCCGCACGCCCATGCCGCCCTGGATGATCGGGATCTCGGCTGTAATGCTGCCGATTTTCAGTTTTGGAATGTTCATGTCAATCCTCGTATTTCTTGACGATCAGGCAAGCGTTACCCCCGCCAAAGCCGAATGAATTGCTGGCGGCATAGCGCACCGCCAGCGCTTCGGCGCCCCGGGTCACGTAATCCAGGGGGCAGTCGGGGTCGGGCTCCCGGTAATGGATCGTCGGCGGCACGACGCCGCTGTGCACGCTCATCACCGTGGCAATAAATTCCACCGCCCCGGCCGCGGCCAGCAGGTGGCCGATCATCGACTTGTTGGAACTGACCTTCATGGCCATGGCATGGTCGCCGAACACGTTCATGATGGCCGCGCTTTCGATCTTGTCATTCATGGGGGTCGACGTGCCATGGGCATTGATGTAGTCAACTTCTCCGGGCTCAATCGCCGCGTCCTTCAGGGCCGCCTTCATGACCCTGATCATGCCGTCGCCATTTGGCTCCGGCGCGGTGAAATGATAGGCGTCGGCGGTATTGCCGTAGCCGACCAGTTCGGCATAGATCTTCGCCTGGCGTTGAATGGCGTGTTCCCGATTTTCGAGTACGACCACGCCGGCCCCTTCGCCCATGATAAAGCCATCCCGGTTGCGATCGAAAGGCCGGCTGGCGGTTTCGGCATCCGGGTTTGCGGACATCGACCGGGTGGCGCAGAAACCGGCATAGGGCAAGGGGGTCACCGCCGCCTCGGAGCTTCCGGCCAGCATGATCTCGGCGTCGCCCCGCTGCAGGATGCGGAACGCGTCGCCGATGGCATTGGCGCCGGTGGAACAAGCGACCGACGGGGCCGAAAGATGCCCTTTCAAACCGAAGCGGATGGAGACCATGCAGGCGGCCATGTTGATGAGCAGTTTCGACACGAAGAACGGGGTCAGGGAATTGGGCCCCTTCTCCTGGATGCGGTAATGGCCTTCTTCGATGGTGGCCGAACCGCCGGTCCCCGATCCGATGATGACCCCGGCCCGTTCCTTTTCAAAGGCGCGGTCGTCCAGGCCGGCATCCTGCATGGCCATGGCCGCGGCGGCCACGGCGAACACGGTGAAGCGGTCCATGCGCTCGAGAGATTTTTTGTCGATCCAATGCAGGGGATCGAAATCCTTCACTTCGGCCGCCAGCTGCGAGCGAAAACCGGCCGGATCGAAATGGCTGACCCGGGCGATGCCGTTTTTTCCGGTTTGCAACCCCTGCCAGAATGCTTCAACGCCGATGCCGATTGGAGTCACCGCTCCCAAGCCGGTTATCACGACCCGCTGCTCGTTGATCATCGTCCTGCCCTTCTCACTATCATCCCCGGCACCACCAGCGTCGACGGATCGGGAATGAACTGAAAATTTTTCATCTGGCTATTTTACCAAGTTTCAAGCACGTTTGCAAAGAGTTCCCATTGACAATATTCATTCCACTTGAAATGGCCCGGTTTTTGTGCTAAAAAAACTCAGGCTCTGCCGGAGGCGGAAGATGAGAAACAGAAGTTTGTCGAAAACTGACGAAACAAAGGAAGTGATCATAAACAATGACGGCCAAAGCTTCAGCTGCCTGCTGACCGACATCTCGTCGAGCGGCATTTCCGTGACCAGCGATCATTTCGTCCCGACCTACAAGGAGATCGAGGTGGTCATGGAGATCGACGGAAAAAAAGTGGCCATGAAGGGCAGCGTGCGCTGGAGCATCGATCCTGGCACGGCCGGGGTAAAAAAGGGGAAATTGGGCATCCTGATCATGGCCCCGCCGCCGGCCTTCCTGGCCTACGTCGAGACATGGGGAAAAAATAACCGCAAATAAGCGACGCCCGGCCCGGCCGGATCCTTTTCACTTTATGCAAAAATTCTTTTGAAATTAGCGGCGGCGGTGCGCAGGACTGAGGCGGAGTGGGGCTCGAGGGTGATTGAAAAAGGGCACTCCAGGCCGCTGATGGCCGCCTTGGCCGCCTGCCAGTCGATGCTGCCCTGGCCCAGGGGCAGGTGATCATCGTTGGTGCCGAAATTGTCATGCAGATGGAAATGGATATGGCGGCGCGGTTCGAGGTAAAAAAGCCACTCCTCCATGGGGATGCGGGCGAAGACGTGATGGTGGCCGAAGTCAAAGCAATGGACAAGCCGCGGCCGGTCTATTCTCTTCATTAATTGCAGCACGACGTAGGGCGTCGGCTCGGCGATATTTTCCAGGGCGATGAGCGGGCCGTCGCTCTCCGCCAGCAGGGTTTGATAGAATCGCGCGGCGCGGTCGAGCCAGCGCTCGAAATGCTGACGGTAATAAATGGGGTCGTAGTTGAAATGCATGACCACCAGCAGGCTTTCCCAGGCCGCGGCCATGGACATTATTTTTTGCATCTGTTCCAGGCTCAAGCGGCGGATGTTTTCGTCGGCGGCCCCGGGCCAGACGTCCATGAACGGCGCGTGGATGGTATGGCTGGGAAAAGCGGACAGCGTGTCGGTGAAGTTCTTGACGCGGGTCGGGGTGAATTCGGGCAGCCTTTCGGCGCTGATGTACACTTCGGGGTTGGCCTTCATTTTCAGGAGCTGCGGTGCTTCCCGGGTCAGACGGTCGCCGGCGATGCGGATGAAAAAGTCACTGAACATTTTGGCCGCCCAGCAGCCGCTTGATCTGGTAGGACAACTGCTCGATGTTGAAAGGCTTGGGCAGGAAATTTTCTATCTTGCCCTTGAATTTGGACGTTTCCAGGTATTCCTTGCCATAGCCGCTGGCGATCAGGATTTTTACCTCGGGGTTGAGCCCCTTGAGCACGGAGAAGACCTTTTCCCCGGGAAGGCCCGGCATTTCGATGTCCAGGATCACCAGCTTGATCGCGGGGCAGTTCTTTTTGAAAACCTCAATGCCTTCGTTGCCATTGGCGGCGGTCAGGCATTTCATGCCCAGGCTCTTGAGCATGTCGCTGCCGATTTCGCGCACGACCTCTTCGTCATCGATGAGCAGGACCAGGCCTTCCAGCGGTGCCGCCGCTACCTTCTCCCCGGCCAGGCTGGCCCGGTCGCTTTCCTTTTCGTAGACCGGCAGCAAGATGGTAAAGGTTGTGCCGCAGTCGATCTCCGATTGCACCTCGATGTGGCCGTTGTAATCCTTGACGATCTCCTGGACGATGGCCAGCCCCTGCCCGGTGCCGCGCCCTTGGCCCTTGGTGGTGAAAAAGGGTTCGAAAATCCGGTTCAGGTGCTCCTTGCTGATGCCGCTGCCGTTGTCGCCGATCTGGATGAGCGCGTAGTGGCCATCGAGGAGATTTTTTTGCCCGCTAATGTCGGTCACGTCGGTCCGGATAGTGATCGTCGGCCGGGGGGAACTTTCCACGGCGTCCTTGGCGTTGATGAGCAGGTTGATCAAGGTCTGGGAAATCTTGGTCTTGTCGGCTTGCATCAGGATCGGGCTGGGATGAAGCTGGATGTCGCAGTGGATGGTCTTCAAGCTCATGGACAGGAAATCCAGGGATTCCTTGATCAGGTCATTGATATTGATGGTCTCCTTCTCGGCAAGTTTCTTGCGCGAGAAGTTGAGCAGCTGGCTGATCAGCGTCGATGCCCGTTCGCTGGAGTTGATGATGGTCGTTACGTATTTTTTCAACTTCGGGTCGTCAGGGATCTTTTTTTCTAGCAACGAGGCGTAGCCCATGATGCCGCTCAACAGGTTGTTGAAATCATGGACGATGTGGCTGGTCAGCAAACCCAGCGATTCCATTTTCTGCGCCTGCAATAGGGAGGACTCGAGCTTCTTCAGCGCCGACACGTCCTCGAGGTGGATGACCACTCCGTTCTGCTCGGCCGTCACCGGGTAGAGGGTCAGGTTGGCGACGATGAAGCCCTCTTCGCCTATGAATATCCGCTCATCATTGAGATAAATGGTCTTTTTCAGGATCATCGTCTCGTTGATGATATCCTTGTATTTGTTGAAAAGGGACAGCAGGGTATAGATGTTTTCGCCGAAAGCGGCGGCGAACGGCACGCCGAGGATCTTTTCGGCCGATTGATTCCACGTGGTGATCAGGTTGCTGCTGTTGATGGAGATCACCGCGTACGGGCTGGCGTTGATCAACTTTTGCATGAAGCCCTGCAGGGACCTGAGCTGGGCAGTCAGGCCGCGCCACTCGGAAATATCGCGGAGCATGATGATGCCGCCGATGATAACCTTGCCGCTCTTCAAGGGTTCGATGATCAGGTCCACGTAGTTTTCTTCTTCCAGGATGGGATTGATGGTGTTGATCCGATGAACGCTGTTGCCGTTTTCAATGACGTTGCGCACCAGCTCGTCAAAGCCGCTCTCGTTGGCCATCTTGCTCAGGATCAGGTTCAGGTTCTGGCCGATGCAGTTTTCGCTGATGGTCCTGATCACGTCGTGGGCCTTGCGGTTGATGAAGGTGATGCGCAATTTGCGATCGACGATCATGATCATTTCGGGGATCGATTGGAATATCTGCTGCGAGAAAACGATCTGGTTTTTCAGATTGATCTCGGCTTTCTTGCGCTTGCTGATGTCGGCAACGACTGCCAGGAAGTCGGTGATCCGGCCGCTCGCATCCCGGATCAGCGAGAGCGACAGGGCGATGTCGAGCTTTTCCCCGGTTTTCAGCAACATCGTGGTTTCCTTATCCACGATGTGGTCATGTTCCTTCAATTCCCTCATGATCTCGTGGACGAACTTTCTTTCCAGGAATTCGTTCAGGCGCAGCGAGGCGATATCTTGATCTTCGATCTGGAATTTTTTAAGGCCGTAGTCGTTGATGTAGAGGGGGTGCATCCGCTTGTCGAACTTGATCACCACGACCTGGGCGGTCTGCATCAGCTTTTCCAGGAATTCCCCGCCCTCCCTGGCTTCGTCGGTTTTTCCCTGCAGCTGGGCGAAGATATTTTCGACATTGGCAAAGATTTCCGCGATCTCCCCTGAGAGTCGGGCGCGGCCGGCGGATATGCGGCCGCTTCCGGTCTGCATGCCGAGCCGCAGGCCGCGGTTGATCTCCTGCAGGGGGTTCACTATCTGGCTTTTAAGATAAACGAGCAGAAACGCCATGAAGGCCAGCAGGAGCAGGGCGTCCAGCCACCGATGCCAGGTCGGATGCAGGGCCAGGAATTGCAGGGATTCATGGACGAGTGCAAAAACGATCAGGATGATGATCAGGCGCAGGGTTATTTTTTTCATTCCACCCGCGCTATGAGAAAAAAAACGGTCATTGGTTTTCTGCTGGCTGGCCTTCATAGTTGACCTGGATGCCGGCGATTTTCTTGGCGATCGGGAAAATTCCCAAAAGCACCTGGCCGGAATTCTTGGTCTTGGCGTAGATCTTGACCTTGATGTCCTTCCAATTGGCCATGTTCTTGATGAAAGCCGGCTTGGACGAGGCGGTGTAGCCGAAAAAACCCTTGACGAAAATCTCGCCGCTGACCTGCCCCGGCGGCAGGGGCTCCTTGACCGCCGTCACGTAGCCGTCGGTCAGGTTTTCCCCGCTGTCGGCAAAAATAAAAATGCAGTTGAAGCCGACGTGTTGCAGCGGCCGGCTGCCGGTATTCTTTATTTTGAAGGTGAACGAGGGGACGATGACCGCTTCGTCGGGCTTGCCCTTTTTGTCGACCCAGAGGGAATCGTGCCAGACGACCTGGATCGACTTGGCCACCTCGGCGTCGCTCATGGTTTCCTGGATCACGGTTTTATAAAAAATCATGATCAAAACGAGGCCGACGATGACGGTAATCAGGGATGCCCAGAATTTGGCCTGCTTGTAAAACGCTGTTTTTTGCGTGATTTCCTTGAATAAGACCTTGTTTTCGTCCATGCTTTTCTCCTTGGTCACCTTATAGCTCATTTGGAAAAAGTTTTCAAGTTCGGGTTTTTTTTGCGAAAAAAAAGGGGAGTTTCTGGAAAACTCCCCTTGGTTGGATTCGGTAAATTAAATCAGACGATGCCGTAGGCCAGCATGGCCTTGGCCACCTTGATGAAGCCGGCGATGTTGGCGCCCGTCAGGTAATCGCCCTTGTTGCCATATTTTTCAGCGGCGTCCAGACACTGCTGGTGGATGCTCTTCATAATGCTGTGCAGTTTCTGGTCGACCTCTTCGCGGCTCCAGTAGAGGCGCATGCTTTGCTGGGACATCTCCAGACCGGAGGTGGCGACGCCGCCGGCGTTGGCCGCCTTGGCCGGCCCGTAGAGCACATTGTTCTCCTGGAATATCTTGATGGCGGCCAGGTTGGAAGGCATGTTGGCCCCTTCGGAGACGCAGAAGCAGCCGTTCTTGACCATGGCCTTGGCGTGCTCCTCGTTGATCTCGTTCTGGGTGGCCGAGGGGAAGGCGGCGTCGATCTTGAGGCCTTCCTTGATCACATCCCACACGCTCTTGCCCTCGTAGTACTTGCCCTTGTATTTCTTGGTGTACTCCTCGATGCGGCCGCGGGTGACGTTCTTCAGGTCCATGACGAAGGTCAGTCTCTCGGCGTTGATCCCAGACTCGTCGATAATGGTGCCGCTGGAATCCGACAGTGAGATCACCTTGCCACCGAGCTGGTTGATCTTCTCGGTGGTGTACTGGGCGACGTTGCCCGAGCCGCTGACTGCGCAGCTCAGTCCCTTGAAGTCCTTGCCGCGGGTGGCGAGCATCTCGGCGGCGAAGTAGACCGAGCCGTAGCCGGTGGCCTCGGGACGGATCAGCGAGCCGCCCCATTCTAGGGCGCGGCCGGTGAGCACGCCGGTGTGTTCGTTGCGGATCTTCTTGTAGTAGCCGTACAGGAAGCCGATTTCACGGCCGCCCACGCCGATATCGCCGGCCGGCACGTCAACGTCGGCGCCGATGTGGCGAAACAGCTCGCGCATGAATGACTGGCAGAAGCGCATCACTTCCATGTCCGACTTGCCCTTGGGGTCGAAGTCGGAGCCGCCCTTGCCGCCGCCCATGGGCAGGGTCGTCAGCGAGTTCTTGAAGATCTGCTCAAAGCCCAGGAATTTGATGATGCCCAGGTTGACCGAGGGGTGGAAGCGCAGGCCGCCCTTGTAGGGGCCGATGGCATTGTTGAACTGCACACGGAAACCCTTGTTGATTTGAACCTCGCCCTTGTCGTCGACCCAGGGTACGCGGAAGAGGATGGTTCGATCCGGTTCGACGATGCGCTCGTAGATCTTGGCCTTGACGAATTCGGGATGCTTCTTGACCGTGGGCTCCAGCGTTTCAAAAACTTCCTTGACCGCCTGGTGAAATTCGGGTTCGCCAGGGTTTTTGACTTTGACTTTTTCGATGAGTTCTTTGAGCACAGACATGCTTTATCTCCTTGATAAAATTTTTAATCACCCAGCTTAGTTATCCTTGGATGTTTAAAGAAGAGATTAAATTATTAAATAAAATTCCCTGATTTGTCAACTATTTCCCTTGACAAAGCGCCGAAAAAAAATTATTAATGAATCTCATGCGCTTGCTTAGAAACGTTGCGGCTTATTTGCTGGCTTTTTTGCTGGTCGTCGTGCTGTTTGTTCCGGTTTTGATCGTTTCCGGACTTTGCCGCTACGACAAATTCCTGTACGCGCTGTCCCGCGCCGTGATGAAAATCGTTTTGCGGATCGTCGGGGTCAGGATCCGCGTGCACGGAGCGGCGGGCATCGATTTTTCCCAGCCCATGGTCATGGTCTGCAATCATCTGTCCAACCTGGACGGCCCGTTGCTTTACAGCGCCTTGCCCAGCGACCCGCGCGTCCTGATCAAGAGCGAAGCCCGGAAAATTCCCCTGATCGGCCTGGTACTGAAACTGGCCGGTTTCGTATTCGTCGACCGTAAAAATCCGCGCCGCCGGCAGGAAGCGTTGAACGCGGCGGTCGAGTTGATTAAAAAAAAAGGCTGCTCTTTCCTGGTCTTTCCTGAAGGGACGCGCAGCCGGAGCGGGCGAACGCAGGATTTCAAAAAAGGCGGCTTCATGATCGCCCTCAAGGCCGGAGTACCCGTGTTGCCGGTGAAAATCTCCGGCAGCCATCAGCTGATGCCGCCGGGCCGGATCGCCATCCGCGCGGGCACGGTGGATATCGAGTGCTTCCCCCTGCTGAGCATGGCCGCTGTCGGGGAGAGCGACCTGTTGGAATGGGTCCGGGGCGTGCAGCGTAAAATTTATAAGGATAAAAACCATGAAAATCATTGAGGACGAAAGAGTACGGCAGCGCGCTCGATTGCTCGCCGAACTGAATGAAGACCCCCGGGTCGGTGAAGCCATTGCCGGCCTTGAAAAAGCCCTACGCCGCGGCAACAAGATCCTGGTGTTCGGCAATGGCGGTTCGGCGACCCAATCCTCGCATTTCGCCGCCGAGCTGGTCAACAAGTTCTATTTCCGGCGCCGGGCCCTGCCGGCCCTGGCTTTGAACGCCGACATGGCCAATGTGACCTCCATCGCCAATGACGAGGAGTTCCGCTTCGTCTTTTCCCGGCAGGTGGAAGCCTTCGCCGTCAAGGGCGACGTGGCGCTGGGAATCACCACCAGCGGCAGATCGGCCAATGTCCTGCAGGCCCTGGCTGCGGCCAGGGAACGGGGGCTGCTGACCATCGTCCTGGCCGGGCGTCAGCTCGAAGCGCTGCGGGCTCTCCCGGTGGACATAGTGGTCGCGGTGGATGCGGATGACACGCCGACGGTCCAGGAAATGCACCTCTTTTTATTGCATGTCATGGCCGAAATGATCGAAAAGAAACTTTGCGGAGGAGACCATGGTCAAACTGTCTGAGCGCGTGCAAAGCATGACCAGCTCGCCGACCTTGAAACTGGTGCAGATCAAGAATCAACTTCAAGCCCAGGGCAAGGTCATCCTTGATTTCGGAGCCGGCGAACCCGATTTTCCCACCCCGGACAACATCAAGAAGGCCGGCATCGCCGCCATCAAAAAAAATTTCACCAAATACACGACCACCTCCGGGATTGCCGAATTGAAGAAAGCCATCCAGCTGGTCTATGAACGGGAACAGGGATTCGCCGCCGCGGAAAAGCAAATCGTCGTCTCGCCCGGCAGCAAATACAGCCTGTTCCTGCTGCTGCAGGCCGTGATCGACCCCGGCGACGAAGTAATCATCCCGCGCCCCTACTGGGTCTCCTACCCGGAAATGGTGAAATTCTGCGGCGGCCGGACGGTATATGCCGACCATCTGCGGCCGGAGAAGCTTTTTGAGTTGACCGCCGCTTCGTACATTTCCCAATGCAGCGCCAGAACCAAGGCCGTGATCGTCAATTCTCCCTCCAATCCCACCGGCAAGATCATGGGCGGGGAAGAGCTGCGCCAATTGATCGATTTCTTTTACAAAAAAAATATTTTAGTCATCATCGATGATTGCTACCGCAAGATCATCTATACGGATCAGGCCTACCCGTCACCCATGAACCTGGTCCCGGCGGCGCGGGAAATGGTCGCCGTGGTCAGCTCGCTGTCCAAGACGTTCGCCATGACCGGTTGGCGCATCGGCTACAGCATCGTTTCCGAAGCCCTGGCCGCGGCCATGACCAAAATCCAGGAGCATTCCACATCCAATGCCTGCTCGATCTCGCAAAAAGCGGCGGTGGAAGCGCTGAGCGGCGATGAGGACGCGGTGCGGGAGATGGTGGCCGAGTATCGCCGGCGCCGCGATTATTTTGCCGGCCGCGTCGACAAGATCGGCCATATCACCTATGCGCTGCCGGACGGCGCGTTTTATTTTTTCGCCGATTTTTCTTACGACATCGCCCATAAGAAATTCAAGGATGACAACCAGTTGGCCATGGACATTCTTGAAAAATTGAACATTATTCTGGTGCCCGGATCGGCCTTCGGCGCAGCCAACCATTTGCGCATCTCGTATGCCACCTCCATGAAAGACATCCGCAGCGGTCTGGACAAACTCTCCGCGTATCTGCGGGAAGGCAAGTAGCCCGGAGCCATACCTTTGCGTATGGTCCGGCGAGGAGCGGCAGGCTGATGGTACTGGATTATAAGGACGTGGCCTTTTCATTCAAAAACCGGCAAACTCGCCGCCGGCGGCAAAGGCTGAAGCTGCTCATGCTGTTGGTGCTGATCGTCGCCTTTTTTTTCGGCTATCGTTTTTTGCGCGTGAGTATCGCCATCGGCAAGATCCAGGACCTGCTGCTTGGCGATCAGGCGCCGGCGGCCGGCAAGAAGATTGACGCGCTGGCCGGCTCGTTTTTTTTGCGCAGCAACATTCGTGAATTGCAGGCGTTGTGCGATCTGATGCACGGGCGGCAGGATGCCGCCCAGGCGCGCCTGGGCGAGCTCGGCCGGGATAAAGCCGCGACTTCGCTGCGTTCAGGCCAGTTTCAAAAATATTTCATCGATCGCGCGGATTACCTGAAATTGAAGATCTATACCGACTACCTGCTGCCCCGTGGCGGCGACGAAAACACCTGGTACTCCGCCCTGGTTCATGCCGCTTTTTTCAATGGTGGCGAATCTGAAAAGGCCGTCGCCAGGCTTTCCCCGGCGTACAAAAAAAACAACGCCAAGGCACTGGCGCTTCTGGGCCAGGCGAACGCCGGCTTGCATCTGGGACGGATCGATTACATTTTTGATAGAAACGATTTGCCGCTGGCCTATTTTGACGTCCGCAAAGGGAAGACCCGTTCGTTGCTGCCGGGTCTGGATTTCGCTGATTTTGACGCGCAGATGAAAAAGGGCATCCGATCCTTCAGGCTGACCATCGATGCCGGGCTGCAGCGAAAACTCGAGCACCTTTTTGACGGCTTTTTCGGCTCCCTGCTGGTTTTGGATCTGCCCGAGAACGGCATCCTGGCAGCTTATTCAAAACCCAAATTTTCCCGGGCCGCCAATGCCGTATTTTCCGAACCCTATGAGCCGGGATCGATCGTCAAGGTCATCACGCTTCTGGCTTATTTGCGCCAGGCGGACCAGGACTTGTTTCCCTATGAATGCCAGGGACACACCGTTCTAGCGGGGAAAGCTTTCTATGACTGGAGCGCGCACGGCCCGGTCAGGGACTATGCCGAGGCGCTGGCCCTGTCCTGCAACATCAGTTTTGCCCGCATGGGATTGAAGGTGGGATTCCGGCACCTGGCCAGCTTGCTCGAGCTCTTTTATTTCAACTCCCGCCCGCTCGCCGATTGGTTCCTGGAATTCACAACCGGCGCCTTCAACCGGGAAGCGAGCTCCGCTGCCGAGCTGGCCAACCTGGCTGCCGGGCTTGGCGAAATTTCCCTGACCACGCTTCACGCCGCCGCACTGGCGGCCGTTTTTTCTCAAAACGGCACCTGGTTTTCGCCCTATCTCATCGATGACGCCAAGAGCATTCTCGATCTCGGCTTTCACCACCATAGCGCCCGGCCGCTGCGCCTGCTCAACGATGACATGAATTTCGGACGCGTGACCCAAGCCATGCGCGACGTGGTGAACCATGAAGGCGGTACCGGCCGCCGGGCCTGGTCGGCCGCGGTCGATCTGGCCATAAAAACCGGGGCCGCCGGAGACAGCAAGGCAGGGCTCGATGCCCTGGTCATCGGTTTCTTCCCGGCCGAAAAGCCCCGTTACGCTTTCGCTTTCAGGCTTGAAGGGGCTGGAAGCGTCGCGGTCAACGGCGCCCTCTTTTTGCGCGATCTGATAAAAATACTGCTAGCGCAATGAAAATGAAAAAAACCAGCATTTTACTCGCCGGGTTCCTTTTGGCGGCCGGTCTCGCGGCTCAGATCATGGTGCTGCCTTTCAAGGTCGACACCCAGAGCCACACCTCAACCCAATGGCTGGGGAAGGCCGTTTCCTTTTACCTGCTTTCCGGCCTTCTGTTGAACGAGCTGCCGGCGGTCGACCACGAGGAGGTGCAGTTTGCCCTGAACCGCAACCTGGTCCGCTTCCCTTTTGAGATCACCAAGGCCACGGCCATGGAACTGGCCAGGGAAAACCAGGCCGACCGTTTGCTCTGGGGTGAAATCTTATATAGCGGCAAAAGCGCTTCCCAGATCGTGATCAAGGTTTTTTTGATCGACCTCAAAGAGCGGGTCCAGCACCATCTGCCCGTGCTCAAAGGGGATTTGAAAAATATTTATCGCATCCAGGAAGAATTGCTCAAGGAAGTCATCAAGGTCATCGCCAAAGAAAAAACAGAAATCCGTTTCCCGAAATTGAACCTGGCCCTGCCCGATTATGAGAAATTCATCAAGTGCCTCCTGCTGACCGATCCCGGGAAGAAATTAGACCTGCTCCTGTCCATCAATGAAAAGGATGCGCGCTCCGACTTTCTCAATTTCGAACTGGCTAAGATCTACCTGGAGAAGGGCGATCTCATCGGCAGCGAATCCTGCTTGAAGCGCATGGCGGTCGACCCGTCGCTGAAGGATAAAAGGGACTTTCTCTCCGCTCTGGTCAATTTCGCCAACAACCAGGTCGACCTGGCGCTGAACCAGTTCATCCGCCTCCAGCGCCAGAACATTTATGCCGTCGCCACCACCAACAACCTCGGGGTCATCTATCAGCAGAAGAACGATTTTCCGACCGCCGAGAAGTGCTTGCGCTATGCCCTGTATCTTAGAAAAGATCCGGAAATTTTTAGCAACCTGGTCCGTCTGCTGCAGGCCATGGGCCAAGACGCCAGGGCCGCAGAGGAATTGAACCGGGCCCTGCAGCTGTTCCCGGACGATGAAAGATTGCTGAAGCAATTTTCCGTTTTCCTCAATGCCAGCGAGAACCGGGAGCTGCTGACGCAGGCTTTCCGCAATTTCGTTCCCCTGCCGTCCTTGAGCGAAGAATCGGCGCCGCTTCAGCCGCAGCTAATAAATCCCTTCCAGGTCAACGCATTGTCCGGGATCCAGGCCGACGGCAATTCTTTCTACATCGAGGCCAGAAACCTCTTTCTGGAAAATGATTTCAGCGGCGCGTTGCAGAAGGTGGAGGAAGCCATGGAGGTTAACCCGTTCTCGCCCGAAAATCACCATTTGCTGGCCCTGCTTCACCTGCAGAAGCAGAATTATCCGCAAGGCGAGATCTACGCTCAAGGCGCCCTGTTCCTGAAAGATAATCCGGACAACTTCCTGCTGCAGATCAAAATATACCAGGCTTGGAAAAAAGGGGAAAAATTCAGAAAAACCTTGGCGGCGGCCCTGCGCAAATTTCCGCAGAACGCCGAATTGTTGAAGCTGAACGGCCGCGGCCTCTGATTCCCCCGGCGACGCGGACGGCTTCATGGAGAGTCCGATGATCATCAGTGCTTCCCGGCGCGGCGATATCCCGGCTTTTCACAGCGCCTGGTTCATGGATTGCCTGCGCCGTGGCGAAGTGGTCACGGCCAACCCCTATCGGCCGAAACAAATCCGGGTCGTCGATTTGCGGCGCAGCGCCGTCGCCGCATTCGTCTTCTGGACCCGGGACCCCCGGCCGCTCATGAAGCACCTGGATGAAATCGATGACCGGGGATATCCCTACTACTTCCTGATCACGCTCACTGGCTATCCCCGCTTCCTGGAGCCCGGCTCTCCGGGGCTAGCGCCGGCGCTTTCCTTTTTCGCGGCGTTGGCAGCCCGCATCGGCCGGAAGCGGATCGTCTGGCGCTACGATCCGGTTATTTTCAGCGCCGCGACCGGTTGCGATTTTCACCGGGAAAATTTCCTGAAACTGGCCGGGATGCTGGCACCGTTCACCTTCCGCGTCATCGTCAGCTTCTTCGATCCCTATCGCAAGGCGCTCCAGCGGCTGAAAAAATACGGCATCGACGGCGAAAATGCCGCCGGCAGCGCGGGTCAGCGGATCCAGCTGCTCGCGCACTTTGCCGCGATATCCCGGGAGTTCCAGCTGGAGATCCAGAGCTGCGCCGAAGGGGGTTTGACGGCTGGCGTCACTCATGGGAAATGCATCGACGAAGCATTGCTCAATGAACTTTTCGGTTTGAACCTGGCTTATCGCAAGGACTCGAAGCAAAGGAAATTGTGCCTTTGTCAGGAGAGCGTTGACATCGGCAGCTACAATACCTGCCGCCACGGCTGCCTGTATTGCTATGCCCGTTGAAAAACGGGATAATAGAAGTCATGGATTGACCTGCCCCGCCTGATCCCGGGGCCAGGCGATCTGGAGGTTGAAATGATCAAAGCAAGAAAAAGAACAAGGCCTATCGCCGCGGCCGTCGCCATGGCATTCGTTCTGTCCCTCGCGGGCGCGCTGGTCGGTGCTGAGCTGCAGGCTATCAAGTTGAACCCGCCCGACTTGAAGCGTGGGCTGCCGTTCATGCAAGCGCTGTCGGTTAAGGCTTCGGCGCGTGAATTTTCAGAAAAAGAGTTAAGCCTGCAGGACCTTTCCGACCTGCTCTGGGCCGCCGACGGCATCAACCGGCCCGCGGAAAACAAGAGCACGGCCTCGTCGGCGATGAACGCCCACGACGTCCGCATCTACGTTTTCATGAAGAATGGCGCGTATCTTTATGACGCCCCCAAGCATGAGCTGGCTCCGGTCCTGGCCGGCGATTACCGCTCGCAGATCATGATGGCCCGGCCGCCCCGGCCGGCTGCTCCTGCCGCTCCTCCTGCCGGAGCCGCTGCTGCGCCACCGTCACCGCCGCCCGCCGCCATGGCGCCAGCCAACCCTCCCGTCCAGATCATCCTGGTCTCCGATTCGGAGCGCTTTCAGCGCGGCACGCCCGAATTGAAATTGGAGTGGGGGGCGCTCGACGCCGGCATCGTTTCGCAGAACATCTCCCTGTTCTGCGCCGCCACCGGCCTGAAGACCGTTCCGCGAGCCTCGATGGACAAGGACAAGATCAGGTACCTGCTCAAGCTTGCCGACACCCAGACCATCTTCCTGAACCACCCCGTCGGCTACGCGAAGTAATTTTGAAATGATTTTGGCGCAAAAGCTTTCGCTGATTTTGCTATAAATTAATAATAATTTGCCAAAGGCAAGGGGGGAACTGACGACCTATTGATTGCGAATCAAAACATCTAACCCCCTGAGAGACTCGAAAACCCTTATCAGTTCTTGTCTTCAATAAAAACAACTTCGTTTATCGTCGTTTTTCTGCTGCAGTAATTGCTACAGTAATTTCTGGCTTCTTGATTTTTACGGCCCTAACTTGACCAAATGTGGTTTAGACAGTATGATTTTATTAAGTGTTTCAAAATCTTTGAGAGGTGAAAAAAATAATGGAAAAAATAAAAGTTAGAAAAAGAGGGACACAATTTGAAACTACGGCGTAGCCTGACCCTCCAAGACATTGTTATTGGTACACTGATTTAGACGGCATAATAAAACACATCCCTGAAGGAAGATTTTGAAGCGAATGGGAACCTGTAGAGCCTTTAGAAGAAGACAAACGAAGGGGGGGGATGCAAATGATAGAAAGGAAAGTAAGAAATAGAATAACCAAAGAAGAAAGAACGGTATGGATTGATTTGAAAAGTAAAGAAGTGTTTTTGAGTGATTATCACGGCAGCAAAAGTTATGAAGGTAAAATATTTTTTCAGGAATGGGAAGTAATAGAATCTGTTCAAAAAGACAATAACACTAAAGAGAAATAATAAGGGAAATAATAAGGAATGAAAAATGGCTGAATTGACAAACGAAGAAAGAGAAAAAATTTATTTGGAAGAAAAGGCTCGATATGAAGCAAGGAAAGAATTGGAAGCGGCAGAAGAAAAAGAAAGAATAAAAATTAAAAAAGAAAAAGAGCGACAAGGAGATATTAAAAAGTTTAAAAAGGAATTGGATTTCTCTAAAATACCTTTTTTCTTTTTAATTCCATTTTTATTCGTTTTGTTTGGGACATACAAACAGGCAGGGGGCATGGTTCTTCCAAATGCGATTTTCGCTGGAATATTTTTTGGGATTATTTTATCTGCAATTTTTGGATTTAAAATAAAATCTGTCGATAATGTTTCTGCGAGTTCTTCAGTTAAATCTCCAAATGAAATAAGTTCAAACAATAGAATTGTTTCATCAGAAGTAAAAAATGATATAGTAACCAAGACTGATTCTGTTAGAAATTACGAAAAAGTTGGGAATGATAAATTTGATTGGGTTGCATTATTTAAAGTGGCTGTCATTTTTACATTTATTGTTATCGTCATATTGGTATTATTTTATATTATGCCTGAATGACTTTGTGAGAATCTAGTCTGAATTATTTTATTATTCTTGATGAATATGTAAATCTTCAATTTAAAAAAACTATTTCTTTCTCCAAGCTTGATAAGTTTCCGGTGAATATATGAATTTTCCATTTGAAAAAATTATATCTTTATAATTCAAATCAGTATAAATTCCAGTTTGATTGAATCCCTCAAATCTGCCATCACTTCCAGAACTAGCAATGGAATATGTATCCTGGGAACTAGTGCCAATAAGTCCATGAACAAACAAATAATTATTCCCCCAAGCGTCTTTTAAAGGAACTTCTTTTATATAAAAAGGTACAAAAAATGGGGCATTCAGATCTTCTAGTTTTTCCACCTGGGGGACGATGTCGTTATCTAAAGTATATACTTCAAGAGCTGTTCCTAGGGACTTCATATCTCTTATAGTCATTCCAAATTTGTCTTGAATATCTGCTTCATTTTCAAAGAAATTAAAACTCGTCGCCGTCAGAGTCATGACCATAATAGCAATAAATACTCCAACTCCAATAAACTCTATCTTACGACTTCTTTTATTAGAGGCTTTCAATTGCGCAGACTCTGAATTTTTTGATAATCGAGTGGAATCAATCATACTCCCACAATGCTTACACTTAATTGCTCCACCCATGATTTCTTCTTTACAAAATGAGCAAATCATTTGAACCTCCTTCTCAAAGTAGCCAATAAGAAAACCACTTCCCCTATTGTTACAATTATGAGTAGGGCATATAACAAAGTCAATAGGAGTTCGTGAAATAGATGACTTGAAACTGAGAAGTTGAAGTACAGGCTAACCTTACATAATGGACAAAATTGAATCGTTATCCTGGATTTGCTAAGATATAAAATCAACGACTCTGTAAGGCAAACCTAAAACGGATTATGCATAGTAAGAATAAATCCATTTTATACGCGCTTGCTGCTGCGTCATTATTTGGAGCAAGCGCTCCATTCGCTAAACTATTTTTAGTTAAAATTCATCCAGTTTTACTGGCATCATTACTGTATTTAGGAAGTGGTCTAGGTTTATTGTTCTACAAATTTATCTTGCGTCTTGGACAAAATGACCTGAAAAATGAAGCCCGACTAGGCAAGGCTGATATGCCTTGGTTGATTGGCGCCACAATTTCGGGTGGAGTTGTTGCCCCGATTGTCCTTATGTTTAGTTTGAAAATCACCCCTGCGGCAACTGCATCACTCATTCTAAATTTTGAAGGTGTTGCTACCGTTCTCATTGCCTTTATTGTTTTTCGGGAAGCCATTGGTAAACGGATTTGGTTGGCTATAGCCTTGATAACTATTGCCGTTATTTTATTGTCGGTTGATTTATCCGGGAATTGGGGATTCTCGCCAGGGGCTCTAGGTGTAGTGGCAGCATGCGTCCTTTGGGGGTTGGATAATAATTTCACCAGAAATATTTCGGCTAAAGACCCGATTATTATTGTTATCGTAAAAGGCATCGCGGCTGGCACTCTGAATCTAGTATTGGCCTTCATTATTGGATGCCCTTTTCCAGGATTAGAAAAAGTGTTGCTAGCGTGTATTCTGGGTGGTTTT
>Ga0315293_10000873_pt1 | contig 28758 bp, 31 predicted proteins | sample YL17G13_20_MG_FD_203071 | JGI IMG/M metagenome (GOLD analysis project Ga0315293, IMG submission 203071) | Sediment microbial communities from Yellowstone Lake, YNP, Wyoming, USA - YL17G13_20 | ecosystem: Environmental > Aquatic > Freshwater > Lake > Sediment | place: USA: Wyoming | collected...
TTACTCTCTTTTGTTTTCTGGATATTTTTTTCATTTCTGACACCCTTTTCCATTTTTAATTTTTAATATTACTGTCTGAGTTTTAAGCTCAGATTATAATCTATTTAACAAAACTAAGATCTGAGCTCAAAATGTATTAATTAAAATAACACGGGTGTTAAAAAAGTCAAGCAATATTGCTATGTAAAAATAAAATGTTAAAAAATTTCTGCTACGGAAAATTTTCTTTTTTTAAAAGAATACAGATTGGCTGGCCGATACGCTTCTCCCCTTTTCTCGCCCACCTTTTTTATTAAATTCAAGGACAGTATTTTCTTTCTAAAATTCCTTTTATCAATCTTTTTTTGCAAAATAATCTCGTAGGCTTTCTGAAGATCAGACAAAGTAAATTTTCTGGGAAGTAAGCTATAAATCACATTTGAATATTCCAGTTTATTTTTCAATCTTTCAAGAGCATGATTAAGCATTTCTTTATGATCATAGGCTAGTCGCGGAATTTGTTCTACCGGAAACCATCTAATATCTAAATATCTGGAAGAAGTTTTCAATTTTGCGTCAATAAAATTGACCAAAGCCAAATAAGCTACTGATATTATTCTCCCGACTGGATCGCGTTTGACTGAACTAAAAGAATATAATTGCTCTAAATATGCATTTTTTATAGTCGTGTTTTCATAAAGTTCTCTAGCCGCGGCCTTATCTAGAGTTTCATGTATTTTTACTCTCCATCCCGGAAAAGCCCACATTCCTTTAAGTGGTCCAGATTTTATTTTAATTAAAATAATTTTCAAAATCTTTTCTTCAACCGTAAAGATCACAACATCTACCGCAGTTAGAGGCGCTTGGTTAATTTGATTTCTGATTTTTTTATTTTTTATCTTGTTTTTCTTACCCATTATTTCTATAACATCTTAGTGTGTCCTATACACATAGTATCACCTTCCAAACTACCTTGTCAAGAGTGAAAAGAAAAAACCAAGATATTTCGTCTTGGCATCTCAAATCTTATCTCTACTTTCCTATTTTAATTTCTTCAGATATTCATTAGCGAAAAGAGCCGCTTTGGCGCCATCTCCTGCGGCTATTACAATTTGCTTATATTTTCCAGCCTTAACGTCTCCGGCAGCAAAAAGTCCCGGAGTTTTTGTCTGAAATGTCTCCAAATCAATCTTTATCTCTCCCCTTTCGTTGCAGTCAACTAAATCTTTGGCAAAAGCCGATGAAGGCTGTAAACCTATCTCAATAAAAACTCCCTGAACCTCTAACTTTTTTTCTTCCTTTGTCCTTGAATCCTGATAGATTATTAAGTTGACGAATTTTTCGCCTTTTATTTCTTTCATCCCTGCATTGAGAATTACATCAATTTTTCCAGTTTTTTTAGCTATTTCCTGATTTTCCAGATCTGCTTTTAATTCTGCTCCGTATTCTAAAATATAAACTTTCTGGGCCCATTTACTTACCATAATGGCTGTCTCAAATCCTGCATTTCCCCCACCAATCACAGCTATAGTTTTTTTGGAAAATAAAGGAGCGTCGCAGGTCGGGCAGTAAGAAACACCTTTGCTGATAAAATCAGTTTCTCCCGGAACTTTCAAAGGCCTCGGATCAGCTCCGGTAGCGATAATCACTGCTTTTGACTCAAAGGTTTTGTTGCTTTTTGTTGAAACATTAAAATTTGAATTGATTTTTTCTATTTTTGTCACCAAATCCGTTTCTGTCTCAATTTGAAATTTATCCAGATGTTCTTTGAAATTTTGGATTAAATCAAAACCTGAAATTTCCCTGTATCCAGGCCAGTTCTCAATCGGAACCGCTTTTTTTGTTATCTGGCCACCGAATTCTTTTGTTATTAATAAAGTTTTTATTTTTTGTCTGGCAGCATAGATGCCAGCCGTCATTCCAGCCGGGCCTCCGCCTATTATAATTAGATCTTTCATAATTTTTAACTAAACATGAAAATTATATGGTTTTTCGGATAATTTTGATATTTCTTTCATAATTTTATCAGTTACTTCCCTTAAAATAAAATGGTAATCTTCCGATTCTTTATTGATTCTGCCAAATAATTCCTTTTCTTCTAAAAAATAAATTGGCTTTCCTATGCTTATTATCCTCTTAGATGATTTTTCTTCCCTTTTAATTCCAATGGGAATAACTGGCTTTCCCGTCTTTAGGGCTAACTCGGCAACGCCTGTTTTCCCCTTCAATAATTCTGCTTTAGCATTAGAATTTCCTTCAGGAAAAATAATAACAATTCTGCCCTTCTTCAAAATGTCTTCCAGTTTTTTTAATACTTTTTCTCTCTTAACGTGTTTTCTATCAAATGCAATTGTATCAGTGAAATAATAAAGAGTTGTAAATTTGATAAATCCCAAAATGCCTTCTTTGGCTCCAAGAAAATACATTTTTTTCAATCGTTCATTTAAAGCATACATTATCAGCCAGCTATCAATATGGCTTTGATGATTGGAAGCTATTATGAAATTATTTTCTTCCAGTAGGTTTTCCTTCCCATCAATTTCTTTTATAAGATCCTTGATAAAAGGAAAAATAAAAAATCGCGTAAAATAAACAAAACTTCTTTTCATAATTTTGAAGCTTTTTTGATCTTATTTTTCATTCAGAAAATTTCTGGTTTTTCTTCAACTATTTTTTAATTTTAAAATGACATCCTCCCCACCGCTCCTGCGGTGGGGTATCCTGTCGTTGGAAAGGAAAAAATATTTAACTCGGGCTCTCACCCCCGTCCTCGGAGAAACAGGGTATTCCCGCCCTGACCAATAAGGGTCAAGATTTGATTGCCTCAACAATAGAATTTATCAAATCTGTAGCCATCAAACTGTCTCCAAACTTTTTTCCCGCTATCTCACCCGCTAATCCGTTAATATAAGCTGCAGCCTGGCCAGCTTCAAAAGGAGAAACTCCCCGAGCCAAAAGAGCGCCTGCTATTCCGGCTAAAGTATCCCCTGTCCCTCCAACTGCTAAAAATGGCCCGCCTGTTCTGTTCAAAACAATATTCTCGCCATCTGAAATTATATCGGTTCTTCCTTTTAATAGAATTGTGGTTCCTAACTTTTTTGCTTCCTCTTGAACTATTTTGGCTTTTTCTTCATAAGGAAGTTTATGAATTTCCCTTCCAGTCAGAATAAAAAATTCATAAGTATGTGGAGTAAGCAAAAAAGGCTTTTTTGAAATTATTGTTGAATTTTTGGGAAGAGCGTGAATGGCATCAGCATCAATCACTACGGGTACTGAAACTTTTTGCAGATAATTTAAAACAGTCTGTTGTGTTTCTTTTGTCCTTCCTATGCCACCGCCTATCAATACTGCTGTTTTTCCAGAAGCAACACTTTTTGCTGATTCAGTCTGGGCTATTAAGGTAGCTAAATGAACACCCTGGAGGAATTCCCCATCCAATGGATAAGCTGCTAAGTCCGGGGTGAAAGAAGCTATAATATCAGCTGCTCTTCTTGGAGCTATGATTCTCACCATATCCACTCCTGCCCTGAAAGCAGCCAAAGCTGATAAAGCCGGGGAACCTGAATAAAATTCTGATCCCCCGATAACCAACAATAATCCTAAGTCATATTTTCTGCTTTCTTGAGGCCTTTCCGGGTAAACTTTTTTTATAATATCTTTTGTTACTTCAGCAATCATATTTTATTTTTTTTTAAAATACTTTTTAATTGGGAAGAATATTTTGGATGTTTTAAAGAAAATTCAAAGCTGCATCGCACCCAGCCATCTTTGGTCCCGCATTCCAGCCATTCCCCTTCGAACTCATAACCATAGATCATTTTCCCGTCTTCAATCATATTTGAAAAAGCGTTGGCCAAAATTATTTCTCCTGTTTTAGTAGGTTTAGTCTTTTTAAGATAATCGAATACTTCAGGTGTTAAAATATATTTTCCCACAATAGCCAAATCAGAAGGAGCGGATTCAACGGCCGGTTTTTCAACAAATTTTTTAATTTTAAAAAGACGGCTGGCAATCTTGTCAACGCCGACCACTCCATAAGAAGAAAGTCTTTCTTTTGGTACTCTCTGAAGAGCAACAACAGGCTTTTGGCAGGTTTTAAAAATCTTAGCAAGCTGCAAAATACAGGGAATTTTTGAATCTACAATATCGTCGCCAAATAAAACTGCAAAGGGCTCATCCCCTACTAAATCTTTTGCTTGCAAAATAGCGTGGCCATCGCCAAGCGGTTTTTTTTGCAAAACAAAAGAAAAATTAAGATTTTGGCATAACTCCTCAAGATTTATCAATTCTTTCAAAAGTTCTGGCTTTTTCCTTTCTTTCAAGGTTTTTTCCAGTTTTGGCGATTTTTGAAGATAGTATTTTTTAAAATAGTCCAAGACAACCTTTTTTTCCGGAGAAATAACAAAGATTATATCACAAATTCCTGAATTTTTGGCCTCTTCAACTATGTATTGAATAACTGGTTTATCAACTAAGGGCCAGAGTTCTTTTGGCAAAATTTTAGAAAGAGGCAAAAATCTTGTTCCTAATCCGGCAATAGGTATCACGACTTTTTTCACTTTATTTCTTTCGTTACTTGGTTTTGATTCTTTTAAAATATTAATTTCCATGATTTAATTTTCAATTAAAAAAATGTTGATTTTTGATTTTTATTTTTCTTTCTCAAAAAAGCTGGAATCTCCCAAAATTTTTCTTTTACCAGTTTATTTTCTTCTTCTTTTTTAACAGTTTCCTTAATTTCGAGAGCATTTCTCCTGATTTTAAAATCATCTGACTGAGTAGCTGAATTGCTTTGAACTGAAGAAAATCCTCCTTCTTTTTTAATTTTAAAATCCGAGGAGATATTCCTTCCTTTTGAGGTACTTTGAGGTTTAGTATTATTTTTTGTTTTTCTTTTATTACGAATTCCTTTTTTTCCTTGATTCAGACTTACTGTCTTTTCCGCTTTTTTTCTCAAATTTGAAATCTGTTTTTTTATTTTTTCAATTTCCGTGGTTGAAGAAAAAATCTTAGACCTGCAGTCTGTTGCTAACAAAGTTATTTTTATCTTATCTTTATAACTACTATCTTGAGAAACTCCAAAGATAATCTTAGCTTGGCCTTTGACTATATCACAAATGGTTTTTGAAATTTGGGAAACCTCATTTAAAGAAATGTTTTTTTCTCCGGTAATATTGAACAGAATAGCCCTCGCTCCTTCAATTCCATAAGGATATAAGGGGCTGGAAATAATTTTCTTTATTGCCTGATTTACTTTATCTTTACCCTCAATTTCAATAGCATTAAGATAAGTCAGTTTTCCTTTCTTTAACGAAGGATCAAAATCAAGAATTGCTTTTAAATCTGCAAAATCTATATTTATCAAACCGGGAAGATAAGCTAATTGCAATAAACTTTCCAAACTCTCGGCTAAATTTCTGTTTATAACCGACAAAGCCGCTTTTAAGGGCGTTTTTTTATCTATTACTTGGAAAATTCTATCGTTTGGCAAAATACTAAGGGCGCTCAAACTAGGTTTTAATCTTTCTAAAGATTCTCTGGCAATTTCCATTTTCTTTACTCCTTCAAATTTAAAAGGAAGGGTAAAAATGCCATAAGTTAAGTTTCCAAAATTTCGAGAAATTTTGGCCAAAACCGGGGCTGCTCCGGACCCAGTTCCTCCGCCTAAGGAAGTGACTAATATAAAAAGATCAGCTCCTTGAAATATCTTCTTTATTTTTTCTCTTTCACTCTTGGCAATCATTTTTCCCAATTCGGTATCCATGCCTGTTCCCAAACCATGGGTTATATTTTGACCGAAACAAAAACGAGAAACTTTTGAGCTTGTTTTCTTTAAAGCTTGAGGGTTAGTGTCAATAGCAACAAAACTGATCTTATCCCTGCCTAATGATGAAATCCTTGAAGCGATTTCTGAAACTATAGAACTTCCTCCTCCTCCAATACCAATCACTCTTACTTTTATTTTATGAACCGGAACTTCTGAAAAACGAGGGACGACAACTGGTAAAAAAGATTTTTTCTTTGAAAATTTTCTTATTTTTTTGATCTTATTTCCCTTAATCATTAATTGATTTTACCTCGTTAAAAATTGAGCGTCAATACTAAAATTTGATAATTATCGCACGAATATCAATATTTTTCTTTTATATGAATATCTACTTTTTCCCCTGTTTTTAATTTAATTTCTTTTACAATTCCGGCATTTATCTCTAAAACATATTTTGCTTTTTGACCAGGTGCTGTTGAAGAACAAGGGTCTTGTTTACAAGGTTGGGTGTTTTCACTAATAAAAACAACTTCTTGATTTTTATCAATCCAAATAATATCCAAAGGAATAAGAGTGTTTTTCATCCAAAACGAATACTCCCCTTCTTCTTTAAATACAAAAAGCATTCCCTTGTTTTGATCTAAAGATTTCCTGAACATCAATCCCAGCATTTGCTCTTCATTTGTTATAGCTAACTCAATTTCAAAACAATGATTTTGAAAACAAACATTGCCTTTTCTTTGGCTTCTCCAATAAAAAAACAATCCAATAATCGCGGTTAAAATAATAATTAGAAATATAAATTTTTTATTCATAATCTATTGAATCATTTTATCATTTTTTGAATAAAAAAGTGCGACTTTTGAGTCGCTTAGAAAAAAGAGCTGTTTTTCTACTAACGGTGCCCTCGCCAAAGTCTAATTGCTGCCCAATCTTCTACATTCAAACCATAAGCTACTCTTGGAATTTTGACTCCCGTTGGCACTAGCTCAACAGAATTACTTTTCCTTCCCATATTTTTCCCTCTTTTTATATAAATACCTCATAATTCCACTCTTGTCAATATCTCATTATAAATTGAAAAAAAGTTGAAAAACTTAAAAATCGCCGTAAAAGCGATTTTTAAGTTAGTGAAATGGGTTATTGATTAATCCCTAAAAGCTCAACTTCAAATACAAGTGTGGCATTTGGTGGAATTAACCCATCTCCAGCTCCGGCTTCTCCATATGCAAGATTTGGAGGAATTATTAATTTTCTTTTTTCCCCTACTTTCATTCCCAAAACTCCCAAATCCCACCCTTTTATCACCCGGCCAGCTCCTAAAGAAAAAGAAAAAGGAGTTCCCCTGTCAACGCTGGAATCAAATTTTGTACCGTTCTCAAGAGTCCCTACATAATGAACAGTTACTGTATCCCCATTTTTGGAGCTTTTTCCTGTCCCCTCTTTTAAAACTTCAACTTTCATATCTTTTATTACATAGCTTTGAATGTTTGCTTGTAAGTTTTCTTTATTTTTGGAATTCCGGAAAGCAAAATAACCTCCCAAAACTATGATTATTAAAATAATAATTATATATATCTTTTTCATATGTCATATTCTATCACAAAATCGCCAAAAAGGCGATTTTGTGATAGATAAATAACTTAATAAATTCTTGGAATAAAAAAGCTCAGTAATTTTTTTATTGAGCCTTAGTAATCGTTTTTTTGGTTTCCAGAAATACCATTTCCAATTCTCTCACGATATCGTTTTTCAATCTGCGCTTTAAAATAGCCAAAACGCTTTCGTAATACCACATTCTCAATTCTTTCGGAGCATTAAACTTCTCCCACATAACCTCTCCATATTGCTTATATTCCCTTTGTATAGAGATCAAGTTATGAATCTTATCAGCAGCGCAAACCATCATTGCTTCATAACTGGCTTCTTCCAGATGCTTAAGATAAGCATTCTTTCTTTTCTTCCAGGTGGCTTTTTTGTCTTCTTGTGGGTACTTTTCTTCAGTAACCTCCATTACTATTCTTATTGTTCTTTCTCCGCATTCTTTTCTCATTTCTTTTTCGGAATAACCTTTTACATCTTCCAGAATATCATGCCAAGCACCAGCATCAATAATATCCTCATCTTCTGTATAATTTAATAAGATAAAGACCACTGCGCAAGGATGAGTGAAATATGGAGCTCCATCAACTTTTCTTTTTTGATTACCGTGTAAAGAACAAACTCTTAAAATAGATCGTTCAATTCTTGGCGTTAATTTCATTTTATTTTCTCCTCCAAGTAATTATATATTAAAATAATACATTAAATGGAAAAAGTCAAGCTATTGGGAGAAAAATCGCAGAATCAGAAACTTTGTTTTAGTTCACGACAGACTTTCAGGCGGAAATAAAAAAAGGGCGAATCATTTTTCTGAGACGCTCTTTTGGGCTTTTCGAGCTTCTAATATGAGTTGGATAAATGGCTTCTTGGTGATCGATTTCCTAGGAATCCCGAATTCTCTGAAGTAACGCATAATCTTGGATTCGCCGGTAAGATCCGCAGTTCGAAATTCTATGAAACAACCATCTCTTTCGGTTTCGTCTAGGACTAGTTCAACGCCTTCTCCCAAGAATAGTTCTCTTTTCTTAATGAGTACAAGCTTTTTCTTATATCCTAGCAAAAGTAAAGCATCTTTTAGCAGTGGTTCAACCTCGAGCTCAATTTTCGGTCTTATTCTCAAGAAACCTTTTATAAGAGGACCTTTGTAAGCCAGAAAACATCTTCCGTTCTCTTCACGAATCCTTATGAGTTCATTTGGGTAAGGAAATTTCCAAGACGGCGCGGCATAATATGTATCTTTCTGTTTGACGCTGCCAGCTCTTATTCTTTGGAAACCGAGGGATCTTAATTTTTTCCTTGGAATTCTTCTTATTAGAATTGCTCTAATCTGCATTTCTCTACTTTCACAACATTCGGCTTCGATTTCTGGCACATATTGGTTGATGATTACAATGTCGGCTTTTGCTCGCGTTGGTTCAACATGAATCTTATACATCGGATAGACGGTCTCAATGAATTGTTTAAAGATTTCTTCTTTGCTCTGGCCGGTTCTTTTAATATCTCTGATGATTCGACGAATTAAGCTGCCGTGAATAGCTATCTCAACAAAAATCTTCAGATCAAGTTCGCCAACAATAGTCTCATAAAGAGCAAACAATCCTTCGACAATTACAATTTCTGATGGTTCAAATGTTTCATACCCTTCCCGTTCCCCGGTTCCAAAAGAATAGATCGGCTTTTCGATTGCTTTGCTTTGACGCAAATCCCCCAAGTCTTTAAGAAGTCGTTCCAACTCAATAACTCGAGGCTCATCCCAGTTTTTTGATTTAATGCTATCCATAAATTTCTGTCCGCGGAAATAATCATCCATAGGAAGAATTTTTGAAGCTGGGAACATTATTTGAATTTCCTTTGCTACTTTTTCTGTTTTTCCAGAACCAGTACCACCTGCAACACCAATTATCAGTGGTCGCGAAAGGCTTCGTTTTATTTCCAAAATCCTTAGCCTTATTTTCTGCAGTCCTCTCTCTATCTCATAGATTTCTTGAGCCATTACACCACCTTTTTAATTTTAAAGAAACTGTCCAAATTATCATTTTCATTCCACCATCGATATTATATCAAAACACAAGTTTATAAAAATTACAATATATTTGGGACGATGTGCTAATTGTTATTTTCAAAATAAAAAAAGAGGTAAAAAAATGAGATTTTTTGCCTCTGCTCAGTTAGAGCCTTTTTCAAAGAACTCTTTTCCTTGTATTTTTGTCGTCTCTCCCTCTTTCTTGATTATCAAAGTAATACCTTCATCACTTTTAATGATTTTCACTTCTGGCAATTCCACTTTTTCACAGCATGGCCTTATTCCCAAACAATCAAATGATTCCGAAAGATGAACCTTCAAATCCAGAGCTGGTTGTCCGAGCAAAAAGATGTAGCTTCTTGTCGCGACATTCTTTTCGGCGTCTGGCGACCAATATCTCCAGAGATGAGGATTTTTATAGATATCTGGTGGATGGACTATTTTCGGTAATCCGGTCTTAGGTTCAATGTCTTTTGGATCAATTAAACCAGGTGTTCCTTTAAGTACAGCTATCGTTTGTTTCTGACCTTTATAAGAATAACTGACTGCAACTTCAACTCCTTCGTACTGGAAAGTACTCTTTGTTTCAAGAATTTTGGGTTTCTCTAAGGCGTATTTTCCGTCTTCAATTATGGTATGAAGGAATTCAACGAATCCACTTGATTTGAGATGAAGCAACATCTGCTGATCATTGAATGATTTAGCATCAGCCAGAACAGCCCAATACTCTCTTAGACTCATGGCAGTAAAACTAAGATATTCCAAGAGTTGTATTGCTTCTCCATAAGTGATGCTGTTGATTCTTCCTTTCTCATCCCAGGAAAGATGAATTCCGCATTTTTTCGCTGCTTCCTTTACTTGCTTGGTAGCTTTCAGGAAATCTCTCTTTACGTAAAGTCGCGTTGCCGGCGAGTAGAAGTACTCGTTAAAGGCAATAGCAATTAGTTCCAAAAAAGGTGCTGTCCTTTTCCGAGATAGTTGTTTTCCTGTTCCCCAAAACTCAATGAAATCAGCAGTTTTTTTGAGTAATGCTTTTCCTTTGAAGGTAAAGTTGACCAAGGTCGAAACCAGATCGAACATTGTCTTCTTGAATTCTGGGAATATTCTTTCGTTGAAAATCAGATATATTCTCTCGCGATTGATTGTTTCATTGTCGTCTCTGTAATCCACTATTTTGATGATGGTTAGAGAGAGATTTTTTTCAGCATTGTTTTGTCTTGCCAATTTGATGAGTCCATCTAGTATTTTTTTCTTTTGAACAGTGCCTTTCTCGTCAAACACTCCCTTAACCTTTGCTACTGCAAAACCAAAGAATGCCCAATCTTCTTTGTAATCCCGAGCAAAGAGAAGTTCAATATCATCAGTGCTCAACAGGAAGTTCATTAAATCACGATAAAACTCTGCATCACTTTTTGTACATGATGTCTTTTTCAGATCATCCATTATCAACCTGTCTTTTTGAGTCATCTTCAACTCCGAACGGTTTTCCGTGTCCATTAAAGTGGCTCCATAAAAGATACGAGAGAGTCTTTCTGCGATATCAATTCCCAGTCCGTTGATTTTCTGGACAATCAAGGCTGTTGTTGAGCCAATCATTTCCAGAGTTTTGCTAACATTCTGCTTAAGAACAATTTCAGACGGTGTATGGTGGTCAATGATCGAAACAGCAAATTTTTGAATCTCGCTGTTTTTGTTATGATCAACCATGATCCAACGTGCCTGACCAGAGATTTTCACTTTTTCGTAGAGTGTATCGCTAGAGAGCAAAATTGATTGAGACAATCTCTTTCCCAAAAGTCTCTTAACTTCATTTGGTATTCTTTCGCCTTGAACCACTGGAACGTAGGCTGTTTTTTCTCCATCTACGAGATGATTACGAAAGGCCTCTGCTAAAGCGCTGATAACTGTATCGGTATCAGGATTATTGTGTCCGATAACGAAGACAATCGGTTTTAAATCTAAGATGGCTTTTTCTAATCGTTTACGACTGCTCTGGACAAAGACAAGAAAATCTCTGAATTCAATCTTACTTTGTTTCAATTCCCAGATTTTTCTAACTATCAAATTGATTCTTTTGAGAACTAAGACATCTTTTTCATTTTTAGCTATGACCCTGAGAATACCGATGATTTCTCCAATCTTCTCTCTGATCTTATAGATTTCCATCTCCCGAGATTGCTGGAATTTAGTTCCGTGTTCAAAGATAAACCTAAGAAAGGTTTCTCTTTTAGCATAGAGTTTATGATAATTATTTTGTCTGGCTAGCTCTTCGTAATCAGAGATTAAGGCGGTGATTTCTTTCAGAACTCTGGCATCCACTGGTGGTTGAAGCAATTCTTTTCTGCACTCTCTTAAGAGCAGAACCGGATAGACAGCATCAGCTGGAATACCTAAATCGAGTGAGGGCTTCCCCACTGAAGTAACCCAACCTCTGACAGCAGCAGCTATATAATTATAGTTGCAAAAGGACCAATACTTCCAAGTAGTAGAATGTTTTTCTCTGTTTAGTTCTACTTTTTGGGGTAAACCCGTCTCGAGATCAACGTCTTTAGGTTCGAACCAGCCTGGATGACCAAATGACATTTGAACTTGCAGTTTCCTTCCTTGATATCTGTAGTTTTTGCCTTTTCTCTGAATTGAAAGATTGGTAATTAGTTGTTCCTTTTTCTCAATTAGAGTATTGAGCCACTCGGTGTATCTATCTGATTGCAACTCCTTTATCATTTGTACGTCGTTTGCCTCTATCGCATCTTTGAGTACCAACCAGTAGTCCTTGAGTGTCAGCATTGTAGCATCTAACTTTTGCAATAGATCTAAACTCTCGTAAAGAGAGATGTAGTTTATTCTTCCCTCTTCATCCCAGTTTAGCTGAATGTCACATTCCAGCGCAGCTTTTATCACTCTGGCGTCAATCTTCAGAGGTTCTCTGGCTACATAAAGACCGGTTGATTTCGAATAGAAGTATCCAGTTTCCATTTTTATTCCTCCATCTTACCAAATAGTAACTCTATCTCAAACTCTGCCTCTGCTTTATCATCGGGTGCGTGCATCACGTTTCTGACGCTCTTCCCTTGACTATGGAGTTTCCTTTCTTTGTCAGTGACGAAATCTCTTCTGATTGTTCCTTTTGGAGCGCTTAAAAGATCGGTGGGACCTTTTATGGTTATTACTTTTTTGATTGCGTCTTCGCCTTCGGCTATAAAGACGATGCTGAAATTCTCTGTCATGAGTTTTTCGACAGCAGCGTAAATCTTAGGAAGATTTTTCCTTGTTTTCGGATAGAACTTTCTGCATTCTTCTGGAGTTAACTTCTTTCTCTTGATTTGTCCAATCTTTAGGCCTAAAGCCTCAATTCTAGCTATGACTTTTCCAACTAGTCTTCTTTCGATGGCATCGGGCTTAACAATCACCACTGTTCTTTCAACTTTTTCTTTCTTCACTATCAAAACCTCCCATATTTATAATCTTAAGAGCTGATATAATATTATAAGTGATTTTAACTAAAAAGTCAAGGTTGAACAGACAACCGAAAGACAAACTCTCGATTGATTTCTCTACTTCTACGAATGTGTTATAAATTATGTATTTCTAAAAGAAAAACTAAATCTCTGACTAATATAAACTTTCCGATATATACATCAGGCCTACTAGTTTTCAATAAGCTTATTGCATCTTTCAAGCTTACCCATAAAAGTTGGAATCCGCCTTTTATTTCTTCTTCTGTGAAACTTGGCTCGCCTTTTTCCCCATTTATATAAGCTAAATAGCAAAAAGACTCTTGCTGAAGTTTTCCTCCGGGGTCAAATTCTCGGAATTCTAAAATTTTTCCAATTTCATCTTTTACAATAATCTGGCATCCAATTTCTTCCAAACATTCTCTTTTTAATGCCGCAAATGAATCCTCTCCATTTTCAACGCCCCCTCCAGGAAGTTTGAAGTAATTATGTTTTGATATTTTCAGCAATGCGATTTTATTATCTTTATCAAAAACAACCGCCCTGACAGCTTTTCTGGTAATATATCCAGATTCTTTATTGCTTAATTCACTGTCAGGAAATATATCTTTTTCTTTTATAGTTTTTAATAATTTCATATTTTAATTCTAACAAAAAATCGCCTAACTGGCGATTTGGTGGTCCTCTTTTTAAAGATAGCCCCATTTTAATAAAACTATTTAGTCCTTGTCCTTTTGAAATCATTAATGATTTGCTTGTGGTCAAAACCAATTTTTCTAGGAAGTTTTTCCAGTGGAAAGAATCTAAATTCAGACGATTCTCGGTCAATCTTGATTTTGCCCTTACCTTTTTTTAGAAGGAAAACTAAAGTAACCGTACAGTATCTTGGGTCTCTTTTAGGATCAGAATACACGCCAAATAATTTTTCTATTGTTACCAAAATATCTAATTCTTCTTTCATCTCTCTTATAACTGCTTGCTCCACTGTCTCGCCACAATCATGATGTCCCCCAGGTAAGACCCAACATCCAACAAAAGGAGGATGATTTCGTTTCTGCATTAAAACTCTTCCTTCTTCTATGATTAGACCGTCTACCATTACGATTGGACTTTTTGGTTTCTCCATAATGCGTTTCACCTTAAAGAGCTGATAACTGAATTTAACAAACCGATCTTGGTTTGTCAATAAAAAAATAAGCAAAAAATCAAGCTCTACAGTAAATAAAAAAATCGCCTTTGCTATTGCATCAGCGATCTGCTAACCATTTTAGGCTTGCCTCGAAATCTTCTTTTGAGTCCCCCTCGATGATTACTGGGCCACTAAATTCTATTTCTCTAAGCTTTTGAAGCACCCTTTGCAAGGGAACAATCCCCTTTCCTAAAGCGTAATGCTTGACAATCTTTCCCTGCCCTGTTCCATCGGTTAGGTGAATCTCGACTAAATGCTTTTGATACATGCTTATTAGCCTAACTGGATCTAGATTCCAACAGATTGCATGCACTGTATCTATCACTAGCCCAACATTATTTTTGAAAAGATGGGCAAAGTCTTGGGGATCTTGAAATCCGGGTTCGTGGCCTGTAAGATTTTCTAATCCGTAGACTAGGTTATCTCTTTTGAAATAGTCCGTGATTTCATTAAAACTCTTCTCCCCCGCTTCTTGTATCAAATTATGGTTGATACTTTTCTTGGGCCAAGGAATGAAAGAAAATAATTCTTCGCTTGCTGCTAAATGCAAAACGAATTGGTTGCATCCTTTTTCTACACTGAATTCGATAGAAGCTATCATCTCAGTGACATTTTCTTTTCTCTTTATTTCATTCAGAGAGGCTATATTGGTCATCGGCGCGTGGCAAGTAACTTTGAAAGAACCGGCTAAATCCTTTAGTTCTCTCGCCACTTCAGGAGATAAATCTCGAACCATGCCAAATGGATATGGAAATCCTAATTCCAGTCTTTTCATGTTGTACTGTTCAGCAATCTTTCTAGCGATTTGCAAGGTGGCGATTGACGCCCTAGAAACATTTCTAAATGTCCGTGGATTAAGGTAGGTTTTCCTATACTCTGGCAAGCCCAAAGCGATCGAAACTCCAATATCAAGCTCTTTTACCGTTTTGTATTCCTCCTAGTTCCATGTTTATATTTCAACGATCTAACTATATCCTATATTATACATCTCAATAAATAATCTGTCAAATGCGTGGCCTAAAAAATCTCGGGCGGAAATAAAAAAAGAGGCGAAAAATGAGATTTTGCCTCTATAAGTTTCAATCTATACTTCTAAGCCGGAATTCACCGACTACAATCTTAACGGCGTTGGATCTTATCTTCTTTCGATCTGATTCGCTAAGCCATTGAAGGCCCATATTTTCAGTTTCGCATAGCTCCTGGATTTCAACGGGGTTATTTTTCGGTCTTTTGGCAACTCGTTTAAATGACATACGTCCATTCTCAAAGATAATGTTGAAGAATACTTCTCCTTTTTCATTTTCAAGACTTATCAGTAAGGATCCTTCTTGTGGGTCATTGGTAATACCCAAACCTAGTCTTTCCGTTACTGACTCATCTTCTCCGCACGGATGTTCTTCGTCTAGAGTTTTGACTCTTACGTCGCTAAGAGAAACTTTATTAGCCTCGTTGATAGTGACTACTTTTATTTCCTGTTTCATTCTTTTCACCCCTATTCTGTTTTAAAGTTTCTGTTTCCTAAATAGAAGCTACCATAATAAATAATAATAGTCAATAAACCAAGCCCGAAAGAAATCCTCTCGGGCATTATTTTTAAAAAGGTATTATCCGATAGGAAGATTTTCTGGTGGGGCAATGTTTTTCTTTCGCCTCCTTTTTTGTCTCTCAAGACATTTTATCAGAAATAATCCTATTAAAACAATCACTGAAATTCCAACCGATATCCAAGGCAAGCTTTGTCTAAGGGCCTCTGAAACAGAGGCTAAAAAGATTGACCTTTCTTCCTTAACATTTAATCTTAAAGGAATTTTTAGCCCAGAGCCAACACTAAAACTTCGGCGATCTAAAGGACTAGCTAAAACTGAAAGATTGATTGCCTTTCCTCCGCCCTCTTTAGCTGAGACAATAATCTTTATCTCTTTATTTTCACCAGCTTCTAGGCGGAAATTATTAGGTTCAATTTTTATCCACTCGTTTAATTCATCAGGAAAAACTTGGAAAATTCCTGCTTCCTGAGAGATATTGTAAACTAAAATTTTAACTTCTTTAGATTGGCCTACTTTTAATTCCAAATCTAAAAATGAGGGTTTAACTCCAATTCCAATAGCTAAGACTGAATTAAAAGAAAAAAGAAAAGAAAAAAATAAAATTATTAAAATCTTGAATTTCATTATTGACCCCGTTAGAAGTCCTGGGCAGAAAAAATTTTGAAAAAATTTTTTCCGCGATGAAATACCTTACACGAAAAACTAAAACAATATTTTCGCAGATTAGGTTGTAATTATTTTTGGGCAGACTTCTAACGGGGTTGATTAGTGGTTGCCCAAAAAGTTAAACTACCTTCTTTAATTCCAAAACCTGCCCAGCTACTGGGAACAGTTAATCCGACTAAAACATTTTTGCCTGATCCGGTATTAATAATGGTGCTAAATTCTGGCCAATCTAATCCATCTAAGATAATATTTTCTCTAAAAATCTGATCGCCGCTGACAATTCCCTCAAGACGAACCCCAACATCACCGGAATTCTGAATTAAAAGTTGATCGCTGGCCTGAGCTCCCGGAGCTAGACGTCCAAAATCAATTTGTTCTTTATCAATAGTGAAAGCAATTTCAGGAGTTGGTGGAGTGGCTTGAATTATCTCTACTTTCAATCCAACATTTTGACTAATTCCTTCTCCAACTGATAAGCTTACCTGATTAGTTCGGATATAACCTGATTTCTCAGCATAAACCTGATAAACTCCTGGATTATTAATAAGTAAATTGACTTTGCCATTATTATCGGTGGTAAAACTCTGATCGTTAATATAAATTATAGCTTCAGCTAAAGGATCCCATTTGGAATCTTCGAAGTATTCAACTTTAGCTTCTAAGTTATTTCCCGGATCAACTTTTTGGCTGGCTAAGATTAATTTAGTAGGCTTCCAGCCCCATTCTCCAAAATACCACAAGACTTCATTACCTGGTTCCAAAATATAATCAGCCGCTCCAATTGCTGGTATTTCATAATTAACAAAATAGAGCCAGCCAATTAAATCATGGGCTTCCTCTTCATTGATTTTCTTTAAATAAGGTCCCCAACTTGTCTGTTCGATAAAATAAGCATAACCACAGATAGTCGAGCCATTTTTAACAATATCTAAAGCAGTTTTTGCTTTGATATAAGCATCGCAAATTTGATTATCTTTTCCCTCAATTCTTAAGTGATGCAATCTATTTATTGGATAGTAATTTTGGGTTAAGGCAATTACGGCATAGGCAGATAAAATCGGATAACCTTTGTCTTCAGAAGCAATCCATTTGAAAGAGCCGTCGGATCTTTGCAAAGATTTTAAGTGATCGACCGGATTTTTGCCATCTTTTTGCCAATCATAAGGATTTTGACCTAATTTATAAATGGCTGAAATTACCCAGGAATCGGAACCGGAATCAGATTCACCGCCAAGAAGATAGGGAAAACCACCATCATTGTTTTGGCTTGTTTTCAGATAATCAATGGCTTTGGTAATTACTGGATCACTTGCTTTTGTTCCCGTTTCCAAGAAAGACATGATGGCTACTGCCGTATCATTAGTGTCACTTTGACCCGAAATCGCATAACCCCAGCCATTATCAGAGTTTTGCTTTGTTAAAATAAAATTTTGGGAATCCTGAATAATCTGACTACTTGGGTTTTCACCAGCTGAAACCAAAGCCAGAATTCCCCAAAAATCATCATTTAATAAATCAGGAGAACCAATCTGGTTATTTTGATAAAAGCTTTCTAGTTGAGCAACAAAATCAATATTACCAAAAGTTTTTGGATTTTCACCGGCAGCAGTTAAGGCTAAAATAGTTTTTTCATAATCGGTGGCTAAATTACCAGAAACTTCTTTCAAATGACTTAAATCTAAATTTGTTTCACCAGCTGCGACTAAAGCCATCGTTATCCAAGGATCAGGAGTCTGATCTTTGAGATAATTTATGGTGGAATTATCTATTTCAGCCAAACCTGGTGAAACTGACGAAAAAATTAAGATTCCTATCAAAAAGATTAAGATTGTTTTTTTCACCCCGTTAGAAGTCTGTCCTTATATGACCAAAACAATCAATTTCAGACAGCTTCTTTATGTTTTATTTATTACCCCGTTTATTCTGTACAGAAAAATTTTACTAAAATTTTTCTGCCCAAGATTTCTAACGGGGTTCATATATTTAAAAACCCACTCTTTTCGAGTGGGCCAAACAATTTCAAAATTAAAAAATTTTCCCTTGGCTCGAAGAAAGTGAAACTTATTGAAGGCAGGATCAGTTTTCTGGCTCACCGAGTCCATAACGCTTTATAGACTTGGTTCACAGCTGCGGCCCAGCGCCTGATTATAACAGGACTTTCCTGATCGTCCCTAATATTAGGGCTGTCTTTTTTTTATTGTCTTATTTTATCTTATTTTATAATATGAATCTGTCAAGTGAATAACTCTAGTTTTTTTAATATAAAATCAACTCTCGGGCAACAGCTCCGAGGGACTAACGACGTTAGAAACTGTCTGGCGGGATTATTTACTTAATACTGAAATTTTCAATGGATAGTATTTTCTTTATAAATAGCAGATATAACTGTTCCATAAACTAACCATTCAAATAGCGATTGAAAAATAAAATACATCAACGCACCAGTAGCAATGTTCATCATTAGATACATGGTAACAAGCGCCGGAATCGGCCCGACAATCCAAACGATGATGCCAAAGTTTAATCCCTTACGTATTCCTTTCCCAGGCAACCCTTTCTCAATGAGCGCATAAATGAAGGCGAAAGCAATTGCTAAAATGATATTCAGAAGAAAAAGAATAATCCACCATTCTACCGACATATTAAATCCTTGAGTTGGAGTCCATTTCCAAATGGTATGAGGCTCTAAATCAAATACCCAACTAAAAAGAAAGTAGCTACCACCACCTACTAAAAAGCTGATAAAAAAAATTGTGCAACCAGCAAGTAGAACTTTTGTGATATTTATATTTTTCATTCCTTTATTCTACCAAAAAACCGCCTGATTGGCGATTCTCTTATTGTAATTTTTTTAAGAATTGATATCCTACCTTTTCGAAGCCCATATTTTTGTATGCTTTATGAGCAATCTTCCATTTAAAGATCGACCCAATGTATATCCTTGAACAACCTATTTTTTTTATTTTTTCCAGGACGGATTTTATCAGCTTTTGACTTAGGCCCCTGCCCCTGTATTCTGGGACCATATATAATTCTTCAATTTCAGCAATTGGTTTGGGATATCTTATAACGTTTCTTATTGAAAAAGTGATGAATCCAATTAATCTTTTACCATCTTTTAAAAGATAAGTGTATGAGTTAGGATTATTTAAAAATTTCAAGAAAGAATCATTACCAATTTTTAAGTATCTTTTATCGCCAACAAAATCAACAAGCAGTTTCATAAGCTCTTTATAATCTGACTTTTTAGCAGAAATTATTTTCATCTGTTCCCATTCTACCAAAAAATCGCCTCTTTGGCGATAAAAAATCGCCCGACTACTGGCGATTTTTGAGTTATTTTAGATATTTCTCAATGTTTTCTAAGTGCTCCTCATAAGTCTTGGCGAGATGAATCTGACCTTGGCTATCGTGTAAGTAATAAAGGTATTCTGTTTCTTCGGGGTTAATCACGGCGCTTACGGCTGCTAATCCTGGATTACAGATTGGGCTGGGCGGCCGTCCTTCGTGTAAATAGGTGTTATAAGGGGAATCGAGTTTGTAATCCTCTGGTTTTATAACCGGCCACCAGTTTCCCGGTTCTCCCAAAGCATATTGAATAGTGGCATCGATTTGGAACGGCATGTCCTTTAACCACCTGTTCCAGATTACTCCGGCAATAAGGGGCATTTCTTCTTCATTTGCCGCTTCTCTCTGCACCAAAGAAGCCAAAACTATAAGCGTATCATTTCTGATATCTTTTTCAGCAGCTTGCCTGAATAAATCCGCTGCTTTCTCGTCAAACTGGCTTTTCATCCTTTTGGCAACGTCCGTGCCAGTATAATCTAAATTAAGAAGATAGGTGTCCGGAAACAAATAACCCTCATGAGCTTCGACAAGAAATTCTCCTTTTGCCAAATTACTCCAGTTTAATTCCTTTTGCAGTTTTTCTGCGATTTCCGTCGCTCTTAATCCTTCGGGCATCACTACCCATTTCTGATAAGGGTGATTGACCAGCGTATCCGCCAGCAGCCAAGCGTCCATCCCTTTTGAAACCATATATCCGCCTGGTTCAATTTTTCCCTGCCAGCCCTTTCTTTTTAGCACAAAGTTAAATGCCCTTTCGCTTCTTATATATCCTTGTTCTTTTAACTTAGGAATCAGTTCTACTTCAGTGGTATTTAGATTAACCACGATTCGTTCTTCTTCTGCTCCTTTCTGCGGGGCTGAAAATTGATAAAGAATAACAACAATACCCGCTATTAGAATTATGCCTATTCCTAAAATTATGATTTTTATGATCTTGCTCATTGCTTAATTATATCAGTTTAAAATAAAAACTTATCCGGCGATGTGTATTTTAGCTTTTATTTCTCAAAAGAAAATGAAATTGTTTCGCCTTCTGATTCGTCCTTTGAAGGATTAGTAAACACTTCAAAATGTAAATGAGGTCCAATAGTGCTCCAGCCAGTATTGCCACTATAACCAATAAGCTGTCCTTGCTTAATATTTTGACCAACCTTCACTACAATCCCTTTATATTTGAAATGCTCATAAGCCGTGTATTCTCCAAATCTGTGCCTGATAACAACTCTGTTTCCTAAATTCCAATATCGCTTTTTATTCTTTCCACCAACTCTTGAATTATTTTTTAGCCACACGACTTTGCCCGAAGCAGCGGCAAGAACAGGGGCACCTATTGGAAGTAAAAAATCAACCGCATATTTCATCTCTTTTGGATGTGGTGGTAATTTCTTACGCGGTAAGATTACATTCTTTTTCTTTAGCGGCAATTGGTATTTATTCTTAGATTTCTGCATTTTTTTACGCCTTTTTATTGTTCTTCAAATTTTACCTCTTTTGGAAACAGTAATTGGAATGGGTAACCTACATAATTTCTTTTTATTTTCTTGCAGCCAACACTTTTAAGAAAGTTAACCATTTCTTCGGTAACCTTTTTGGGGTCAATATTTCTATCCTCGCCGATATATTCAATTTCTACAAAATCGCCCAAACTCTTTACTGAATCTACGGCAACTTCATAATCTTTATATACCCAAATTTTTCTTATCTTATCAACTTTAACAAGGGGCTTAAAATCGAGGACATTTAATATGTTCTTTAATTGAGTCAAATCTTCTATTTTGGTTTCATATTCGTCACAATAATAATCTCTTCCATCTTTTTCACGATGCCAATTCTTATAATTTACAAAATATTTACCATCTGCGTCTCTCAACCTTAACCATTCATTTATTGGACGAACCCCGACAAAATTACGGTGGGCTGGCGAAAAATACTCATCTATCTGATGGGTTTCTTTTTGAAAATTAGCATTCTTTGTTAAAAAATCTATTAAGGGTTTACTATCTTCAATATTAACTTGGATTTCAATTTCAATGTCGTTCATGTTTTTTTATTTATTTTCGGCATGTCAAATTTATTCGTCAATTTGTGGGTAAGAAACAAGTACCTGTCCTAGGTTTTTAAATTCTGTACCTTTTCCTCTTTTTAAGAATGTAGCAAACGATTTCTGTTCTTTATTGCTTATGATAGCTGAACTCAGATTAAATCTTATCTGAAATATTTGTTTATAAACTCTTGTCAGGTCGTAATCTTGATTATACGAAGAAGATGCAAGAATCCAAATTTCGGAAAAAGGAATTCTAAAACTAAGTATTTCGTTATATATCTTATTGCAATCAATAACTTCTCCTCCCTTTCTTGCATATACCAACAAATAGAAATAAGCGGGGTATAATTTTTGAGATTTATTTTTAATTATATCAACTATACCAGCCCCGTGTTCTTCCCACTCAACAACTTCTATATTAAAAACATCTCTATAATTATTACCCTCAACTTCTCTCAACTGATATCCATATATATCAGGAGTAGCCTGTTCAGTCTCTATTTCTAACCAATATTCTTTTCCGTCTTGTTGCTTTAGACCTAATAAAAATACTGCTACAATCCAAGCCTCACGTTCATGTTTGAAAATACTCTTATTTATTATTTTTTGTATGCCGTACTTTTCAATTAAATAGTTTAATCTGACGATCGCAACATTTGGATTCATCCATAAATTTTTGTAGCCATGTTGCCGCATTTTCTCATTCATTCTTCAGATACTACATATTTCTTTTTTATATCTTCAAATTGATTCTCCGCCTTCTTTAATTCTCCCTTGCACTTATTAATTAGCTCCTTACCTTGCTGGTATTTTTCCAATGCTTCATTCAGGTCTATATTTTCTTCTTGAAACCACTCATTTATTTCTTCTATTTTTTGATAGGCTGTGTTGAAATTAAATTTTTCTGGCATATAAATTTATTTATTTCTTTTTATTTGAGAATACACGTGACCTTTATAAAATTTTGTTTTGATTAACTGACCGACTTTAACATTTTTCGGGTCTTTAATTATTTGTTCTAGATTATCAAAAGTAATGCTATAACCTTGTTTAAGTTTTAAAACAGGATTCGAAGGATTTAATCTTTCCTGTTGTTGCCTTAAAAGATCATAAAGTTTTTTTAACCAAAGATTCTTATAATCCTGGAGCTCTTCAAATAATTCTTTATTTTCGGCTCTTTTCTCTTTTATTAAAGTCTGCAAACTGTTACTCATATTCCCTCTAAGGAAGATTAATTTTTCTTTTACGTTTTTAAAACGATTTCTTAATAAAACGTAGAGGCTTTTTTCGTACTTCGGGATATTGACTAAAGCAAGATTCCAATTTTCTGATAAAAATTTTGCTGCGTCTGTTGGGGTTGAAGCACGAAAATCTGCTACTAGAGAAGCAATAGTTACATCTTTTTCATGACCTATCCCACAAATAACCGGAATCTTAGAGGCAAATATTGCTTTTGCCAAAACTTCAGAATTAAATGCCTGTAAACTCTCCCAACTACCTCCACCTCTTATTAAAACCAAAACATCAATATCTGTCATATTTTCGTTAAACCACTTAACAGCCTCAACGAGCTCATCAATGGCTGACATTCCTTCTACTCGAACGCTATAGAAATAAACTGAAAAACCATAGGCCCCAAGATGTTTTTTGAAATCGGGCAAGGCTCCTTCTCCGTATTTTGATGTAATTAGACCAATTTTTCTACAAAATTTTGGTACTGGCTTTTTCCTCTCGAGAGCAAAGAATCCTTCTGATTCCAATTTCTTCTTAAGAGCTTCGAAGGCTTTTTTCAGATCTCCTTCTTCCAGAAAACTGATTTGTTCAACTTGAAAATTTAATTCACCGTTTGGCTTGTAAATCTCTGGGAAACCAAATATTTTCACTTTTTTGCCTTCTTCTAATTTCATTCCTGAATTCTCCAAATTTCTGCGCCAAACAAAACAGTTTAAAATTGATTTTTCTTTTGGGTCTAAAAGTCTGAAATAAAAAAAATTTGGGTATTCCCTAATTCTTTCTCCTATCTCTCCAATAACTATTGCTTTTTGCGGAATTAAAACTTTATTTAAAAAAGAAAGGTATTCTGATACAGTAAATTCTTTATTTTCCATAAATTATCTCTTGGTAAATTTATATTTCCTCTTTGCCATAAATTTTTTTCTACTTATTCTTCTCCTTATTTTTTGCCCTTCTTCCATTGTTTAAATATTTTCTCAACTTCTTCTTTTTCGCCTTCCGACATCTGTTGAAAAATTAAGGGCTCGCCAGAATCTCTTTTGATCATTGTTTCAAAATAATCTATGAGAATTTTTTGCTTTCCTCCTTTTGTTTTTAAATTTAAGCCCTCATATTCCAATCCATCTATGCGGCCATGGCTGATATCATTTCTCAAGTCTTTAATTTTATGAAATAGCTTAACATTACTATTGGTACTAAACATGCTTTCATAAATTTTTATTCTGTCGCCAAAATAAACCGTCATTGGATCATAATCTGGATCGTCGGGGTCAATTTTTGTGATATCTATACCATACTTTTCTTTTATAATCTTAATTACTTCTTCGCCAGAAGGACCGTATTCCTTCGCCATCTTCCATGCCCCACAAAGCACTTGGTCAAGATCGTGCTCCGCCATAAAACTAAGCCAAAAAACAAAAGAAACCGTGTCGGTTTGTTCCTTATCAAGACGAAGTGCAGCATCAGGAATTATCTTTGCAAGTTTTTCATTACTCGCACCGTTAATTTTTTGTTTTAGCAGTTCAAATGGATCCATATTGCTTCTAATTTTTTGTTGGCCAAGGCATAATTATATTATAATTAGTAAGTCCAATTTTCTTCTTTCATTAAACCCAATAGATTTAGACATTTAACCCCCATACCCTGACATACTATTGGGATATTTGATTTTTTAGGCGACTCCTCTGCAATCAAAATGAGATTATTAAGCTTAGCCTGTGCGACAAGCCAAGGATCAGCATGAGTAGATTTCTGCTTACCTTGTTCAATAAAATTAACAAAATTTGCACCTTTCGAACCAATATCTTGAATTACCCTCCCTTCGGCAGGTAAATCGTACTTCTGAAATATACTCTTATGTTCTTTCACCCACAAAATTTGATCTTTTACACCGCCCTCTTTTATTTCTTTATACACTTCGATATGGGATACTATCTTATCTTTATCGCACAGGACACAAATATCTTGCCACAGACGCTTAAAGGTCTCTTTTTCATATTTTTCCCCAGGGTTCATAAGTGCCAGTAAGGCGCTCGTATCTATCGTATATTTAGGTTGAACAAAAAGATTACGGTGCATAGAACGTGTTACTTCAATGATAGGCTCTCAACCTCCGACAACGATTTAATGCTAACCCCCAAATAATCCGCTGCTTTATCAAAGGTTATTTTGCCCAAACCCTTAGCGTAGAGAACTAATTCTACAAATTTTCGACTGTTATTATTGACGGCCCTTCTACCGGGTGTTATTGCCGGAACGAAACCACCTTTCTCATTTTTCTTATTTTTTTCATATTCGTTTCTCCATTCATTAGTTTTTTGTCGATAAAAATCGTTATCGATTAACTGTAATGATAGGCATTTTCTCAATAACACCTCTTTACTCACCTTGAAAATTGGCTGAAGATCATCAAGATATTTTCCGACATCATTTTTATCAAAATTTCCTTTTGATACAGGTAATGTCTCCAAAAATTTGCGATCGGGAACCAAAAATGATGCAGAAAATTCGTTACAAAATTTTTCTACCTGCAGATGAGAACGACTAAAATCATTACAAATAGCACCTTCGTTTAAGAGGATATGGGCAAACTCGTGCAAAAGAGAAAAAGATTTTGGAGCATAACCGAAATAACCACCGTCTTTATTGTTTATCACAATTAAGTTAGGCGTTTTGTCCACTAATGAAAAAGCTCTCGCATCTTCAGTTGGGAAAGACGCTTTTAATGTAAATACATTGATTTCTTCTAGTCTTTCGCGAATAGCATTAAATAGCTCCCGTGAATTTTTGATTTTTTCTGCCTGAAACTCAAAAGAAAAGTTTAATGTATTTCTGAAGTTCTCAGCTATTTTTTTAGGATCGTCTGATAAAGATATTTTCTTAAAAGGAAACGCTAAATTCCAATTTAACTCAATAGATAACTCGGCAAAAACTTCTTGCACATATCGAGCTCTTCTCAATACCAAAATCGCTTCCGGTGATAATATTCTATGAACTTCAGAAGAAATAGTTCTTCGATCTTTTGGAGGTGATAGTTCAATGGGTGAATGCGTTAGAAAAAATATAGCCAAAGGTCTCTTATAGAGGCTCGACAATTCTTGTAAAAGAGTAAATCTAATATCTTGCTCATTACTTTCTAAGCTTTGCAAGAAAGATAAATCAACTCCAAACTTCATTTTTGACCTTTGAGAAAAATGATTGATAACATCATTCTCAGTTAGGTTTAGAGAGGTCCTTGCCCATTTAAGAATTTGTGGAGATATTTTTACTGTTGTAGTGCTCATATTATTTTCATTTTATCTAATATTTTTATTATTTTCTTTTTCTTCAATCTCCCGCGCTCTCAATAATTTTAATCTCCTTCGGAGTAAGTTCATAAAGCTTATAAACTTCCTCGTCTATTTTTTACTCCCCATTTTAAATCTATTTGTTATTTCTATAAGTTAGACAGATATTTTTAATAGGGCACTTCTCACACAATGGTTTACTTTTGCAGATTGTTCGGCCAAAATGCCAAAAAATTCTATCAACTTCTCCGGGCGAATAAGGTGTTTGTTCAGAAATATTGATTATTAAATTCCTTAAAAATAAATAATTTTCATCATTGTTAGGATTGGTACCAAAATTTAGATCACCGTATCCATATAAAATTAAACCTGTTCTCACTAAAACATCTACTACATGAAAATCATTAGCGGAATATTCTTTTAAAAAACAGCTTAAAGCTAAATCTCTTACCTTAAAACCGACTCCGTTTATTTTTAAAAAATCATCGTCTAGAAAATTATTTTTATAGTTTTCTTTAGCTTCTTTAAAATATTTATCCCATTTGGTTTGATATTTATTAAATAATAATTTTTTAGCATTCAATACGGTCTCTATCCCTTGAGGTTGAAAACGATAACCCGAATGTTTCAAAATGCTTCTAATATTTTCCTTATTTAAATCCTTAAACTTTTTAACCTTATCATTGAAAGCATTGTATAGTTTTCCGCCGACCTCTCCTCTATTAGCCCTTAATAATAAACTAGCAATAAAAACTTTAAACTTCCTAGTATTATCAAAGGAATTATTTAGCTTTAACTCTTTTAAATAATTTAATCTCCATTGTTCTATACTTTGCGTTGTAGTTTGTCCTGAATCTGGATCGATAAAATCTCCAGCAAAAGAAGCTTTTACTGGTAGAATCTTTTTTACCAATGTATTTATGTTGGGTAAACTAATCTGCATATCTTATTCTAATAATTCTTCTTTAAATGCTTTGGATAAATCGTTTATTTACAATTCTAAATTTTTCCACCTACTAAAATCATTTTTTAATTCTTTCGATTTTTCGTCAAAATAAATCCATCTTCCGCGATAATTTCTTATGTTAGTATTAGTAGCTATGCCACCAAAAATCTTTTTGCCCTTCTTTTTTTCTCTTTGAATATATTTATATAATCCATCAATTTTCGGACCGGCAACTTGTCTAGTCAATCCGGCTTTAGTATCAAATAAACCAATCCTTCCATCTTTCAATTTAACAATAAAATCAACATAAAAAAGTTTCTTCTCTCCGTTATTATAAGGAACGGCAAAAAATGTTGCATCTCTGTCCCCATTTTTAAACCACCAATCGACGCTTGGGGATTTTTCTAAAAAATCAATAAAAGCCGCTTCTGTTTTCCATTTGTTATCACTAAAAAACGGTTGCAAAATTGATTTTTTAACATCCTCTTTTGTGTATTCACCGCCATAAGATAAAGTTCCCGGGACATTCCAATTTTCTACATCAATCATCTCGCTTTCTTTTTTGATAATTTCCGCTTGATATCTTTCTTTTGCTTTGTCTAAGACATTAACAAAATGCCGAGAATTTTTATCGCTCAAAATCATTTGCACAATTTCTTCCCATTTGTCGCCGTACCACAGCTTCAATTCTTCCTCAAAAAACTTATAAATTGACTCTTTAACTCTGCCAACCGATCTATCTTCGGGATAGAAAGGGGTTAAATTATTTCGCACAAAAAAGTCAAACAATTTCTGCAAATCAAAACCGCCAACTTTTATCGCCTTGTCTCCGATAATTTTTGCGCCGGCCAAAGCGTCAACATCTTCAGTTTTGTAATCCGAAATAATTTTTAGGTCAATTTTTCTCGCTTTAGCATCTATATGATTTTTTAAACCATACTTCTTAGCTTCTTCTAAAAATATTTCTATAAATAGCGGAGACAATCTTGTTTTTTCTCGATGTCTTTTTGGATAGCAAGAAAGTAAATTTATGGGTTTATAATCAACACGCCTCTTGCTTGTGTAAATAGTAATGTAATCTTTGGCAATATCTTCCTGAATTTCTATATTATCCAAATTGGTATAAACATAACCGTAATTCAAAATTTCGTTTTCATAATGTCCTTTGTTCGGCTCGGGCATTCTCATAATTCTACCGACCGTCTGAATAGAAAAAATCGGGCTGTGCCACTCTCTAAACAAAACCAAAATCTGCGCTCTTGGGCAATCCCAACCCAAAGCAATCGCTTGTTTGAAAAGCAAAACTTCAACATAGTTATCCGGCTTTTCTACCTCTTCTTTGTTGACATGCTCGCCCGAAAGCCAAATAGCCAACTTGTTATTACCTTTTTCTGTTGAAATTTTGTACTTATTCTTCAAAATGCTTTCTACTCGTTCTCTTATCCTATCTTCTAAACTTGTTTTTCTATCGGGTAATTGAATTAAAATTAAAGGATTAACATTAACTTCCACTTTTTGAAGTGCTTTTACCAATTCTTGCCTCTTTTTCATCGCCACGTCTATAACCAATTCTTCACTACCGCCGCTTAATTTTTGCGTCTTGATTTTTCCCCGCTTTATAAAATTATCAAAATCATCGTTCAAGATAACCGCTTTTTTAATCATTCCTTCC
>Ga0315293_10000874_pt1 | contig 28754 bp, 26 predicted proteins | sample YL17G13_20_MG_FD_203071 | JGI IMG/M metagenome (GOLD analysis project Ga0315293, IMG submission 203071) | Sediment microbial communities from Yellowstone Lake, YNP, Wyoming, USA - YL17G13_20 | ecosystem: Environmental > Aquatic > Freshwater > Lake > Sediment | place: USA: Wyoming | collected...
CGGGGTCTGGATCTGCGCCGCGCGGACGAACTCTTCGAGCGTTGTGCCCTGCGCGCCTTCCAGCGTGCGTCCATCCGGCAGATGGACTTGGACCGTGGTGCGGCGCGGGGCCGAGATGATCTGGGCAGAGGTAGTCATTGTTAGTCGCAATCGTGGGCCGCGTTGCTTGACAACCCTTTCGCGCGATGATTATAATCGCTCCACCTTCCTCGGTAGCTCAACCGGCAGAGCGGGCGGCTGTTAACCGCTAGGTTCCAGGTTCGAATCCTGGCCGAGGAGCCTGGGCCTCCCATGGCATGTTCGGACCCGGATGCGCGATTCGGGTTTTTGATTCTCCATCGACCTGCCCCAAAGAAACAGGGTGGCACCGTCTGGATCCCCGCTAAGGCTGGTCCGGCGAGCCCTGTACTTTTGATCATTCTGGGTCCCCGCTTCCGCGGGGACGACGATCTTGCCCAATTGCTGGTTGCCAGCCCGGGGGACGAGTTGCTCGGCGCCTCTGACCCGTTCGGCCCCCCTGCTGATGCGCCTTTTGATGCATGACACTCCCAGGGGCCGGGGGTACAATTCGCTCGATTTCCGAAAGCCCAAGCCGACCCGCCATTGGGGGGGATGTCACGCTGATGCCACCTGTCATCCAAGCCGCTAAGATCTCCAAGCACTATGGAACCGTGTGCGCCGTCGATCGGGTCACCCTCGAAGTTCAGGAGGGGGAGATCTTTGGTATGGTCGGGCCCAACGGCGCCGGCAAGACCACAACGATTGAGTGCCTGGAGGGTCTGCGCCAGGCCGACAGCGGATCTGTCGAGGTTCTCGGCTGCAACCCGGCCACCGCTCGGACTTATTTGGCCGAACTGATCGGTATTCAGTTGCAGCAGTCGAACCTGCCGCCCCGCCTGCGCGTGGCCGAGGCCATGCGCCTGTTCCGGGCGCAATATGCTCGCCGAGACGACCCGGCCGAGCTTCTTGAGCGGCTAGGACTTGCGGAAAAGAAGAACTCCTCGATTGGCACGCTTTCCGGCGGCCAACGCCAGCGGCTGTTCATCGCTTTGGCGCTGGTCAACCACCCACGGCTCGTTTTCTTCGATGAGCTGACGACCGGCCTCGACCCACAGGCGCGGCGCTCGATGTGGGACCTGGTTCGCGAGATTCGCGACCGCGGCTGCACCGTCTTCTTGACCACACACTTCATGGAAGAGGCCGAACGACTGTGCGATCGAGTGGCGATCCTCGATCATGGCAGGGTTGTCGCATTGGATACGCCCCAAGCTCTCATCCGTTCGCTCGGCCTTGGGCGGCGCCTGGTTTTCACTCTACCGCCCGGCACCACGCCTCCGGCGCAATTGGAGGCCGCGGGGGTTGAGAAGGTGGAAATTGAAGGCAACCGCGTCAGCGTGCAAGGCAAGGGCGAGCGCTTCGCGAGCTCAGTCGTCGGCGCCCTGGAGAGATCTGGAATCCCCTTCCTCGATCTGTGGACCGAGCAGCCAACACTCGAGGACGTCTTCCTCGCCCTGACCGGGCGCCAGATGAGGGAGTAGACAATGCGCGGTCTCGGACAGCTCATCCTCACCTCGATCCATTTGTACTTGCGCGATCCGATCACGGCCTTCTTCACGCTTGCCTTCCCGCCGCTGCTGGTGGTTCTTTTTGGCGCGATGTACGGCAATGATCCCAGCCCGCTCTTCGGCGGGCGAGGCAGTATGGACGTTTCGATGCCGGCCTACACCGCGCTCGTGGTGGGCGCGGTCGGGCTGATGACCATCCCGATCGCCACCTCCGCTCAACGCGAGCAGGGCGTGCTGCGCCGCTATCGGGCAACCCCCATGTCGCCGCTGGCCTACATCCTGGCCGATGTGATCACCAACCTGGGCATGACTGTGCTGGGCATGGGCTGCCTGGTCCTGGTGGGATGGCTCATCTACCGCGTCCACTTCGAAGGAAGTATTGTGAGCTACGCGGCGGCGCTGATGCTGAGCTGCCTGGCCATGTTCTCGGTCGGCTATCTCATCGCGAGCGTTACCAAGACGGCGCGCATGGCTCAGGTCATTGCCATGGCCGTTTTCTATCCGATGATGTTCCTGTCGGGCGCCGGTATGCCGATCGAACTCTTGCCCGAGTCGCTGCGCAGGCTGTCGCTGGCGTTGCCGTTGACCTACGCCTCGCGCCTGCTGCGGGGCACGTGGTTTGGCGAACCGTGGCGCGATCACTTGCTCGAGGTGGCTGTGCTGGCCGGCATCACGGCCGTCGCGGGTGGGCTTTCCGCGAAGTTGTTCAAGTGGGAGTGAGGCCGCCCGCGCCTCGTAAGCCGTTTCACTCGCTCGCCCATTCTTCTCCCCTAGCTCGACCTCCCCCTCAAGCCGCGCGTCCGCCCTGGGGCCCCGCTTTCGCCGGGACGACGAGCTGGATGCGTCGGCGGGCCGACATAATCCCGCGCGAACGACGCGATCTCTGCTCTCGGTCGTTATTCCCGCGAATGCGAGAACCCAGGGAGCCGGGCCCCCAGGGGCGGCTGGCCTGCACCCTCGATACGCGATTCTTCAGCCTGCGTGCTGGCGAACTGGAAGACTTACGTTTGCATCTTGGGCACCGCCTCGGATCGGGCGATTGCCGCTTACACCGTGCCGCTGCGGAGGAACGTGCGAAGCACTCGGACGAAGGCCTGCGGCTGTTCATCGGTCGGAAGATGCCCTGCGTCGAGCTCCACGAGCTGCGCTTGCTGAGCACACCGCGCCAGACGGCGTCCCTCCTCAGGCGGCACGGTCGTGTCGTGCGCTCCAACCACGACCAGCACGGGCAATGTGAGCCCGGCCATGCGGTCGGTCAAATCGTGGTGCATTGCTGCACGCGCACTTCCCAGTACTGAGTCAGCCGTGGTTTGCGCCAGATCCTGCAGGTTGCGCTGCAGGTATTCCTTCATTCGCGCACCCGCCCTGCCCCGCGCGGCCCGCCACAGCAAATGGGCACGGGCGCGCGGCCACACTCGCCGGCCAAGATCGAGAATCGTCTGACGCGGCACCGTGCCCGAGAGGGCGTGCAGGTTGTAGCTCACGCGTCCGCTCACCACGGGGTTCACCAACACGATTCGGCCGAGGCGCTCCGGGTGCCGCAACGCAAGCTCCACGACCACCGCGCCCCCCAGCGAGTGCCCCACCGCCACACGCGGCAAGCCGCCGAGGCGATCGGCCCAGGCGCCTATGGCCTCCGCGAAGTTCGACACCGAATACCATGCGAAGGGCGGCTTGTCGGATTGGCCGTGACCCGGCAGGTCCGGCGCCAGGCAGCGCCATTCGTCGCTCAGCGCGCTCATCGTTTCGTGCCACATGCGCCCGGAACTGGCCCAGCCATGCACAAACAGGAGCGAGTCCTTCTGCGAGGAGCCGCATTCGAAGAAGTGGATGTGGAGCCCGGCGGCCTGGAGCACGTCTTCACGGATCATTTCGGCGGCTGCGCTTTCATCTCCCTTTTCCGGCGGCGCTTTATTGGCGCCCGCCAGAGGTGCTTTTAGCGGAGGCAACGGCGCGCTGGTCTTCCTCGACCAGAAGCCTGCGCAGCACTTTGCCCACGAAACTCTTCGGCAGGTCATCCCGGAATTCGATTTCCCACGGCACGGCATACTCCGCCAACCGCCGGCGGCAGAGCTCCATCAATTCCTCCGGGCGGGCCGACTCCCCCGCGCGCAGTACAACGTAGGCCTTGATCACCTGGGAGGGCGAGTCGCTGCGCTGGATGCCGACCACCGCCACCTCTTTGACCTTGGGATGTTCGTAGAGCACCTCTTCCACGTCGCGCGGGTAAACCTGGTAGGCGCCAGCCAAGATCATCTCGCGCTTGCGCGCAATAATCTGGAAGTAGCCCTCTTCGTCGGCCCGCGCCACGTCGCCCGTGAGCAGCCACCCGTCGGGGCGCAATACTTCGCTGGTCTCAGCGGGTGCCCCCCAGTAACCGCGCATCACCTGAGGCCCGCGTACGGCCAGTTCGCCGATCGTCCCCGGCGGCAATCGCTCGCCGCTGAGGAGATCGACGACCATGGCCTCCGTGCTCGACACCGGCAACCCGATGGAACCGATCTTGCGCCGCCCGTAGAGCGGGTTGGCGTGGGTTACGGGTCCGGCTTCGGTCAGGCCGTAGCCCTCCACCAGGCGTCCGCGGGTCAGTTTCTCAAAGGCCTCTTGCACCTCCACCGGCAGGGGGGCCGCGCCCGAGATGCACGCCCGGATCGATCGGATGCCATAGCGCCGCGCGCCGGCGAAGTTGTTGATAGCCGTGTACATGGTGGGCACGCCAGGGAAAAGGGTTGGCCGGTGGCGGTGGATGGCGCGCAGGACCTGGCCGGTAATAAACGTGGGCAAGATCACCATGGTTGCCCCCATCATCACCGGGACGATGAGGGCCGTCGTCAGACCATAGCTGTGGGTGAACGGCAGCACGCTCAGGAAAACTTCGCGCCCCTCGCGCAAATCCGGCACCCAGTGCCGGATTTGCAGGGCATTGGCGGCCAGGTTGCGATGGCTGAGCATGACCCCTCGCGGCGCAAGCGTCGTGCCGCCCGTGTAAGCAATCACCGCCAGGTCACCGACACGCGGCTCGCGCATCGGCTGAGGAGCATACTGGCCGCGCAGCAAGTCCTTCAGCGTGTGCATCCCCTGCTCGAGGGGCCTCGGCAGGCGATGCCCCTCGGGTCCTTCGCGCAGCAACCGGAATAGGGCCTTCTTCACGGGGGGCAGATAATCGCTCACCGAGGTGAAGATGACATGCCGGACCGTGGTGCTGCGCAGAGCCTGGCGGCCGACCTCCGCCAGCTTGGTCAACATGATTAGCCCGTCGACCTGCGCGTCGCGCACCTGGCGCATCACTTCGTCCGGCTCGGAGACCGGGCTGGCCAGGACGACGGTGGCGCCGGTTTTGAGCACCGCAAAGAAGGTCAGGACCGTCTGAGGCAGGTTGGGCAGCAGGATCATCACCCGGTTCCCCGGCCCAATTCCCAATCCGGTTAGCGCCAGCGCCAGTCGGTCGCTCTCCTGATCGAGACGGTGGTAGGACATGGCGCCGCCCTCAAAGATGATGGCTCGCCGGCGGGGAAACCTGCTCGCGGAGGACCGCAGGAAGCGGTGCAGTGGCACATCCGGCACGGCGATGGTATGCGGCACCCCGTTGTCGTAGTGAGCCAGCCAGGGGCGCTCCCGCAGGAGCGAGCGCGGGCTGGCTCCGCAATGAGAGGGGCCCTCGCCCCGCCAAGAGGATGCTTGACCGAGGAAGCGGCGGATGGCGCGGTTGACCGCCTCCGCCCGTTCGATCATGACCATGTGCCCGGAGGCGCCGACGTCCACCTCTTCCGCACCGGGGATCGCTCGCGCCACGCCCTCCAACGAGTCGCGGCGAAAGACCCGGTCGCCATGCCCGCGCACGACCAGGGTCGGCACGCGTAGGCTGCGGAACAGGCTCCAGCCGTTCCAGCGCGCCACGCTCTGGGCGTGCATCATCTTCAGCACATACGGTGGCGCATGCAGCGTCTTACGGAACAAGGGGTAGACCAGGTCGAGCACGGTCGTTGGCAGCCTGAGCGCCGTGCGGTAACTCCACGCCAGGCGGAACTCGCCTGACGGCGCCACAAGCACCAACCCCTCAACGCGCGACGGGTACGACTGGGCAAACTCCGCTGCCAGCGCATTGCCAAAGGAGTGCCCAACCAGGACGACGCGCTCCGGGACATCCAGGAGTTGCAGCGCCCGCTCCAGGTCCCCCCGCAACTGGGGCGTGGTGAAAGGCCCGCCTGTGCGTGTATGAGCCAGGTGGCCGCGCAGGCCGATGGCAATGACCCGGTTCTCATCCGAGAAGTGGGTCAACTGTCGCCTCCACTGGGCAACGTCGCCGCCGAATCCGTGCAAGAAGACCAGCGTCCGTTCGGGGCGTTCCGGGGCGATGTCGATGACGGCGATGTGAACGGGTGGGTCTTCCGAGAGCACGAGCTCGTGCCGATACAGCTCGATATCCACCTGCATGGCTCACCCCTTGCCTTTAGGCTAGTCTGCACAATCGACCCCGGTCCTGTATTATATCGGCCGCCTGCCGTGCCAGTCTCCAACGATGCATCTCCATGGAGGCCGGGCTGACGGCGGCCGCCAATCGCCGCCCCACTGCAACCTAGTCACCTGGCCTTCTGTTCATGCTCGCCATTTCGGCGAACGCGGGAATCCGGGCACACGTCTTGATTCGGACGATGGTCGCTCGAATGTCGCGTGGCGCATCCCCTCCCTTCGTTTCATCTCCCAAACAAGCCACGCGTTCGTCCTGGGTCCCCGCCTTGGCGCGGGCGGCGGACTTCCCTCACCGATTGTGCCTCGGTTGACGGCCGGGCGCATGCGCATATAATTGGTGTGCCGCTTGGATCGGGCCACGACCGAGACGGCAGGACAATCCGGTTCCATGACGTTTGTCCCGCCCTCCCGGTAGGCCCGGAGGGTTTTTTGTCCCCTGCGGCAACTGCGCTTCGGCATACGGCACCTGATCAGCGTCTACCGTTTCAAGGGAGGCGACCGTGTCAGCGACCACCAGCCCGGCACGCCGTACGACCACGCTCGACCTGCGCCAAAAGAAGGAGCGTGGTCTCCCCACTACCTGGCTCACCGCCTACGATTACCCCACTGCCCTGGCCATCGACCGGGCCGGCCTGGATGGAATCCTGGTCGGCGACTCGCTCGGCATGGTCGTGCTGGGCTACACCACCACCCTCCCCGTCACGATGGACGAAATGATCCATCACTGCAAGGCCGTGGCACGCGGGGCACACCGCGCGTTTCTGGTTGGCGACATGCCGTTCCTTTCCTATCAGGTCAGCCCGGCCGAGGCTGTGCGCAACGCCGGGCGCTTCCTGCAGGAGGGCGGGATGGACGCGGTCAAGCTGGAGGGCGGGGAGAGTATATTGCCGGCACTTGAGGCGATACTTGCCGCCGGCATCCCGGTGATGGGGCACTTGGGGCTCACGCCGCAGTCGATCCACCAGCTCGGCGGCTATCGCGTGCAGGGCAAGACGGCCGCTGCGGCCCGCCGCCTGATCGACGATGCGCTGCTGCTTGAAGGCAGCGGGTGCTTCTCGATCGTTCTTGAGTCCATTCCTGCACGCCTGGCGGACCTCGTCTCGCGGCGCCTGACCATCCCCACCATCGGCATCGGCGCAGGCGCAGGCTGCGACGGCCAGATACTGGTGACGCACGACCTGCTCGGGTTGTTCGACCGCTTCACACCCAAGTTCGTCAAGAAGTACGCCGACCTGCACGGGGAGATGGCGCGCGCATTCTCCCAGTATCGCGAAGACATCGAGCGGCGCTCCTTCCCTGCGGCGGAACACACAGCCGAAATGGCGGATGCGGAGTGGCAAACTCTTCTGGATGACCTTGGCTAGTCGGGCGTGGCGCCGCGCGGCAGTTGATGCCGATCGCTCGCCGTCGGCTTCGGGCCGCATTCATCCAGGGACGGGCAATCATAGAAGGTGTCCTCTCCGATGAAGGTTACTCTCGTGGGTACGGGGGCCATGGCCTGCCTGATGGGCTATCGCCTGGCGCCGTGGGCGGAGGTTATCCTGTTCGGGACGTGGCTCGAGGCGGTGGAGGCCATATCGACCCATGGCCTGGTGGTGGACGACGGCCACGGCGAGCAGACCATTCGAGTTCGTGCCACAACCGAAGCCAGCGATTGTGCCGCGAGCGACCTGCTGCTCGTCCTGGTCAAGGCCTGGCAGACCGCGGCCGCCGTTGGCCGCGCAGGCGAGGCCTTGGCTGAGGATGGTTTGGCGTTGACACTGCAAAACGGCATCGGGAATTATGAGGTGCTGACGGCGGTTGTCGGGACGGAACGCGCGGCGGCAGGAGCCACCACTTCCGGCGCAACCTTGCTGGGGCCGGGGCACATCAGCCTGGGAGGCGAGGGCGCGCTGCAACTCGGCGATCACCCGCGGCTGGGAAAGACCCTCGCGCTCTTCGAGCGCGCCGGCCTGCGAGTGACTGTCGGCGCAGACCGCGATTCGATCTTGTGGGGCAAACTGTTGATCAATGCGGCCATCAACCCGCTGGCGGCCTTGTTGGGCGTGCCCAATGGAGAGTTGGCGCGCCGGCCGAGCGCCCGCGCCCTGATTGAGGGGTTGGCTCGCGAAGGAGCCCAGGTGGCGGATCGTTCAGCGATCACCCTCCCGTATGCCGATGCGGCTACCCGCGCGCTCGAGGTGGCGGAAGCCACAGCGCACAACCGCTCCTCCATGCTCCAGGATGTTGAGCGCGGGCGGCGAACGGAGATCGATGCGATCAACGGCGCCATCGTGAACCAGGCACAGCGGCTGGGGCTTGACGCGCCGCTCAACCGCGCGGCCTGGCACCTGGTGCAGGCGCTTGAGGAGCGCCCTGCGGCCTGAGATCCTCGCCGCCCGGCAGGGTGAACCGGTTCAACGGCCCGCAACGGCATGCTCGCATGCGGGCTCAGAGTGATGCACGCCCGGGAGGACACTGCATGGTCATCGTCGAATCCGTTGCCGATCTGCGCCGGGTACGTGCCGAGATGCCAGGCCCGTTAGGTCTTGTGCCCACGATGGGTTTCTTGCACGAGGGTCATCTTTCGCTCGTGCGGCGCGCGCGGGCCGATTGTGCGTCGGTGGCGGTCACTATCTTCATCAACCCCACCCAGTTCGGTCCGGGCGAAGACCTGGAACGCTACCCGCGCGACTGGGAGCGCGACCTGAACCTGCTGCGCCCGATCGGGGTGGACCTGGTATGGACTCCACCGCCGGAGGAGGTCTATCCTTCCGGGTACCAGACCATAGTGACGGTCGAGCATGTGAGCCGGCCCCTGGAAGGCAAGGCCCGCCCAATCCATTTCCGCGGCGTCGCAACGGTAGTGGCCAAGTTGTTCAACCTCTTAGAGCCGCAGCGCGCGTACTTCGGGCAGAAGGACGGGCAGCAAACGGTCGTCGTGCGGCGTATGGCGCGAGACCTGAATTTCCCGCTGGAAGTGGTTGTCTGCCCCACGGTGCGCGAAGCCGACGGGCTGGCCATGTCGTCGCGCAATGCCTACCTCTCGCCCACCGAGCGCCCGGTGGCCAGCGTGCTCTACCGCGCGCTGAGCGCGGCCAAGGAGGCTGCGGATCGCGGCGAACACGACGCGGACATTCTGCGCTCGGTTATGTCGCGCACTCTGGCAGGCGAGCCCTTGGCGACCGAGGAGTACGTCTCGATCGCGCATCCTGCAACGCTGGACGAATTGGAGACGGTCGAGGGGCAGGCGCTGTTTTCGCTGGCGGTCCGCCTGGGCCGCACGCGCCTCATCGACAACTTCCTATTGCACGAAGACGAGTGGAGCACCGGCATCCTCGCGGAAGGTTCGCGGGCGTGAGCGCGGCAGACGCCGCAGGAGCATTGCCATGTTGCTGTGCATCGACATCGGAAATACCAACATCACCCTCGGCCTGTACCAGGGCGAGACGCTTGGACCGCGCTGGCGGCTGGCGACCGACCACGATCGCATGCCGGATGAGTTTGCGCTGCAAATGCTGGGGCTTCTGCAGATGGCCGGCTTGAGTGCCAAAGACGTGGACGGAGCCGCGGTCGCGTCGGTCGTTCCGCCGCTGACCGGCAAGTGGGTGGACGTGTGCCGCACCAGCCTGGGCTGCGAACCGCTGGTGGTGGATGCCGGCGTGCGCACCGGCGTGCGCGTGCGCTACGACGACCCGAAGGCGGTCGGCGCCGATCGCATCGTGGACGCGGCGGCCGCCTTCCGAATGTACGGCGGTCCGCTCATCATCATCGACTTTGGCACCGGCACGACATTCGATGCGATTTCCGCCGAGGGCGATTACCTGGGCGGCGCCATCGCGCCAGGGATCGGCATCGCCGCCGAAGCACTGTTTTCGCGCGCGGCCAAGCTCACCCGGGTGGAGATCAGCCGCCCGCCCACGGCGATCGGCCGCAACACGACCCACTCCATCCAATCCGGTTTGCTGTTCGGCTACGTCGGGCTGGTAGAGGGCATGGTAGCCCGCTTCCGCAGCGAGCTGGAGGGGCAGACGAAGGTGGTCGGCACCGGCGGGTTGGCAGAACTCATTGCGCGCGAGACGCCGGTCATCGAAATCCTTGCCCCATGGCTGACACTGGATGGGCTGCGCATGATCTATGAGATGAATCGGTGAACGGTTCGCCCGCGGCATACTTCTCCGCCGTTCAGGCAACCACCGGCTGGGACCGCGCGCTTGAGTCCTTCGCCCGCTTTTGCGGTGCGCAGTCCGGTTGGCGGGTGTTGGATGTCGGCTGCGGCCCAGGCGGGCTGGCACGCCATTTGGCCGCCCTGGGGTGCGTGCCCATAGGATTGGACCGCGACATGGAAATGGCCGTTCTCGCGGCCCACTCAAACCGGCCGAAGCTCGAGTGTCTGCAGGGCGATGCCCGGCGCCTGCCATTCACCGCCGAGGGCTTCGACCTGGTGACCGCGACCAACGTGATCTTCCTCTTGGACCATCCGCAGGAGGGTTTGGCGGAAATGGCCCGCGTGGTGAGGCGCGGCGGTCGGTTGGCCATGCTCAACCCGAGTGAGCACCTTTCGAACGGCTCGGCCGCCGCGCTCGCCGACGAGCGCGGGCTCACGGGCATCGAGCGCACCTCGCTCCTCGGATGGGCGCGCGCTGCCGAAGAGCGGCATCGCTTCTCTGAAACCCAGACCGGGCGCATGCTTGAACTCGCGGGCTGCCAAGTGATTGAAACGGGGACGCGGATGGGCCCTGGGTTTGCGCGGCTGACGCTTGCGGAGCGAACCCAATGATCACGCGGCGCGCGGCGCGGCGCGCCGGGATTGCGCTCCCGGCCGCGGCCTACCCGCTCGTCGTCCAAGAGGTGCCGCCTCCGGATGGGGGGGCTCACTTCGTCGAGGGCCATAGCCCTCGATGGGGGCATCTATAATGGCATGGCCGAGATCCATCGGGAGTGGGTTGGCACATACTCCATCACCTGGCTCATCTCGAGCGCGACCTTCACCGGCACCGGCGAACGTCGCGGAGATGAATTGGAGGTGCGTTGTTTTCGCAGTGGAACCCAAGGGCGTGCACCCTCCACCCTCTCATCCACGGGAGTCCTGCACGGGACGTGGTCGATGGATGAGAATTCTCGCCTGGGGCTTGAGACCCTGACGCCAGACACGAACCCATGAATCAGACACCGCTGACGTCCAAACGAATCGTTCTAGGAGTCACAGGAAGCATCGCGGCGTACAAGGCCGCCGACCTGGCCTCCAAGCTCGCACAGGCCGGAGCGCTCGTGGATGTTGTCCTGACCGAGTCCGCCACCCGGTTTGTCGCGCCGCTCACGTTTCAGTCGGTGACCGGACGGCCGGCCTTCACCGATGCCGACCTGTGGGGGCCGCAAGCCCAGGTCCTGCACGTCGGGCTGGGCCGGAGCGCAGAGCTGTTCATCGTCGCTCCGGCGACGGCTCACACGCTCGCGAAGTTGGCCAGCGGCACAGCCGGCGACCTGCTGAGCCTGTCCGCCCTGGCCGCACGCTGCCCGTTGATCATCGCTCCGGCGATGGACGGCGGTATGTTCGAGCATCCGGCCACGCAGGAGAACTTGCGTCTGCTCGCCGAACGCGGCGCGACGATTCTTGGGCCGGAATTCGGCCACTTGGCCTCCGGCCTCTCGGGCATCGGGCGCATGACCGAGCCGATCGACATTCTGGCGCACGTCCGATTCCTGCTCTCGCGCGACGGGCCGTTGGCCGGGCGCAAGGTGGTGGTCACCGCCGGCGGGACACAGGAACCGCTCGACCCGGTTCGCGTCCTGACCAACCTTTCGTCGGGCAAGCAGGGCTACGCCTTGGCCCAGGCAGCTTTAGACGCAGGCGCGGAGGTCATTCTCATTTCCGCCCCGGCTGCCCTCACGCCGCCGGCGGGGGCGGTGCTCATTCCGGTGCGCACGGCGCAGGAAATGCTCGACGCGGTCATGCGCACTGCGGACGATGCAGAGGCGTTGCTGATGGCCGCTGCGGTCGCGGACTTCCGCCCGCGTCAGGCCGCAGCCCAGAAAATAAAGAGGGAGAAGGGCATGCCGGCGCTCAGCCTGGAACCTGCGCCCGACATCTTGGCCGCCGTTGCCGAGCGGCGCCGCAGCCACGGGCGGCCGCGGGTCGTGGTCGGCTTCGCGGCCGAAACGCAGGATCTGTTGGCCAACGCACAGGCCAAACTGCGCGAGAAGGGACTGGATCTTATCGCCGCCAACGACATCTCACAGGCCGATTCCGGCTTCGGCAGCGACAGCAATCGGGTCACGCTGATCGATGCCAGCGGCCGCGTGGAGGAGTTGCCGCTGCTTTCGAAGGGTGAGGTTGCACAGCACATCCTCGCTCGGGTGAGCGCGTTGCTCACATAGCGAAGCGTGGTGCGCACGGTGCGGGGGTCCGCGGCCGCGTGGACAATTGACCCTGCCCCATGCGGAAGACGCGTCACGGACCATTGGCGGAATAGGGGGGTACGTCCTCGCGCCGTTCGCGAGTCGGCGCAGGCAGGATTCCGCGACCGCCCGGCCTGGTCCCTGCGGAGGGCTAGATCCAGCGCGCGAGCCGAGCGCGGATCGAGCTTTCGGGCTGGGCGCCCGTCCATCGGTCAACGACTTGCCCGCCTTGGAAGAGGATCATGGTGGGAATGCCGGTGACACCGAACTGCCCGGCGACGACCGGATTCTCGTCAACATTAAGCTTGGCCACACGCAAGCGGGCCGCCTCCTCGCGCGCCAACTTCTCCACGATGGGTGCCACCATGCGGCAGGGCGCGCACCACGGCGCCCAGAAATCGACCAGCACCGGCAAGGCGCTGTGCAGCACGTCATTGGCAAAGGATGCGTCCGAGACGGCGAGCGGTTCGCGATACATCCCGGCCGAGGACGACCGGGTTTCCGCACGTCCCGGGCTGCGGTCCGTCACCGCCGGCAGAGGTCCTTCTCCCAGGAGATGGGCAAGATGCGCCTCGATGTCGCCTGCATCTGCGAGCGGCTGGCTGCTGATCGTTGCGCCGCCGCGCACGGCGAGGACCCACGGGACTTGCTCCACCCGGTACTCGGCCGTCAGGCGCGGATTCTCGTCTGCGCGTACCCGGACGAGCAAGGCTTTGCCCGCATATTCGCGCGCCAAGCGGCGCATGGTTTGGTCGATGTCTTCGGCCAGCTCACGCCCCGAGAAGACAGCTGCCACGGGCAGCCCGGCCGCCAGCACGCGCTCAAAGCTCAGATCGCTCGAATGAATGGGGGCGTCGAAAACCCGGGTCATCGTCTCACCTTCACCGTCCTGATGACCCAGCCTAGCAGGTCGGTATTTGAATCCAGTTAACGCCGCGGCGGCATGCCCCCCGCCCGTCGCGAGAGTTCACCCGTCTGGAGGATAAGCATGCCACTGAGCAACTCCATCACCGATATCGAAGGCGTGCGGGTCGGACACGCTCACGACGAAGTGGCGCTGACCGGGTGCACGGCTATCTTGTGCGAAGGCGGCGCCGTGGGCGGCGTGGACCAGCGCGGCGGCGCGCCCGGCACGCGCGAAACCGATGCGCTGCACCCGGTCCACCTGGTCGAGCGCGTGCACGGAGTGATGCTCGCCGGGGGCTCGGCCTTCGGATTGGATGCCGCCTCCGGAGCGGTGCGCTACCTCGAAGAACGCGGCGTGGGATTTGACGTGCGCGTTGCCCGGGTGCCGATCGTTCCCGCCGCGATCTTGTTCGATCTGGGCCTGGGCCGAGCCGACGTTCGGCCGGATGCCGCGATGGGCTACCGCGCGTGTGAGGCAGCCTCCGACCGGAGGCCGGACGAGGGCAATGCCGGCGCCGGCATGGGCGCAACGGTGGGCAAGGTCTTCGGCATGGGCCAGGCCATGAAGTCGGGCATCGGCACAGCCTCGATGGAAATAGGTGGAGGCATTCGGGTGGGAGCCATCGTCGCGGTCAATGCCTTTGGCGACGTTGTTGACCCGCGCAGCGGCGCGATCATCGCGGGGGCTCGTTCCAAACAGCTTGGCCCGCTGCGCCTGGGCGCGCCGGGCTACTTTGCCGACACGTTGGAGGTCATGCGCACGCTAGCCGGCCGCACTATCCTGGGCTTTGCCTCACGCGGGAACACGGTCATCGGCGTCGTGGCAACCAACGCGCGGCTGAACAAGGAACACGCCACCAAGCTGGCCCAGATGGGTCAAGACGGCGTCGCCCGCACCATTCGCCCAGCGCACACCATGCTCGATGGCGACGCGATCTTTGCCTTGGCCCTCGGCAAAAAAGAGGCCGACGTCAACATCGTCGGCGCGTTCGCCGCCGAAGTAGTGGCCCAGGCCATCCTCAATGCCGTGCGCAGTGCCAAGCCGGTGGCCGGGTTGCCCGCGGCGGGGGCCGCCGGGTGACGAGGTCCGGGCGAATGACGCCGTCCGAGCCGATGGTGAGCAGCAGCCAGCCCACAACGGCCGGCTCTCCTTCCAACCCTCACTCAACCCGCGCGCACCCTTCAGGCCAAAGGGCTGCAGGTGCGCGCGAGGAGTTCCTGCGCGGCATCCTGGCCGAGATCCCACTGCTCCTCGGCGTCGTCCCATTCGGCATCATCTACGGCGTGGTCGCCATCCAGTCTGGATTGTCCCCTGCCACAGCCCAGGCGGCTTCGGCCGTCGTCTTCGCCGGCTCATCGCAGTTCGCAATGTCCCAGATGGTCGCGGGCGGGGCATCCGGCCTGGTGATCGTGCTCTCGGTCGCCGCGATCAACTTGCGCCACGCGCTGTATAGCGCCTCGGTCGCTCCGCACCTGGCCCATCTCTCCGCCGCCTGGAAGGCGCTGCTGGCCTACCTGCTGACCGATGAAGCCTATGCCGTCTCCATCGAGCACCTGGAGGCGGGTGGGCCTCGCGTTCACCGTCACTTCTTCTTGTTGGGAGCGGGCCTCACACTGTGGGCCACCTGGCAAGCTTCGACGGCGCTCGGCCTTTTCGTCGGCGCGCGTGTGCCATCGGCCTGGTCACTCGACTTCACGCTGCCGCTCATGTTCATCGCCCTGGTGGTCCCGCAGCTCAAGGATCGCGCCGGAATTGCGGCGGCACTCGCCGCGGGCGGGCTTGCTGTTGGGATGCGCGGCTTGCCACTCGGGCTGGGTGTACTCCTGGCTGCGGTGGTCGGCATCCTGGCCGGTACCGCGCTCGAGAAACGCGAGGCATGAGCATGTGGCTGACCATCCTAGCCGCCGGGATAGCCACCTACCTCACGCGCCTGTCATTCATCGCAGTGGCCCATCGCGGCTCTCCTCCGTCTTGGCTCGCTCGGCCGTTGCGGCTCGTGCCCGCAGCCGTCCTGAGTGCGCTGATCCTGCCGGCAGTGCTCGCCCCTCATGGAGCTCTGCTGCTCTGGCCGGTCAACCCGCGTGCTCTCGCGGCGGTGGCCGCCGTCGTTGTCGCATGGAAAACACGCAGCGTCTTGCTCACGCTTGTCGTGGGGATGTCGGTCCTCTGGCTGGCCGGCCGGCTGCTGCCCGCTTGACCCACCCCGCTCTCGCCGCATCGGCCTCCTCATTCGGCGACGCGCGCGGTGGCGAGCCCATTCCGGCTTCAGGTTAGAATCGAGAACACGGCACGACGCACCATTCGCCTGGGGGAGTGCCCTCTCGTGTCCGTGGACAGACCATGACCACCGAGCCTCTGCCGCTTCTCATCCTGATCGGACGCCCGGCGTCTGGCAAGAGCGAGATCATCGAGCACCTGCACGGCCTGCAAGCCGGTCGGCGCCTCGCCGATTTCCGTTTGGGCGAGCTGACCGTGCTCGACGATTTCCCCTACTTGTGGTCGTGGATGGAGGAAGACGGCCTGCTGGAGAGCAGGCTCGGCCAGCCCCGGCTGCATACCGACGAGCGTGGCTACTTCCTCTACACGTATCTGTGGGACCTGCTGATCGAGCGCCTGGCGCATGAGTATCTCACCAGCTCCACAGAAGGTAGACCCGAACCGGCAGCCCGTTCTTATATCTTTGAATTCTCACGCGGCTCAGAACACGGCGGCTACCAGCGGGCACTTAGCCGCTTCGATGCGGCGATCCTCTCGCGCGCCGCCGTGATGTACGTCGACGTCACCTTCGAGGAGTCGCTGCTCAAGAATCGCCGCCGATTCAACCCCGCACGCCCAGGAAGCATCCTGGAACACTCACTGTCCGACGAGAAGATGACCCGTCTGTACCGCCAAGACGATTGGCCGGATCTCAGCCGCGACGACCCCCACTACCTTTCGCTGGGCGGTCAGCGCGTTCCGTACGTCGTCTTCGAAAATCAGGACGATGTCACCACCGGTCGACCCGACGCACTTGACCGCCGCGTGCGCGAGCGGTTGAGCACTCTGCACGCGCTGTGGCGCGCCGGGCACGCAGCCCGCGCGCGTGAGAGCTCTTCTGGGTAAAGGACCGCGATGCCGCGCCAACACCCCGCTTCCGACCCCAGACTGCGCGCCTTCGAACAGGCGCTTAGCGCGAGCCAGCGCCGACTGTTCCGCTCGCTCAACAGCCCGGCGAGCATCCAGGCGTTTCTGGATTCGATCCCCTACAGCGCCGAACCGCGTTACCGCTGCCCGCTGAACGTGCTGCGCGACCGCAAAGCTCATTGCTACGACGGCGCCCTGCTGGCGATCACCGCGCTGCGGCGTCTCGGGCGCAGGCCCCTACTGGTGGACATGCTGGCCTGGCGGGATGACGACCATATGTTGGCGGTCTACCGCGAAGACGGCCACTACGGCGCCGTGGCCAAATCGAATTTCGTCGGCCTGCGTTACCGCGACCCGATCTACCGCAGCCTGCGCGAACTCGTGATCTCCTACTTCGAAGATTTCTACAACATCGAGGGATACAAGTCGTTGCGTGCGTATACGCGCCCGCTCGATCTGGGCACTCTCGACCATCTCGACTGGATGCGGCGCGACGCCGCCATGGACGTCATCGCCGAGAAGCTCGAACGGCGCGCGACGACGCGCGTGGTGGACCGGCGCATGGTTGCGCGCCTTGCGCCCATCGATCGCCGTGCTTACCGCGCCGGCATGCTGGGTGCCATTCGTGCGGGCATCTATGTTCCTCCCAAAGCCCGCAAGGCGTGAGGTTCGCCTCCCAGCCGCCCGATCCCGCGGTCCAACACCCTAGAGGTGCGGCCGGAAAGTCTTGCGATAGAGATGTAGTGGGAGCAGATGCCCTTCGCTAGCATGTTTCTTGGTCGCCATCCCGGCAGATCAACGAGAAAGTGCGGCCGCTGACCGTGCCGTCCCATGCCTGTCTTTGCAGAAGGGGTTTCCGGCCGGGTTTCTAGGGGGAGGCATACGGCCAGACTCTGAGCGCAGGGAGAGAGCGCGCGGGTGCGTCGAACCATCGGCGAGATGGGAGACGAGGCGAGCGGCTCGCGATGCCTAGGCAGTCGGATAGGCTATTTCCACATACTCCGCACCAACCGCCTCCTTAGTATCTAACCCTAAGTCCTTCAACATCTCAACAATAAGCTTGGCCTTGATCTCCGCGTCCTTGCGCGACCAGGTGCGGCTCTTCACTTCGAGGAAGTACCCCGGGAGCATTGGCTGCGACACCTGGTCCAGGTTGATGAAGAATTCAGTGTCGTGGTAGTGCACCAGCCAGCGCAGGCGGTCTTTGCGGATTTCGATCTCGCGTGCAGGTTGGAAGTATTCGCGGTAGAAGCGCAGGCTGTGGGTGGCCGGGGCGATGAAGCGCGAGCGCGAGACCAGGATCGAGGGCGCATACGATTGGTCGCGCGCCTGGCCGGTCAGCGTCAAACGGTAGCGCACGTTGTAGACCTCGCCGTCCTCGCCCACGAATTCGTCCTCGCGGTAGCGCAGCCGCCCTTGAGCCTGGTCGTCGAAGACAAAGTAGGTATCGTATTCGCGATAACGCCGCACCCGTAGAACCGAGAAGGGCTCGGCTCCCAGCGCGCGAAGGATGCCCTCGCGATCCGCCAGGCGCACTTTTACTTGCACCTCGAACGATTCAACCTCCGTCGCTCCGCCGATAGCCACCAGCTTAGAGAATACCGAGGTCTCACGTTCAATGAGGAACGTGTCGATGCGCTTGGCCACCTCGCGCGCCTGGCGCAACAATTCCGCTTCGTCCAGCGTTTGCAGCGCGCGCCCGCGCATCAGCCACCGGCCGCTCACCATCACATCGGTCACGTCCGATGCGTGCGCGGTGTACACCAGTTGGGCGTACACCGCGTCGGTGCTGCGCGAGAAGCTGGGCGAATTGTGCAGGGTCGACAGATCGACAACCGCCACATCGGCCGATTTGCCCGGCTCAAGCGAACCGATGCGATCACCCATGTAAAGCGCCTTGGCACCCAGGCGGGTGGCCATCGTGAGCGCCATGCGCGCCGGAAGCGCCGTCGGCATGCCGCTCTGCCCCTTGGCGAGGAAGGCTGCCAGGCGCGTTTCCTCGAACATGTCCAGGTCGTTATTGGAGGCCGGTCCGTCGGTGCCAATGCCCACTGCCAGACCGGTCTCGAGCATCTTCACCACCGGCGCGAAGCCCGAGGCCAACTTCATGTTGGAGGAGGGGTTGTGCGCGACGCCCACGTTGTAGTGCAAGAGCGTGCGCATCTCGCCCTCGTCGATGTGCACGCAGTGGGCTGCCAGCACCTTGGCCTCGAACAAGTTCTGCTTCTTGACGTAGGGGATGACCGGCATGCCGTGCTCGCGGCGCGAGTTCTCCACCTCCAGCGCAGTTTCCGCCAGGTGGACGTGCAGCGGCACGTCGAACTCGACGGCCAGTTCGGCACTCTGGCGCAGCATGTCGGCGGTGCACAAATAGGGCGAATGCGGCCCAACGGCCGGCACCACCAGCGGGTGATCCTTCCAGCGCTTGATGAATTCGCGCGAGGCCGCAATCGAATCTTCGAACGACTGGGCATCCGGGCTGGGGAACTTGAGGACCGTTTGTGCGCACAATGCGCGCATGCCGGCCTCGGCGGTCGCCGCGGCCACGTCTTCCTCGAAGTAGTACATGTCGGCGAAGCAGGTCACGCCAGAGCGGATCATCTCGGCGCAGGCCAGCCGCGTGCCCAGGCGCACGAAATCCGGCGTGGCGAATTCGCGCTCGACGGGGAACATATAGCCCAGCAGCCACACGTCCAAGCGCAAGTCGTCGGCAATGCCGCGCAAGAGGGTCATCGGCGCGTGAGTGTGGGCATTGACCAGGCCGGGAATGACGACGCGTCCGCCGCAGTCAAAAACCTCCACGGCCTGGAAACCCGCTTCGACCTCCGTCTCGGGCCCGATGGCCGCAATGCGTCCCTCGCGGACGGCCATCGCGCCAGGCGAATAAATGTGATACTCCTCATCCATCGTGAGGAAGACACCGTTGGTGAGGAGCAGGTCGGCTTTCTTCACAATGCACCTCGCGAGGCTGTGCAGGCAGGCCGGGCGCGGCGCGCCGGCGGCGCACCGATGGGCTGGATTATACTTATCGATCTACCTCCCAACAACACGCTCCCTTTGGCGGAGGTGCTGCCCATGCAGGTGGCCCATGCGCGCTGTCGATTTGATCATCAAAAAGAGGGATGGCTTCGAACTGACGAAGGAGGAGATCGACTTCTTCGTCGCCGGCCTCACCTCGGGTGAAATCCCCGAGTACCAGGTTTCGGCGTGGGCGATGGCGGTTCTGTGGCGCGGGATGAGCGTGCGCGAGACAACCGACCTGACGCTAGCCATGGCCCACTCGGGCGAGATGCTCGACCTGAGCGGGGTGGTGAAGTTCGCGGTCGACAAGCATTCGACCGGGGGCGTGGGCGACAAGACAACCCTCGTCGTGGAGCCGATCGTCGCCGCCTGCGGCGTGCCGGTGGGCAAGATGTCGGGACGCGGGCTGGGCTTCTCGGGCGGCACGCTTGACAAGATGGAATCCATCCCCGGCTTCCGCGCGACGCTCACCCGCGAAGAATTCCTGCGCCAGCTCAAGGACATTGGCCTGGTGCTGTGCGGCCAAACCGCGCAGTTGGCCCCGGCCGACGGCAAGCTGTATGCGCTGCGCGATGTGACCGGCACGGTGCCGGCGTTGCCACTTATCGCCTCGAGCGTGATGAGCAAGAAGATCGCCGCCGGCGCGCAGGGTATCGTCCTGGATGTCAAGGTGGGTTTAGGCGCCTTCATGCCCACGGTCGAGGAGGCCACCCGCCTGGCGCAGCTCATGGTGGGTATCGGCAAACGCGCCGGGCGGCGCATGGTGGCGCTCGTCTCGGATATGAACCAGCCGCTCGGCTGGGCGGTAGGCAATGCGCTTGAGGTCCGCGAGGCAATTGACACCCTCAAAGGCGGAGGCCCAACCGACTTCCGCGAACATTGCCTGGAGGTGGCGGCTCACCTGCTGATGGTGGCCGGCGCGGCGCGCTCGATCGCGGCCGCGCGAGGCCTTGCCCTTTCCCGGCTCGAGGATGGCTCGGCGGCGGCCAAGTTCCGCGCGCTCATCGCGCGCCAAGGCGGCGCGGCGGAGGTGGTCGACCATCCGCAGCTCTTGCCCGCCGCGCCGCTCCACGCCGCGTGCAGCGCGGCGCGCGCCGGCCACGTGGCAATAGCCAATGCGCGCGTGATTGGCGAGTGCGCGGTGGCCCTCGGCGCGGGCCGCGCCAAGAAGGGCGACTCGATCGACCCGGCGGTCGGAATCCTGATGAGGGTCAAGGTCGGCGACCGGGTGAACGTCGGTGACGACCTGTGCGAGGTGCACGCCCGGACGCAGGTGCTGCTCGACCAGGCGCTCGAGCAATTGCCCTCCGCTTTCGTCATTTCCCCGCGGCGGGTTGAACCGCTGCCCCTGTTCTACAAGACAATTCGAGGCTAGGCCTCGGTCAATCCGCTGCATTCGTCCCTTCTGACCCCAATGGCGGGGGCTGGGGCACGCCATGGCGTGCCCCAACGAGGCCAGGCCGTGGTCATTGTGCGGCATTGGCCCCCATTTGCCCAACGCGCGCTGGTTCGGGCGGGGCATGCCGTGCCCGAACGAAGGAATTGGATCTGTCGTTACGAGGAAAGCGAAACCCGACGCGGCAATCTTGGACTACGATAACAGCGTGGTCCGCCGGGAAAAAGAAACGGCCACGTGGGCATCACACGGCCGTTTGGGTGTATCTCGGGCTGACTCTCACCCCTCGCCCCACAACCACTCCCACCAAATGCGCCAGTTGGGCAGGGCGGGCGGCAGTGCATCTTCCGCCACCACCGCGGGCGCGGCGGAGGCCGGAGTGACCGGCTGCACCAGCACCTCGCCCGGCAAGGCCTGCTTGGCCTCGCTGCGTGCCCAGCGTGCAACCGACTCATCGCTGCGCGCCCCCGCTATCTCCGTCGCCAAGCCGGCCGAAAGGCTCGACAACGCCGTGACTTGCGAATCCAGCCGGCGCTCGAGCTGCCCCAGTTCGCTCGCCTGACCAATCCGCCGCCATAACTCGCCGAGCAGCAGGAACAGGACGACCACCGCCACGATGGCAATCCAGCGGTTGGAGCGTTCGGGTTGGGCTGTCGGATCAGGCGGGGTTTGCATGCGGCCTCGGCTCAACTATACGCGGATTGAGCGCGGCTGGCAAGACGCCGGCCGTGATCAGTTGAGCTCGACAAACTCCAGGTCTCGCCCGGCCGTGTCGAGCAGGCAGAAACCCGCGCTCTCCAGCCGCACGCCGCCAATTGCACCCGGGTTGACAACCTGAGTTGTTCCATGCATCTCGTTGCGCCGGCGATGGGTGTGCCCGCAGAACACGTAATCGCAGTTGCCGTAACGCACAAGTTCATCCAGCGCACCGGCGCGGTGGCCGTGCACAGCCGCCACGCGCACGCCATCCAGCACGGCGCGGAAATCGGGGCCGGCGGAGCTTCCGTTGCCGAGCGCCTCCAGCACTCGCTCGATGGCCGGCAGGTCACGATCCATGTTGCCGTGGACGTAGTTCACCTTCAACCCAGCAAACAGCCTCAGCGTGGTCGCGCGCGCCAGGTCGCCACAGTGGAGAACCTGCGCTGCGCCGCGGGCGCGCGCGATATCGAGCGCGCGCGCTGTGTTGCGAAGGTCATCGTGCGTGTCGGAGAGAATCGCCAGGATCATGACGTCTGCACTGCAAGTTCGGTGAGCCGCTGGATAACGCGCACTCCCGAGCGGCGCCCTTCGCGCCGCGGATAGGGAATGCGGTAGCGAATCTTGCGCCAGACCCAGCGTGTCTGCATGAAGGCGTTAACGCGCGAGAAATGGTGCCGGTCGCGGGGCCCGTAGGGGTAGTCCTCCAGTCGCGTCGCGCGCCCCCCGATCCACTTCTCGAGGCGATTGCTGCTGTAAAAGAGGTGCGGCCCGCGCAACACGCGCCGCATGAAAGCGAAGTAGGCGTGAATCGTTTCCGCTTCCATCTCCTGCATCGAGTCGGTGTTCAACGCAAGGTCGATCGACTCACCCGAGAGCTCATTCGCCGCGGCCGGCGTAAGGCATATGAAATCATACCGCTCCATATCGAATGGCCGAGGGTCATTCTCCCCAAGCATCAGGAATCGCGCCTGCGGGAAAGCCAGCGAAAGCAGGACGCTCGAGAATGGCAGGATCTCCGGCAGGTCGACAAGGACGAGCGTGCTATTAGGGATGAGCTGGCGCAGCGCGAGCGCGAGTAGGCCCGTGCCCGGACCGATCTCGAGCGCCACTAGCCGTTGCCGCCCGCTGGTGATGTCGTCGGAGAGGAAGGGAGCGATCGAGTGCAGATGATGGAGCGCGCGCAGGTAATCGTAAGAAAGGCGGCGGCCCAACCAGGGGAAGCCGAGGCGCGCCCCGCCCAGGGTCAAGCGCGGCAGTGAGAGCGCGAGCGCGCGACGCGCCGCCATGCATTCGCGCCATGGCCTCTCTTGCCGCTGCACGGCTAACCACAGCAGCCGATCGACCATGTTGACCCAATCCAGTTCTGAGTACGAACGCCCAGGGAAGTAGAAACCGCTTTCCCCCCGCAGCTGGGCAATGCCGCGCTCGGCATCGACGAGGGAGAAGGCGGCTTCTCCCTTGTGATGCTGCCAATAGGACGAGAGCGTGTGCCAGGCTTCCGCCTCCCGGGAGAGGCCAATCTCGAGCGAACGTGCGATGAGGCGCGCGCGCTCGGGCGGAAGCTGGACCGTGAGAGCGTGTTTCTCCGTGGGCATAGGGCTCGGCGCCTAAGCGGGGGTTACGCGGTTGGCCACGGCCTCAATCAGATCGCAGGTACGGGCTGTGGCGCTGCCCACGTGTGCAAGATACGAGGTGGCGGCGCGCCGCGCGGCCTCGCCCGGCGCCTCGTCCTGCTGCGCGGCCGCCAGGAATCGTTCGAGCTCATCGCGGCTGGCAATGGCGCAGGCGACCCCGCGGCCGACGAAATCCCAATCATCCAGCGGACGCGATAGGGTGAGGATGCCGACCGGGCGGCGGAGAAGCGCAGCCTCCAGCCCGGCCGTGGTGCTGAACATGAGCACGCAGCGCGAGGCGGCCACCAGCGGGTACAGCCCGATCTCGACTACCTGCGCGAAGCCCTCCACGCCCCATTCGTGCAATTTTATGCGGAAGCGTTCCGCACTCTCGCCGCGATGCAGCTTGAAGCGCAGGCGCACGAACTTCCAGCGCTCGGTGGAGCGCAAAGCGGCCACCCACTCGAGCAGCCGGCGCAACGAGGCATCCTTCTCCTCGGCCGAGATGATGAGCATCTTTTCGATCGGGCTGGAAAGGAAGGTGAGTGGGAACTCGCCCTCGGCCATGGCCAACTTGCGGCGCGCTTCTTGTGCGGCGTGCGACCAATCGCTCGTCGCCAACTGGTCGAAGCGCGGGTTGCCGGTAATGCGAATGCGCGCGGCCGGCACGCCCACGCGTTCGAAGTAGGCGCGCGACATCTCGCCCCACGCGGCGTACCAATCGCAGCCGCCCTGGCCGTACATGCGCAGGCCGCCTTCGATGCCGAACATCAGCCGCCTCCGCCAGCGGAAGGCCAGTTTGCGCCAGGTCGGCCGCTGGAAGAGGTCCTTGCGCATGCTCTCCTGCAAGAGGATGGAGGGCACCCCGAGCCGGCGCGCCGCCTTGACGAAGGTGTTGGAGGGGAAGTTGCGATCGTTGAGCACGACCACCGCCGCGGGGCGCATGCGCGTCACCTGGCGCTCGATCTCGCGGCGCAGGGGTGCGGCGCGCATCTCCCAATCCAGGTCGGGGCTGGGCAGCGGCGCCTCGGCCAGACGTACGTACGGGACGCCCAACGCTTCGAGCGCGGGCACGTTGGAGGGCTTGCGCAAGATCTCGCAGTCGGAGTACACGATGGCCGGCAAGCCGCGACGCTGCAGCTCGTGGACGACCGGCGTGAGCATCGCCATGTGCGAATCGCTGGCGGTCAGTTCAAGCAGGATAGGAGCGGAAAGAGTCATGCCTCTTCTCGAAAGCTCGATGGGCTGCCGGAGTCCGCGCTTCGCCTCGCGCTACCCGCCCAACTGGTGCTTCAGCTTGGCCTGCGTCTCACGATAGGCAGCCAACTTCTCGCGTTCCTTGCCCACCACCGGAGCCGGCGCGCGCACCGCAAAATCACCCGCCAGGAGCTTCTCCAGTCGCTCGATCTGCGCTTCCACCTCGCGCAGTTCAGCCTCAAGGCGCGGGCGCTCGGAGGCTTGGCCGCCCGGTGCTTCGAGCATAACATGGACTTCGACCGATCCCACGGTGAGCGGCACGCCCTGCGGCGAGGCCGGCCCGCTCGCGGTAATCTCGAGGCGCTGGCCGTCGAGCCGCGCCAGCGCGATGAGCGCCGGGCGCATGGCCTCGAAGACCGGCTGTGCACGTCCGGCGACGATCAGCGCCGCCAGGCGCGAGCCGGCCGGCACCTTGCGCTCGGTGCGCAGGTTGCGGATCGCGCGCACCACGTCGGCAAACTGCGCGAAACCCGCCAGCGCATTCTCGTCGACCGAAGTCTGCGGCGTCGGCCAGGGCGCGATGATCAGCGCCTCCGGCCAGCCCTGGCGCGGGCCGAAATCGTCCCCGGCCGCGATCGCGGCGCGGCGCACGGTGCCCCACAATTCCTCGGTGACGAATGGGGTGAAGGGATGCAGCAGGCGCAGGCAGGCGTCCAACGACGTCACCAGCACGCGCGCCGTGTGCCGCGCGCGGCCGGCCGACTCGGCTATCTGCAACTTGGAAACCTCCACGTACCAGTCGGCAAACTCGCCCCAGAAGAAGTCGTACACCTGACGCCCGGCTTCGCCGAACATGTAGGCCTCCATCAGGCGCGTGGCCTCGGCAACCACCTGCGCTAGGCGCGAGAGGATCCAGCGATCGGCCAGGGTGGGGGGCAGCGCGGGTGTCGAGCCGGCCGGCGATATTCCGGTCAGGGTGCCCACCACGAAGCGCCCCGCGTTCCACAGTTTGTTGGCAAAGTTGCGGTTGGCCTCCACTCGGTCCAGGCTCAAGTTGAGGTCATTGCCCGGGCTGCCGCTGGTCAGCATCGTGAAGCGCAATGCATCCGTGCCCATCGCGGGCAGTCCCGTGGGGTAGGCCTCTTCGATCTCCTTGCTCGTGCCGGCCTCGCGGATCTGCTCGATCGTCGCGCCGTCCATCACCCAGCGCGGGTCGAGCACGTTGCCGAGCGACTTCGACATCTTGCGTCCGCGCCCATCGTGCACCAGCCCGTGCAGGTACACGGTGTGGAAGGGCGGCTGGCCGGTGAACTCGAGGCCCATCATGATCATGCGCGCGACCCAGAAGAACAGGATGTCGTAGCCCGTTTCCAGCACCGAGGTCGGGTAGAAGTATGCCAGGTCGGGCGTCTGGTTGGGCCAGCCCAGCGTGGAGAATGGCCACAGCCCCGAGGAGAACCAAGTATCCAGCACGTCCGGGTCCTGCTCGAGATGGTCCGCGCCGCAGGTCGAGCAGCGCTCGGGGTCTTGGCGCGTGACGGTCAGGTGGCCTTGCGGGCAGTACCACACTGGGATGCGGTGGCCCCACCACAATTGTCGCGAGATGCACCAATCCTGGATGTTTTCGAGCCAGTTGGCGTACACCTTCTCGAAGCGTTGGGGGATGATGCGGATGCGCCCGTCGCGCACCGCGGCCAAGGCCGCCTCGGCCAGCGGCTGGATGCGCACAAACCACTGCGTGGAGATCATCGGCTCAATGATCTCACCCCCGCGCTGCGAGCGCGGGACGTTGAGCGTGTACGGCTCTTCTTTGATCACCAGGCCGGCTTGGCGCATATCGTCCCACAGCTGGCGGCGTGCCTGGAAGCGGTCCAGCCCCTGGTACGGCCCGCCCTTTGCGTTGATGCGTGCGGCTTCATCGAGGATGGAGAGAATCTGCAGCCCATGGCGCTGGCCCACCTCGTAGTCGGTGGCATCGTGACCAGGTGTGATTTTCAATGCACCGGTTGCAAATTCGCGAATCACCCGCTCGTCGGCGATCACCGGGATTTCGCGGTCGAGGATGGGCACCAGCGCGGTTTCACCCACAAAGCGCTTGTAGCGATCGTCCTCCGGGTGCACGGCCACCGCCGTGTCGCCGAGAATCGTCTCCGGCCGCGTCGTCGCCACCGGGATGAAGTCGGATGACCCCTGAATGCGGTACTTGAAGTAGTACAGCGTGCCGGGCTCCTCGCTGTACTCCACCTCCAGATCCGAAACCGCGGTGCGCAGCCCGGGCGACCAGTTGATCAGGCGCGGGCCGCGGTAGATCAGCCCCTTCTCATACAGGCGCACGAAGGCCTCGCGCACCGCGCGCGAGAGGCCCTCATCTAGCGTGAAGCGCTCGCGCTCCCAATCGCAGCTTGCGCCCAGCCGGCGCAGCTGGTCGAATATGATGCCGCCGTACTTGCGCTTCCACTCCCACACGCGCTCGACGAATTTCTCGCGGCCGACCGCCTCGCGCCGTGTCCCTTCGCGCTCGAGTAGTCGCTCCACCTGCAGCTGGGTGGCGATGCCGGCATGGTCGGCGCCCGGCACCCACAAGGTGGGCACACCGCGCATGCGGTGATAGCGCACAAGCAGGTCTTCGATGGAGACAAACATGGCATGCCCGAGGTGCAATTCGCCGGTCACGTTGGGCGGGGGGATGGCGATGACGAACGGTTTGCGCGACGGGTCGAACCCGGGGCGGGCCGGGTCGTTCGTCGGGCGGAAGTAACCGTTCTTCTCCCACCAGCGGTACAGGCGGCGTTCGACCGATTGAAAGTCGAACGTCTTCGGCAACGACTCGCTGCTCATGGAATCTCTCCTCGCGGTCCGGCGCGCTCTACAAACAAATAGCCCTTCGTCCTCGAGGACGAAGGGCTAGGGCTTCGCGGTACCACCTCGCTTCGCCGCGTTCGGCGTGCGGCGCACTCGTGAGCGCTAACGGGCTCTCCCGCGCTGCTCTACTCCGCAAAGCGTTTCTGCAGCGGACAGCCGCGCGACGTTCGGCACACTCGCTGAGGGGGCTCGCAGCCGGTGGCCATCCTTCTCTGGCAGCGGGCGATGCCTACTCTTCGCGGCTTTGGTCGGTATCGATTGCCGGCATTCTAGCATGCGCCCTCACGCTCGTCAATCGGCCGGCCTCCGGCGATCCCACTTCTTTGGAGAGGTCGATCGCGCATTCCCAAAGTTTGCAACGTTCATAGACAGTTGGCCCCTATGCGCAACGCAGAATGCTTTCCTTGACTTGCATTCGACGGATGTGCTATTCTCGCGCGTGGAGCCGGTCACCAGGGGCCAATTGCTCCATTTTGCTGGCCGCCAAGGCCCAAAGCCCATGATGCGCGAACGTATTGCGGAAGACATCTACTGCTTCTCGAGCGACGTCTACGCCCAGGTCAACGCCGGGGCGGTGGTGACGCCCGAGGGGACACTGCTCATCGACACGCTGGCCACGCCGGGCGAGACGCGCGAGATACGCAGTTTTCTCGAGAACCGGCTGGGCAGCCGCGTGCGCTATCTGGTCAACACCCATTACCACGCCGATCACTCGAGCGGGTCGTACCTCTTCCCGGGAGCCACGCTCATCACCCACGCGCTATCGCGCGGCTTGCTCGACACGCGCGGGCGGCGAGGGCTGGGCATGGCCAAGGCCGAGAACCGCGACTTCTCCCAGGTGCAGGTGGTGCTGCCGGCGGTCACCTTTGCCCGCGGCACGCTCGCGCTGCAGATGGGCAAGCGCACAATGCGCATGTTGGCGCTGCCCGGTCACAGCCCGGACGGCATCGGCGTGCTCGTCGAGGAAGACCGGATTCTGTTTTCGGGCGATGCGGTGATGCCCTTGCCGCACATCCGCGACGGCGAGGTGGCGACGGGAGTGCGCACCTTGCGCACGATCGCCGGCATGGGTCTGGAGAACATCGTTCAGGGCCACGGCGACGTGATCTTGCGCGGCGAGGTCGACGAACTGATCGGCTCGCACATTACCTACCTCGAGCGCATCGAGCGCGAGGTGCTGGCGGCGTTGCGGCGCGGCTGGACGGAAATGGACTTGCAGCAGATTACGATCGAGAAGTGCGGCAAGAGCCGCATTCTGCTCAACGGGTTAGCGCCTGAGCTGCACTGGCAGAACTTGCTCGCGTTGTATCGGCGCTACGCGGGTGGCGAGCTGCCGGCGACGGTGAGTGCGGCGCCGCGGGCTGCGGCACCACGCCTCGCGTCGCGGCGCGCAGGGCGCGCGCCCGTTGCGAAGCATCGCCGGCCCGCCGCCGCGCATGCCAAATCCTCCGCGCGCTCGAAGCCCTCCAAACCCGCCCGGCGCAAGGCGCCCGCGCGGGCCACGCCCGCCCGCACGCGCGCCG
>Ga0315293_10000875_pt1 | contig 28735 bp, 23 predicted proteins | sample YL17G13_20_MG_FD_203071 | JGI IMG/M metagenome (GOLD analysis project Ga0315293, IMG submission 203071) | Sediment microbial communities from Yellowstone Lake, YNP, Wyoming, USA - YL17G13_20 | ecosystem: Environmental > Aquatic > Freshwater > Lake > Sediment | place: USA: Wyoming | collected...
GGCGGGCTCCTCACTCCCGCCACGCTGGCCTTGATTCTGACCGGCCTGGCGCTCCTTACGGCAGCTTCTTGCCTGGGCTTCCGAAAGCTCTTCATCAGGAGATAGAACATGAACAAAAAAATATTTCTTATCCTTCTCCTCTTCAGCCTGGCCGGTTCCGGCCTTCTCTTCGGCCATGCCGAGGGGATCCATAAGGGAATCATCGTCGAAAAGGACATTCAGGTCGGCCCCCACGATCGACAAGACAATGTCATCCTCCTGGGCGGCAGCGCTTTGATCGAAGGGCTGATCGAGGAGAACGTGGTCGCTCTGGGCGGCCGCCTCACCTTGAGCGGCACGGTCAAAGGCGACGTGATCGGCCTGGGCGCCCAGGTCGTCCTCAAGCCCACGGCGGCGGTGGAGGGCGATGTGGTCTGCATCGAGGGGACCCTGGAGAAAGAGCCCGGCTGCCGGATCGGAGGCGACACCAACTTTTTCAAGATTTCCCATCTCATCCCCAAATTTGAGGGCGGATGGAGGGGGTTTATGGCCATGTCCCTCGTCCCCTTTATCCTCATCTTCAAGCTGATCATGGTCTTCCTCTGGCTCCTGGTCACCGTGGTGGTGGTCAGCGTCATCCCCCACAGGGTGACCTTCGGCTCGGAACAAATCAGGAAAAACTTCGGCCCGGTGATGGGCACCGGCGTCCTGGGCCTCGTCATTTACATCTTCCTGGTGATCATGGCCGCCCTGTTGTGCATCGTCCTCATCGGCATTCCCATCCTGTTGGCCTTGCTGGCCGCTCATTTTTTCATCACCATCTTCGGCCAAGTGGCGGTTTATCACTTTTTCGGAGACAGCCTGGCCAAGGCCTTCGGCAATTCCAAGGCTTCCCCCCTGGGGGCCGCCCTGCTGGGCCTGTTGTTGGTCAGCTTCCTGACCTTCATTCCCTTTCTGGGCCTCCTCGTCTCGCTGATCCTGAATTTCCTCGTGTTCGGGGTGGCCGTCCGGACCAAGTTCGGCTCGACGGAGAATTGGTTCCAAAAGCGAGCAGTCTAGAGCGGCGAAGCATCCCCGATCCCTTAAATAAAAAGGCCCCGGTTCTTCGCTCCCAATTGGGGGAGGGCGAACCGGGGCTTCGTTTTCAGAGCTGCAGGATTTCCTTCTCTTTGGCCGCGGCCATGTCCTCGATCTTTTTCGTGGCCTCGTCAGTGATCTTCTGAAGCTGGTCCAGCCCCTTGAACTTTTCGTCCTCGGTGGCCATCTTCTCCTTCTCCATCTCCTCGATCATTTCCTTGCTCTCCCGGCGCATGACCCGCAGGGCGGCCTTTTCCTCTTCCAGCATTTTGCCGATGCGCTTGGCCATCTCCCGGCGCCGTTCCTCGTCCAAGGGGGGGATGGGGACTTTGAGGACCTTGCCGTCGCTGATGGGGTTGAGCCCCAGGTCGGCGCCGCGGATCGCCTTGTCCAGGCCTTCCAACAGCGAGGGGTCGAACGGCTGGACGACCAGCAGGGTGGGGTCCAGAATTTTGATGGAGGCCACTTGATTGATAGGGGTCAGGGCGCCGTAGTACTCCGCCCGGACGTCTTCCAAAAGGCTGATGCTGGCCCGTCCAGTGCGAAGCTTGCTCAGTTCTTTGCGGAAATGCTCCTGGGATATCTTCATCCGTTTTTCGGCGTCTTTCAGGATATCTTTGGTCATCGTCGTCAGCCTCCTCCGCAGTTCCGGGCCGGGGCAGGTCGCGGAAGGCCTTACCGCCCAGGCGGCCGGACTTATCGGACGATCGATCCGATCGGCTCGCCCAAGACGGCCTTCTTGATATTGCCCTTTTTCAAGCTAAAAACGACGATCGGCAGGTTGTTGTCCTTGCACAGAGAGATGGCCGTGGAATCCATGACTTTCAAGCCCTTTTTAATGACATCCAAGAAACGGATGGTTTTGAACTTGCGGGCGCGCGGGTCGAGGAGCGGGTCGGCCGAATAGACGCCGTCCACTTTTGTGGCCTTGAGGATCACTTGGGCCCGGATCTCCAGGGCCCGGAGCGCCGCGGCCGTATCGGTGGTGAAGAAGGGGCTGCCGATGCCCGCCGTGAAAACAACCACCCGGCCTTTGTCCAGATGGCTGACCACCTTGCGCCGGACGAACGGCTCGGCCACGGCCTTGATTTCCAGGGCGGAAACGTGACGGGTGACCAGGCCTGTCTTCTCCAGGGCGTCCTGGAGGGCAATGCCGTTCATGATCGTGCCCAGCAGGCCTATCTGGTCAGCCGAGGCCCGGTCCATGCCCCCTTCCGCGCCTTTCAGGCCGCGGAAGATGTTGCCTCCGCCGATCATGATGGCCACTTGGACGCCCAGGCCATGAATTTCCTTGATTTCTCGGGCGATGGATTGAGTAGTGGGGATATCGATGCCGTAGGACAGACGGCCCAGCAGGGCCTCCCCCGACAGCTTCAGCAGGATCCGCTCATAGGCTGGCTTGGTGTCGGGCATGGCCGCCGCGCTCAGAGGCTGCCGATCTCGAACCGGGCGAACCGGTTGATTTTGATGTTCTCCCCCAGCTTGGCGACGTGCGATTGGACGAACTGTCGGATGGTGACCTTGTCGTCTTTGATAAAGGGCTGGTCGAGCAAGCAGACCTCCTCGTAGAATTTGCCGAGTTTGCCCTGCACGATCTTTTCAATGATCTCCGGGGGTTTTTTCTGGTCCTTGAGCTGTTCGCGGATGACGGCCTTCTCCTCTTCCAGGACGGCGGCCGGGATGTCCTCGGCAACCAGGTATTTGGGCCGGGCGGCGGCAATGTGCATGGCCACGTTTTTCACCATGTCCTGGAATTCCGCGTTGCGGGCCACGAAGTCCGTCTCGCAATTGATCTCAACCAAGACGCCGATCTTGTTGTTGGTGTGGATGTAAGATCCGACCAATCCCTCGGACGTCTCCCGAGACATCTTGTCCTTGGCCCGGGCATAACCTTTCTTGCGGAGCAGGGCGATGGCCTTGTCCATATCGCCCCCGCTCTCTTCCAGGGCCTTTTTGCATTCCATCATGCCGATGCCCGTCCGTTGACGAAGCTCCTTGACCATGTCTGCCGTCACATCCATCTTTCGCTCCTTGTCAGGCGGCCTGGGCCGAGCTCAGTGGGCCTTGGGCGGCGCGCCCTCTTCCTCGACCGGCTGCCCGGCGGCTTCCGCTTCCTGGCCGTCGGCTGTTTCGCCGGATTTCTCCGCCTGAAGATCCTTCTCCAGGCGCCGCTTCTTGCCGTCCAGGATGGCCTCCGCTACTTTGGAGGTAAACAGTTCAATGGCCCGTACTGCGTCGTCGTTGCCGGGGATGGCGTAGGTCAAGTTGTCCGGGTCGCCGTTGGTGTCCACGATGGCCACGATGGGGATGTTCATCTTCTGCCCTTCCAGGATGGCGATCTCCTCCTTGGATGAATCGATGACAAACATAGCTCCCGGCGAGCTGGTCATGGTCTTGATCCCGCCCAGGTTCTTGGTCAGTTTGCGGTAAACTTTCTCCAGCTTGGATTGTTCTTTCTTGGACAGCAGGTCCCAGCGGCCGTCCTCCTTCATCTCTTCCAGTTCGACCAAGCGGTCGATGCTGCCCCGGACCACGGAAAAATTGGTCAACAGGCCGCCCAGCCAGCGCTGGTTGACATAGCAGGATTCGCTCTTGGCGGCGAACTCCTTGATGATGTCCTGGGCCTGTTTCTTGGTGCCGACAAAAAGAATTTCCCGGCCCTCCTCGGCCGCGGTCCGGATGAACTGCAGAGCCTCCTTAAAAACCTTGATCGTCTTCTGCAGGTCGATGATGTAAATCCCGTTCCGCTGGCCGAAGATGAAATCCCGCATTTTGGGGTTCCACCGCCGGGTCTGATGGCCGAAATGGACTCCCGCTTCCAACAGCTCCTTCATGGTGACTGAAACCAAGGCAACTCCTCCCTTAGCGTTTGTGGTACTGCGGTGCCTTGCGGGCGCCCAGCAGGCCGTACTTCTTCCGTTCCTTGATGCGCGAATCCCTGGTCAGGAGGCCGGCGCTTTTCAGGGTCGGTTTCAGCTCCCGGTTGAATTCGATCAGGGCCCGGGCAATGCCCAGCCGAACGGCTTCGACCTGGCCGTTCACGCCGCCGCCGGAAACCCTCATGAATATATCAAATTTGTCCTCGGTCTCCGTCAGCCGCAGGGGATGCCTGATCACGTTCCGCTGCGATTCCTGGCTAAAGTATTCCAGGAAGGGCCGGGGCTTCTGGTTGACGAACAGGCTGATGTCGCCCTTTCCGGAACGGAGAAAGACTCTGGCGATCGAGGTCTTCCTTTTGCCGGTGCCGTAGTATTGAATGAGACTCACAATGCCTCCTAAAACCGGTGCTCCACCGGATTCTGCGCCTCATGGGGGTGCGAAGGGCCGCGATAGACCTTGAGCTTTTTGTAAAGATCGCGGCCGAGACGGTTTTTGGGGATCATGCCCCACACAGCCTTTTTAACGACCTCCTCGGGCTTCTTGGCCAGCATTTCCTGGAGGGATCGGGACCGTAGGCCGCCCGGGTAACCGGAATGGGAATAATAGGTCTTTTGGGCCAGCTTGCGGCCGGTCAGGGTGATTTTATCGGCGTTGATGACCACCACAAAATCGCCCGTGTCCAGAAAGGGAGTGAACTGAGGCTTCCTCTTGCCGCGGAGAAGGACGGCCACCTCGGTGGCCAGCCGTCCCAGGATCCTGCCTTCGGCGTTGACCAGCCACCATTTCTGTTCCACCTCCGCCTTTTTAGGGATACGTGTCTTCATAAATGTACTGTCCTCAGAATCGAAATCCTCAGGGGTTGGGAATTTCGTAAAATACCAGATTTGGACGAAAAAATCAACGAGGGGCTTTTTTCAGTTCCCGCTCCAACCTTATCCGGTCGAGCTGGCGCTGCCTCATGTCGGTGAATTTTTCGCCATAGCGGTTGGCCTCAGCGGAGTACCTAGCCTCCTTCTCAGGATAGAGCTTGCACTGGACGTTCACATAAAGGATCTTCAGGTAAGCATAGGGCTCCGGATAGGAGGGATCGATCTGGATGGATTTCAGCAGGGCCTTTTCCGCATCATCGCCCAGCTTCTTCCGCTCCGCCACGGGCAGGAAATTCTGCAGGCGGTAAGCCTTCTGGAAGCGGTTGACCCCGATGGTGTACCACAACTCAGCGCTGTCCGGCTGGAGCTGGAGACGCTTCTTGTGGTACTCATAAGCCTTCTCGAAATCGGGCACCGGCATGATCTGGTCGTAATAGTTGGCCAGGTAGGCATAACCCTGGATATTCTCCGGATCGGTCTCCACTCGGCGGAGGTACATCGCCTCGGCCTTGGCTTTTATCTCCGGCTTCTCTCCCACATACCGTTTATAGAATTCGGCGACGACGTAGTAATTGTCCATATTGCCCGGCTCCAGGTCGAGGATCTTCAAGTAGAACTTCTCGGCCTCGGCAAACTGGCGCAGCTTGTCATACATGTCGCCCAGGGAGTAGATGATGTCCTTATTGTTGGGCTCCAGCTCATAGCCTTTAGTAAGGGCTTCCAGGGCCTTACTGGCTTTTTCTTGGTTATCCGGCGTGGTGGACCCAACTTTGTAAAGGCTCTTGTAGCTCTCCCCCAAGAAGCGGTAGGCCGTTCCGAGTTTCGGGTTGAGCTTAAGGGCTTTTTCATATTCGTCGATGGCATCCCTGTATTTAAGATCGGTAAAAAGCTTGTTGCCAGCGATAAAATGATGATTGGCCCTCAGCCGGCTTATGCTGAGTTTTCCACAGCCATAGGTGGAAAACACAAGAGCAAAGGCCACAACGGTGATCAGCACTGCGTTGAATCGAACTCGCGACATGATGACCTCCTGAATAGAGACGAATCCATAAAAAAACAGGCCATTAATGTATAGGAAGGGGAGGGCAAAGTCAAGAAAAAGTGAGGCCTGGCCCTACCCTTGTCGGAAAAAAAGCCGGATGGGGGTGCCCTGGAAGCCGAATTGGCGGCGCAGCAGATGGAGGAAATGACGCTCGTAGGCGGTCGCCAGCCTCGTTCGGGTATGGCCGAACAGGACAAAGGTCGGGGGGTACACCCCTTGCTGGGTCATGTACTTGATCTTGACCCTCCGGCCGTCCCGAGAAAGGGGAGGGTGGTCCTGGAGGATGCCGGCCAAGAAGGCGTTCAACCGGGAAGTTGCGATGTGTCGGCCGGCCTCTCGCCAGACTTCCTCAGCCAAGTCCAGAATCTTCACCACCCGCTGGCCGGTCAAGGCCGAGACGAAAACGAGCGGGGCATAGCCGACGAAGTCTAATTTGCCGAAAATCCTCTCCCTGAACTCTTGGACCGAAGCCCCGTCCTTGGCCGGGAGGTCCCATTTATTTACGGCCAGGATCAGGGGCTTGCCGGAGTCAAAGGCCAGTTGGGCCACGGCCGTGTCCTGGCGCGTCGCGCATTCCTGGGCATCCATGACCAGGCAAACGACATCGGCCAGGCCGATGTTCTTCTTGGCCCGGATGATGCCCGCTTTCTCCCGTTCGTCCCGAGTTCGGCTCAGCTTGCGCAAGCCGGCCGTGTCCACCAGGATAAAGGCTCTCTCCTGGCGGAGGATGAGGACGTCGGTGCTGTCCCGGGTCGTGCCCGGAACTTCGCTGACGATCAGCCGCTCCTCCCCGCACAGCCGGTTCACCAGGGAGGATTTGCCGACGTTGATCCGGCCCACGATGGCCACCCGCAGCGGTGGCCGGGCTGTTTCCGTTTCCTCAGCCTGGGGCAAGGCCCCGGCCAGGGCTTCCTTCAAGGCCTCCACACCCCGGTTATGCTCGGCCGAAACAGGAAAAATATTCTCCCCGCCCAGCCGATAGAAATCGCCCAGCCTTTCCTCCAGGCCCGGAGTATCCACCTTGTTGACCACCACCAGAAGCCGCTTGCCGCTTTTCTTGAGATCGGTGAAAAGCTCCTCCTCCCCGGGCAAAAGGTCGCGTCGGCCGTCCAGCACCAGAAGCACCACGTCCGCGCGGCAGGCTTCCTGCCAGGCCTTGTCCCGGACCTTGGCCGAGAACGGCTCATCGGGAGCACCGAAGAATCCACCCGTATCCACCAGTTCGAAGCTCCTGTCCTCGACCCGGGCCACAGCCGTCACGGCGTCGCGGGTCATTCCCGGAAGCGAATGGACCAATGATTTCCTGGCACCCGCCAGACGGTTGAACAGGGTGGACTTCCCGACGTTGGGGAAGCCGATGATCGTCACCCGCTTTAGCTTTTTCATCGGCAATTTTCCGTGGTCAATCGATTCAGGCGCCGTGGGCGGTCAGCCGAGCTCCGGGCTTTACCGGGCAACCATGGAAAAATCGGGCAAGAAGGCCTTGGTCAGGCCGATATGGCCGCTGAGAGTCTCCTTTTCGTCGCCGTTGACCAAGATAAAGACCCTTTTGACCGATTTGAAGTTATAAACCAGAGAATTGACTAGACAATAAACCGTGTCTATTTCGGCCGAAGAACCCGAGGGGTGCCGCTCGCTGAACTCTCGGGAAAAATCCACATAGGCCGTCCCTTCCTTGGTCAGGTACACCTGGCGGATACGGGCTTCGGCGGGCAGGGGGGAGATGAGCCCCTGGCGCGACCCCTTGATCAACTCTTCCACAACTCGGGCGGCCTCCCGCTCCGGAGTCGGGCTGGAAACAATCTCTCTCTCCTCAGGATGAAGAAGTCCGTCTTTTTCGGACAGGAAAAACAGGTTGACCTTTTTCAGTTCGACTGTTTCCGGCTGCGGACCGGGCTCTTTTCCGCCAAGTTCCGGCGGCGGTTCCTTGACGGTCTCGCCCCTCCCGCTGAGAAAAAAAAATATGGCCAACAGGACCAAACTCAAGCTCAGGACGGCCAGCAGCAGGATCCGGCTGCGGATCATCGGCGGTAGCCTCCCGCGGGAAATTCGCGGATGGTGTTGACCAGGCCTTGGTATATGGCTTGGGCCACATTCCACTGGAACTCCTCTTTTCCCAATAGCCGTTCCTCCTCGGGATTGGACAGGAAGGCCACTTCCACCAGGATGGCCGGGCAGGCCACCTCGGTCAGGACCTTGAAGGGCGCCTGCTTGATGCCGCGGTTGGCCGTGCCCAGCAGCCCGTTGAGCTCGGCCTGGACGAGTTCAGCCAGACGGCTGCTCTGGCGGATGTAGGCCGCTTGGGCCATGTCCCACAAGATCATCCGGATATCGTCCTGGTAATCCTGGTCGGCCGCGATCCGGCCCTGGAGCTCGGTCTGGGTGTTTTCGAAATAGGCCAGCCTCCGCACATCTTCGTCCGTGGCGTTCAGGTTGAGGAAGAAGGTTTCCGACCCGCTGGAACTCTTCTTATAGGAGCCGTTGGCGTGAATGCTGATGAAGAACTGGGCGTCGTTATTGTTGGCTGCGGCGGCCCTGTTTTCCAGCAAGACCTCGACGTCCTTGTCCCGGGTGAGAACCACGCGGAAGGCCAAGTTGCGCTCGATCAGGGACTTCAGCTTGAGGCTGACGGCCAAAGTGATGTCTTTTTCCAAAGTTCCAAATTTGCCCTGGGCCCCGCTCTCCATGCCGCCGTGCCCCGGGTCGATGACGATCGTCCGGCCGCCCGAAGAAAGGGGGACGGCCGGTCGGCCTGTGTCCTGGGGGGGCGGAGCGGCCGGCTTCTCCGCCACCGTGGGCGCCGGCTTTTTCTCCGCGGGCTTGGCTAAGGGCGTCTCGGCCGGTCGCCGGACTTCTCTGAGATCGAGGATGAGCTGGAAGGGATTTCCGACGGTGAAATGGGTGAAGGTGTAAGATTCCGTTTTGCCTTCGATGCTTAATATGTTGCGGGAGCCCTGCCGGGACATGCTCACCGAACGGATCAAGCGGCTGGTGACCGGCCCGCTCTGGATGTGGACGGGGCTTTGGGATTCAAGGCCGACTTCAATCACGCCGGGCGTCCGGCGGGCGATGGTGAAGGTGAGCGTTTGGGTCGATTCCAAGGTCACCCGGCTGAATTCGGCATAGTCTCTGACCGAAACTCTGACCCGGGCGATATTTTGAGCCAACAGGGAGGCGAAAAGCAGGGCACCCAGAAATCCGGCCTGGATCCGATATCTAGAACGCGGCACTGTCCACTTGTCCTTTAACAAAGATATGGAGGCGGCGGGAATCGAACCCGCGTCCGAAGACATTCAGCGAAGGGCCTCTACATGCGTATCCTCTTCGCTGCTCTCACTCCGCTTCTCCGAAGAGGAAAGAATCCACGGAGCCAGCCCCGTGAGGTTTCGCTCACCGGGTCCAGGGCGGGTCCGGCTCGCTATCCCGCTGGGCGACGCTTCCCGGGAACCGCGGGAGAGTGTCCCGGGAAACGGCTTGCCTTTCTTCAGGCAGCTACAGGCAGTGTTTCTGCACTTACTTGGGCCCACCGTTTTACGAGGTGGATGGGATCTCGGCATGCAGCCGCTCGCCTCAATATCTTCGTCGAAACCGTTCGCCCCCACGATTCGACTCAAAAACATTTTAGTCAATCGCCGCCCCGGCTGTCAAATGAGGGTTTGCGGGGCCGACGAGACTTGAACTCGCGACCTCCGGCGTGACAGGCCGGCGTTCCTCCCCTGGAAACTCTAGGATAGGAAATTCCTTATTTGTCGAGATTCATTTTCTTGAGCAGGTCTTTGAACCTTGGCTCCGAGCGCACGCTGTCAAAAAAGGGCCAAACCTTGAGAGAGGCCATAAGGGATTCTCTCTCCGGATAGGCCTTCTCTAGATTCTCCAGAGCCTTATTGTTCTCACCCAGTCCAATCCACACCAGCGCCCTCCAAAAGGACCCGACGTAGTGATCCTTCGACAGGCCGTCCAGCCGCTCGAGGATTTTAAGAGCTTCATCCTTCATTCCTGCCAAGCCATAGACCAAACCTAATGTTGACAACGCAATTACAGATCCTGCGGAGAGTTCGACGAATTTTTGAATCGTGGCGATCGCTTCAGCCCACATTTTTTTGGCTATGAAATTCATCGACTGAAACCAGTAAGCAATCGAAAACTCAGGATCCGACTCTATGACCTTACGGAGTTCTCCGATCGATTCGTCGAAACGCCGCGCCATGTGGAGAGCCAAGCCCACTTGCGTGGGGTTGACCGGCTCGAGAGGTTCCAGTTCCCGTGCTTCTTGCTTCTCCTGGATGGACTCGTCAAAACGCCCCGTGCACCATAAACAATTACCATACCAATTATGGGCGATAGCGTAATCCGGTTTCATCTGAATGGCCTTCAAAAAATGTCTTTCAGCCGCCGGCCAGTCCCAGTCATACCACATGGCGATCCAGCCTATAGAGGCGTAGGCCTCGGCCAGCTCAGGATCGATCTCCAACGCTTTTTTCGCCGCCGCCTTTGCCCGCGAATAAGCCTGGTGGGGCGGCATAAAACTGAAGAGTCCGAGTGTTCCGAACGTGTCGGCTATTCCCACGTAAGGCAGAGCATAACCGGGATCCTTTTCGATGGCCTTCTGAAAATACTGGAGGCCTCTCTGCATGCCCTTCTCATAGCGTCGATTCCAGAAATAGCATCCCTTCAGATAATAATCATAAGCTTCGTGATCTTCCGTGTATCGCTTGAGGATCTTTTCCTTCTCGCCTTTCAACAGTTTGAGCTTCAGGTGATCCACGATGGTCAGCGATATCTCTTCCTGAATGTCGAAAATATCCTTCATTTCCCTATCGAATTGGCCGGACCAGAGATGGTAACCGTCCTCGACATTGACGAGTTGAGCGGTGATGCGCAATCGCTGTCCGGATTTCCGCACGCTCCCTTCCAGAACCGCGCCCACGTTCAGTTTTTCTCCGACTTGGCGGACGTCGATCTCTTTTCCCTTGAAGGCAAAGGCTGAAGTCCGGGCCACAACCCTCAGCTCCCGGATATGGCTCAAGACGTTGATGATCTCTTCGCTCAGGCCGTCGCAGAAGTACTCGTTCTCCTTGTCCGCGCTCATGTTCGTGAACGGCAGCACAGCCAGCGACAGGATGCGCGGGGGCTCCACGACGCCAAGAGCGGCCGCCACTCGTCCGGACTCGCGCTCGCGCTTCAGCCGCGTCAGGTCGACGAACATCTCCTTGGCCGACTGGTAGCGGACCTCGCGGTCCTTCTCGAGCGCCTTGTTGATGATCCGTTCCAAGGCCTCGGGCACGTCCGGATTCAGGCGCACGGGCGAGGTCGGCGCCTGATGGAGGATGCTGTCGAATACCGCCACCGACGTGTCCCCCCGGAAGGGCAGGCTTCCCGTCGCCATCTCGTACAGCACCACTCCCAACGAGAAAAGGTCCGTCCGCGCATCCAGGTCCTTCCCGAGGGCCTGTTCCGGCGACATGTACGCCACCGTCCCGGCAGCCGTGCCGGGGCTGGTCAGCGGCTCAGGGGCCGTCTCTGTGGGCAATCCCGAGACCCCGTCCACTACCCTCCCCGCCAGTCGTTCTGGCATCAGCTTAGCCAACCCGAAATCAAGGATCTTGGCCTCCCCGCGCCGGGTGATGAAGATGTTGGCCGGCTTGGCGTCCCGGTGGATGATCCCTCTGGCATGCGCGGCTTCGAGACCGTCGGCCACCTCGAGCGCCACCGTGAGAATCTCGTCCACCCCCAGACGGTTCCGGACGATCCACTGTTTCAGCGTCTGGCCCTCGAGCAGCTCCATCGCGATGAAATGCCGGCCTTCATGCTCGTCGACGTCGTAGATGGTGCAGATGTGCGGGTGATTTAGGGCAGAGGCCGCCTGGGCCTCCCGCTCGAAGCGCTCCAGCGCCTGGCGGTCCCGAGACAGCGCTTCGAGCAGGAACTTCAGGGCAACGGGGCGCTTGAGCCGCGTGTCCTCAGCCTTATAGACCACCCCCATGCCGCCGCCGCCAAGCTTCTCCAGGATCCGGTAGTGCGACACCGTCTGCCCGATCATGGGACCTTCGTGCTCCAAAAGGATAGGAAATTCCTTTTTTCGCGCGGCATGGAATCGGCGGATTCCGGCTCAGAATCAACCTTTTCCCTCACAAATAAAGGATATCCCCGCCGCCGGCATGTGTCAATGACGCATATTTTGCTGTAATAGTACTTTTTCCGAGATCTTCTTTTATTTTAAGTTTTTTCAGTGTCGTATTTTTGACGTCCTTTTCGCTGCTTTATATTGTTTTTTACTTCTTTTCGCTACAATCAGGAAGGTACGTGAATCTGCGAAAATCCCCTTACTATATATGGATTTTCTCATAGCAGAAGGAGCACGCCCGGAGGGATTTGAACCCCCGACCTTTGGATTCGAAGTCGGAAACGTCAGAAAATCCCATCTTCGCTAATTGATTGAAGCACCTGTAGAGGCATGCATAGGGTTCACCTGTGCCCAGATTCGGGAGAACATGCGAAGAACGATTGCGGGCTCTGTCGACGATCGCTCACCCGGTTGAGCCGAAGATTATCCCCGCCAAGAAAGAGAGTCAACGTCGAGATATACGGGTCAAGATCCTCACTTCTTTCCGGGGGGAACGAGGCGCTTGAGCTCCTCGAACCAGTTCTGGACGAGGATCATTTGAGTCACGGGTGTCGGCATGGCTTCCCACATTTTGACCATGAGAAATCTATCTCCCTCCTTGGAAATGTCATACCCACGGATCGCCTCTGCCCGGCAATATCCAGACTGGTCAAATAGCATGCGCGGCCTGCCCGCTTGAAAATCCTCCGCAGCCATCACATCCACAACCCAGACTTGGCCTCTCAGGCGATAGAACAACTGCTTCCCATCCCGTGACCATAAAGGCTCGGATCCGCCTGTGTTGGAAACCGGATGCTTGCCTCCCGGACCCGGAAAGGCTCGGACATATATTTCCGTGCGTCCCGACTCGTTAGAAGTATACGCCATCCAAGGTCCGGTTGGAGAGAATTCGGGATATTCTTCATCGAATTTCGTGTTCAGAAATGGGATCACGCGCCGGTCTTGAGCACTCCAGAGCAGTATGTCATGGCCGGTCTCCGGGAGTGCCTCTCCGACAAAAGCCAGAAACTTGCCGTCGGCCGACCACGAGCTGGGAATTTGCTGATATTCGCTTTTTGCTAATTGTGTCGGGGGACTGCTTCCATCTGCCGGTTGTTGAAAAATGTTCTTCGCTCCGGCGGCAGTCCAACCAAACGTAAGATCATGTCCATCTGGGGTCCAAATCGGCACCTGGGCATATCCATCAGAGGTAAGTGGCGAGTCTATGTCCCGCTCCAGGTCGAACGTCCAAATCTCATTCTTCAGCCCGACCCTCAGGTATGCGATTCTCCGTCCATCCGGCGAAAGTCGTGGAGCGAAGAAGGGTGCCTTGAATTTTGTGATCTCTCGGGAGGTGCCTTTGAAATCCACCCAAACCAGGGACCACTGAACATCAGGCACGATACCGCCTTTGGCAAAAATGAGATCCCCGGAGTTACTCAAACAAAACTGGGACGCCATTGTGTTCGTACCGCTGAATCCCGTGTTTAAAGACTGCGCTATATCATCGCCTATCGGTTCCCGTTGGCCGGAAACCTGTAGCTTCGCCAGGTCAAAAGGCACCGCATAAAGAACTCCGCTCCTGGCAAAAACGAGGTGCCCGGTTGACACATATCGTGCATCAGCGGCATCTTCCATGAGAACACGCTTGCTCTTCGTTGGGAGCGAAAGAACAGCAACCTGGGGATGGATATCATTGCTTTGTCTTGCGATTGTGAAGAGTACACCTACATCATTCGGCAGCCAGGCGGGCAGCCGGTGACTATACTCGCCTTTGGTTCGATCCGGAACGGTCAAAACTGCAGGCTCTCCGCCATCAGCCGACACCACTGACAGGCCCGTATTCTCGATGGCTGCGAAAACAATGCTGCCTTTCGTGCCCCAAGCAGCGCCGCAGAGCCATCGAGCTTCGCAAAGAGGGACGGGCGTGCCGCCCGCGACGGGGATTCTCATCAGCTTTTTGTCGCTGGACCAAAAGCCCACCCATCGATCGTCCGGAGAAAGAAAAGGCGAGGATCCTCCCTCAGTACCTATGATTGGCTTCGCTTCCATTTGACCCAGATGCCGCAGGAAAAGTTGAGATCTCGCGCCCAATTTAGGATTTTCCGGGATGGCGCTATAGACAACAAACTGTCCATCGTGCGAAAACGCCATCGCTGTTCTAGTCGGACGTCTGAGTCTATCGACATTCCCAGCGAGCACGTGTCCTTGTTCGACCGGAATCACTGATTTAACAACGCGAGAGGATGGAGGCAGCTGAAAAATTCTCCTCACCCCGATAATAGCCAAGATGCCGGCAAGAATCGCCAGGGCAAGTACCGCTGGCGCCCAGCGCAAGAGAGTTCGCCGCAAGGGCGTGCCTGCCACTGAGGACGGAGGCGCAACCTCTTCGATTTCGAGCCAGGCGTCGGCAATGTCGTGGATACGCTGCTTAGGGTCTTTTTGCAGGCAGCGGAGCATAACATGGCGGATACTCGCAGGCGTATCCCGCGGCAGCGCTTTCCACTCCGGCTCTCCCTTTAGAATCGCAGCCAGCGTCTCGGTGATGGTTTCGCCCGCAAAAGCCAGCTTGCCGGTTAAGCATTCGTACAGGATGCAGCCGAAAGCCCAGATATCGGTCCGTTTGTCTGCCGGCCTCCCTTTTGCCTGCTCTGGGCTCATGTAGGCCGCTGTCCCCAGGATGACACCCGGCCGCGTCATCCGATCGGTGATCGTGGGGGAATTAGCGAGATCAGCAGAAGATCCCTCGTCCCGAAACGCCTTCGCCAGACCGAAGTCCAGGATCTTGACCTTGCCCTCGGCCGTGAGCATGATGTTCCCGGGCTTGAGGTCCCGGTGGACGACTCCCCTCTCATGGGCGGCTTCGAGCCCCTCGGCCACCTGCCGGCACGTCTCCAGCGCTTCATCCACGGGCAGGGCGCCGCGATTCAGCCGCGTTCGGAGCGTCTCCCCTTCAACTAGCTCCAGGACCAGAAAACGGCGCCCCTGTGCTTCTTCGAAACCGTGAACGGCGCCGATATTGGGGTGGTTCAGCGCAGCCAGGAGCTTGGCCTCACGCTCGAACCTCGCCACCCTCTCCGGGTCCGTAGAGAACTCCTCCGGCAGGACCTTGATGGCCACCTGGCGGCCGAGGCCCGTATCCTCGGCTTGATAAACAACGCCCATGCCGCCCCGGCCGATTTCCTCGATGATCCGGTATTTCCCGCCCAAGACGCTCCCCTTCTCTAAAGGACGAAGAGGAGTTTCGAGCGTTTTCGACAGGGAGCCTTGGGCCGGCCCCTCCCACGAGAGGATCGCAGCGCAGTTGCCGCAAATCCGGGATGTGTCAGGATTATCGGAATGACATTTGGGGCATTTCACGCCCATTTCCCCCTCATCCCCTGCTGGCGAAAATATATCACCAGTCGAGAGCGTAAATCAAATGCAAAAAGCAGTCCTCTCCCCGCGTTGCAAATACGTGACAACTTGAGTTGAATTCCGCTGAAACTAAGGTACGTCGGTTGAAAGTCAGAAAGACCTAATGTATTGAAAACTGAGAGAATAAGCTGGCAGCGCTACGGGGATTCGAACCCCGGTCTGATGGCTGAGAACCACCTGTCCCACTCTTAATAGACCTCTCCCCGTGTAACGCCGGTGTAACAGATTTTGCTAAAACTCGTCTACTTCGGACTAATGGTGCTAAAAGGAAAACGTTGATTTATATGGGAAAAAGTGGCGGGGCCGACGAGACTTGAACTCGCGACCTCCGGCGTGACAGGCCGGCGTTCTAACCAACTGAACTACGACCCCGCGGAAGGGCGAAGTTATTATAAAGAACACAACACGGAATTTCAACCGGCCGGCCAGCCACCTCCGCCATTCCCTCCGGTTTTGAAAGTTGTAAGCCTCTTCGAAGCGGACCGGCATCTTCCCTACATTTTCTCCAGCGCGGCGATGCGGTCCTCGATGGGCGGGTGGGTGCTGAACAGCTTGTTGACGAAACCCTTCAAGTTCTTGAGAGGGTTGACAATATAGAGGTGAGCCGTGGCCTTGTTGGCCGCTTCCAGCGGCTCGGTGTCGGAGGAGAGTTTTCTCAGAGCTGAGGCCAGGCCGGCCGGATAGCGGGTAAGCTGGGCGCTTGAAGCGTCGGCCAGAAATTCCCGGCGGCGGGAGATGGCCAGCCGGATGAGTTGGGAGATGATGGGGCTGAGGATGGCCAGCACCAGGCCCACGGCCAGCAGCACCAGGACCAGCGAGTTCCCCTTGCCCCGGCTGCTGGAACGGCGACGGCCGCCGCCCCAGAAAACGCCGCGCAGGATCCAGTCGCTGAGCAGGGCCACCACGCCGATCATGACCACGGTCAGGGTTTGGAGCAGGATGTCGTAGTTCTTGATGTGCGACATCTCGTGGCCGATGACGCCCTCCAGCTCGACCCTGTTGAGCTTCTGCAGCAATCCCGTAGTGACGCAGATGACCGAGTTTTTTGGATTGCGGCCCGTGGCGAAGGCGTTGGGCGCTGTGTCGTCAATAACGTAGCATTTGGGGACGGGGTTGCCGGCGGCTATGGCCAGGCCTTCCACCACGTTGTACAGGTAGGGATACTCCTCCTTGCTCGCCGGCCTGGCCCGGCTGATGGTCAGGACGATCTTGTCGCTGGCCCAGTAGCTGATGAAAGCGCTGAGCGAAGCAATGGCCAGGGCCAGGATAAACCCGGCCGTCCCCATCCCCATCAGGTACTGGAGCACCCAAACCAGCATAAAGATCAAAACAATGAAACAGAAAACAAGCAGCCCCGACTTAAACTTGTTCTCGGAGATCTGCTCAAACATCACGGCTCAGCGCGGCCGGGGGAAGTCGAGCCTCAGGAGAAGCTCACTTTGACCGGACCTTTGGCCTCGGCCTCGGTGACCACAAAGTATTCGCGCTCCTTGAAGCCGAACATGCCGGCCATGACATTGGAAGGGAACGTCTGGAGCCGGGTGTTGTACTTCATCACCGAATCGTTGTAGAACTGCCGGGAGTAGGCCACCTTGGACTCGGTGCCGGCCAGCTCCTCCTGGAGCATGAGAAAATTCTGGTTGGCCTTGAGCTCGGGATAATTTTCGGCCACGGCGAACAGGGACTTCAGGGCTCCCTGGAGCATGTTTTCGGCCGCGCCCTGGTCTTTGACTGTGCCGGCGTTGATGGCCTGAGTCCGGGCCTGGGTCACCTTCTCAAAGACCTCCCGTTCATGCTTGGCATAGCCCTTGACCGTTTCCACCAGGTTGGGGATGAGGTCGTACCGCCGCCGAAGCTGGACATCCACCTGGGCCCAGCCGTTGTCGCAGCGGTTGCGCAGGACGACCAGGCTGTTGTACATGCCCACCAGAAAAAGGATAAGCAGTCCGAATATGATCAGAACACCGATCACCATATTGTCTTTCCTCCTTGAGGCTCTCCGTTCCGCCTCCATGATAAAGGCTAGCCGTTCACTCTGTCAAATACGTAAAAGCTGCGGCCTGGTTTTCGCGGACCGTTCTTCAAGCCTGATTGTCTTTCCGAACGTGCGATGCAGGAAGAGCGGTTGGGCGGCGCGAGTCCCCCACGCCCGCAGCGCATATTCTCCGCAGGCCTTGGCCCGGAAAAATTCAGATCACCACGGCCAATTTCAGGAAGACGGCCGGCCGCGTCTCGCCGCGCTGGCCGAAACGGATCGAGCCCTGCTGGTAGGCCAGCTGCAACAGCCCAAAGGGCGGGCGGAAGCGCCAGACGAAGACAAGCTGGATGTTCTTTTTGTCGATGGACGAATTCAATTGAGTGAAGAGCTTCAGGAAAAGGTCCTTGGTGAAAAAGTAATTGAGGCGCAACACATGGATCCAGGTCGTTTCGTTCTCCGGGTCGGGGTCGAGGACCAGCCGGGTGAGGTCGTACTCCAGCGAGAACTTGTCTCCCAGCTTTCGGTTCAACCCCGCCTCCCACAAGCAAAAGTTGGAGTCAAAGCTTCGGCCGAAGGCGTAGCTTAAGCGGACCATCTGCCATTCGCGCATGTTGTAGCCGACCTCGACCGTGCTTTGGCGGTTGCGGAACCCCTTTTCGTACAGCTTGTACTCTTCGGTGTGCCCGAGCTCCAGGGAAAATCGGTTGCGCAGGTCAAGGTCCAATCCCTGTTCCACCTGCCAGCTGCGCAGCGGCCCTTTGATCCCCCAGTAGATGTTATAGTTGGAGCTGTACTGGATCCGCTCCAGGAAGCCGCTCTTCAGCCACCAGGTTTTTTCCAGGGCCGAGTCGAGCTCGCGGCGGTTGTCGTCACTTATGAAACCCACCGCGTTGGCGTTGTCGCCGAAACGATCGCCAAGCTGGGTGTAGCGCAGGTGGAAATGGGCGGTGGCGCTGTCGTAGCTCGGACGAAGAAAAAAGGCCAGGTCCGGCCGGACCGGGTCGCCGTAGGAAACGGCCAACTGCCCGGTGACGTTGAATTTCTCCGAAAAGAAGTGGACTATATCCAGGCCGGCGCTGCCGCGATTTTTTCCGTCTTCAATACGATTGGCCGCCAGGAACCCGACGGTGGAGGACTTGAAGACGTCCTGGCGCAGGCGCAGGACGCTGAAATTGGCGCTTTCCAAGCCGGCCTCGGCATCGGGCTTGGTTTGGGCTGACAGGACGGTGAACTCCGTGCCGCGCTTCTTGCCGTAGACTTTCAGCCCGGCCCAGATGTCGGCGATGCGCCGCGAGTAGAAAAGCTGGATCCGCTGGCTGTAGATCTCCCTGCCCTCCAGGAAGAAATTGCGCTTCTCCGGAAGGCTGAGCTCAAAGCGGGTGAGGTTGACCTGTTCCTGGTCGGCTTCGATCGTGGCGAAATCTGGGTTGACGGTCAGGTTGGCCGAGAAATCCTGGGATATTGCCCATCGGGCATCGGCGCCGGCCTCAACTCCGCTCTTCCCCTCCTCCAGGCGGCCGATAACATGCGGGATCAGCTCCAGCCGCTTGGCGGCAGCTTCCAGGTCGAGCCCGACGAGCGTTCCGAACTGGGAAACCCGGCCGATACTCTCGGTCGGGCCCGGCCAGGTGTCCCTTTCCAGCCGCCGGGGAATGCCGCGGACCACAGCAAAGCCCCAGGCGATCCCCCGGCCCGGTTTGAACTTGATGGAGGCCAGGGGAATTTCCATCTCAGCCGTCCAGCCTTCCGGGCCGCGACGCGCGGCCGACCGCCACTCCCCGTCCCAGGTGGTATCCTGGGTGCGGCCGTTATCGGAAAGCCGGCCGTCTTCCTGGGTCCCCAGCGGGTTGGTGAAAAAAAAGTAGGCCGTTCGCCGGTCGAGGAACGTGTCGAGGCCCACTCCCACGCAGTCGTCGTCGAAAAGGTTGCTGTCCCGCTTGGTGAGCTGTGCTGTAATCCGCTCCGCCTCAGGGTCGCGGCAGAAAAAGCCGATGAATAGCCGGTCCGGGGCCAGAAGGACTCGGACCTCGGTGGCATAGGAAGCCGGCTCTCCCCGCCTCGGCTCAAACTGAACGAAGGCGCAAGCCGATTCCGCCCGGGACCACTCTGGCTCGGCGAGAATCCCGTCTACGATGATTCCCCCGGTCACAGTCAACGGACGGATTTCCTGCGCCGCGGCGGCCAGCCCTAATATCCCAAAGGACAGGACGAAGGACAATGCCCCTTGTCTTAACAAGAGTTTCGGTTTGGTCATGGCTCTTTCATCCCTTCTCGTCTTCATTCTTTAAGCGGGAATCATACAAGAAACAAAACTCCATGGGAAGCGATGGCCGTATGGATCCGATGTCTCAATCTCATGACCATACTGGCTGAAAAGGCGAGTAATAAATAAGCTTATTCGGGAGTTCGACGGTATTCAAAGCCGGATTCTATCCGATGCAAAAATAGCAGGAAAAAGAAAAACTGGCCTTGTTTGACAGGCGATTCCTGAGTATTATATAAGACCTGAGGCGAAGAGGAGCCTTAACCTTAAATTCTTCATATACATCAAATTAAGAGGAGGTATGTTCTATGGCTTCATTAAAAGAAAAACTGGCAGCTAAAATCCCCCCCATGCAGGAGAGGGTCAAAGGCATCCTCAAGGAGCACGGGGAGAAAAAGCTGTCCGACGTCACCATCTCCCAGGCCTACGGCGGAGTCCGGGACGTCCTGTGCATGATCTGGGACACTTCGCTCCTGGACAAGTTCGAGGGGATCCGCTTCCGCGGCTTCTCCATCCCCGAATTGCAGGAGAAGTTGCCCAAGGCGCCGGGCGGCGCGGAACCCCTGCCCGAGGGCATCTTCTACCTGCTCCTGACCGGCGACCTGCCCACCGACGCCGACGTCAAGGCCGTCACCGAGGAGTGGAGGCAGCGGAGCGAGCTGCCCAAGTATCTCCTGGACATGATGAAGGCGGTGCCCAAGGACACGCACCCCATGACTCAGTTCTCCCTGGCCATCCTCCAACTGCAGAAGGATTCCGTTTTCGCCCAGAAATACCGGGCCGGCATCAATAAGAAGGACTATTGGGACCCGATGTATGAGGATACGATGAACCTCCTGGCCAAGCTGCCGGCCATCGCCGCTGCCATCTACGGCCGCTCCTACAAGGGCGACAAGCACATCCCCGCCGACCCCAAGCTCGACTGGGGCGGCAACCTGGCCCATATGCTGGGCGTCAAGGACCCGGCCTTCATGGAGCTGATGCGGCTCTACCTGGTCATCCACAGCGACCATGAGGGCGGCAACGTCTCGGCCCACACCTGCCACCTGGTCGGCTCGGCCCTGTCCGACGCCTACTACTCCCTGTCGGCGGCCATGAACGGCCTGGCCGGCCCGCTCCACGGACTGGCCAACCAGGAAGTGCTGCGCTGGATCATGGACCTCATGAAAACGCTGGGCGGCGTTCCCACCAAGGAACAGCTGTCCAAGCACATCTGGGACACGCTGGCCGGCGGCAAGGTCGTGCCCGGCTACGGCCACGCCGTGCTGCGCAAGACCGACCCCCGCTACACGGCCCAGCGCGAGTTCGCCCTGAAGCACCTGCCCAACGACGACATTTTCAAGGTCGTCAGCATGGTCTTCGAAGTGACCCCCGATATCCTGTTGAAACAGGGCAAGGCCAAGAACCCCTGGCCCAACGTCGACGCGCACTCCGGCTGCCTGCTGTGGCACTACGGGGTGACCGAGTACGACATCTACACCGTGTTCTTCGGCGTCTCCCGGGCCCTGGGCGTCCTGGCCCAGCTCATCTGGAGCCGGGCTCTGGGCTTCCCCATCGAGCGGCCCAAGAGCGCCACGACCGACTGGGTGGAGAACTTCCTCAAGGGCAAAGCCGAAGCCGACTGAGGCTGCGCGCTCGGCAAGTAAACTTTGGGGGACGGCCCGCGGCGCGGGCCGTCCTCTTTTTCATTACTTGCATTTCCCGGTTGTTCTCAGAACTTCCCTCAAAACCCTCAAGAAAGGATCGTTGAATCCGCTAACCTGCTCTGAATTGTAATAAACGGGGAAACTTCTATTACGAGAGCGATTGACAACCCGATGGGCTTTCAACTATTTTATATTTGTCCCTTATGCTTTCCGAGGGCGAAATCTTAAAAAAGAAAACCGACGCGCCTTTATCTCTCAAGGGTGGAGGAGTCCACTATGGAATATAAAATTGGAATGATCGGTTGCGGCACGGTCGGCCGCGGTTTTCTGGAGATCCTCTTGAATAAGGGCCCGGCCCTCAAAGACAGGCACGGTTTCGAAGCCCGCCTGGTGGCCATTTCCGACAAGCTCAAGGGTTCTCTCCTCGTGCCGGAAGGGGTCGACCTCCGGAAACTCCTCGGAGTGCTGGAGGGCGGGGGGGACCTGGGCGCTTATCCCGGGGGCCGGTCAGTTAAAGACAAACCGCTGGAGCCGCTGGATATGATCGAGCAATGCGATGCCGATATCATCGCCGAACTGACTACCACTGACATCAAAACCGCAGAGCCGGCCACCGGCTACATCCAAAAAGCCCTTCGTTCGGGCAAGCATGTGGTCACCTCCAACAAGGGGCCGGCTGCCCTTCACTACCAGGAAATCAAGAAGCTGGCCGATCAAAACAGCAGGGCTTTCCGCATCGAAGGCACGGTCATGAGCGGAACGCCGGTCTTCAGCCTGTTCGAAAGCGGCCTGGCCGGGAACGAGGTCCGGGAGGTCAAGGGCATTCTCAACGGCACCACCAACTTCATCCTGAGCAAGATGGAGGAGGACGGGATGGAGTATGCCGAGGCCCTGAAGCTGGCCCAGAAGCTGGGCTACGCCGAGGCCGATCCCACCGCCGACGTGGAGGGGTTCGACGCCCTGGCCAAGATCGTCATCCTGTCCAATGTGCTGATGGGCGCCTCTCTCAAGCCTTTGGACATCAAGCCCCAGGGCATCAGCCGTCTTTCCCGTCAGGACATCCTCAAAGCCAAAAAAGAAAACTGCCGCTACAAGCTCATTGCTCAGGCCAAGCGGGACAAGGACAAGGTCACCGCCGGCGTTTCTCCTCAGAAGATTCCCCTGTCCGACCCCCTGGCCGGGGTCATGGGCGCCCACAACGCCTTGACCTTCGACCTGGACCTGTTGGGCAAAGTGACCATCTCCGGTCCGGGCGCGGGCAAGATCGAGACCGGCTTCGCCATCCTGTCGGATGTGCTGGCCATCGCCCGTAAATACGGAAAATGAGCGCAGACATAACCGTCATGCGCAGGCCCCCATCATTGGGGGCGAAATGCTACAATTTCATATCTGGTTCGGCTCGGAAAAATAATTGTGGCCTCTGTCCAAAAAACTCCATTGTGACAATCAATAGATCGTTCAGGTATTCAGGGCCAAACATGTTGGAGGAGCTATGAAAGAAAAACCAACCTATGGACCGGGCGTTGAAAAGTACATCGAAGAGGCCAAGAAACAGCTCGCCCGGCGCGAAGCTCAACTGGCCTTCGCCAAGAAGCTCAAATTCGACACCCTGGCCGTCCACGGCCTGTACACCGTGGAAGAGGCTTTAGGCCGGAACCAGGGCGCCATCATCGAGCCCCTCTACTTGGCCACCTCCCAGGCCTACCATGACTCGGCCGAACTGGAGGCGGCCCTCTCCTATCTCATTCCCACCTGGTGCTACACCCGCATCGCCAACCCGACAACCTATTATCTGGAATGGATGTTGACCCTTCTGGAGGGCTACCGGACGGGCTTCGACACAAGCTGCCTGGTCACTGCTTCGGGCATGTCGGCCATCGTCTCCGCCGTGGACCCCTTCCTGATCAAGCAGAAGAGCGGGCCGGAAACCATGAACTTCGTTTCTTCCATTCAACTCTACGGAGGCTCTTTCCAGCACTTCTCCGTGCGAAAGCAGCAGGAGCGAGGCATCGAGGTCCGCTGGGTTCACCACCCCCACGACCTCGCCGAGTGGAAGGCGGCCATCGATGACAACACCCGCTTCCTGTACGTCGAAGCTCCCTCCAACCCCCAGCAGGCTTTCTGCGACGTCAAAGCCTTGGCCGACCTGGCCCATTCCTGGGAGATCCCCCTTATTTTCGACGCGACCTGCGCCACCCCCGCCCTGCTGAGGCCTATCGCTTATGGCACAGACATCGTCATCCATTCCTTGAGCAAGACGGCCACTTCCGGCGGCCTGGCCATCGGCGGCGCCCTCATCAGTCGAAAGCCCATCGTCACCAAGGTCAAGAACGACAACCCGCTGTTCAAAGAAAGCTTCGCCGAATACGTCAAGTTCCTGCCCTTCCGGGATAACGGGCCGGCCGCCTCGCCCTTCAACGCGCTGGTCACTCTGAACGACATGCGGACCCTGCGCTCCAAGATGGACCTCCTCAGCTGTAACTGTCAGCGAGTGGCCGAATACCTGGAGAAGCAACCCCGTGTGTATCAAGTGGACTACCTGGGCCTGCCCAGCTATCCCCTTCACGCTCTGGCCAAACGGTATATGAAACTGGTGGACTCGGACGACGGGAAGGGGAACGAGGTCAACCGCTATGGCCACCTGATGAGCTTCCGGGTGGACGGCCCTCCGGAGAACGCCCGCCGGGTCTTTGACGGCTTCAAGCTTATCTTCCGGGCCACCGACCTGGGCCGCATCAAAAGCGTGGCCACCATCCCGGCTGTCTCGACTCACCTCCAGCAAGGCGAGGAAGCCCGTCGTGCGGCGGACATCCCGCCTCAGCTCATAAGGCTGTGTGTCGGCGCCGAGGACCCGGAGGACGTCATCGCCGACCTGGACCAGGCGCTGAAGGCCGTTTGATCCGGGCCTGGACCCCGACCCCAGCGTCCCATGTGCCCCGCCTTCAGTTTTGAGGCAAAGAGTGACCACTCGGACAAGCCCCTGGCCGGCTACGCCGGGAAGTGGGCCTGGGTGGACCTTACCACGCGCTCCGTGCGCCTCACGCCGGCCGACCCCGGCCTCTGCCGCGATTTCGTGGGGGGCCGAGGCTTGCAGGCCCGTCTCCTTTTCGACCATCTCTCCAAAACCGGCCTGCTCCAGGACCCCCTCAGCCCCCTGAACCGCATCATCATCGGTTCGGCCGCGCCCAACGACACGGCCATCCCCACCGCCGGCCGCGGCTCTTGCTCGTTCATAGGAACCATGGCCCGCTCGCCTGAACCGGCACCCTGGATTCCCGGCCATAAGCCGCTCTACGGAACGATCACCCACTCCAGCGCCGGCGGTCTGTTCCACAACATGCTCAAGCGGGCCGGGCTGGACCAGCTCATCATCGACGGCCGGGCGGACAAGCCCGTGCGCCTGGAAGTCGTCGAAGGAGCGGTTCGGGTGGTGGAAGCCGAGGATGATCTATTCCAGACAGTGGACGGCCGCCGGGTCGTCCGGCCGGCTTCGGCCCTTACCGATTTCCTCTCCCAAAAGATCAAGGGCTCCTCCACAGTCTGCCTTGGACCGGCCGGCTGGAACCTGGTGGATTTCGCCTGCCTGACCGCCGACTATCATCGCAATTTCGGCCGGGGGGGGGCGGGCGCCGTGTTCGGGTCCAAGAATCTGGTGGCCGTGACGGCTCTGGGCAAAACCGCGCCCTCCTATCACGACCAGGAGCGGTTCAAGATTCTCAGTCGGGAGATCGACCGTCTGATCAAGGAAAGCGTGGAAGACTCCAGCCGCACGGCTTCCTTCCGCCCCGCCACCGGCACGACCTGGTGGCTCGACCGCGCCTTCAAGGGCGGCTACCTGGGTGCTGAGGGCGGCTATCTCCCCTGGCATAACTTCGATGAAGGGCATTTTGACCCGGCCGATTACGCCCGCGTCTCCACGGACGCTTTCCTGGCCATGGCCGGCCGGCACCGAGTCTGCAACCGCTGCCGGCATATCTTCTGCACCCGGACGGCCAAGGTGGAATCAGGGCCCTATGCCGGGCAGGGTGTGCGGCCCGAATTCGAAACCATCGCCCTGTGGATCAACTGCTGCATCATCGACCGGGAGGCCATCTTTCACCTGAATGCTCTGTGCAACGAGCTGGGGGTGGACACCATGACCTTCGGCGGCGTTATGGCCGGGGCCATGGAACTCGCCGAGAAGGGTTTTTTGAAGAAATTCGGCCCGGCTCCCGGCTTCGGCGACGCGGCCGGCATGGTCCAAACCCTCAAAGACATCGCCTATCGATCTAACGAGCTGGGAAGGCTGCTGGGCCGGCACACCGACAACGCGATTGCCGCCCTGGCCGCCGGGGCCGGACCCGGCGCCGCGGCCGATATCGCCTATTGCTGCACCACGGCCTTCGGCGGGCTGGGCTACGCCGGCATCAACCCCAAGTCCTTCCCCGGCATGTTCACCGCCTACGGCACTTCCAACCGCGGACGCGGGGACCACACCTACGCTTGGACCATCCAGGCGGAAGAGGGCGGTCTGAAAGACATCCGGGAGCTGGCGGCTTATGTGGCCGAAGGGCAGGCGGGCAAAGCGCTCGTCGATTCGCTGGGGCTGTGCGATTTTTTCACCGGCGACACGGCCTCGGATGTTTTCCTGGAGATGTATCAGGCTTTGACCGGCATCGCTTACGCGCCGGATTCTCTCAAGGCCTGCGGCCGGCGCATCTATGCCCTGGAGAGAAGCCTGAACAACCTCCTGGGCCGGGACCGGGTTTACGACGCCTACGTGCCGCCCAAGCTCAAGGTCCCCCTGACCCGCGGCGCCCACCGGGGCCGGGCTGTGGACGAAGCCCGCTATAACGCCATCCTGGACGCTTACTACGAGATCCAGGGCTGGTCGCGCGACGGCCTGGCCGGCTCGAATTATTGAATTCTGCCCTTTCCTTAGCTACAATGGCCGCGCATGGAAAAGATCAGGATCGCGGGCCGCGAAGGGCTCAAGCTGAAAGGGACGGTCAAGATCAGCGGTTCGAAGAACGCCGTCTTGCCGGCCATCGCCGCTTCGCTCCTCACTCAGGACAAGGTCGAGCTGCGCAACGTCCCCCTGGTCAAGGATGTCCACACCATCCTGACCCTGATGAAGGGCCTGGGAGCCGATTCTCATCTCCGCCGCAACACCCTGGCCCTGGAAGTGAAAACGATCATCTCCGCGGAAGCCACCTACGAACTGGTGCGGGCCATGCGGGCTTCCATCCTGGTCCTGGGACCGATGCTGGCCCGCAGCGGCAAAGCGGTGGTGGCTCTGCCCGGCGGCTGCGCCATCGGCCTCCGTCCCATCGACCTGCACATGAACGGCCTGCAGAAGCTGGGGGCCAACATCACTCTGAAACACGGCTACATCACCGCCGAGGCCTCCCATCTTCAAGGGGCCGACATCACCTTCGAGAAAAAAACCGTAGGCGGAACGGAGAACCTGGTGATGGCCGCCAGCCTGGCCCGCGGAGAGACCGTCCTGCACAACTGCGCACGCGAACCAGAGGTTGTCAGCCTCGGCCAGCTCTTGGTCAAGATGGGCGCCAAGATTGAGGGGCTGGGCGAAGAGGTGATGAGGATCAAGGGCGTGACGGAGCTGGGCGGGGCCGTCCACGACATCATCCCCGACCGGATCGAGGCCGGGACTTTCCTGGTGGCCGGCGCTTTAACCCGGGGCAACCTTCTGTTGACCGACGTCGAGCCCTCACACCTGAGCACGGTCATCGAGAAGCTGCGCATTTCGGGGGCCAAAGTCGAAGTCAAAAAGAGCAAGGTGCGGGTCACCGGCAGCGAAATCATCCGCTCCCAGGACATCACCACCTCGCCCTATCCCGGCTTCCCCACCGACATGCAGGCCCAGTTCATGGTCCTCATGACCCGGGCCAACGGCACGTCCATCATCACCGAGACCATCTTCGAGCGGCGCTTCTCCCACGTCAACGAGCTGCTGCGTCTGGGGGCCAGCATCGAGGTCTCGGGCGATAAGGCCATCATCCGCGGCCCCACGCCGTTATCGGGCGCCGAGGTCACGGCCACCGACCTGAGGGCTTCGGCCTCCCTCATCCTGGCCGGGCTGGTGGCCAAAGGCTGGACCGTGGTCAACGACGTGGAGCATATCGACCGCGGCTATGAGAACATCGAGGAAAAGCTGCGCCGCCTGGGCGCCGGCATCGAACGCATCAGCGGCTGAGGTTTCCTATGAGCGATTGCATTTTCTGCAAGATCGTCGGCCGGGAAATACCGGCCCGGGTGGTCTATGAGGACGATGTCCTCCTGGCCTTCGAGGACATCAAACCTCAGGCCCCCGTCCACATCCTGATTATCCCCAAGGACCATTTTGCCTCCCTGGCCGAAGCTTCGGAGCAAAAAACCGCCCTGTTGGGGCGCCTCCTGCTTCAAGCCAAGGACATCGCCCGTCTGAAAAACCTGGAGGAGACGGGCTACCGGATCGTGCTCAACACCGGCCGGGATTCGGGCCAGGATGTTCCCCATCTCCACTTTCATCTTCTGGGCGGCCGGAGGATGACCTGGCCGCCGGGGTGAGACCGGCCCGGCCGCCGGGAGGTCGTCTTCCAAGGAGGGCATCATGATCAAGGTCACTTGGCTGGGACACAGCGCCGTCCTGATCGAGGGAACGCGGACGGTTCTCATCGATCCCTTCCTGACCGGCAATCCGGCCGCCGCCGTCTCCCCGGACAAAATCAAGAAAGCGGACCTGGTAGTGGTCACCCACCATCACGGCGACCACTTGGGGGACGCCTTCTCTCTGTGCCGGTCCACGGGCGCCGTTTTGGTGGCCATGCACGAGATTGCCGTCGAAGCCTCGGCTCTGGGGCTGCGGGTGGAGGGCATGAATATCGGCGGCACCGTGGAGGCGGCCGGAGTCAAGGTTCACATGGTCCCCGCCCTTCATTCCGCAGAAAAGGGCTGTGCCGCCGGCGTCGTGGTGGAGATGGACGGCCGGTTCATCTATCACGCCGGAGACACCGGCCTGACCTACGATTTGCGGCTGGTGGGCGAGTTCTTCAGCCTTGACCTGAGCCTGCTGCCCATCGGCGACCGCTACACCATGGGTCCCGCCTCGGCGGCCAAAGCCGTGGAGTTCATCCGGACCAAAAAGGTCATTCCCATCCACTATGGCACGTACCCCATCATCAGCGTCGACCCCCAGGAGTTTAAGAAGAAGGTGGGCCGCCTGGCCGAGGTCATCATCCTCAAGCCGGGCGAATCCACGACGGTCTGAGGACGAGCCCGCCCCCCCTTTCGCCCGCCCATGGCCTACCTCATCGACGGCAACAACCTCCTGGGGCATCTCGCTCCGGGAGAGAGCCGCGGCCCCGAATCCCGCTATGGCCTGATGGCCAGGCTCCTGACCTTCCAGCGCCTCACCCGCCGCCGCATCATCCTCGTCTTTGACGGTCCTCCGGATGATGACCTTGAGCGTCTGAAGCTCGGCCGCAAATTCGAAGTGCTGT
>Ga0315293_10000876_pt1 | contig 28734 bp, 26 predicted proteins | sample YL17G13_20_MG_FD_203071 | JGI IMG/M metagenome (GOLD analysis project Ga0315293, IMG submission 203071) | Sediment microbial communities from Yellowstone Lake, YNP, Wyoming, USA - YL17G13_20 | ecosystem: Environmental > Aquatic > Freshwater > Lake > Sediment | place: USA: Wyoming | collected...
CCATCTTCCTGGCGTCAATCCGGTCGTTCTTCTTACTTGTCCTGTATATCCACGTCATCTTGTCGGGATTGGCCACCTTGAGACTGTCAACGCAGTCAATCAGTGAATCATACAAAAATCCCGCCTGACCGCTTATCTCAAAGGTCAAATGCACACGAGATAAATCCTTCTTCTCGTTCACTAAAAACTTTCTCATCGACCCCGCATCCGGGCCGATTGTCGCATATCTGTCCGCCTTCGGCGAGACCTCGCCCAATGGCGGGTCTGCCTTGTTTTTTTGCACAATACACACACTTGTCTTGTTGCTGTCGATATCAAATCCGATATACTTGTCCATAGGGCCTCCTGCATAAAGGTTACTGTGGCCCGCCTTGTGCGGGACCACGTTGATAAAATTGGGCCGTACCATACGAGCCCGTCTAATAACCTTATCGGGAGGCTCCGATTTCATAGCTTATCAGTGTAATTCAGTTTCAAAAAAATCTCTGCTGCCTGCCCTGCGGTGAAAATCGCCGGGACGAGAACCGCCGACGCTACCCGCTCCATTTAACCATTTCGGGATGTAAATCCTGAACCGTCGGGTCGGCGGACTTCAAGCGGGCGTTTATGCTCTGTAATCCGTAGCCCTCGATTTTGAGGGAACACTCATAATGTGCAAGGCCGGCTTCCTGGTTTTTGAGCGTCATCGGGACCACCTTGTAACCGCGTTTATTGTCAAACATATAAAACAGCTCCACGGCGAAAAGTTCAGCCGGGGCATAGTTGAGATTGACGGTGGCACGCAGCTCGAGATTATCACCTTCGGAGATATGTTCCATTTTGTCAAGCCCGGTTGAGAAATCTGCAAACCCCACGGCGCTCCAGTATCTGAGGACCTCCCGTTCCCGCAGGACAGCGTCCTTTAGACGCCTAAAATTGTCGGCGGCAAGCTGGTCAAGATATTTTGCGCCCGGCTCATAAAACTTCGTTAAATACTCCATCAGGACCCTGTTCATATTGAAGTTGCCGCAGACGGAGGCAATGGACTCTTTCATCATTCTGACCCACTTTTTTGGTATGCCCGTCTCATTGCGTTCATAAAACAGTTCGGTTATTTCCTCTTCCAGCAAGTCATAAAGCTGGTCCGCTTCGGCTGTTTCCTGAAGCGCCGAATGCCTGTAGAATTCGCCGGCGGTTATGGCCCAGCCGTTTTTCCCGTTGAATCCTTCGGCCCACCAGCCATCGGGGACACTCAGGTTCAGCACGCTGTTCATCCCGGCTTTCATTCCGGAAGTGCCGCTGGCTTCGTTCTCCATCATCGGCGTATTGAGCCATACATCAGCGCCCCACAAAAGATGCCTTGCGATGTCCATATCATAATTCTCGAGGAAGACCACTTTGTCCTCGAGGCGGTAATCCCTGGCAAAATCCGATATCTCCTTAATCATATATTTGCCGCCGGTGTCCGCGGGATGTGCCTTGCCGGCAAAAATAAGCTGGACCGGCTTTCTCGGGTTGGTCAATATTTTCTTCAGCCGTTCCCTGTCCCTCAAAATCAGGGTTGCGCGTTTGTAATGCGCGAAACGCCTGGCGAAGACTATCGTCAAATACTCCGGGTTAAACAGGCGTGTCAGGTTGGCAATCCTGGGCTGTGAATATCCCCTTGCAGCGAGCTCATCCGCGAGTTTTCTCCTTATGAAGTCAATAAGACTGTGTTTGTTATTACAATGAGCTTCCCAAATTTCTTCGTCGGGCACGTCAGCGAGCTTCTTCCACGGTTCGCCGTTACTGCCGGAATGTATGTAATCGGGGCTGATATGCCGGTTGAAAAGTTTTGTAAACGGCTCACTTATCCAGGACCAGTGAACCCCATTCGTTATGTAATCGATGGGAATGTCCATCAGGGGTGTTGACGGAAAAAGGTCCGACCACATCCTGCGGGACACGTCTCTGTGGATTTTCGAGACACCGTTTACACTTTTAGAGAACCTTATGGCCAGGGCGGGCAGCCAGAAAACGTCTTTGTTCTCCCCGAGAAATCCATTTGTTGCGAATTCGTCGAATGCAAGTCCAAGGGGTCTGATTTCCGGTTCGAGATACTTCTTAACGAGTCTGGTTTCAAAGTTTTCGTTTCCGGCTATAACTGGCGTGTGCGTAGTGAAAACCGTGGAGGCCCTGACTAATGCCCTGGCTTCGGTAAAGGACAGATTTTCCTCCGCCATCAGTTTTTGCAGCCGTGCAATTATCAGAAACGCGGAATGCCCTTCATTTATATGATATATCTTGGGTTTGATACCCAGCAGCTCCAGTGCTTTTATGCCGCCGAATCCGAGGGCCATTTCCTGCTGGATGCGTTTGTCCCTGTCGGCGACGTATAATTCGTTTGTAATGCCCCTCAACTGTGGCGGGTTATCTTCTATGTCAGAGTCAAGCAGAATCAGCTTCGTTCGGCCTACGTCTATCTGCCACAGTTTAATCACACACCTTTTGTCCAGTATTCTTATTTCGACGCGGGCCTTTTCGCCATTGGGAAGTCGAACTTCCTTTATGGGCAGAAGACGATGCTCAAACTCAAAAAACAGTTCTTCCTGACGACCTTCCAGATTTATGCGCTGCGTGAAGTACCCGTATTTGTAAATCAGGCCGACGCCGACGATGGGCAGCCCCAAATCCGAAGCCGTCTTGAGAAAATCGCCGGAAAGCACGCCCAGTCCTCCGCCGTATATCGGTATGCACTCGTGCAGTCCGAATTCCATCGAGAAGTAGGCGACCATGTCGTTTTTGCCCCATCCGGCAATGTCGTTATCTCCGTCTTTCGATGCCCGGTCGAACTTGAGATAGTCCTGGAAGCTGTCCCATACCCTGTTAAGCTCGGATATGAAGTCCTTGTCCCTCGAAATCACATCGATGGTGGCCCTGGGCAAACTCAAAAGGAATTTGACGGGGTTGTGGTTGACCGACCTGAACAGGTGGGCATCTATCCGGTAAAAAAGATTTATTGCCTCGTAGTCCCAGGTGCACCACAGATTATAAGCAAGCAGGTACAGCTTGTTTAGGTTCTCAGGGTATCGGGGATAGACAAAGATGTCCTTGAAGCTCATATTTCATACTCCTACGTGAATATCCACACCTTATTGCTAATTCCCACTGTATATTACAGGATGTCTTTCTGTCCCGAAATTAAGTGTAATACCTAATTTGATGCAGCTAATCGCTTAAGCACTGTTGCCTGCATTACCGGCTAAATGATATAATAACATATTCAGTTATGGCATCCCGGAGCTGGCCGCCTATATTACCATTATCAGCGGGTAAATTGCTATGACAGGTCTGAGGATATGCGAACAAGGCCTTTCAAAAACCAGCCATGCTGTCAAGTCCTATGCCCCGTTTTGGAATCCCTATATGTAATGATAAGGCCGTATGAAACAATCCGGCATTGACATCGCCGGAGTTTGCCTTGAGCAAATGAGTATGAAAAGCTACTTACGTTATGTTTACGCGATATTAGCGGTGCCAGTGGCTATTATTCTGCGATTCGCACTGCTGCCGCTGACCGGCCCCGGCACGCCGTATATAACGTTGTTTCCTGTAACAGTCGCCGTAGCATTGCTCGCCGGGCTTGGGCCTGCAATCCTGACGGGTATTGTTGGTGCGCTAGCAGCAGATTATTTCCTCATACCGCCGCTATATGCGATAGAGTTCAATGTCGAAGGCCTTTCTCGAATGGCTGTTATGATTCTAACCAGCGCCTTTGTCGGCTATGTAGGCGATGTTCTTCGAACTGCCCGTGCAAAGGCAGAAGAACAAGCCCGGCAATTGCGTGAGAGCCAGCAGGATTTGAACCGTGCACAGGCCGTGGCTCATACCGGAAGCTGGCGATTGGATGTCCGGCGAAACGAGTTGACCTGGTCTGACGAAGTTCATCGAATGTTTGGCGTCCCTAAGGAAACACCGTTGACTTACGAGTCATTTCTTGCCTTCATCCATCCTGATGACCGCCAGTACGTTGATACGAAGTGGAAGGCGGCCTTGGCAGGTGAGAAATATGATATCGAGCACCGAATTGTCGTGGACGATAGAATCAAGTGGGTCCGCGAAAGGGCGAATCTGGAGTTCGACAAGGATGGCACATTGCTCGGCGGCTTCGGCACGGTAACAGACATCACCGCGCGCAAGCAGATGGAGGAAGAACTCCGTAAGTCGCGTGATGAACTGGAGAAGCGAGTCGAGGAGCGGACAGCCGAACTGCGGGCCGCTTCACTTTACGCGAGAGGTTTGCTCGAGGCCAGCCCCGACCCTCTGGTTACAATCAGTCCCGACGGAAAAATCACCGATGTGAATGTGGCTACGGCGATGGTGACAGGCCTTATGCGCGAACGCCTGATAGGCAGTGATTTCTCGAACTATTTCACAGAGCCGCAAAAAGCGAAAGAAGGATATAAAAAGGTGATGTCCGAAGGGCTGGTAAAGGATTACCCGCTCACCATCCGGCACATATCGGGTCGCATAACCGACGTCCTGTACAATGCCACCGTATATAGAAATGAGGCGGGCCAGATGCAGGGCATCTTCGCAGCGGCCCGCGATATCACCGAACTTAAAAAGGGAGAAAACCGCACGCGCATAACCAACGTCCTGCTCGAATTATTCGCGCAGAAAACCACAAGAAAGGAATATCTCGATTCAGTGGTAAAAGCAATACGTGACTGGAGTGACTGCCAATGCATCGGAATCCGCCTGGTCAATTCCGATGGGTATATTCCATACGAATTCCATATTGGTTTTAGTGAGGAATTTCTGGCGATGGAGAGTATGCTCTCTCTCAAAACGGCTGTCTGCACGTGTATGCGAATCATTACACAGACACCGGACCCACAGGATGCGCCGGTAATGACATCAAGAGGGTCTTTCCACTGCGGCAACACTCTTGAGTTCATCGGTTCCCTTCCGGAAAACAGCAGGAATAGATATCGCGGCGTTTGTATGCGATACGGTTTCGCATCACTGGTCGTTGTCCCAGTCCGTTACAGAAATGAAGTAATCGGGGCAATTCATCTTGCCGATAAACAGAAAAACAAAATGCCTTCGGAGACCGTGGAATTCCTCGAAAATATGGCGATGCTCATAGGAGAGGCCGTCCACAGATTTGACATAGAGGCGGAGCTGCGCGAAAGCGAAGATCGTTACCGGCAGCTTGTGGAGGTGTCGCCGGATGGTATCGGGGTGGAAAGAGATGATAAAATAGTGTTCATTAATACTGCAGGTGCAAAACTGCTCGGATGCGAAAAGCCCGAAGAACTTATTGGAAGAGCTATTCTCGATTTTGTCCATCCTGACTTCAGAAAGCGCACGCACAGACTACTCGAGTACCTGCAGCGGAAGGGAAAGGCGCTGCCCCTTATAGAGGACAAGTTTATAAGTGTCGACGGCACGGTCTTGGACGTCGAAGTGGCGGCCATTCCGCTTGTTTACCAGAACAAACCGGCGACACAAATAGTATTTCGTGACATCACCGAACGTAAGCTCACACAGGAAAGAATCCTTGCAGACCAGAAACAGCTTCGCTCGCTGACCGCCGAGCTGGTGCTGGCGGAAGAGCGGGAACGCCACGAAATTGCCACGGCCCTGCACGATTCGATTGGACCGATACTGGCTTTCTCAAAAAGAGAGCTGGGAACCTTGCAGAAATCGGTGCCGGCGGCAATCGCCGAACCCTTGAGAAATATCAGTGATAACATCAGCCAGGCGGTCAAACAGACAAGAACCCTGACCTTCGACCTCAGCCCGCCAACACTTTACACGCTCGGATTCGAGCCTGCGATTGAAGAACTGACGGAACGGCTCTGCGAAGAATACAAACTGGAATACTCCTTTCGGAACAGCGATGAGCGTAAACCATTGACCGACCATGTAAAAATACTGCTCTATCGCTCTATAAGAGAACTACTCATAAACATCGCCAAGCATGCAAAAGCCAGGATTGTCAAAGTCGTTCTTTCAAGGGCAAATGACGACATACAAGTAACCGTCGAGGACAACGGCAGAGGATTTGACGTGTCCGCAAAGTCATCCAGGCCGGCAGGACTCGGCCTGTTCAGCGTTCGTGAACGCCTGACGCATATTGGCGGCAAAATTGAAATCGAGTCCGTCCGCGGCAAAGGAACAAAGGTGACTTTGCTGGCGCCATTAAAACCGGAAGAAAACCCCAAAAAGGAGGATTAGATTATGAGCATCAAAATTATACTGGCAGACGACCACGCGGTCCTGCGTCACGGCCTCAGTAAATCGCTCCAGACTGAGAAAGATATGGAAGTGATTGCGCAGGCGAAAGACGGCCGGTCCACAGTGGAGCTCGTGAAGGAGTTGAACCCTGACGTTGTGATAATGGATATAGGTATGCCCGACCTCAATGGTATAGAGGCGACCCGCCAGATTGCGCAGGAACGCCCCAAGGTCAAGGTCATTGCGCTGTCGATGCATTCGAGCAAGAATTTCATAATGGAAATGTTCAAGGCCAGCGCCGTCGGCTATCTGCTCAAGGATTGCGAATTTGACGAATTAGTCAATGCCATCCGGCTGGTAGTCAACAACAAAACGTATATCAGCCCGTCGATATCCGATATCGTCGTTGAAAACTATATGCGACAATTTCCCGAATCAAAAAATTCGGCTTTCTCTATTCTCTCAGAGAGAGAAAGACAAGTTCTTCAGCTTCTGACGGAAGGCAAAACAACCAAGCAAATAGCAAAACGCCTTCATATCAGCCCAAAAACCGTCGAAGTTCACCGCCTGAATATGATGAACAAACTGAAGATAGACAGCATAGCCCAGCTTACCAAATATGCCATCCAGGAGGGATTGACCCTGCCGGAGCCGTAAAATTTCGGTGCAATCACACCTTCTATATTTTTCTTATTGAGCATCATCAGCGAGAGGATTCCCCGCCAAAATCGAACCGGCCGTTTATCTTATTGGTGTTTGAAAAAACAAATAAGGGATTCTACGGCGACTTTGTCATTCCCGCGAAAGCGGGAATCCAGCTTAAGACCCCTGGATTCCGGCTCAAGGCCGGAATGACAAAAAGGCATCCGTAATCAGAAATCGTTGAGTTAATTATTCAAAGAGCAATAAATGGCGGAGGTGAGCAATTGCGAAATCCTAATTAAGCAATATGCCTATATAACCCCGAATGAAAGCAATGGTAGTATTCTACAAGTTAATAAACAAGCTTGGTTGGTGAAGATCAGAAGTTAGGAGTTGTGATTATGGATGCTGCCGAACTAATGCAAAGAATTGTGCAGGCCAAATACCAACAGCTCTGTCCGGAGTGCGGAGCCAGAATGACCGAGTCGGACAGAGTTTGCGAAAACGGCATGATTTTCGTGTGGTACAGGTGCAGCAAGAACGATTGCAACGGACAGTGGCTGCAAAAGACGCCTCAACAGCCCCCCAAACCCAGCATTACCGGCCACTCTGTGCCTGCCGTTCGATTCGCATAAAGGCAAGTATGCTGACAAATAGTAAGGTGCATTATGAAAACGCTCATGCTTTGCTACGCTTTTTTCCAAAGAACTCTGATACGCTCGGCCCAAAATCGTTTGTTTTGGGCAGAAATAGGGTCTGCAAGCCCGCTTTCAAAAATATATCATAAAAGGGAGCTAAATTTAAAAAATTATCTTGACTTGCGTTACGGAACCGCTATACTGCCATTGTCATCTTGTTTCCCGAGGCTTAACTTCAGGGGAGGTAAGCGTTATCACTCGCGTTTCCCAACTTGTATCCGTCAGCCACTCATAGTCTATCAAGAAGGAAAATCTTGCCGCGCTTAACAAAGGCAGGAAGGATAAATTGTTAATGAAAGTTTTTATGTTAGGCTGGGAATTTCCACCCTTTATCAGCGGTGGCTTAGGAACCGCTTGTTACGGCCTGACTAAGGCGATGGACGAGCTGGGCGTGGAAGTTACATTTGTTCTGCCTAAGGCAAGCACAAGCCACCACACCGGCCACGTTAAGATGCTAAGCGCCCAGCATTTTGAAGAGGGTGGCGTATCGAGCACCTTCAAAAATGTAAGATTTCTCACAATTGCTTCGACACTCAGGCCTTATGCCCACGCTACCGCGCACGAGCGACAACTCGGCAGCTTGGCAGCTCAACAAACAAAAACGCCCGCCAATATCGGTCTGGGGCAGATTAACGACCTGAACGATTACAGCGGTGACATTTATTCAGAGGTCTGCCGGTATGCTGATAAAGCGGTCAGAATCGCCGAAACCGAAAAATTCGATGTAATCCACGCCCATGACTGGATGACATATCCTGCCGGCGAAGCGGTGTCGCAGCAAAGTCATAAACCTTTAATTGTGCACGTTCACTCAACTGAGTTTGACCGAAGCGGCGAACACGTCAATCAGAACGTTTATGACATCGAGCGAGCGGGTATGCACGCCGCGGCAAAGGTTATCACCGTAAGCAACTTCACGAAAAATACGATACTAAAACATTACGGTGTCTCTTCAGAAAAAGTGGACGTCGTTCATAACGCCGTGGAGCACAACGGCGACGGACTCCCGCATATCTCGTTTGACCAAAAGGACAAAATTGTCCTTTTCCTCGGGCGAATCACGATGCAAAAGGGGCCGGAGTACTTCCTCGCTGCTGCGAAGAAAGTCCTCCAGGTTGTCGATAACGTCAAATTCATTATGGCCGGAAATGGCGATATGATGCACAGAACCATCGAGCTTGCAGCCCGGATGGGTATCGGACACAAGGTTCTCTTTACCGGCTTTCTGCGGGGAGAGGACGTGGACAGGGCATATCAAATGGCCGACCTCTATGTGATGCCTTCTGTTTCGGAGCCGTTTGGAATCGCTTCGCTCGAAGCTATGAACCGAAACGTCCCAATTTTAATCAGTAAACAAAGCGGCATCGCCGAAGTGGTCACTCACGCCCTCAAGGTCGATTTCTGGGACATAGACGAAATGGCCAACAAAATGACAGCCGTTCTCAAACGTCCTCCGCTCAAGGCAACCCTCGGCACGAACGGCTTTCACGAATCGCATAAATTTAACTGGGAAGACTCTGCGATGAAAGTAAAGAAAATCTATGAGGAAGTGATTGCTCAGGCGCAAAGTAAGGAGGAATAGATATGGCTTCGGTATGTTTTTACTTTCAGGTGCATCAGCCGCAGAGGTTACGGCATTATACCGTTTTTGACCACGACAATAACTACTTCGATGACCAGAAGAACGCCGAGATTTGCAGAAAAGTAGCAAACAAGTGCTACCTCCCCTCGAATCGGCTTATGCTCGAGCTTATAGAAAAGTACAGGGGAAGATTTAAGATATCCTACAGCATCACCGGCGTATTGCTCGAGCAACTCGAGATGTACGCGCCAGAGGTAATAACGACGTTCAAGCAACTGGCCGCCACGGGCTGTGTGGAGTTTCTCGGTGAAACCTATTACCACAGTCTGGGTTTCCTCTACTCAAGAGACGAATTCCTTGAGCAAATAAAGGCCCACAGGCGCATTATCAAACGGCTTTTTGGCCAGACACCTCGTGTTTTCAGGAACACCGAACTCATTTACAATAACAGTCTGCCGCTCATCATCGAGCAGCTCGGCGGCTTCGACGCGATAATAACCGAAGGTGCCGACCACATCCTCGGATACAGGAGCCCAAATTTTGTTTATCGTCCGCCCAACTCAACCGGGCTCAAACTCCTGCTGAAGAATTATCGGCTCAGCGACGATATAGCGTTCAGGTTTTCCAACCGCGGCTGGCGCGAGTGGCCGCTTACCGCCGACAAATTTGCACGCTGGGTCAACAATGTCAACGGCTGCGGTTACGTCGTCAACCTCTTTATGGACTACGAAACCTTCGGCGAGCACCAGTGGCAAGACACCGGGATATTCGATTTTCTGCGTCATCTGCCCGAAGAAATCCTCAGGCACCCGGACAATAACTTCAAAACACCAACAGAAGTGATAAAGACCTACGATGCCGTTGGCACAATCGATGTCCCCCATACCATAAGCTGGGCGGATATCGAGCGGGACCTCTCGGCCTGGCGGGGTAATCCTATGCAGGGAAACGCACTGACAGAACTTTACCGGCTCGAAGACAAGGTCAAACAAACAGGCGACCGGAACATCATCGCCGACTGGAGAAAACTCCAGACATCGGACCATTTCTATTATATGTGCACAAAGTATTTCGCTGACGGCGACGTGCATAAATACTTCAACCACTATGATTCACCCTATGATGCCTACATCAATTTTATGAATGTCCTGGACAATCTGGACTACCGCTGCTCCAGAGCCATTCTCAGGAAAAAACGGGATGGATATGAAGCTGACGATGAACAAACGGTTCAGATGCAAAACGATGACTATACCGACAAACTGCATTTTTCTGAAAGGAGTATGCTATGAGAACATCAAAATCCGCAAGGGTCAGTGCGATGACAGGAACCGCAACTATTGCCTCAAGAATGAGAGAGGCCAGACCAACAACCTCCGGTCCCATGAAACCATACGGCCCACGACAGGTAGGAGACAGCGTTGTGTTCGTGGCGTTCTGCCCGCAGGCAACCACTGTCCAAATCGCGGGCGATTTCAACGACTGGCAACCCGAAAAAAACCCTATGGCAAAGGCCGGCGACGGCACCTGGCAGGCAAGAGTAACTCTGGCAAAAGGCGTTTATAAATATCGCCTGGTCGTGGACGGGCACTGGCAGCATGACCCTCATAATGACATGACCGAACCAAACCCATACGGTGAGCTGAACTCTGTGCTTAAGGTTAACTGAAAACAGAGAAGCCGAGTCCTTTTTATTCTGTCAGGAGCAATAAAGTTACACGGCCGGCTCAATACATACATAAGAAGATTGGGAAAGGATATCGTGAAGATACTGATTGCTTACTACTCTATGTATGGACATACGCTGCAGATGGCACGAGCCGTAAGGAATGGTGCTGCTACGGTAGTCGATACCGAGGCGATCATTCGCCGCATACCGGAATTTCCGGACATTGAAAAGGAAATCAGCAATAACAAGTTTGCAAAACAGATATGGGACCAGCAAAAAGATATCCCGGTTTGCACGCTCGACGACCTTAAAGAAGCTGACGGGGTGATTTTAGGAACGCCCACTCGCTACGGAAATATGACGGCCCAGATGAAGAAATTCATAGACTCAACCGCACAATTGTGGCTGGAAGGCGCACTGGAGGGTAAACCCGCTGGGCTGTTTACCTCAACAGCAACGACCCACGGCGGCCAGGAGACAACGTTGCTGACAATGATGGCGCCGCTTCTTCACCTGGGGATGCTCATTGTCGGAGTGCCTTATTCGACGCCGGGTATGCTCCATACTCAGGGACGCGGAGGCACTCCCTATGGTGCTTCAACTGTCGCCGGCTCTAAAAACGAGCTTAGGCCGACCGTCGAGGATTTGAGTATAGCCGAAGCACTTGGACGGCGCGTCGCAGAAATTGCCGGCGCCCTGCAGCAACATAAAAACAATATGATAAAAACCGCCGGATAAACGGGCACCAGAAGATATTAGGGAAAGATGTCAAAGCTGCCTTCTACCGCAATGTATATCTGGCAGGTCTTCTTGTTGACGCATACAACACCAGACGTTTAATTGTGCGCCTCGGCGACTTCGCTTCGGCTGGCAGGGCCTTAAGAGTATCATACCACATACGAAGAATTGACTTACACCAAACACCGATAGGTCCCATTTTTTTAGCATTGACGGCTTCAGGTGGAAGTGGTTATGCTTAAAGCGGTTATAGTTGCCTAACGGGCTCGTAGCTCAGCGGCAGAGCGGTGGACTCATAATCCATTGGTCGTAGGTTCGATCCCTACCGGGCCCAATTTTCAACACAAAGACGCCCCCTGCTTGCTGCTTGCAGGGGCAGGCAAGGCACAAAGTTATTTTCGATTTACGATTTTCAATTTTCGATTTTTTTACCCCTTCGACGCCGCTTCGATAAAGCTACGCAGGGCAGGCAAGCTCACCGCGGACTGTCAGATTGGCGAGGGGAGTAAATTGAAACTGCCAAAAGTGGTCTGCGACAGCGGAGAACAGAATCGACATATTTGACTTAACTGCTTATTTGAAAAGGGGTTAGGGCAAGGGCTGGTATTATGGGCTATATTGGTATATCATTTGCAGGATTCATTATACTTGGAGCAGGTTTTACCGCCGAGAACGCGGAGACCGCAGAGAAAAAAACACAAAATCAATCTCTGCGAACTCTGCGGTCTCTGCGGTGAGTAAAAAGTAAGCAGACATGGTTTTGATATTGATAATTGATAAGGAGAGCAGGAAATGGCGGTAAAACAGTTGGCGTTTGACGTCGAGGCCAGGGCGGCGTTATTGAAAGGCGTGGAGAAATTAGCGGCGGCGGTGAGGGCGACGCTTGGGCCCAGGGGGCGAAATGCCATTATCGACAAAAGCTGGGGCGGGCCTACGGTGACCAAGGACGGTGTGACGGTCGCGGAGGAAATTGAGTTGCTTGATAAAAATGAGAATATGGGCGCCAAGTTAGTGAGGGAGGCGGCGAGCAAGACGTCGAAGATAGCAGGCGACGGGACGACGACGGCGACGGTGCTGACCGAAGCGATGTTCAAGGAGGCGTATCGGAATCTCGCTGCGGGAGCCGATGCGATGGGGCTGAACCGCGGGATGCAGGAGGCGGCCAAGACGGTGGTGGAGAAATTGAAGACGCTGGCCAAGCCGGTGGACATCAGCAAGAGGACGGACATCGTGAACGTGGCGTCGATATCGGCGAACAATGACGCTGAGATTGGCAATAAGATGGCGGATGCGTTTCAGCGGGTGGGCAAGGACGGGGTGATAACGGTCGAGGAGGGCAAGGGGTTTGAGACGACTGTGGAGTTTGTGGAGGGGATGCAGTTTGACAGAGGGTATTTGTCGCCGCATTTTGTAACGAACCTTGAGAATATGACGTGCGAACTGGAGCGGCCATTGATACTGATTTACGAAGACAAGATAAGCAGCGTGGCGAAGTTAGTGCCGTTGCTGGAAAAGGCGGCGAAGGCAAAACGCGCGCTATTGATTATCGCGGAGGACTTGGAGAGCGAGGCATTGGCGACATTGGTGGTCAACAAATTGAAGGGGATTATACAGTGTGCGGCGGTAAAGGCGCCGGGCTACGGCGACAGGCGCAAGGCGATGTTAGAGGACATTGCGGTATTGACGGGGGCGGAGCCGATATTCAAGGATTTGGGAATTGAGCTTGAGAACATCAGCATAAAGCAATTGGGCCAGGCGAAGAAGATTACGATAGACGGGGACAATACGATTATCATCGAGGGCGCCGGCGATGAGGGGGCGATTAAGGGCAGGATAAAGCAGATACAGGACGAGATAGAAAAGACGACCAGCGACTACGACAAGGAGAAGCTGCAGGAGCGGCTTGCGAAACTAACGGGCGGGGTGGCACAGATAAACGTCGGCGGGGTGAGCGAGGCGGAAATGAAGGAGCGAAAGGCGCGGATAGAGGATGCGCTTCACGCGACAAGAGCGGCTATAGAAGAGGGGATAGTGGCGGGCGGCGGAGTAGCACTGATTCGGTGCATCGACGCGGTGAAGGGATTGAAACTGACAAGCGATGAAAAGACGGGAGCAGACATCGTTGCAAAATCGCTGACGATGCCGTGCTACTGGATAGCGGCCAACGCCGGCGCGACGGCTAATTTAGTGGTGAGCAAGGTGGCCCAGGGCAAGGGCGGATTCGGATACAACGCTGATACCGATACATACGAGGACCTGATGGCAGCGGGCGTCATAGACCCGCTGAAGGTTACAAGGATTGCGCTGCAGAACGCGGTGAGCATTGCGGGGCTATTGCTGACAACGGATTGTGTGGTGACGGAAAAGCCCAAGGAGGAAAAGGAAGGCGGGCATCAGCATCCCGGTATGGGCGGAATGGGTGGCATGGGCGGTATGGGTGGTATGGATGATTACGGAATGTAGTAATTGTGGATTTCGGATTGTAGATTGCGGATTGAAGAAGATATAAGGAGATTAGTATGAAATTGGTGCCATTGGATGACAGGGTTGTGATAAAGCAGTCGGAGGCGGAAGAGAAAAGCGCGGGCGGGATAATACTGCCTGATGCGGCGAAGGAGAAGCCGCAGAGGGGAAAGGTTGTGGCGGTCGGGCCGGGGAAGATGATGGATGACGGCAATCGCAGCGAAATGAGCGTCAAGAAAGGCGATGAGGTTCTTTACGCTAAATACTTAGGCAATGACGTTGAGATTGACGGCGATAAATACGTGATACTGCACGAGAACGACATACTTGGAGTGATTGAGAAGTAGAGACCGGATTGAAACGCAATTTTCGATTGAGAGGTAGAGGATATGGCCAAGCAGATGATGTTTGATGATGCGGCGAGGGCACAGCTCAAGGAAGGGTTGTCGGAACTGGCTAACGCGGTGAAGGTAACGTTGGGGCCGACGGGGAAGAACGTGATATTGCAGAAGAGCTGGGGTTCGCCAAAGGTTACGAAGGACGGGGTAACGGTAAGCAAGGAGATAGAGTTGCCGCAGCCGTTTAAGAATATGGGCGCCAAGATGGTGAACCAGGCGGCGAGCAAGACGGCGGATGAAGTCGGCGACGGGACGACGACGGCGACGATATTAGCCGAGGCGATATACACCGAGGGGCTGAAGTATGTTACGGCGGGCGTCAACCCGATGGCGATACAGCGGGGAATAACCAAGGCGGTTGAGGTGGTCGGCAAGTTCATCAAGTCGATTGCAACGCCGGTGAAGGGCCGGGATGATATTGCGAAGGTGGCGACTATCAGCGCAAATAACGACCGGACCGTCGGTGAGCTTCTGGCGGATGCGATGGAGAAGGTCGGCAAGGAGGGCGTCATCGAGATAGAAGAGGGCAAGGGGACGGAGAACGAGGTGAGCGTCGTGGAGGGGATGCAGTTCGACCGGGGGTACATATCGCCTTACTTTATGACCAATCCTGAGACATTAGAGTCGGTCCTTGAGGACGCGTATATATTGCTGCACGAGAAGAAGCTGTCGAACGTGCGTGAGCTGATACCGCTGCTGGAGAAGACCGCGCAAGTAGGCAGGGCGCTACTGATTGTTACTGAGGACATAGAGGGCGAAGCGCTTGCGGCGCTTGTGATAAACCGTTTGCAGGGCGTCCTGAAGGTCTGCGCGGTGAAGGCGCCGGGGTTCGGCGACAGGCGCAAGGCGATGCTGCAGGATATGGGCGTTGTGACGGGCGGAGAGGTAATCAGTGAGGACCTCGGGATAAAGTTGGAGAAGATTGAACTGTCGCAGTTGGGACAGGCGAAAAAGATTGTGGTGGACAAGGAGACAACGACAATAATCGAAGGCGGCGGCAGGAAGAAGGACATTCAGGCAAGATGCGACCAGATACGCAGCCAGATAGACAAGACTACGAGCAGCTACGACAAAGAGAAGCTGCAGGAGCGATTGGCAAAGCTGACGGGCGGGGTGGCGGTGATAAAGGCGGGAGCGGCGACGGAGACGGAAATGAAAGAGAGGAAAGATTTACTGGATGATGCGCTGCACGCGACCAGGGCTGCGACGCAGGAAGGGGTTGTGGCCGGCGGCGGAGTGGCGTTTTTGCGTGCGATAGCGGAGGTCGAGAAGGCGAAGAGCAAGGCGAAGGGCGAAGAGCGAATCGGGTTTGAGATAGTCGCCCAGGCGTTGCGCAAGCCGACGATGCAGATAGCGGACAACTCCGGCGAGCACGGGGACGTGATAGCGGCTCGCCTGTTGGAAAGGTTGGACCGCGAGAAGAACCTGGGATACGACGCGAACACGGGCGAGCTTGTGGATATGCTCAAGGCGGGGATTATCGACCCGGCGAAGGTTGTGCGGACCGCACTTGAGACGGCTGCGTCGGTGGCGGGGCTGATGCTGACGACGAGCGTTCTGATAACGGATTTGAAGGACAAAGACGAGGAGCCGATAGCTGGCTCTGTAAGGTAATTTTACCGCTGAGAGCGCGGAGACCGCAGAGAAAGTAAAAAGGCAAAACCCCCGACGTAAAGTTGGGGGTTTTGTAAATATGGCCAAACGCGATTACTATGAAGTGTTAGGGGTAGGGAAGAACGCATCGGCTGATGAGATAAAGCGGGCGTATCGTCGAATGGCGATAAAGCACCACCCGGACAAGAACCCCGACAACAAGAAAGAGGCGGAGGCGAAATTCAAAGAGTGCGCGGAGGCATACGAGGTCTTGAGCGACCCGGAGAAACGCAAGCGGTATGACCAGTTCGGCCACGATGGACTGCGCGGGGTCGGAGTGCGTGACTATTCGCACATGCGATGGCAGGATATCGGCAGCGTCTTCGAGGACATATTTGGATTTGGCGACCTTGGGGACCTTTTCGGGGTGGGCGGAGGCGGACGGAGAGGCGCCAGACGAGGGCCTGCGAGGGGTTACGATTTGGAGACGACGGTGGAGCTGTCGCTCAACGAGGTGGCGAAGGGGACGGAGAAGACGATTGAATTTACGCGGCAGGATTTGTGCGGCGAATGCAACGGAACGGGCAGCGCCCGAGGGACAAGGCCGGGGGTGTGTCCGAGCTGCGGCGGAAGAGGGCAGGTGGCCAGAGGCGGCGGATTTTTCCAGATGGTATCGACGTGTCCGCAGTGTCGGGGGACGGGTGAGGTGATAACGAACCCGTGCAGCCGGTGCGTAGGCAGCGGGCATGAGCCGAAGCAGCGGGTCGTGAATATCAAGATACCGGCGGGGGTCCACGAGGGGCAGGGGGTCCGCGTGGCGGAGGAAGGCGAGCCGGGTCGCGATGGGGGGCCGAGAGGCGATTTGTATTGTTACGTGAGGATTAAGCCGCACGAGTTTCTTGAGCGGGACGGCTCCGACCTGATTGCGGTTGTGCCGATAAGCTTCACGCAGGCGGCGCTGGGGGCGTCGATTGAGGTGCCGAGCTTGGACGGGATGAAGGAGCTGAAGGTGCCGGCGGGGACACAGCATGGCAGCGTATTTCGGATAAGGGGACAGGGGCTGCCTGATATACGCAGCAGGCGGACGGGCGATGAGCTTGTGCAGATAATGGTCGAGGTGCCGACGAAGCTGAACACTAAGCAGGAAGAGCTGCTGAGGGAATTTGCCAAGACCGAGAATAAGAGCGTGTTTCCCAAGGCGATGGGATTTGTCGAGCATCTGAAAAAATATTTTGGCGGCAAGTAAAGATGTTTCCTAAAAAGAAGGAAAACCCGAAGGAAGAGAATCGACCCCAGCCGATGGAACAGGCCCCACAGGAGGCACAAGAGCCGCAAAAGCAGATTGAGGAATTGCGCAAGCAGGTAGAAGGGCTTCAGAAGGAGAAGGATGATATTTTTGCCAAGCTGCAGCGGGTGGCGGCAGACTATGATAATTATCAAAAGCGCTCCGCGAAGCAGATAGCAGAAGGCATCGCGCACGAGAAGGAAAAGATTATAAAGGCGATATTGCCCGTTCTGGATGATTTTGAGCGTGTGCTGGCCAACACGGACTGCGCGGAGGACGTCAAGGCGGTGACAAGCGGGATGAGGATTGTATATGAGCACGCGATTGAGGTGCTGCGGGCACAGGGAGTGGAGCAGATAAAGGCGGAGGGCGAGCGGTTTGACCCGGCGATGCACGCGGCAATAACGCAGCGGGCTGAGTCGGGTAAAGAAGACGGCGTGGTCCTGGAGGAGCTGCAGAAGGGTTACAAGCTGAACGGCCGGGTGATTCGGGCGAGCAGAGTTGTCGTCAACAAGGTGGCGGCTGCAACGGAACAACCGGCGGAGGAGCCGGAGACAAAGGATACGCAATAGTTATGCCGACATACGAATACGATTGTGAGCATTGTGGGCACCGATTCGAGCAGCTTCAGGGCATAAAGGCAGGGGCGCTACGCAAGTGTCCCAAGTGCGGCAAGTCCACTTTGAAACGGCTCATAGGCACGGGGTCAGGGCTGATATTCAAAGGCAGCGGTTTTTACACCACCGATTACAGAAGCGAAAGCTACAAAAAGGCAGCAAAGTCAGAAACACCCGTTAAGAGCAGTGAGAAAAAAGAGACGACACCGAAGCCAGTAAAAACTGATTCGAGTGAGGGGAAGGGCAAGAAGAAGTAATTGATTATTGATTATTGATGATTGATTATTTAAGAGGACAAGCGGTTATAGACGGCTTCAATTGTATCGACCATTGTATCGGGAGAGAATTTAGCTTTCACGGTTTCGCGGCCTTGTGCCCCAAGTTTTTCGCGGAGGTTTTTATCCTGTATCAATTCCGCACAGGCGGCGGTCAGCCGGTCGATATTCTTCGGCTCAATCAGCCGGCCCGTGCTTTCATTGACGACTTCTCTTGCGCCATCGACGTCAAAACTGATTGCCGGCTTTCCGCAGAGCAACGCCTGAGGCAGTGTTCGGGCAAGACCTTCTCGTAGCGAGCAGTGAACGAGGACGTCGGATGACTGGATGACGAGGGGCATCTGGTTTGGGGGGAGCAGGCCCGTGAAGCGGAATCGGTCGTTCAGGCCGAGGGCTTTAATTTGCTGTTTGTATTTGTCGGCCAGTATCCCGTCGCCGACGAAGAGCCATACCACGTTTGGGAATTGTGTTGCGAGACGTTTGGCGGATTCGATTATGTAATCGTGGCCTTTAAGGTGAAACAGGCGTGCTATGGTAACGAGGACAATCGCATCTTCGGGTATGTCGTATTTGCGACGGAAGTCGGCCCTTTGCTGCTGCGAGATGGGTTTGAGGAAATCATTTTCTTCGATGGCAGAATAGGCGGTCGTGAATTTTTCGGGCGAGCCGATACCTGCGGCGAGGGCCTGATTGGTCATAGCATCGGCGACGCAGATAAAAGCGTCGGTGCGAGCGCCTGCGGCCTTTTCGACAGCGATATAGAACTTATTGAGCAGTGGATTTTGGTAGGGATGAAAAGCGAGGCCATGGATTGTATGAACTATTTTCGGCACCCGTGACCCGTGACTCGTGACTCGTCCGAAGCTATGTGCGGCGTATCGACCCAGGATACCGGCCTTGGCGGAATGGGTGTGGACTATGTCTGGTTTGATTTCGACGAGTAATTTTTTGATTTGCCGATAGGCCGGGACGTCGTGGAAGGGATTGATTTGTCGTCGGAGGTTATCGATGATGATGAGATTGAATTTTTGATTTTGGGCCTGGCTGTAAAGGTCGCCTTCCGGGCCAAGAGCGGGGCCAGTTATAAGCGTAACGTCGTGGCCTCGCTGCGCCAGCAGTTTGCAGGTAATCACCGTATTTTCCTGCGCACCGCCGAGAATGAGCCGGGTTATTATATGAATGATACGCATAACTTCGAGAAGATAGAAGACAGAAGACAGGAGACAGAAGATTCAATTAAAGGCTCTGGCATATTCTCACCCATTGTCTCGTTCTATCGCTTTGGAATAGGATTGAAGCAACTTACCGACCTCATCGGCCTGAATCAGCAAATTAGCTGTGTCCCCATAACCGAGGTCGTTGGCCAAAATAAGGTAATATCTGCACTCTTCGAGTGAGCCCTGTGCTATGTTCAGCAAACGTATCTTATCTGGCTTTGTGCGTTTTTTAAAACCTTCTGCGATGTTGGCGGGCACTGAAACTGCTGCCCTTCTGAGTTGAGAAGTCAAACCATAAATCTCTGCATTAGGAAAGCGACTAGTAAGATGGTAGATACCCAAAACAAACTGGTGGGATTTTTGCCATACTATCAAGTCGGTAAATTTTTTGGCCGGTATTCTGTTCATAAATGGCTATCAAGAAACCTGTTTCTTCTGTCTTCTTGATTCTGTCTCCTGTGTTCTAATATCGAATCCACATCAGACAGAGGCCTTCGGGGGGTGCGATGGGGCCGGCGGCCCTGCGGTCTTTTGCATCGATGATTTCAATGATTTTTTCCGGCTTCATTCTGCCCACGCCCACCTCGACAAGCGTTCCGACGATATTGCGAACCATATTATAAAGGAAACGGTCGCCTTCGACATCAATGATCACCCAATCGTCATTCGTATTTCGTATTTCGTATTTCGTATTTTTGTCGAACGACGAAATACGCTCGACGCACGACGAATAAACGTCGCAACGGAGGATTGTGCGGACGGAGTCGGTGCGGTGGTCATCAGCGGCGGCGAAGGATTTGAAATCCTTTTGGCCGAGGAGCAGTTTGGCGGCCTGATTCATAAGGGGGACGTCGAGCTTTTCGGGCAGGTGCCAGCATTGATGGACGAGGACGGGCCTGGCCCGGCCGGTGAAAATGGTGTAGCGGTAGAGTTTGCTTATGGCGTCGCCGATAACGTTGAAGCCCATAGGGACATCGACGGCCTCGGTAACGGCGATGTCGGCGGGGAGGCGGTCGGTGATGGCCTTGGCGAAATTCTTAGTGGGGATTGGGGAGTCGATTTGGATGAGTGCGACCTGGCCCAGCGCGCTGACGCCCGCGTCAGTCCTGGAGGCGGCGGTAACATTGGTTCGCCAGCCGAGCAGCTCGCTGACGGCGTTAACAAGCTCGGCCTGAATGGTTCTTTTTCCGGGCTGGATTTGCCAGCCATGGTATCTGGTGCCGTCGTAGGTAATGGTTAGTTTTATGTTGCGCAGCGCCATTATGGTTTTTACCACAAAGTCCCGAAGACACGAAGAAAAATCAGGAAACCTTTGTGTCTTGGTGTCTTCGTGGTTTTACAACAGTTTTTCGGCAATCTGAATTGCGTTCAGCGCCGCACCTTTTCGGAGCTGGTCGCCTGCGACCCAGATATTGATGCCGCGGTTTTCGGGGATGGAGAAATCCTGGCGGATTCTGCCGACGAAGACGTCGTCTTTGTCGGTGGCGTCGATGGGCATCGGGAAACGGTTGTGCTCGCGGTCGTCCAAGATGGTAACGCCCGGCGCGTCGCGCAACAGCGCCCTGACCTCATCGGGGGTAATCGGGTCGGTGAATTCGAGGTTTATGCTTTCGCTGTGCGCCCGTAATACCGCGACCCTGATGCAGGTTGCGGTGACGGCGATGTCGGGACAGTCGAAGATTTTTCTGGTCTCGTTGACCATTTTGGTTTCTTCGAGATTGTAGCCGGTTGCGTCGAGAGCGGAGTTGTGGCTGAACACGTTGAAGGCAAGCTGGTATGGCAGGACCTTGATGGTCGGTTTTTTGCCCGCCAAGATTTCACGCGACTGCTGCTCAAGCTCGAGCATCGCCGACATTCCTGCCCCGCTTGCCGCCTGGTAGGTGCTGACGACCATACGTTTGACTGGGTTTGCCTTATGCAGCGGCCAGACGGGCACGATGCCGATAATGGTTGAGCAGTTGGGGTTTGCGATGATGCCCTTGTGCTCCCTGATTTTCTGCGGGTTGATTTCCGGGATGACTAAAGGCACATTGGGGTCCATCCTGAAGGCCGACGAGTTATCGACGACTACCGCGCCGGATTTGACGGCGGCCGGTGCGAAGGTCTTGCTTCGGTCGGCGCCCGCGCTAAAGAGCGCGATATTGACGCGGTCAAAACTCTTTTCGTTCAGTTGTTCAACGATATATTCTTTGCCCTTGAACTGGATGTTCTTGCCCGCGGACCGGCTGCTCGCCAGCACCTTGAGAGAATCGAAGGGGAAGTCTCTTTCTTCTAAAATTTTGAGAAATTCCTGACCGACGGCGCCGGTGACGCCCGCTATAGCGACATTACAACCCATACATAACGCTCCTTTCCGGCTACGGCTCGGCGCCTCTGGCAACTACTGTGCCTTCTCAGTGCCTCCGCCGAGACGAGAAAGATTCACAAACAGGGGCAGCCATTGCCGACTGCCCCGCGATTGCCATACCCAAACGAATTGTGTATTTTAATAATGTTATTAGCTGGATGCAAGAGAAAATAAGGGATTGCGGATTAGCGATTGACGATTGCTGAATTCCGATTGTTGATTGGGATTGACAGGCCACGGATTAGGTTCTCTGCGAACTCAGTGTGCTTGTATGTTGACGTCAGTTATGGTTAACGGTGCCATAGTGGATGCGTCTTGCGGCAAGGCGGGCGTAGCGAGCCGGGCCGCAGCCGGCGTAGCCACTTAAAGGAAAAAGTTTTTATTGAAAATCTTGTCATTCCTCTTGAATATATGGTCAAATGAACATAAAATAAGCCCCGCTATGAGGCCGTTAACAGAAAAGCAAAAGAAGATTCTGACTTTTTTAGAAAACCGGCTTGTGGACAATAATCCACCCAGCCAGCGAGAGATTGCCGAACACTTCGGCCTTGCCCAGAATGCCATTTATCAGCTTATCGGTTACCTGAAAAAGAAAGGATATTTGGTCGATACCGGCGGTCACCGGGGCCTGAGGTTATCACAGCCGTATCTTGAGCAGGTTCGGCAGGCAGATGGCATTCCTGTTATAGGACAAGTGCCTGCTGGTGAACCCATACTCGCAGAGCAGAATATCGAAGGGTATATAAACCCAAACGAGCTGTTCAAACCCTCTAAGGATACGTTTATCCTGAAAGTCCGCGGCGATAGTATGATTGATGAAGGCATTATGAATGGCGACTACGTGGTAGTGCAGCCCGTCTCGGCTATCGAGAATGGCCATATAGCAGTGGTTCTGCTGGACGATGAGGCCACCGTTAAAAAGGTATATGTCCGCAGAGACCACATAGCACTTGAGCCGGCCAACAGCAAGGCTGGTTACAAAACAAGGTATGTAAAACGCGGCAGCCAAAAGATTCGCATCATCGGTAAGGTCGTGGGCTGCTTTAGATTGCTTTAGGATAGAATGATGCATGGTCGGGTTTACATAGGCGTAGCGGGCTGGTCATATCCTGACTGGATGGGGATAGTTTATACCGACAGGAAACAGGACCAGCTCAAACTCATAAGCCGGCTTGTGGATTGCGTAGAGATTAACAGCACCTTCTATCGACCGCCGGATGAGAAAAACGCTCACTCCTGGCTGACAAAAACAGCCGAAATGCCGGAATTTTTCTTCACCGCAAAACTGCACAGGGATATTACCCACGAGGGCAAACTTGAAGCCGAAACGATAAAACAATTTCACGATGGTTTCTCACCTATGCTCGAAGCAGGCAGGTTAAAACACCTGCTGGTCCAGTTCAGATACGATTTTGCGGACGACGCTGCCAACCGCAGATACTTATCCGAGATAGTAAAGAACTTCTCCGATGCATTCAGTCTTGCGGTAGAGGTAAGGCATAAGTCCTGGGAGAATCCTGATGCCCAGAATTTTTTGCAGGGACTCGGCGTTACCGTCTGTAATCTGGATTATCCTGCCGGGCCAAAGTCATTTGATATGCGGTTGTGCACCGTAGGCAAAAACGGCTATTTCAGAATGCACGGCAGAAACGTGGAGAAATGGTTCAGCAAATCCACCAGGGACGAGACGTATGACTATTACTACAGTGAAAAAGAGCTTGCCCAGGTAAAGCATCGCATTGATGAATTGGCCAGGGCGTTTAATACGCTCACGGTCATCACAAACAATCACTACCGCGGCGCGGAACTGGCCAACGCCCTTGAGCTGAAGTGTTTATTGACGGACGAAAAGCAGTTTGTCCCTGAAGGGCTTCTGCGGACATATCCGAATCTGGCAAAGATTGCCTCAAATAAGCAGCTCTTTTGAGGGCAAATCAGATTATGAGAGCCATAGTTGAAACAATCTATAAGCCCGATTCGTCAACCAGGCACAAACACCCATTATTCAAATCCGGTGTATCCGCGGGGTTCCCTTCACCTGCTGCCGATTACGAAGAAGGAAAACTCGACCTGAACAGGCACTTAGTCAGGAATCCCGCAGCGACATTTTTCGTCCGGGTCAATGGCGATTCAATGATTGGGGCTGGAGTTCACACCGGCGACCTTCTCGTAGTTGACCGTTCTCTCGAGCCGGCGGATAAAAGCGTCGTGATAGCGGTCGTTAATGGCGAGCTGACCGTGAAGCGCATCAGGATGAGGAAAGGCAAAATCACCCTGGAGCCGGAAAATGAGCATTATCCCACCCAGCAGATTACCGAATGCGTTGAGTTTGAGGTCTGGGGCGTTGTGACTAACCTGATACACGCATTATGAAAGAGGTATTTGCCCTCGCTGACTGCAATAATTTTTACGTGTCCTGCGAGAGGGTATTTAATCCCCGGTTACAGGACAGGCCCGTAATCGTCCTGTCCAACAACGACGGCTGCGTAGTCGCACGCTCCAATGAGGCAAAGCAATTGGGTATCGGGATGGGTGTGCCCGCCTTCGAGATAGCCGGTTTGCTTAAAAAGCACAACGTAATTTCACTTTCGTCAAACTATACCCTATATGCCGATATGTCCAGCCGGGTAATGGAGGTCATCTCGACCTTTACGCCCCAGATGGAGGTATATTCAATCGATGAGGCCTTCCTGAATCTCGTTTACCCTGAGCGGAGTCGAGGGGCCGGCACAAGCAGCTCACTTGCGGATTACGGACACCGGATGCAACAAACGGTGAAAAAATGGACCGGCATTCCGGTTTCTGTCGGGATAGGAAATACAAAGACACTTGCAAAGATTGCCAACCATATATCGAAAAGGTCAGCACAGGCGGATGGTGTGCTGGATTTGACCGGCGCAGCAAATCTGGAGGAGGTTCTCGCGGAAGTGCCTGTGGAGAAGGTATGGGGCGTGGGTATCCGGACAACCATCAAATTGAAAAGGGCGGGTATTACGACGGCATTTGATTTAAGCAAGGCCGACATCGGCTGGATTAGAAGTTGTTTTGGTGTTGTGGGAGTAAGGACCGTCTATGAGCTGCAGGGTATCTGCTGCTATCAACTGGAGCAGAACCCGCCTGCACAAAAGTCTATAATCGTATCGCGTATGTTCGGCGAACCCATTGAAGACATAGAACGGCTGAAAGAAGCGGCAGCCACCTACGCCGCCAGGGCGGGCGAAAAATTAAGAGAGCAAAAGCTGGCGGCTGGCGCAATGAGCGTATTTGTAACGACCAGCCGATTCATCAGGAACAGATACTTCAATTCGCATACAACTGAGTTCGCCATATCAACCAATGACACGACCGAGTTAATCCGGGCAGCCGTTTCAAGCATAGACAAACTCTACCGCAAGAATTATCAGTTCAAAAAATGCGGCGTAATCCTGACCGGCCTTGTGCCCGAAAACCGGCTCCAGCGTGGCCTGTTTGACAACGCCGAGAGAGAGAAATCCACCCGGCTGATGAGGACCATAGATGCGATAAACGCAAAAGTCCGCTCTCCGGTTCGCTGGGCGGCAGAAGGAATCGACCAGCCCTGGCAGGTAAAATTCAAAAGACGCTCAAAACGCTATACCACCCGCTGGGACGAACTGCCTGTGGTTGGATAGACGTAAGATTGGCATTTCACATACATAGCGAAGCGAAGGACTTTCGTGGCTGGGTTTTCACTTCACTAATTTTGCGATTTGGCGGAATTGCGGATGGTCGGCGGTTCTCAATATCTCGAATAAGGCCAGTTCGGTAGAGCTTAGGCGAGCGCCCTCCTCGGCGATTCGATTCAGGCCGATTTGCTTATTCTCCAGCGTCCTCGAAGAGACGGCGTCGGCAATCACGTCAACCTCATAGTCCCTCTCTATCAGGTCAACAGCCGTCTGATAGACGCAGACGTGCGTCTCTATGCCGCAAAGCAAGACCTGTTTGCGGCCCAGCTCCTCAAGTTTATTGTTGAATTCCTCACAGCCGCAGCAACTGAAACTCGATTTATTTACTGGTTCACAGCCACCTAACAGCTCCGCTATTTCCGGCACCGTAGGCCCAAGGGCGGCAGGGACCTGCTGGCACCACAAAATGGGGATATCTAAGATTTTGGCAGATTGAATGAGTATGCGGATATTTTTGAAGAGGTTGTCTTTGTCGTGCATCAACCCGGCGAGCTTGCCCTGAACGTCCACGACAACCAGACAACAATCTTTCTCATCAAGCATCGCTGTATGCTAAGTGGCGGACAAATTTAGCCCCGCAACCTGTCCCGCCGTAGCTTAGCGTAGGCGGATTTATTGCGGGGGTTCTCCTTGTCTATTTATGTCCAGTGACGACGATATTCAAATCCACCCGCACCCACTCCGAGGGGCTCTCAGGGACGGGAGCAGCCCTTTTCTCGCCAGAGGTCAAAACGGGCCTGGGGATGGTGGTCAGCTCAGGATAAACGCGGTCAACAAGCGCGAGCATCTGCCCTTCCGGCGAAACCTGCTCGATGGTGTTGAGCACCGCAAAATCCTTCGCCAGCTTGATGCGCCCCTCCAGTGCATCCTGTTTTGCTATGTCGGTAATCTGCTCAGGCCGGACGGACTCAACGGCCACATACCGTCCGATGCTGTCTGTGTACACAACTAATGTCGCCGAATCGAACTTTGACCACACCGTCGCCAAATCAGAAACAAGCGTCTCCAGACCGCCCCTGCTGCAAAGGACCCTGTAAACGCTTCGGCTGCGCCCCTCCTTCGTTACTTCATAATTCAACCAGGAGCTTTCATCCAACAGCTTATTGACAAACGCGTCAACGGCAACAAAATCGGTGGTCTGCAACTGGAGAGAATAAAGGCCGACGCCCGTTTCATCCTCAGCAGCAACGGTTTTTTCCGTCTCTACAGGCACCGCTTCCGGTTTAATAGTCGGCGCCGGTTTCACTGCGACAATCGGCGACACAGACCTTTCGGGACTCACAATTTTGTAAACCACGGCGCCCATAAGCCCAAAAAGCCCAATCATCACCGCTGCCGCCAAAACCTGACGTGCAAGCAGATGCCGCGCTCCCCGACGACGCTCAATATGCTCCAGCCCCTCGACGCCGGCCGACCGGCTGCGCAGCAACTCTTTTATCCCGGAAACCAGCTCCACAGGCGGCTCCGCGGGCGGCAAAGATGACACTAATATCCGGCATCTCTCAAGCTGGCGCAGACGCCGGGCTATCGACGCATCCTCGCTGACAAGCCGCTGCACCTCTGCGCAGTCCTGCGACGACAGCTCGCCGTCGAGGTAACTATTCAGCAATTCATCTGTCTTTGGGTCTTTTTCAGGTCTCATAAGGCCTCCAAAATCTGCCTCAACGCGGCCCTGGCCCGGCTGAGCCGGCTCTTGACCGTCCCAAGCTCCACCCCCAGCACCTCTGCGATTTGTGCGTAATCCATTCCTTCAATATCCCGCAGCACGATGACTGTCCTGTGTTCATCTTCGAGTTTGCCGATGGCCTTTTGAATAAGCTCACACAACTCCCTGTTTTCGGCGACCTGGGCCGGGTCCGGCGTCTTGTCATCCCACAGAACCGCCGCCAGTGCCTGCCGGGCCTGGTCATCGCCGCCGGCCGGCTCGGCATCAAGCGAAGCAAACCTAACGGTCGCCCTCCTTTTGCAGTGATTCAGCGTCAGGTTCACCGCTATCCGAAACGCCCAGGTGTAAAATGAGCTACGGCTTTCAAATCCGTCAATGTTCTCTATTATTTTGACAAACGTATTCTGACTAAGTTCCGCGGCGTCATCGGGATTAGCGCACATTTTGAGTATGAGGTTGTAGATGCGGCCCTGGTATTTGCCAATCAGCCGGTCGAGTGCTGCGGCGTCGCCATCCAGCCATCTTTGAATCAAAACCGCATCGTCAACGTTTATATGCCGCCCTTGTGCCACTCTCATTTGCCCCTTATCAGACCTGCTTCAAGCCCAAAACCTCCCCACACAACACAAAAACCGCTCACTTGACGCATTATAATCACAAATTAGCCCGCGTTGGTCAATCGAATTCGCAGATGCCCCGCCCTACGATTACCTACAAAGATGAATCGCACCCCCGCCCTCCCATTGCCACTGGACGTCGCAGGCAGGGGCCTGCTTGGCCCCAAAACAAGCGGGGCCTGCCCCGCCGATTGGCGTTGCAGGCCCCGAAAAAGTTAACACAAGCTGAAAAACTACGGCCAGAGTATCGGCGCAGTCATCCACTGCTGCCCTATTACGGCAAAGTCACCAAAGTTAACGTACTCTCTATTTGGTGCGCTTAGCTTGATATTGGCGACATTGACGAAAGGCACATAGCCCGTCCCGCCGGTTCCAATGTAGCCGGCTTGCGCGTCTGACAAGGCATAGTCGTAAATCTTGAAATCATCTATCTTGCCGAGCCATGACTCGGAACCAATATCGCGTGTGGTGAGGCGGAAATCCTCAATCGGGATACCGGCCACAAGGATAGGCCAGGTAGCATTAGCATCTCCAATCTTCTCACCGTTATGATAGATGCGAAGCTTCTTCTCGCCGCCGACGCCGTCTCGGACGAAGGCATAGTGCTGCCATGTTCCTGCATAGGCGCTCAATGCCATTCCCGCTGTAGTCACCGAATTGTTGTCCACGTTACCTTTACCATATCTGAAGGTAGCAACCGAACCCGTCCCAGCCCGCGGTATCGGACACGAAATCTCGATGACCTCGTTCTCATCAACCAACGCCGCGTTGAAGTCCTGGCAGGCACTGATAAGCCGGGGGTACCCGTCCAGCACCTGGTAGGGGTCCCCATTAATCCAGATCGAGAAGGACACGGAGGTTCTGTTGTCACGTATGAACTGCAACGCTGCCTTATTGACGTCAACCCAAACGTTGTAGTCATAAGCCACCTTGTAATTCACGTCGATGCATCCGCCGTTTTTGCCGCCGGTGTCCCACAAAGTGTCGGTTTGGGCGGGGCCGGATAGCGGCTGGCCGCC
>Ga0315293_10000877_pt1 | contig 28726 bp, 29 predicted proteins | sample YL17G13_20_MG_FD_203071 | JGI IMG/M metagenome (GOLD analysis project Ga0315293, IMG submission 203071) | Sediment microbial communities from Yellowstone Lake, YNP, Wyoming, USA - YL17G13_20 | ecosystem: Environmental > Aquatic > Freshwater > Lake > Sediment | place: USA: Wyoming | collected...
CCAGGTTGTGGCCATAGGCGATCAAAACGCCTTTGTTCTGGTCCAGAGTTCCCATACCGATCTCGATGAGGGGAGCATCGGCTGCGCCGCGGGGCATGTCGTAGGCCACGATCTGCAACATGTCGCAGATCTCCATGCCCAGGAGGTCCAGCATTCCGGCGTGAAGGGCCTTGGACTCGAAGTCCATGTAATTGCCTTCCTGGCCGGTGTGGGTGGCAGCCAGAAGCTGCACTACTTCTTCCTCCACATAGCTCAGGCCCTCGCCGAATTCCTTCAGGGTTCTGGGCTTGCTGCCCATGATGGTCTGGTACAGGGGGGAGTCTACCAGAATCTCATCACCCATGTCGAACTTCAGGTCGCCGAACTTATCCAGGCACCAGTGGTACAGGTGTCTGCCGTGAGCGGCGTGAGCGCAGCAGCCCATCAGGCAGGCGATCAGGACTATCTTGCCGGAGTAGCCTGCCATGTCAATGCCACAGGCGCCGCGAATGTTGCCGGTCAGGTCGCAGGGTCCGTAGGTACAAAGGGTGCAGGTATCATCAGCAGGGGCGTAGAAAATCTTATATCTGTTCGCTATCTTGAAGTCCCAGTCACGGAGCGTGGCCACACCCGGCTTGGGGTAGGGCCCCATGGGCTGGTCCCATTCCTCTTCCTCTTTAACGACAGCTCCTATGTTGATCTGGACATTCTTCATGTCCTCAACCGAAAAGCTGCCCTTGGTTGTTGCCATCGGGTTCTTAGCCTCCTCTTCCTTTGATATACGCCGTTTGGGTTCGCCGAGAGGGGATAAAACACTTTCGGATACAGCTTAATATAAAATAGACCCGATCATCAAGATGTCCACAAGTTTGAAATGCGATCACAAGAGAAGGCCACTGATTCCATGATAAACCGGGTACGGAAGAGCTTTGCTTTGGCGCGGGATTGCCCGCACGGCGGCAAAGTGCAAGAGGCGGCAGCAATTCTGGGAGCGGAGCCCCTTGATTTCTCCGCTAACATAAATCCCCTGGGGTCGCCGCCCCTAGAGGAGCTGGTCTTGCAGGAGCTGAAGCACATCGCCCACTACCCGGACAACAGCTACCTCGACCTTCGCCGGGCGGCAGCGGGCTTTGTGGGCGTCGACGCGAAGAATATCGTTCCCGGAAACGGCTCCTCGGAGCTGATCAGGCTCTTCGCGGAGGCCGCCCTGGAAGAAGGTGATCTGGCACTGATACCTTTCCCCACCTTTGGCGAGTATGAGAACCAGTCCCTTCTCGCCGGAGCCAGGATCAGAAGCGTGGAGATTGGCCAGGATGGCCTGCCCCTCCTCTGCGAATCCGATCTGATGGAAGCAAAGGCCCTCTTCCTCTGCAATCCCAACAACCCCACGGGACGGCTTCTCTCTAAAGAGCTGGTAGCCGACCTGGCGAGCCAGTGCGATCGGAATGAGACCTTTCTTCTCGTGGACGAGGCCTTCATCGAGCTCTCCGATCCGGGGCAGAGCGTTGCTACAATGGCGCACGAAATGGATTTCTTGTTCGTCATGAGGTCATTGACCAAGTCCTTCGGCGTCCCAGGCCTTCGGCTGGGCTTCGGTGTGACGAATCCTGAGCTTGCTAAGATCATGAATCGAGCGAGGGTCCCCTGGTCCATAAGCTCCCTGGCTGCAGCTGCCGGAGTGTATCTTTTGGGCTGTGCAGAGCACCTGGAGAGGTCCAGGAGGCTCATAAAAGAAGAGCTAGCTTGGCTCACCAACGCCTTGCAAAGCCTGGGGCTGCAGCCATGGGAGAGCAGCGTCAACTTCATTCTGGTGAACATCGAGCCCTCCGGTATGGGCTCAGATCAACTGGCAGAACGCACCATGGCCAGCGGGGTTCTGGTTAGGGACTGCCAGTCCTTCGGCCTGGGGAAGAGTTACATAAGGGTAGCAGTGAGAGATAGAAAGGAGAACGAGCAGCTTATCGCTGCCCTGGAGCGCGCCCTGAGATGGAGAGAGTGAACTGCGAGAGGTATCCCTGTCATTTCTCAGAGCAGGACTGTGCCTTCTGCTTCTGCCCTTTTTATCCCTGCCTGGATTTTAGAACGGGAGGACGTGCCGACGGCGAGAACTGGACTTGCGAAGGCTGTTCTTTAATCCACCGTCCCGCCATAGCCGCAACAATTATGGATGCGCTCCTGAGAGGCGAAGCCCCAACTGTTGCCTGGAAGAGGCTGGAGAAGCTTCTATGAGCTTCTTTGGCCTGGATGTATTCCTCCTGGCAGTGGCCTACGACCTCCTTTTAGGTGAGCCGCCTGCAAGGATTCATCCCGTGGTCTGGATAGGCAAGCTCATTGCCTACTTACGCGCCCGTGCGCGACCAACTCGCGTCAACGGTTTCGCCCTGGCCATAGTAGTAATAACAAGCACGACTCTGACGGGCCATCTCCTGGTGGTGGCCTTGGGCCAATTTCCCCTTTTTCCTCTGCTGATCTCCGCTTACCTTCTCAAATCCACCTTCTCGATAAGATGTCTCTTGAAGGTCTCTGCAGATATCGGCAGGATGATAGACCAGGATATCAATCAAGCCAGGAAGATGCTGCCTGCCCTCGTTGGCCGCGAGACCGCCAGCCTCACCCGCGCCCAGGCCACCTCAGCCGTGATCGAGTCGCTCTCCGAAAATTACGTGGACTCCATCCTCTCGCCCATATTTTATTATCTGCTCTTCTCGCCTATCGGCCTCGGCCTGGAGGCGGCATTGGCCTTCAAGGCCATCAGCACCATGGACTCCATGGTCGGCTACAAGACCCCGGATTTGATGGAGCTGGGATTTGCGGGAGCAAGGCTGGATGATCTGGCCAACTTCATTCCGGCGCGCTTGAGCATTCTATTAATGGCCCTGGCCAGTCTTGCCAGAGCTGGCGATGTCATAAGGGCGGCCCTAAAATACCACAGCGCCACTCCCAGCCCCAACTCCGGCTGGCCCATGGCGGCTTGCGCCGGAGCTTTGGGCATCCGCCTGGAGAAGCCCGGCTTCTACGTCCTCCTGGAGGAGGGAAGAGAGCCAGGCACCTCGGATGTGCCCCGCGCCCTGATGCTCATGCAGGTCACCATCGCCCTGACCCTGGCGGCATCGTTGCTGATTCTGATCTTTTCCCGGTCCTGATCCTTCCATTTCAGCATAATGTTTATCCGATCCCAGAGATGAGAAAAGCTAAATGGAAATCATGGGAGATCTGCTGGAGAAGGCTAGGGAGTATGCGTCTCACAGCTTCACCAAAGAGGAGGCCCAGAGGCTGTTTGGCTGGGGCGTTATGGACATTGCGGCCAAGAGTGCAGAAAACGATGAGTCCCATGTCTTCGTCACCTTCGAAAATGGACTAACTCTCTACATCAAGTACTTCCTCAATCTGGACCCCACGGAGACGGAAGACACCTGTGAGTTCACCCTCGCATTGAGGACGGATCTGCGCTCCCGCATAAAATATGATGTCCACTACTCCAGCTACATCCACGGTCAGGGATACATAAGGCTCAGAATCGCAGAGACTGAAAACAGGATGCTGCAGAGGATGCTGGAGGACTTTTATGTCCCGGCCCTGAAGATGGTCTACAAGCCCGTCATCATCCAGTTCAGGGGCTTCTATGCCAGGGACTACTTCGGTGTGCAGGTGGACAACGCCCATGGCGATATTTATTACTCTCCGGTTCGCTACAGGAGCGAACACAAGGCGGCCAGGATCTGGGATGTGATCGGCCGCTTGAATGAGCTTGATGCCCTTCTCAAGGAGCCCGAGGTCAGGCATGCTCTGGCCGAGATGGATCTGCAGTTGAGCTTTCTGCCGTCGGTGATGTGGTCGGGCCTTTAGCCGGCTCTGCTGCATTCCAAAGCAGGGCACAGCCTTGCCAGCAGCTCTTTATGATCCCCTTTCTGAAGCTTTGCTCGCAAAGAGCCGGGGAGAAGGTCCTCCTCGGGAGCGGTGCAGGCCATCTCCAGAAAGTCAATGACCTTGCTCAGAAGATGGTGAAGAGTAGAGGGGCGGATAGAGTCGCCCTGCTCTTGGGCCAGGCGGAGAGCGCAAGCATAATCTTCTCCAGCTTGCGCGATGCGATTCGTATGCGCCTCACAGTACGCCAGGGCAGCCGTGGCTTTGATGCTCAGATCAGGGTATCCCAGGAGCCCGGCCTGACGTTCCAGTAGGATGGCCATCTCCTCTGCCCTTACATAATCCTCCTGCGCCAGGAAGAGGGTGACCAGATCATGGTAAATATTGATGACGTCGTACATGGCCCCCAGCCGCTGCAAGGACGCCATGGCTTGCTGCAGCTTGGCCAAAGAATCCCGATAGTCCCCCTTGGCCAGGGCCAGCCTTCCCAGATTTCTAAGGGCTCTGGCCTCCTCGTAGAGATGAGAGAGCCTCCTCGCCAGGGCCAGAGCTTTCTCGTAGCAGCTCTCCGCCTCGCGGTAGAGCGTCTCGGCCAAATAGAACTTGCCCCAGGCATTGAGGAGCTGGATCCTCATGGGCTGGTAGTCGGTGCTGGAGATCAGCGTCTCCGCCTGGGAAAGATAGAACTTGGCTTCCAGGGATCGGCCCTCGCGCAGCTTGAAAAGGGCCATAACCAGATAGCCCTCGCATAGATCCGGAGTAGCCCCCAGGGCATCTAAGGTCCTCAGGGCTTCGTTCAGAAGCAGATCGGCCTCTTTCTCCTGGCCTCTCATCTCCAGGATGGTGCCCAGGTTCAGCTTCGCCAGGGCGATGCAGGGAACAGCATTGAGATCATGAAAAATCTGCAGGCTCTGTTCGAAGATTGAAGCAGCCTGGCCCAGATCGCCCTTGTCCTTGTGGACCAAGGCCATGTTGAACATGATCTGAGCCTGATTATAGATCTCGCCCGATTGTCCAAAGAGTGCTAGGCTGTCTTTATAGCTGGCAAGCGCAAGATCCCACTCGCATCGGTCTGCACAGGCGCCTGCAATCGTCCCCAGCACCTCGGCCTGGCCGGAGAGGTCGCCATACTCCTCCAGCTCCCGGAGCTGTTTCTGGTAATCATCCACAGAAGGCAGGATCTCCCCCTGGCTGACCTTGACCATATCGATGTTGGCCTGCATCTCTGCCGCGCCCTGCCTATCGCCTTGGCGCTCAAGAATCGCCAGGCCCCTCTGGAAGTGCTCCAGCGCCAGGGAGCGCTCCCCCCTGCGGTAGTAGAAATTTCCCAGGTTGCCGAGGACGCGGGCCGCACCTGAGAGGTCGTCTTGTCTCTCGAAGAGGTCCAAGCTCTTCTGGTAGCTCTCCAGGGCCTGCGACCAATCACCACTCTTGTAGCAGATGCTGGCGACATTGCTCAAGACGGAGGCCTCGCTCTCTGCATCACCCGCCTTCTCGAAGACCGCCAGGCTAGAGCGGTAGTTCTCCAGGGCAGCGGTCCAATCTCCCTGGCGATAGCAGATGTTGCCCAGGTTGTTTTGGGCCACGGCTATGCTGTAGCAGTCCCCCAGCCGCTCCAAGATCTCCAGGCTCTCCTTGTAGCTCTCAACGGCCATATCCCATTGGCCCAGCTCAGCGCGAAGATTGCCGAGGTTGCACAGGACCGTGGCCACAGCCTGGGCCTGGCCTGATGAGCGAAGCGCGTCCAGAACCTCCCCACAATTCGCCTCTGCTTCCTGCCAGTGGCCCAGCCGGGTGCAGGCGCTCACCAGGCCTTCCAGGGCACCGATCATGCCTTGCGCATCTTTCCGCTTCTTTTGCAGCGCCAGACAATCTCGGAAATGCTGCAGGGCATCTTCTAAATCCCCGGATTCCGCCTTCAGGCTGGCCAGCCCCAGGAGGGAGTGGCCTATGCCCTGCTGATCGCCCAGCTCCCGAAAGGCCTCCAGGCTCTGGCGGTATTGCTCCTCTGCCCTCTCCAGCTGGCCCAGCTGATGGTAGATGCCGGCCAGATTGCCAACCGCAGTGGCGACGCCGTGCTTGTCATCCAGGCTGCGGCGGGCATCCAGGCTCAAGTTGTAGTATTTTATGGCTTGCAGGCCGTCGCCCTGATCTGCATAAAGGTTTCCCAGGTTGTTGAGCGCGGTCGAGACGCCGAGCATGTCTCCTTGAGCCTCGAAGGTCTCCATAGCCTCCTCATAGTCGGCGAGCGCCAGATCCCACTCCCCCTTGAGCTGACTGATCAAGCCCAGGTTCACCTTGGTGGTGGCTGCACTATGCCTATCCCCCAGCTGCTCCTTGGCGGCCAGGCTCTTTTGGAAGTAATCCGCAGCCAGGTTCAGCTCGCCCTTGAGCTGATAGACCAGCCCCAGGTTGTTTTGCGTCTTGGAAGCGCCATGCAGATCGCCCAGACGATCCTGAATCTCTAGCGCCTGCCAGTAAAGGTCCCTGGCCAAATCCAGCTCGCCTTGCAGGTGATGGATGCTCCCCAAGTTGGACATGACCTCGGCCGCCTCCGGCAAATCGCCTGAATCCAAGAGCAGATCGATGGCCTTCTGGTAGCATGTGACGGCCAAATCCCACTCGCACCGGTCGGCGTGGATAAGCCCCATATTGTTCAGAGTGGTCGTGACTCCGCCTGGATCCTTCAGGCGCTCCTTGATCTCCAGGCATCTCTGGTAGCACTTCAAGGCCTCATCGTAGCGGGCAAGACGGTAGTGAATGCCTCCCAGGTGGGAAAGGGCAAAGGCCATGTCGCCAAAATCGCCCAAAGGCTCCATGATCTCCACAGCCCTCTGGAAATGAGCCGCTGCAGATTCCCATTCCCCTTGCTCCAGGCAGGATAGCCCCATGCTGTTCAAGGTCGAGGCTATACCGGCAAGGTCACCCAGGCTCTCTTGGGCCCTCAGGCTCTCTTGGTAGCAATCCATGGCCTGCGGCCACTTTCCATCCTGGAAGTAGACGTCGCCTAAGCGGCTTCGCATCTTTGCGGAACCCGCCGGGTCGCCGAGATCATCCAGATTATGCCATGCTGTCTCGTAGCAGCTTCTAGCTCTGCTCCACTCCCCCCTTAGCTGATAGATCGAGCCCAAGGCAGCCATAGCCCTGGACGCGCCTTGCTTGTCCCCACACCGCTCCAGCTCACTTTGGCTCTTCTGATAGCATTCCTCTGCCAAGACCAGGTCGCCCTGGAGCTGGCAGACCCGTCCCATGCCGCTCAAAGCATCGGCCAGGCCCGATCTGTCCTCGGCGTCAAGCTTATCCAGAATCCTGCGATAGCACTGCAAAGCTCCATCGTACTCACCTCTCATGCGGTAGGCTTCGCCCAGACTTCTCAAAACAGGCACGACAGAAGAGTGCTCGCCCCCATGGTCAAGACTTTGCAGAGCCTCTTCATAGCATTGGCAAGCGCGATCCCAATCATCTACCTCAGCGTAGAGGTTTCCCAGGCCATGCAGAGCCCGCGAGAGATCATTATTATCGCCCAGGTCTTTAGCCAGGCGCATGCTGCGCTCATAATATTCAATCGCCGATTGATGAAAGAATAGATGCTGAGCCAGCACTCCCAGGTTGAACCAGGCTTGAATGCTGTTGATGCGGGAGGCATGATCGGCCAGCTCGTCCAATTTATGCTGCATGACGACCTCATCCGAGGAGAGGGTGGCCTGGATGAAGGAAGAGATGAGATCGGGTGCATCAGTGGAGAGGCCCTTCAGGCGCTCCGGCTCATAGCCTCTGGGATCAGACAGAATTTCGGCAAAGGACCCCAAGAAGGAGACGATCTTGTCATCTGACATCCGGATCATCGCCCCATCTCAAAAAGTATTGGATAAAAATAAATTGTAAAAGAGATATAACAAATTCAATCCCAACCTGGGAGATAGATGAGACAGAGAAAATTTTTATGCAGGATGAAAATCCTGACTCTTTCGTATCTGAGATGTCATCGATGTATGCCAACATCAATCCCCCATTGCAGCCAAAATATACATTGCTAACCTATTCCTCCAGTATTAGCAGTTCCTACATATAAAATCTCCTATTTCTTTGAGAATGTTAATTATATATCTTTTTAAAATTTATTATAATTTAATATGAAAAGTATCGAAGAACACAGCCTGCAGACCGGAATGCCGGCCTTGGGAACCATTGATGTGAGCGGACTGCGTTATAAGTATGCTTCCCCCACAGAGGCTACTTCATTACCAGCTTCAAGGCGCGATGAGGACAGCTTATGACGCAGGCTCCGCACTGAATGCACCTTCCCGAATCCGCAATGACACGCCAGTCCTCGAACCGGAAGGTGCCCGTGGGGCAGATGGAGACGCATGCACCGCAGTGCACGCACTCGTTCTCGTCCCTGACCACGGGTATCTCCAGGGGCACAACTCTAACACCCCGCCGCTCGAAAGCCTCCTTTACCTCCGTGCACTTCTCTAGGGGCACCTCCAGGACGATCTCGCCGCTCACGGCATCGATGCTGGCCCGCTCGATATTGAGCAGCGCCGAGGTCTCAAGGATGACTGAGGCTATGAGAGGATAGCGCACGATTCCCGGTGCAACATGCAGCATGAACTTCAATTCTATCGCCTCCGCGCCAAAAGGCGAGAGAGATGGTTGCTGGTGATCATTCCTATCACTTTATTCTCTCTGTCCACAACGGGCAGAGCCGAGATGCTGTGGGTATCCAGGGTCCTGGCCGCAAGCTCTATGGGCTCATCCAGCCTTGCGGAATAAACCCTTCTGGTCATGATCTCCGAGATCCGCGAGGCACTGCCGCTGGCCACCGCTTTGGAGATATCCCAGGCGGTGATGATGCCCATCAGCCTTCCTTCCTTTGATACCACGGGCAGATGATCAAAGCTGCCGCTCACGATCAGCTTTGCCGCCTCCTCTATCTGAATATTCTCCAGGACGGTGACCACATCGCGGCTCATGACGTCTCCAACGTTGGGCGACTCCTTGGTCTGCTTCATGGGCCGGGCACTGCCCACGCGGGGCAGCGGCTCCACTGCCTGGGAGAGCAGAAACTCACCCTTCTTCACCTGCTCCTTAAGAGTCAGAGCAACCTCGCGGGCTACATAAAAGCTGGAGAGCGAGGAGGTGGAAACCTCTTTCCCGTTCAGGTCGATCATTCCCGACTTCAGATCTTCGTAGCTCACGGTCTTCAAAGAGGGCCTTTCCCGGCGCGGTATGCCGTAGTCCACCACAGCAACTGTGATGTCGCGGTCTCGGACGCCTGTATTTTTGGCGATCTTCTCGTTTAGCACAGGTATGGGTATGCCGATCCCAAGGTAAAGGCTGGGGCCGTAATTGTGGAAGGTGGATGCTCTGAGATATCGGGTGCTCATGTTCTTCAGGTCGCCCGTGACCATGAGGGTGGAGAAGTTGTTCTGGGGATTATGCTGTGTGCCGGGGCCGATGACGTATCCTCTCGCTCCGCCGAGAAAGATGCGCGTTCCCACGCCGATGCAATCGAAATGGGGATCGTTGGATAGCGGCGAGAGCACTCCCGCCCCACTGTAGTGAATGTTGCCATAACGGGGAAGCAGAGTGCCCATGTAAGTATGCAGCGTCCGGTCTGAGGAGTTAGTGGCCGCATTATAGCGCTGATAAGCGTTGCGCGGGTTCACCATGATGGCCTGATTGAAGTCGTCCAAGCGCAGCACGGTCTCCAGCTCCATCTGAGGGTAGCAGTCCGTGCCCGCACCTTCGGCCTCCACTTCTACCTGCTTTCCTGCCACCAGATCCTCCATGACGTGAGCCCCACCGTATTCAATTCCTTTATCCTCGGAAGGCTGCGTCGCACCCAGGAAAAGATCCACTGCGGCCACTCCGCCGTAGGCCTCCACCTTGTTGAGCCAGGCCTTGACAATTTTTATGGGCGGATCGCTGTGGCCCAGGTTGAGAAATACCCCGGAGGAGCACATGGCCCCGAAGGTTCCCGTAGTTACTACATCCACCTCGCGCACCGCTCCGGCAGGGCCGAGCGTGTCCACCAGATCGGGCATCTCCTCCGCCGTAACCACGTGGGCCGAGCCGTCGCGAATGCGTTCGTTGATCTCCGATAACGACTTCTCTTGCACAATGGCCCGGAAGTCGGCAATCCGATAAAAACCTATTGGGGCCTGCCTGTCCAACAACGTTATCATCCTTAGCCAGAATTGGGCTTTCAGATGCCAGGCAAAAGAATAGTCCTCACCAGCGATGCCACCATGATGAGCAGCTACCACGGAGGGGTGCTGCTGGGCTTTGCCGCCATCATGCCCGCATCAGTGATGCCTGACTGGATCTTCCGGCCGCTCTTCTGCCCTCCTGCCCCCGCTGGGGCGGACGGCTCCGCGCTTATCGCACCCTGCGGCATGCGAAAGGTCGAAGCCGCCCTGCTGGAGTCGGGCTTCGCCAGAGAGGAGGTCATGGTGGCCCATCCCGATCATCTGGACAAGGCCATCGGCCCGGACACAGAGATCGTAGGGATAACCCATGACGACCCCCTGGGAAAGATAGCAGTTCGAGAGCTGGAGGAGATCATAGGTCGCGGGCCGCCTCATAACCGCTCCAAGTTTCTGGCTCTGGTCAGCCATCCCCTCATCAGAAAGCATCGGCCAAAGATAGTAGTAGGAGGCAACGGGGCCTGGGAGCTGATGGGCGAAGAAGTGGGCGTGGACCATATCTTCCTCGGCGAAGGCGAGAGCGATTTTCCCGAGGTCTGCCGCAGGATCATGCGAGGAGAAGAAGTGCCTGCTGTGATCCGGGGAAGGGTGGTTTCCGGAGATCAAATTCCCATAAATCGCGGACCCGCCATCGCGGGCATCGTGGAGATCGGCCGGGGCTGCTGGCGCAAATGTGCCTTCTGCTCGCCCACCATGCGCACTCTGCGGCACCGGCCGCTGGGAAATATCCTGGCGGACGCGCGGGTGAACTTGCGAAATGGCCAGAGGGATATCCTGCTCCACTCCGAGGACGTCTTCACTTACGGCTCTGCGGGCATGAAGCCTGATGAAGAGAAGGTGCTGGAGCTGGTGAGAAGGGTGAAGCATCTCGGGCCGCGCTCCATAGACGTCTCTCACCTCAGCCTGGCCACGGTCCATCAGAGCCAGAACCTGCTTCGCAAGGTCTCCGAGGCTGTGGGCGTCGGCTCCGATCAGAGCTACATGTCCGCCTGGATCGGCATTGAGACAGGAAGCTGCCGCATATTGGAGATGCACATGCCGCGCAAAGCCCTGCCATCAAAGATCGAGCAGTGGCCGGAGATGGTTAGGGACAGCTATCGCCTCTTCGATGAGGAGTCATGGCTGCCTGTGGCCAGTCTGGTGCTGGGCCTGCCGGGAGAGACCGCTCAGGATGTCGTCCAGACCATTGAGCTGGTGGAGTCCCTGAAGGACTACACAGGGCTCATGCTTCCCTTGTTCTTCACAACCATTGCCGACACAAGGCTAGGAGGTATAAGGGGCTTCGGCAAGGAGAACGCTCTGCCCGAACACTGGCAGCTGGTGGGACTGTGTCTGGAGTACAACCTGCGCCACCTCAAGAGACTGCACCGCCTCTACAGCGAGCGGATGACTGCCGGGCCCATAGTTCACGCTGCTCTGACGGGCATAAACCTGCTGGCAGATAAGGTTCTGAACAAATACCTGAAGAGAATGAAAAGAGGCGAGCCCCCAAACTGACATACAGCGGCTACGACATTGCGGTGGGCGCCGGGAGCTATATCAAACCAAGTATTTTAATATTAATATCAACATTATTAATATCCGCATTCAATGTCAATAATTCTCCAGCACCGACTTCACAACCCCCTTGTGGTCGCCTTTGAGGGAGTAGACATTGTGGTCCCCGGAAACGTCGATGCTCAAGATTCCCAGGCGGGTGTTCATGAGCCCGACCATGGCCGAGACTCCGCGGTAGCTGACGTCGAAACCCTCTTTCGCCAGGTAAGCGAAGACATCCTCGGTGGTGTAAGCTCCATCGCTCAAAAACAGCTTCAAGACAGCCTTCCGAATACCTATGCCGTCCCGCTTAAGGTAATTCCTGAGCCTCTCCTGGATTCGTTCTTCAGCGCTCTCCATCCGGCAAAATCACCGCCCCTTAGCAATGAATTTAAGGATTATAAATGTATTCTCTCCACAACTAGCCCATCCTCTAAGGGGTATCTTTCAATAACTGAAATAATACAATCGATGCTTTTTAACTCTTTCGAAATATCTTCTAAGATTGGTGCAGCAATGTCAATTCCGTTCTCTTGCAGGGAGTACATCTCCTCGGGAACCTCCAGCTCCTTCAGAAGCTCCAGAGCCAAGACCAGGTCGCCCTCGATGACGCCGTGAATTACCGTGCCCTCCTCGCTCACATAATCAAAGGGGCGCGCCATCCTTTCCGCGCGCCGCTTCAGTCTCTCCCGCAGCTGCACAGCATCCTTGAAGCGAGAGGGACAGTAGTGCGCTTTTACCCCCTCCAAAAGGAAGTGCTCTCTGGCGATCGCCTCACTGCCTGCGGCTCCGCAGCCCAGATCCAAAGGCCGAAAGCCAGCTGCGGTCAGGCTGGCGAAGTTGGTCTCGGAGAACTCCAGCTCATTGAGGTTCAGGAAGGCATCCGCCGCCGCTACGGCCTGCACGACCTCTGGCGCTGCGCTCAGAGCGGGTATCTCCACCCCGGCCTCAAGGCCCAAGGACTTCGCCTCCTGCAGGGCCTCCTTCAGCCCTACAGGATGGGACCACTGCGAATGAGGAGGGTGAAAGCGAATCTCGTCCAGGCCTGCGACTTTTAGCTTCTGCAAAACCTCCCGCAGAGGAAGAAGGCCGGTGTAAAGGTGAATGTGGTGCTCTGGCCCAAACTCGCGCTTCAAGGCTCGCAAGCATTGCAGGACATAGTCCAGTTTCAGAAGCGGCTCGCCGCCGGTGATGCCTGTGCCTAATGCTCCCATGGCCCTGCCCTCGGCCAGAATGTCCTCCATGCTCTCGACGAGGCTCTCATTCGCAAATACCACATCCTGGCCGCGCCTCTTTGCAGAGAGCGGGCAGTAGAAACAGCTGCGCTCGCATCTGCCCGTGACGAAGAGCACCAGGCTCGCGCCCTGCCGGCAGATCTGGCAGCCTCGCGGCAGGTAGTTGTAAACAGATCCAACGAAATCCGATTTCCACTCGATCATTCCAGAGAGAGCCTGAGGCCCCTAGATTAATTAATTTTGTGTCCTCATCAAAATGGTTATCAGAGAGAAGAGGCATTGATCTTTCAGATATAGAATATGAATTAAAATATATTAGGATGGTTGTTTGTGAGAGAATATCTCCTCGGAGATCATTGAAGCGCTTGTAGACCTCAAAGGCGACCTGCCGCTGCACGTGGAATGGTCCGTGAATGAAAAAGTTGCCCTGGAGGTAGCCGCCGGAGCCTCCTGGACCGATGCTCGCGCCGCGGCGACGATGATTTCCAGGACTCTCTGTGGTCATCGCCCGGCAGCCCTGTGTCATAAAAGCGCGAAGAGGCGAAGCAGGCCGCAAGAGCTTTGCCGTGGGCGAGGACTGTGCCCCCGGGCCGCGGTCAAAGCTGGCAAACCCGTGCGCGGAGCGGAGACACACGGCATGACCCAGCGAGGAGGGAGCGTAATCAACCATACCCGCATTGGGTGCCGCTTCCGCCCCATGGTCTCCTCCGGCGGGGCGGATGTGCTCCTGGCCCTGGAGCCGGCAGAGGCCTTGCGGTTCGCTCACTTCCTCTCCCCGGAGGGCGTGGCCCTGGTGAACACCACGGCCGTGCTGCCCGTGACCGTGACCACGGGCAAGTCCAGATACCCCGGCCCTGCAGGAGATCCTCGCGCCTCTGCGGGAGATCTGCAAGGCGGTAGCGCCCATGGATGCTATCGCTATCGCGAAGCAGGCCGGCACAGCCCAGGCCATGAACGTGGTAATGCTCGGTGCCCTCTCCAGGTATATCCCACTGTCTGAGGATCTTCTCCTTGCGGCTTTGGCTGAGGTGGTGCCGCCAGAGAATATCTGGAAAAGCCAACAAGAAGGCCTTCGCCTTAGGAAAGGCTGAAGTAGAATAGCCCACAAGGGGTGAAACATGGAAGAAGAAACGAAGGCAGACGTGACGAAGACGGAAGAGAAGAAGACAGAAGGCCAGGCCCCCATAATCACCCGCTCCATGATGGAGGAGACCTGCCCAACCTGCGGCGCTGAAGCTCCTTCCATGCCCGCGGTGCTTCCCGACCCGAGCTGGTCGACGGAGAAGCTGATCAAGGCCACGAAGGATCCGCACATGCTGGTGCGCTCCAATGCCATCATCCTCCTCTCCAAGCGCGATCCCTCCGAGGCCCTGGAGGCGCTCATCGAGGCCCTGAAGGACGAGGAGTATCTGGTCAAGAGCAATGCCATGGTGGCAATCGCTGCTTGGGGAAAGCAGGTCTCCGATCGCATGATCCAGGCCCTGAGCGACACAGACAAAGACGTGCGCGCAGGCGCAGCCTGGATAATGGGTGAGATGAAGGACAGCCGGGCCATCGAGGGTCTGGAGAAGGTGGCCAGGGATGATTATCCTCTGGCCAGAATCCAGGCCAAGGCTTCCCTGCTGGCCATGGGCAGAGGGCCGAAGAAGGAAGCACAGAAGGAAGAGGCGAAAGAGGAAGTCAAAGAGGAAAAGGCGGAGTAGAATCGGTCTGCCTTAACGCTTTTTATATCCTGTCTTTCCGCCGGCAGGTAAACGCTTCTATCGACCTAGCCATTCCCGGCAGAAGATATCTCTGTGGCCTTTCGCCCTGGTGCCGGGAAATTGACGTTCAACGCTCTTCAGGACTTCGCTATTGTTCGTCAGTGGAACCCTCCCTCATGCATTCAAGGCGGGACGCTCTCTTAAGCTAGATGGTCGAGAAGGGAGACGAGCTTTTCGGCATAGATTCCTGACAAATTATATCAAGGGGAAGAGCCTTTTATTAAATTATGGATGGCGAAGTGGGCGGCAGCGTCTATAATGTTATAGAGGTCGTTGGAACCTCCTCAAAAGGCTGGGAGGAAGCGGTCACGAAAGCAGTGGAAATTGCCTCTGAGAAGCTGACGAACCTGAGGATCGCCGAGGTTATGGAGCTGGATGCAAAGCTGGCCGAGGGGAAAGTGATAGCGTTTCGGGCCAAAGTCAGGCTCTCCTTCAAGCATGAGATCGAGCCGGAGACGCTTTAGACGCCAGAGCCCTTAATCCTGGCAGGGTGATGGAATGACCAATGCAGAAGAGTTGGAGAAGATGAAGATCATAGAGCTGGAGAAGCGCAAACAGGCCCTGGCAGATTATCTCAAGATCGATCCCAAGGAGATAACCGTCTGCTCTGCCCGCATAAACGATATCGCGACCTTCCAGGCGAAAAAGATGCTGTACCTGGTAGGCAAAGAGGAAGAGGTCGGAGCCGGCATGCGTGGGTACTTCGAGCACAACCTAGGGGATCTCGACTCCGCATTTATCGGCAAGACCGCCCGCCTCCCCGCGGGGGATGCTCAACTGATCGACAGGCTCTGCGAGATACTGGACGAGGACATTGAGACCGATATCCTCAATGAGGCCCTGCTGGGCATAGTTAAAAAGTGCGGAGATGTCAAGAGCTTGATTGATGCCACCGTAGCTGAGGTTAACAGAGGCGAGTTCTTGGCCCTGGACGGCCACGAGAATGCCTTCGGAGATTATCTCATCTACAAGTTCCGGGAAGGACAGTGCTCTGATTTCGACTACTGATGCATCCAGGGCTTTCCCATCTTCGGGCAATCTTTAATAATAGATCTCTCAAAGGGAGTTCTGTGCCCGGTGAGGACGAGGAGATTTTGCAGAAAATAGAAAAGATAGTTGCCGCCATGATGACTGCCAGGGATCTCGTGCGGCGGGGGGAGCTGATGGAAGGCTGCGAGGCATCCCTCGATGGAGTCAGGATTTATGTGGGGAGATACTTCGGCCCTATGGGATCTTCGGAGCCGGAAGAGCGCTCATGCGGTGCCTTCAGCCGATCGGTCCCCATCCTGCCTTATATCGTCTCCTTCCAGGTAGGAAGAATGCCCGCCAGGAAGAGGCCGCGCCTCTCCATTATGTGCACCTTGGGCCTTGGCGATGTCCTGGCAAAGTGCCCTTCCGGCTCTGAGGAGAGGCGGGATTTGGTGAGGGACTTTAATTTAGGCCGGAGGCCCAACAGCGAGAGCGCTGAGGGATTCCGCCGTCTGGAGCAAAAATTTGCAGAATGGAATGTGAATATGGACCTCTACAGGTTTACAGAACTCTATTATGCTGTCCTTTCACTACCTGTTGAGAAAAGATCCGTTGGCGAAGATATCTGACGGAAGGCTAATTTGCAGATGGCTCTTCTCCCCAGGCCTCATCGCTCTTCCGGCTGTTGTCGAGATCCTGGCTGTCAAAGACCACCAGCTCGAAGATGACCTCATTCTCTGCGGCCTTGGCCGTGACTCTGTAGCTCTCCTCCATCTCTCCGAATATATCTTCGTCCAGCTCCAGGCCGTGTTCGAGTTCAAAGCCCTGCACCGCCTCCCAAGAGAAGCCGTGATCCGCTGCAGCCTCCGCCTTGATCTCCTCGAATATCTCTGCTTTTTCGGCGGCCAGAAGAGAGATCCAAAAGCCCTCGATCTTGTCCTCCCAGATCTCTATCTTGAGGAGAAAACGCCAGGGTTCTTCTCCGATCTCCACCATCCCTTTGCCCTTCAGATCCTCCACAAACGCTTTCGAGAGCGTGAGCTGGTCTGCCGCCTGATGCATGGCCTCGAAGAGGGGAGAGTGGACTATAACCACGTCATCGATGATTTCATTCCAGAGATCGTAGGTGAGGCTGTACAAGGCAAAGGCTCCCGATAGTGAGGGCTTTTGACAGCGGCTGTTCCTGATGGTGGCCATAGATTATTCAATTTTTTGGCCTCTTGGCCAATTTGAGATCGGAGACGAAGTCCTTCATCAGATTTCTATTTCTCAGGACTGCCGCCGGATGATAAGTTACAAGAAAGCGATCCTGCCAGATCTGGCCGCGCAAAGATGTGACGCCCTGTTTTCCCAAAACGGCCTGTGTGGCTACATTTCCCATCAGGCATACGACCCGGGGATTCAGCACCTTCATCTGAGCTTCAAGATAGGGGCGACATGTTTCGATCTCGTGGCGCTTGGGCCTTCTGTTGTCAGGGGGACGGCATTTTATCACGCTGGTTATGAATACCTCATATCTCTGCAAATCCGCCTCAGCCAGCGCCTTATCCAGCAGCCTTCCCGCCCTGCCCACGAAGGGCCTGCCCTCAAGATCCTCCTCTCGGCCAGGGGCTTCCCCCACCAGCATGATCTCTGCTGGACAGGGCCCTTCGCCGGGTACGGCCTTGATGCGGTTTCTGGATAGATCGCATAGCTGGCAGAGGCGAATCTTCTCGTGGAGGCGGTCGAGGTCCATGAGAACTGCTTCTCCTTCGATTCAATGAAAATCTTTCTCTCTGGAGAACGAAAGGTTCTTATTCGCTCAAAACCTCTAGCCACAGAAGGAGGGAGCTGATTGCAGTTTGCAGAGTGGACCTATCCCCTGAGGAAGTTCGACGACATATACTATACCATTGAGAAGATCGTTTACGGCAAGGGTGACCTGAAGGGCTTCACCACAGAGGACATTTACAACAATCTGCAGGATAAGCGCTTTTTCAAGGATGTTCAGGACCTGAATAGATTTCTGTTGGAGAACGGCAGGAAATATAAGATCCGCAAGATCGACGATACCTGGGAGCGCTATTGGTAGCGCTTCAATGAACCTTTTCTGCGAAGTAGATATTTCTTTCATCAATTCCCAGCTCCACGAACCTGCCGGTAGCCAGAATGCTGTGGCTGTGCTTGAGCGGAGCAACTCTGGTTCCCCGGGCTACCACCGACTCGGCGGGCAATAAGACGTTCTCTCCGATCACGGGTATGCGGCCGTCTCCGGCTCCGTTGGCACCCAAAATGCTGTGCTCCTCGATGGTGGAGTGGCGGCCCACAATGGCGCGATGGACGGCAACCATGTGCTGGATGTTGGCGAAGCTCATGATCATGCTGTCTTTTATCTCCACATCGCGCTCGATCAGGCTGGTGTGCCCGATATGAGAGTTCTCGATGACCACGCCTCTCTCGATGTGACAGTTTCTGCCGATGGAAACGTTCCCCTTCAGCACGATGTCACCCGATTTCAGGTGATCCTCTATCTTGCTCAAGGTGGAGGGATGGATCCACTGATTGGGGCGGTAGTGGTACTTGCGGTCGAAGTGCCTGACCCGGCCAGAGAGACAGTCCATGGCCGCCTGGTGCAGCCTCTCCGGCGTGCCGATGTCGATCCAGTAGCCTGAAATGGGATAGCCATAGACGGAATAGCCGTTCTCCGTCAGGTAAGGTATAAGGTCGCCGCCGATGTCCCTGCCCTTGTCACCCATCTCCTGCAGCACATCGCGAATCTCGGGCGAGAATAGGTAGAAGGCGGTGTTGATCATGCGGCTCGGCTCGCTTCCTTTCTTAGGCTTTTCCACGAAGCCGCGAATGCGCATATCCTCGTCCAATCTGGCCACTCCGTACGGGGAGATGCTCTCCTCTTGCCCCAGCTCCTTCAGAGCTACGGTGAGAACCGGCTTGTGAGCGTGATGGAACTCGACGAAGCTTTTCAGGTCTATATCAATGAGGTTGTCCCCCGAGACCACCAGCAAGTCATCGTTGACATCATAGTAGTTCATGCAGTAGCGCAGCGAATCGGCGCTGCCCTGGTCGTCGTAGAGCGGCTGGTAGCAGAAGTCCTCGTGGTCGTTGATGCCCAGGCGCTTGAAGAAGCCCTCGCCGGCCTTGAAGTAGTTGCTCAGGTTAAGGGTATTGCTCGCGCCCTTGCTGCCCAAAATGAACCGGCGACAGCCCTGACTGGCCAGAACCCGGAAGAGAATGGCTATGATGGCTGTGTCGCATAGCTCCACAAGCGGCTTGGGCTGCTCCAGGGTGAGAGGGTACAAGCGCGTTCCCGAGCCGCCTACCGTAGCGAGGACCTGGGGGAACATGGCTGCTGAGTATGGTTGCACAAATCTTAAGCCTGTCGCTTCACCTAGTAGCCGCGCATGATCTTCAGGATGATCCTGGCGATCATGAAGGCGAGCAGGAAGAGTATGACGTAGAAGATGATGGTTGCTATCTCCATGGTCGATGCACAGGCCGTCCTGGTTTATAGCTTTGACTGAAAAGGCTGAGATTCTGATGATGATCTCTTAACAACGATGTGTCTTGCAGCAGCCAGGCGCTGCCGGGCAGCCACGCGAGTGGGCGCAGGAGCAGGCTGTCAACGAGGCTCTCGCCCCTACAAAAAGATTGATCATCCCGAACCGCCCCTACCTGTGAGGAATAGGTGGGTGCCATGAATCAGACCGAGGCCATCGAGAGGGCGAAGGAGCATTTCGCAAAGCTTCTGGATTCTCAGCTCAAGCGCGTGGAGCAGATGAAGGCAGGAGAGGACTGGGCGGACTACAGCCAGCTCAAGCCGATAATAGTAGGAGTAGTAGGCGGCGACGGCATAGGCCCTTACATCACCAAAGAGGCCGTGCGCGTTCTGGAATACCTGCTCCAGAACGAGATCACAGAAGGGAAAGTGCAGCTCCGGGACATTCCCGGCCTGACCATCGAGGAGAGGGCTAAAGCCAACAAGGCCCTGCCCGAGGACTCCCTGGCGGCCCTTAAGGAGTGCCACGTCATCCTCAAGGGCCCCTTGACCACGCCCAAGAAGGGCGACCCCTGGCCAAACCTGGAGAGCGCCAACGTCTCCATGCGCCGGGAGCTGGACCTCTTCGCCAACGTCCGGCCGGTGAAGGTGCCGAAGCAGGGCATCGACTGGATCTTCTACAGGGAGAACACGGAAGGAGAGTACGTCCTGGGCAGCAAGGGCTTCAACGTTACCGACGATCTGGCAGTGGACTTCAAGGTAATAACCACACAGGGCGCAGAGCGCATTGTCAGGCTGGCCTTCGAGTATGCCAAGAAGAACGGCATCAAGCGCGTTTCGGCGGTTACGAAGGCCAACGTCATCAAGACCACAGACGGCAAGTTCCTGGAGACTGCCAAAAAGGTGGCCAAGGACTACCCGGACATCCAGTTCGACGACTGGTTCGTGGACATCATGGCCGCCAAGCTGGTGGACGAGAAGCGCAGGAAGGACTTCAAGGTCATCGTTCTTCCCAACCTCTACGGGGATATCCTCACCGACGAAGCTGCCGAGTTTCAGGGAGGCGTGGGCACAGCCGGAAGCGCCAACATCGGCAAAAGGTACGCCATGTTCGAGGCCATCCATGGCTCCGCTCCCAGGATGATGCAGGAGGGGCGGGCGGCGTATGCCGATCCTTCCAGTATCATGCGTGCCGCGGTGATGTTGCTCCGCCACATCGGCTTAGTGGACCAGGCGAAAGAGTTCGAGATGGCCCTGGACATCTGCGGCCAGTTTGAGAAGAAGGTCGCCCTGACCGGCCGCGCCGACGGCGCCAGCGGTGCCGAGTTTGCCGACTATGTGATGGAAACCCTGAAGGACAGGAACCTGGAGAGCCGCTGGAAGGGCTTCCAAAGATAGAAAGCAATAGATGGCAGCAAAGAGAGGTAAAGCTTTAGCCGAATAAAACCAATGGAATATTGTGGAAAACCTCGCAAAAGCATTCCTAAAGCTTCGCAAAGAGGACTTCTCTCTGCTTGGCGCCATAGAGTCCGGGATGAGGGACCACGAATGGGTCCCCCTAGCGGAGATCTCGCAGCTCTCCGGCCTGTCGGCCCGCAAGGCCGAGTACAGATTGCGCCTTCTTTTCGAGCAGAAGCTGGTCAGTCGGGAGACCCTGCACTACGAAGGCTACCAGATAGATTTCGACGCCTACGATCTCCTGGCGCTGTCGGATTTTGTGAAGCGCGACCGCGTTTCGAGCTTCGGCGAGCGGATCGGTGTGGGCAAGGAGTCCGTAGTCTACGCCGCAGAAGGCGAGATTCCTCTGGCCATCAAGTTTCACCGCCAGGGAAGGACCTGCTTCAAGCACGTGCGCCGCCTGCGCAATCACCTCACCGATCTGCCTCGCGTCCCATGGCTTTACGCTGCGGCCTTAGCCGCCCGGCACGAGTTCGGGGTCATGCAGAGGCTTTATCCAACAGTCTCCGCGCCGAGGCCCGTGGCCATAAGCCGTCACGCCCTGGCCATGGAGTTCGTGGCCGGCCATCAGCTCAACAAAATCACCCTCTCCAATCCCCAGGATTCCCTGGAGATAATCCTGGAGGAGGTGGGGAAGGCCTGGAGCCTCGGCATCGTTCACGCCGACCTCTCCGAGTTCAACATAATAGTAACCGAAGCAGGCCCCAGGATCATCGACTGGCCGCAGGCCACAGAATGCACCCATCCCCAGGCCCAGGAGCTTCTGGAAAGAGACCTCTCCAATGTTCTTCGCTTCTTCGACCGCAAATACAGGCTGAAGATGCCGCAAGAGACGGCCCTGGAGCGAGCAAAGGAGGCGGCCACGAGTTGACCATCTTCGGGGTGGATATCGCCAGCGGCTCGCCCAGCAGCCGCCAGGCGCCGAGCTACTCGCTGGTGATCCTGGAAGGAGATGCATCATCAAATCATCACATGATCAGCAGGCACAAGCTGATCAGGCTCATCCGGGAGCGGCAGCCGGAGATCGTGGCCATGGACAACGTGCACGAGCTGGCCTCTGACCGAAGGGAACTCATCAACCTCCTGAGCCGGCTGCCGTCCTCAACGAAGCTGGTGCAGGTGACAGGCGGGGATAAGCCTGAAGCCCTGGTCAAGGTGGCCCGCTGGCACGGCATCACCTTTGACCGGACGAATCCTCTTCAAGAGGCGGAGGCCTGCGCAAGGCTCGCGGCCAAAGGCGTGGGGGCGGTCCTGTCGGCCTTCGAGGACCGCACCTGGATAAAGGTGAGCCGGAGGCGCTCGCCTGGCCGCGGGGGCTGGAGCCAGAACCGCTACTCCCGCAAGATTCACGGCGCTGTGAAGGGCCTGGCCCGCGAGGTGGAGAGACAGCTGCGCGAAGCGGGCCTGGAGTACACCTCCCGGGCTGTGGAGGGCCTGGGCGGCTATACCCGGGCGGAGTTCGTGGTGGAGGCGCCGCGGGATAAGGTGCATGTCGACCCTGGCTACTACTGCGATGCCCAGCTCAAGGTGCAGAGTATTGAGCGAGCGGAGCTGCAGTTCAAACCCCTCCTGCAGAGGCGAGGATACATCATCGTGGGCCTGGACCCTGGGACGACCACGGGCATTGCCGCTTTAAGCCTCAGCGGCGAACTGATTGATCTGGTAAGCGCCCGAGCCATGTCCTCCTCAGACGTCATCGAATGGATCGCCGCCCGGGGAAGGCCGCTGGTGGTGGCTACAGACGTCTTCCCCACACCCGGCGCTGTGGAGAAGGTGAAGCGGGCCTTCAATAGCGTACTCCACTCGCCGGGCGCAGATGTTCCTGCAGAAGAGAAGATCGCCCTGGCCAAGGAGTTCGGCTACAAGAACGACCATGAGCGCGATGCATTGGCTGCCGCCGTCAGCGCCTTCAAGAGACACAAGAACAAGTTCCTGCAGGTGGAGAAGAAGGTCCCTGCCGAGATCGATCCCGACGAAGTGAAGGCACTGGTGGTCAAAGGCTACTCCATCGAGAATGCCATAGCCGAATTCCTGGAACCGGCTGCGCCCGAGGTCAGGCCGGCTGCCCCACTTGAGCCGAACGACACCGCTCCCGAGGCTGCCGCCCTGCGAAGCCACAACCAGCTGCTCACAGAGCAGGTCAGGACGCTGCGCGCTTACGTGGACGATCTCAGAGCAGACCTGGCGGAAAAGGATGCGGCTTTGCGGGGGGCGAGCACCAAGCTGGACCGGCTGAGGGATAAAACGACCCGCAAGATCAAGCGTGACCAGGAGATCAAGATTCGAGATAAGGAGATAGAGCGGCTGCGGGCTCTGCTGCGCTCGGAGAGAAAATACATAAAAAAGCTGAAAAAGTCTCTGGCGCGGCGGAAGAAAGCAGAGCAAATAGAGGAGCTGAAAGGCTTGCGGCGGCTGAAGCCGCTGGAGGCATTCTCCAAAGAGGCCGTGGCCCTGGTTCAAGATCGCTGGGGCCTGGAAAAAGGAGATCTGGTCCTCCTGGAGGACGCCAGCGGCGGTGGAAGGAATGCAGCCGATCTTCTCATAGCCCAGGGCATCGAGGCGGTGATAACGGACAGCGATATGGCTCCGGCGACAAAAGAATACTTCCAGGAGAGCAGCATACCTGTCTTCTCCAGCCAAGAATTGCCCGTTCAGAGGATCGACGGTCTGCCCTTTGTCCGGCCTGAAGATGTGGAAGCGGCCCAGGCCAGGTGGACAGAGCAGATGAGGGCACGCCAGGCGGAGCGCCAGGCAGAGCGGCTGGAGAGCATCATCCAAGAGTACCGGGTGGAGCGCAGGAAAGAGGAGCGAAAGAGTCAGAGATCGGTCTAAACATTATTTGGATTCTTTCAAACCGTTCAGCTCTGCCAACATGTCCGGCCTTTCCATCAGCGCCGTCCCCACCAGCAGCGCATCCGCGCCCGCTCTGGCCATGCGCAGGGCATCCTCGCGGCTGTGCACGCCGCTTTCAGCAACCAGAAACACGCCCACGTCTTTAGCCCGCGGCGACAGCCGCTCAAAGGTGCCGAGGTCGACCTCCAGTGTCATGAGGTTGCGGTTATTGATGCCTATGATCTTCGCGCCGCTCTGCAAAGCCCGTTCCATCTCTTCTGGCGTGTGCACCTCCACTAGAGGCTCCATACCCAGGGACCTGGCCTTCTGCACCATGGTCTTCAGATCTATTCCCATTGCCGCGATGAGCAAGACCAGATCGGCTTTCGCCTCCGCGAGCTGGCTTTCGTTGAGGATGAAATCCTTGCGCAGGACAGGAAGCTGGCTGGCCTCTCTGGCCATCCTCAGGCTGTCTATCGAGCCCAGGAAGTGAGTCGGCTCCGTCAGGACGGAGATGGCACAGGCACCGCATGACTCGTAGGTGCGGGCGTATTCCGCCACCTCCTCAGGGTGAAGCGGCCTTCCCAGGATGCGGGGCTTGATCTCCGCGATGACTGGCAAAATGCCCTGCGCGCGAAGGGACTTTGCCGAGCCTATCAGGTCCCGGCTCTCGTCTGTCTGCAGGGCGGCGGGCCCCGGGCCTCGCTCCCTGGAGGCCTTGAGGAGCCCCTCGATCAGGGGATGCATCTCACCACATCCTCGACCCAGTTGCAGATGATCTTCTTTCCGGAGGGCGTGAGAACCGACTCGGGATGGAACTGGACCCCGGAGTGAGGATTACTCTTATGCCTGACACCCATGACCACTCCATCTGAGGTGGAGGCGGATATCACCAGGTCCGGGGCCAGCCGCTCCACGGCCAGGGAGTGATATCGTCCACCCTGCAGAGGATTCTCCAGGCCGCGGAAGATGCCCTTGCCATCGTGTTTTATCTGCGAAGTCTTGCCGTGCAGCGGCCTGGTGTGCGAGATGCTGCCACCGTAGGCCAGGTTCATGGCCTGATGGCCCAGACAAACACCCAGGATGGGAGTGCGCCGGAAATGCCTGATGATCTCCAGGCAGCTTCCGATGTCCCTCGGCGTGGCGGGATGGCCGGGTCCGGGCGAGATCACTATCCCCAGAGGCTCCATGGCCTGAACCTCAGCCAGGCAGACCTGGTTGGAGCGAACCGTGGTGTTCTCATAAAACACAGAGACGTAATCCACCAGATTCCAGACGAAGGAGTCCTGGTTGTCCACGAAGAGGATGGGCCTCATCAAGCCACCCCCAGAGCACGCTTCATGGCCGCCATCTTGCGTTCCGTCTCCTGATATTCCCGCATGGGGTCAGAGTCGGCCACAATGCCTGCTCCTGCCTGAACGGTGGCTACGCCGTCCTGCAGGAGGATGCTGCGAATGGCGATGGCGAAGTCCGCGCTCCCGTCCACGGAGAAGTAGCCGATGCCGCCTCCGTAAAGGCCGCGCGGTTCATCCTCCAGGTCGTCGATGATCTCCATGGCCCGCAGCTTGGGAGCGCCGGAGAGGGTGCCTGCCGGAAAGACGGCCCTTGCGGCATCGAACTGGTCGCACTCCGCGCGCAGCTCTCCGACCACAGTGGTCTCGATGTGCTGCACATGTGAGTACTTCAAGACCGACATGAAGTCCTGTACTTTAACGGTTCCTGAGCGGCAGACGGACCGCACATCGTTCCTGCCCAGGTCCACCAGCATGACGTGCTCAGCCCTCTCTTTCTCGTCCTGCAGCATGGCCTGGGCCAGGGCCTCGTCCTCAGCCTCAGTCTTTCCCCGAGGGCATGTGCCTGCAATGGGATTTACTCTCAGCTCGCCTGCGAAGGCGGAAAAGAGCGTCTCAGGCGAGGCGCCCACGATGGAGAGTGGCCCGAACTCGAAGAGGTAGGTGTAAGGGCTGGGATTGATGCTGCGCAGCCTTCTGTAAAGGCCGACGGAATTGGCGCATCTTATGCGCGCTGATCTGGCCAGCACCACCTGGAAGATGTCCCCGTCCATGATGTGGACTTTAGATCGAAGGACACCCTCCTGATACCTGGCCGCATCCCCCATGCCGATCAGATCCCCTTCCAGCTCTTCGGCCTGGTTGTCCTGGGGGTCTATGCCCTCGATTATCTCAATCAGATCCGTCTTGGCACCTGGAAATATGGGAGCCACCGCGAAGTAGACCTTCCTGGTGAGATGGTCGAAGATGAAGGTGCTCTCCGAGACTGCGAATTGTGCATCCGGCGTCGAGGAGCAGGAGCTTCTGCCCAGACGCTCCTTGACCAGATCGTAGGCCAGGTAGCCGATGCCGCCTCCCAAGAAGACCTGACGGCCGAAGCCGTTCGCGTCAGCGCATCTCTGGCAGGGAACGGCCGCCCTGAGCGCATCGAAGAGGTCAAATCCCTCTTTTATCCTGCCTTCCAGCCTCTTGCCCGACCTTTGAAGATCGATGCATTTCGAAAGGCGCCCTGCCATCTGCTCCCGTCCGCCGTTGAAGAAATCCATAGTGAGATGACGGTTCTTGATGGTCACCAGGGCGGAAGGATCGGCTCCCACAAAGGAGAAGCGCGCCCTGTTGCCCGATTTCTCCACGGATTCCAGAAGGTAGGGATAACTGCGCTGGCGTAGAGCTAAATAGAGCGACAGAGGCGCATCAACGCTGACCTTGTCCGAGACGTTCACCAGGACTGGCTCTAGAGGCATGATCTCACCTGCTCTACAAAGGCTGCCATCTTGGCAGGGTCCTTTCGGCCGTCCGTCTCCACGCCGCTGGAGACGTCCACAGCATAAGGCCTCACCTTGCAGATGGCCTCGCATACATTGGAGGGATTCAGCCCACCGGCCAGGATCACCGGAACGTTCAGACTCCTCACCAGAGCGGCGCTCAAATTCCAATCATGTGTCTTCCCTGAGCCGCCCAGCATTCCATCTTTGAAAGTATCCAGAAGGACAGCATCCGCAGCCCCATTTAGCTGGTTGACAGCATCAGATCCGGCCGCGGCAGCAGCTATGATCTTCTGCGGTACCAGGCCCTTCAACGCCCGGACCTCCGCGGCACCCGAAAGGCTGTGCACCTGCAGAAGATCCGCCTTCGTCTCCTGGGAGAGCCGCACAGCATCATCCAGATCCTGAGGCGAGATCACCGCCACGCTCTTGACGAACACAGGCACTCTTTCAATCAACGCCCTGGCGGCCTTGGCGGAGATGCAACGGTGGGAGCGCTCTATCTCCACCACGAAGCCCACAGCGTCCGCGCCCGCGGCCAGGGCGTAGCGCAGATCGAGCTGATCGGTCAGCCCACAGATCTTGATCCTGGTCAAAGGAACCGCCCCAGCTTACTAGGATCGCCATTCATGGCCACCATCTGCTTCAGGATCTCCAGAGCCTTTCCCGAATCCAGGGCCGCCTCGGCCAGCCTCGCGCCCTCTTCCAGCGTGGAGGCCCGCCCGGATACGTAGACGGCCGCCCCGGAGTTCATGGCGATGATGTCGCGAGCTGCAGATCGTTCGCCCTTCATCACCTTTATCAGCTTCAAAGCGTTCTCCTCGGGCGTTCCTCCGGCGATCTCCTCCGCCCTGGCCAGGCCGTAGCCGAAGTCCTCGGGATGGAGCTGGTAGCTTCTCACGGTTCCTTCTTTCAGCTCCGAGACTGCCGTCTCTCCGGTGTTCGTGATCTCATCCATACCCATGCCGTGCACAACCATGGCCCGGCTGGTTCCCAATATCCGGAGCACCTGGGCCAGCTTCTCGCATAGTTTGGGGTCGTAGACCCCCATCACCTGTGCCTTCGCGCCTGCGGGGTTTGTCAAGGGGCCGAGGATGTTGAAGACGGTGCGCATTCCCAGCTCCCGCCGCAGCGGGCCGACGCGCTTCATGGCCGGGTGAAAGATGGGTGCGAGCATGAATCCAATCCCCAGGGTCTCGATCATGGCCTGGACCTCCGCAGGGCGGGGCGAGATGTTCACGCCCAGCTCAGAGAGAACATTGGCGCTTCCGCATTTTGAGCTCACAGCGTAGTTCCCGTGCTTGGCCACAGGAACCCCGCAGGCGGCAGAGACGATGGCTGCAGCTGTGCTCACATTGATGGTGTTGGAGGCGTCTCCTCCTGTGCCGCAGGTATCCACCAGGTTTCCATTTACGCGAGGGGTAATGCGAACGGCGGATCTTCTCATCTTACGGGCCAGACCTGCGATCTCCGATACTGATTCCCCCTTCATGCGCAGGGCGATGAGAAGGGCGCCTATCTGGGCGTCCGTCGCTCTTTCGAAGATCTCGCCCATCAGGGCCTCGGCCTCCTCGACGGACAGGTCGTGCCCGTCTACTATTTTCTGTAGATAACTCAAAGGATTCACCCGCTTCAATGTATAATCTTGTACTTTATTGAGTAAAAAAGTACATTATATTTAAAGATTGTGCATCAGATGCCATGTATTGCCATTGCCGCCCCACAAAAGGAGGCCAGAGGAGGAACGCCAAGGCGAAGACGGCCAAACCGCCTGTAATTAAATAGATGATGGTGCCAAGAATCTACCACTTGCCCGACTCAATGATATTCAATTTATCGATCACCTGGGCGATGGCCTCGGGACTCAGGCTGTTCTTCCGGCAGATCTTCAAAACGCGCATCAACTCAGTGTTCTGATCGGTACCGGTGAGCTGGGCGGCGTATAATTCCGCAGCGTCTATGCCTTTCTCAAGCACCATTCTTTTGGCCTCCTTGAGCACTGGTCCAGTTATGCAGGTCTTGGCCGCCCCGATCTCCTTGATAGCTTTTCCCATATTTTCCAGTTCTTTTGAGCTCAACAAGACTTATCACCCCTTGAAAATCCAAAAGTTATAACCAAATAAGGATGGCATATGATAAATATTTTTGGAATTGTTTGGGAAGATCAGGGCCAGTACGGCCCGTATCCAGGCGCATAGGTTGGCCAGTAGTAATAGCTGTAAGGCAGATAGGCCGGATAGTATCCCTCATCCCCGTTAAGGAAGCGATAGGCTTCTGACATCCATATGGCCTGCTCATAGTATTCCCGTCCGGGGCAGGTACCATTGTAGAAGGACCCAAGACTGCAGTAGCTTCCATCTGGGAAGTAACAGTAACCGTTTTTGGGACATCCGCCGTGATTCATGCAGTAGACTTCCATGGCATTTCTTGCGACGCATGGACCGGTTCCCCCCTGTCCCGTGGCCCAGACCGGCTCTGTTGTAGCCGACAAAACCAGAGCCGTCAACATCAATAATGCTCCAAATCTCACAATATTCCCCCAACTGTCCCTGTTCTATGGACTCCATTCTATGAAAGATTTTTGGTTGGCGCTTGGCGGCCTGCCCAGC
>Ga0315293_10000878_pt1 | contig 28710 bp, 24 predicted proteins | sample YL17G13_20_MG_FD_203071 | JGI IMG/M metagenome (GOLD analysis project Ga0315293, IMG submission 203071) | Sediment microbial communities from Yellowstone Lake, YNP, Wyoming, USA - YL17G13_20 | ecosystem: Environmental > Aquatic > Freshwater > Lake > Sediment | place: USA: Wyoming | collected...
TGCCGCAGACGGCATTGCTGAGAGACGAGCGAATCATGAGCACTCTAAATCCCGTTATCGAACATCCTGCTGACCTAGGTCATTCGGCACACGTCCATGCGGGGGCACATGGCCATGTGCCGCATCAGCAGAGCTTTATCTCGAAGTATGTTTTTTCCACAGATCACAAGATGATCGGGATGCAGTTTCTCTGCACCACTTTGGTGACTTTGATGATCGGTGGCGCGCTGGCTCTTGGAGTCCGGTGGCAACTGGCTCGACCGTGGGAGTATATGCCAATCCTTGGCGATCTCGGCTTTAAGACCGATGGTGGTCAGATTTCGCCAGAAACGTACACCATGCTGTTTACGATGCATGCCACGGTGATGATTTTCCTTGTGATCATTCCCATTTTGGCGGGTGCCTTCGGAAACTTCTTGATTCCGCTGCAGATTGGCGCGGATGACATGGCCTTTCCGGTGCTGAACATGCTGAGCTATTGGTTCATGTGGCCGGCCATCTTTTTTTTCGGACTCAGCTTCTTTTATGGGGGTGGCCCCGCTTCGGGGTGGACGGGTTATCCCCTGCTCTCGGTGCTGCCTCAAGCGGCGCCTGGTTCGGGCCACGCGCAAACCTGCTGGTTGTTGGGGGTGACGTTTGTGGGAGTCTCGTCCATGATGGGTTCGGTGAACTACATGACGACGATCATCAACATGCGCGCTCCAGGAATGACGTTGTTCCGGATGCCGCTGACCATTTGGTCGATGTTTATCACCGCGATCCTGCAGGCGTTTGCGTTGCCCGTACTGACGGCCGCTGGCTTTATGATGATGACCGACCGAATTCTGGGCACATGTTTTTTCGTTCCCGCTGGAATCGTTGTGAACAATGCGGCTCCCACCATCGGTGGAGGACAGCCGCTACTTTGGCAGCATCTGTTCTGGTTCTATTCTCATCCGGCGGTGTACATCATGCTCCTGCCAGCGATGGGAATGGTTTCTGACATGCTGGCCTGCATGTGTCGCAAACCGGTCTTCGGATACAAGCCGATGGTGTACTCGATGGCAGCAATTGCGGGACTCGGTTTTATCGTCTGGGGGCATCACATGTTCATCAGTGGAATGAATCCCGCACTGGGCATGACTTTCATGGTCAGCACCGTCCTGATTGCCTTGCCGTCAGCGGTGAAGACCTTCAATTGGATTGGAACGATTTGGGGGGGGCGAGTACAGTTCAATACGGTAATGTTGAACTGCACGGCGTTTGTCTCAATGTTCATCATTGGTGGATTGAGCGGCATTTTTATGGCTGCAGTCCCCGTCGACATCTATATCCACGACACCTACTTCATTGTCGCTCACTTTCACTACGTGATTTTCGGAGCGACCTTGTTTGGTGTCTTCGGAGCGATTCAGTTCTGGTTTCCAAAGATGTGGGGCCGGATGATGAATGAGACGGTCGGAAAGATTCACTTCGTGCTGACCTTTATCGGATTTAATTGCACATTCTATCCGATGCACATGTTGGGGATTGCGGGGATGCCTCGCCGATACGCGGACCCATACCATTTTGCCTATTTGGAGCATTTGCTTCCTTTAAATCAATTCATGACAGCCGCTGCGATGCTGATGGGATTTGCGCAGTTTCTTCTGCTCGGTAATTTTGTGTACAGCATTTTCTTCGGCCCCAAGTGTGGGCGCAATCCGTGGAATGCCAATGGCCTCGAATGGTCGGCACCATCCCCCCCGGGGCACGGGAACTTCGACATTCCTCCCATTGTTTATCACGGGCCTTACGAGTACAGCTCGCCGATCAGCGGTGGCAAGGATTTTCTGATGCAAACCGAGTATGTGCCGCTCGCTCAGCGCGTGGCCAATGTCGGCCATTGAGTTGCCCTCCCTCATAAAAAATCGTCTCGGCAGTCCCGTTATGAAATCTTCGATTCCCAGTCGCTGGCTGCACCGATTTGCTTGGCTGACGGCATTACTGACGTTGCTGTTGCCGGTCACAACGGGGGCGATCGTCACCACGTTGAAGGCTGGGATGGCATTCGGTGACTGGCCATCGTCGGATGGTTACACAATGGTGACGTATCCTTGGTTGACTGCGGCACGGGATCAGTTCGTGGAACATAGTCACCGATTGGCCGGACTGACGATTGGTGTTTTGAGTGTGGGATTGGCGGCGTACACGTGGTGCAGTTCGTCCGGGCGGTTGTCGAAATATCTTGCGGCGGCGATTTTTGGTTCAGTCGTCGTGCAGGGCCTGCTCGGAGGAGCACGCGTGTTGCTGGATCGCGAGACGATGGCTCTGGTGCATGGCGACTTTGCGGCAGGGGTCTTCAGTCTGATGGCCGTGTTAGTCCTAACCACGGCGGTCGGTTGGGAGGCGCGGGTCCGCTTGCAGTCAAGGTCTGCCGCTAAAACCGCGTTGACATGGGCGTTGATCGCTTCGGTGTTGATGAGTCTCCAGTACTTTTTCGGAGGAGTACTTCGTCACCTCAAGCTGGCATGGGCTTGGAACCTTCATCCGTGGTTTGCGCTGGCGCCACTCGCGGCGGCCTTGATGTTTGCTCTGGTCGTGAAGAATTCGGAATCGTTGATGTTGAAGCGATGCGTAAAGTCGGTCGTGGTTTTTGTCTCGCTGCAGATGCTTCTCGGATTGGCTACGTGGTTTGTGCGTTATGGGGTTCCCTCGTGGGGAGTGGTCGCCGAACAGGAGTCAATCCCGATGGTCGCGATTTGCTCTTTGCATAAGATCCTTGGAATGTTGTGTTTGATGACTACCGTTGTCTCTGTCGTTTGCGTGGCATCAATTTTTCCGAAACGCGATATTGAACATCAACCCGTGTCTGTTGATTTTGAGGCCTCCGTGATGGGAGTTGCGACATGAGCGCTGTCTCCCCTTCGTCCGCCTGTCCCCAGCTGACAAAATCCGTGGCAGGGCATTTGACAAAATTCCTCAGCGGGCGGCTCGTGGATTATGCCGAGATTTCCAAGCCGCGCATCTCTCTGATGGTCCTGTTCACCGTCACTGTCGGCTATGTCGTTGGTATTGAAGGCGATTGGAATGTTCCGATCTTGCTACATGCTTGGCTTGGTGTTGCGTCGGTAGCGATGGGCTCGTCGGCCTTAAATCAGTGGATTGAACGCGAGACGGACGGGCGCATGCGTCGGACCAAGAATCGACCTCTGCCTGCAGGACGCCTTGGCCAAGGCGAAGTGTTGACGCTGGGTTTGATCTGTGGAATCGTCGGTGTTGTGTACTTGGCGATGTTTGTCAACATTCCCACGGCAGCGATGACAGGGCTGACATTGGTGTTGTATGCTGGTGCTTACACACCGCTGAAGCGGGTGACATCGTTGTGTACGGCCGTCGGCGCCATCCCGGGAGCATTGCCTCCCGTGATCGGCTGGTTGGCGGCTGGTGGCCGTTTGGACTCGGCGGCAGCCTCACTTTTTGGATTATTGTTTCTGTGGCAGTTTCCACACTTTCTGGCCATCGCTTGGCTTCACCAAGAAGATTATCGTGCTGCAGGATTAAGAATGTTGCCGGCAGGTGGTTCACTTCCACACGTGACTGGCTTGTTGGCTGTCGGTTATTCCTTGGGACTCATCCCCTTCAGTTTGCTACCGTCCTACTGTGGTCTTGCAGGGGTGGCTTATTCAGCCACGGCACTGGTTCTGGGGATGGTCTATCTGGTCTCGGTGATTCAGTTCGCCTGTAACGAAACGCGTGAGAGTGCTCGTCGAGTCTTGTGGGTATCGCTGGTCTATTTGCCGTTAATCTTGTTGGTGCTAACTTGGGATCACCTGCGATTGCTGGGTTGGCTACCGGGTGCTTAACGAGTGGTTGGGTCAAAAGACGAAACAACGAAACGAAACAATGCGGAGCGTCGTCGGTCAGATTTTTTGAACCGGCAGTGAGTCGAATGATTGATGTCGAATGATTGATGTCGAATGATTGATGTCGAATGATTGATGTCGAATGGTTGGTACAGAGATACTCTGTCTAAATGGTGGATGAACTCGATATGACACACAGCAGTCCCGGACCCGCCTTGCGGATGGGTATTCCAATTGACAATTCGAAACTCGGTATGTGGCTCTTTTTGGGCACCGAGATCATGTTCTTTACGGCTTTCATTGGCACGTACATTGTGTTGCGGATCGGTTCTCCGGGGTGGCCAACCGACACCCACGTGACGCACATTCAGATTTTTTGGGGCGGACTCAACACCTTTGTGCTGATTCTGTCTAGCTATTTTGTGGTCGTTTCCCACGATGCACTGCTGGGAAAAGAGTATGGCAAATCCTGGAATTTCATGCTCCTGACGCTGCTGCTGGGTTTTCTTTTCCTCGGAATCAAGAGCTGGGAATACAAGGGGAAGTTTGATCATGACATCCTTCCCGGCCGGATTCCCGAAAGTGATGTCCAAGCGATGGACAAAGTGGTTCGTGAGTATGGTTTGATTGTCGATGCTCGGCTGGCCGCGATGTATTCCAAATTGGCCAAGCGAGAAGAGCAGAAGTCGGAGAATGACGCCAAGATTTTAGCTCTCGAAACCAAGCCGAATCGCTCGCCCAGTGAAAATTTAGAGTTTGCTGAAGCGGATGCAATGAATCAGCTTTATAAAGAATATATCAGCTTGAAGGATCACGTGAGGGCGAACCTGTCACTCTCCGTGCCGTACGCCAATTTTGATGCGATTCGCAAAGAGGAACATGCACCAACGAAGTATCCTGCAATCACTCTGCACGAAGTCAATGACAAGGTAGAGGAACTCCGCACAAACAAGTCGACAGGTTCTCTGGTTTCAAAATTACAGCCCTCACATCCGATTCTCTACGGAAACCTGTTTGCCTCAAACTATTTCCTGATGACGGGATTTCACGCAATTCACGTCATCGTAGGCCTGCTGATGTTTGTGCTGGTTCTGATGAAAGGAAGTCGACTCAGCATTCGGGACGCGTATTTCGTCGAAAACATCGGTCTTTATTGGCACTTTGTCGACCTCGTCTGGATCTTTCTGTTCCCCCTGCTGTACATTATCTGAGTTGTCAATGACATTCTTGCCGGTCTTTTTTCGATCCGATTGAGCATTCAAGACGTGATCGGCTGGCAAGATTTTCCCGCGATCGCGGGTCTCATGTGTCCCGATTTCGGAGTTAGTTTTATGTCCAATCACGATTCATCACCGGTTTCTGAAGACCAGCACGCCCACGAACATCACTCACATAGCGGGACCTATTTTTTGGTCTTTTGCGCATTGTGCGTCTTTACGTTGATGTCCATTTTGGCGGACTACTATCAATTTTCCAACAAGAATCTTTTACGAGCGATTATCCTTGCGGTGGCCTCATCGAAAGCGATGTGCGTGATGATGTATTTTATGCATTTGAAATTTGAAGGAGCCTGGAAATACCTGCTGCTGGCACCGACTTTTATTTTGGCGTTTACAATCCCCTTCGCCCTCATGCCCGATGTGGGAATGCATTACTATACGGTCGATGTGCCTCAGGTTTACGAGTATGAATCACAGAACTCGGTAGTGCATGCCCCCCATGCGACAACCGAACCGAAACACCCCTAAGAGTTCCTCGCCGCCGGTTCAGGCCGATCGCTGACCGTGTCTGAAAATCAGCCGACGATTAGAGACAACCGCTTCCCTTCGGCGCGTTTGTTGGCGTTATTTTTGGCTTCGAGTGGCTGACATGTCTCTTTCCCAGCCTTTAATTTCGGATCAGGCAATCAGCCAGAGTGGTGACTCGCCCGCTGTTTTTGTGAAGGGTGTGAAATTCCACTACGGTCGACGTGAGGCTCTTTCGGAAGTGGACTTTACCGTTTCTCGAGGCGAAATTTTTGGGCTACTCGGTCCGAACGGTGGCGGCAAGACGACGGTATTTCGATTACTCGCAACACTTCTGCGGTTGCAGTCCGGTGAGATGCAGGTTTTGGGATTCGATGTTTCTTCCGAATCCTATTCTGTACGCAGGCGCATCGGGGTGACGTTTCAATCCCCGAGCATTGATGGAAAGTTGACAGTTGCGGAAAACCTTCGCCATCAGGCGCATCTCTATGGCCTCGTTCGTCGTCAGGCATCGATGCGAATCGCGGAACTCGTCGAACAACTCGGCCTGAAGACTCGTGAGAGGCAGTTGGTCAGTTCACTTTCGGGGGGGCTCAAGCGACGGGTTGAGATCGCCAAAAGTCTTCTCCACCGACCGGCATTGTTGCTGCTTGATGAACCCAGCACGGGGCTCGACCCCGGTGCGCGAAGTGATTTGTGGTCATCGCTCATCAAACTGCGAGCCGAACGCAACGTGACCATCCTCGTGACAACCCACTTAATGGACGAAGCCGATCGTTGCGATCAACTGGGGATTCTTGATCGAGGCCGTTTTGTGGCTCGAGGGACTCCCGACGCCTTACGGCAATCCGTGGGTGGCGATTGCCTGACCATTCAGACGACGGATCCCAGAGGATTGTCAGGACAAATTGCTTCAAAGTTCGGTCTCTTGGCTCGACAGATTGGCGACTCGTTGCGCATCGAGCAGCAGGCAGGCCATGAATTGTTGCGAAATCTTGTCGTCGCATTTCCGGCCGAAATCAGCTCCATATCGCTAGCCAAGCCGACTCTGGAGGATGTGTTTGTGACACGGACCGGTCATCGGTTTTGGGATCCTGATTCGGAAACGAAACGATGAGTCTTCACATTTTCACCAAGGATTCGCGCGTGCTGGCAGCACCAAGCAGCGATCTCGAGACCAAAATTTCCGCTCCCGGATTGTGGCTCCCGGTGTATACACTGGCATTTCGGGAATTGACGCGGTTTTTTCGACAGCGGACCAGAGTCGTGGGCGCGTTGGGGCAGCCGATCATTTTCTGGGTTTTGTTTGGGGCGGGATTGCAGGGGTCGTTTCGCGGACCTGCGGGGATGTCCTATCAGGAATACTTTTTTCCTGGTGTGGCCGTGATGATCGTGATGTTTACGGCAATCTATTCCACGATTTCCATTATTGAGGACCGTCGTGATGGCTTTCTGCAGGGAGTGCTGGTCGCCCCCATTCCGCGAGCGAGTTTGGTACTCGGCAAAATTTGTGGGGGAACCATTCTAGCCGTTCTACAATCTCTTGTGTTTTTGACAGTCGGTCCGCTGTTGTCGCTGGTCGGACTGGCACCTCCGTTGCAGACGGGTCTGACTTGGCATAATGCTGCGGCGGTGATTGGGTTTCTGATGCTGCTGGGCTTTTCGCTGACGGCACTGGGGTACTTAATCGCTTGGCCCATGGATTCGACTCACGGATTTCATGCGATCATGAGTGTCTTCCTGATGCCCATGTGGTTGTTATCTGGATCGTTTTTTCCGGCGAGTGACTCGGGATGGCTGTCATGGGTGATTCGGCTCAATCCACTGACGTATGGTGTGGCCGGGCTAAGACGCATCATGACGAGCAATGCCGCCGCGGTGGAGGGATTGCCAGCATGGTCTGTTTGTCTGAGCGTGACGATTCTCTCGGCCACAGCCTATATGATGATTGCGATCTGGATCACAAATCGGCCGACGGTTCACAATGCTCGATAGTGTTCTCAGCGTTTTTTGGAAAAGGATTATGGAAACCGTTTCACCGAACGAGGTACTTCGCAAGCGGTCATTCTTCCGTTCACCGACCTTCCGCGTGGGAGTCGTGTTGTGGGCGGCGGTGCTCGTGGCATTGCTGGGAGTCTGGTCTCAGCAGCGGCACAAGTTGATACACACTCCGGCGGAATCTCTCGTCGTCTCCGAGCGGTTGACGGAGTCTGAGAGCCCGCCGAAAACGATCACGATCACGACGAACACAGATGGTTCGATGGGGATTGATGATAGTGGAAATCCGCCGTCCGTGTCGCCTTGGGACAAAGACGGGATTGCGGATTTCGAATTTTTCGATACGGACGGTAAGGCGGTGACGAAGGCCGATTTGCTGGGAAAACCATGGGTTATCTGCTTCGTCTTTACCCACTGTGCCGCGACATGTCCCATGGTCACCAAATCGATGCGAGAGTTGCAGGATCAATTGAAAGACGACGACTTCCGGCTCGTTACGCTGACGGTCGATCCTGAGCGTGATACCCCTGAGGTGCTCAAGGGATATGGGGAGTCGCGTGGTGCGGACTTCCGCAAGTGGTCGTTTCTGGGTGGTGATCAGCGGGCGATCTATCGCTTGATTCAGGGAAGCTTCAAAATGCCTGTCCAAGAGGCGTTGGGGAAGGACCGTCAACCGGGATACGAGTTCATTCACTCGAACAACATCATGCTGGTGGATTCGGAAGGTGTGGTACGAGGCAAGTTCGATGCAACAAAGGGAGACGCCATGTCCGCCTTACGTCGCGAGATCCAAAAGCTGGCCAAACGTGCGGCTCGGGACACCGAGGCGGCCCAGGTCGAGTCTGGCGGTTAACGCAGCCGTTTGTTGTCGGCCCGCGTGGCAGGAACAGGGGGTGCTGAAGTCACCGCCCGTGGAACGTTGTTTTCGAGGCCCTGGTTTCACATTTGAAGATCGGGCGGTTCGGGATTCCTTGTGAAGTGAGACAAAGTTCATGGTGTTGCCTCATTGGATCGTGGTCCTGCCCGCTCTCAATGCCGCCCTCAACTCGATGGCGACAATTCTGCTGCTGATAGGATTCGTGTTGATTAAACAGGGTCGACGCAAAGCACATCAGTGGGCCATGTTGTCGGCATTTGGAACGTCGATTGTTTTTCTGATTTGTTACCTGACTTACCACTTTGCTTTGCACCATTACACAGGGGAAAGTGGAAAAAAATTTGGCGGTGTCGGTGCCATTCGTCCGATCTATTTCGTGATTTTGATAACCCACGTGATCCTTGCTGCTGTGGTGCCGGTTCTGGCGTCGATGACGATATTCCGTGCGTGGCGTCAGGATTGGATTGCCCATCGGAGATTGGCGAAAATCACTTTTCCGATTTGGGTTTACGTCTCGGTGACCGGTGTTATAATCTATGGGATGTTGTACCATTGGCCGGTGGTACCGGCTGTTTGAAGGATGTGGACCATGCGTCAAATTGTTCGTGTCTCTCTTGTTGTGATCACGCTGACTCTTGCCGGCACGTCCGAAGCGTGGGCCTGTCCGATGTGCAAGCTCGCCTTGGAAACGGATGATCCTCAACCCCGAGCCTACATGATGAGTATTTTGTTCATGCTGGGGATGATTGGATCCATGTTCGGAGGAATGGCGGGGCTGTTAATCTGGCTCGCTCGTCGAGAACGCCTCGAGCTGGAGGCAGCGGGCTATGGCCACCTTTTTGACAATGGGGTCACCCAACTCGCGGCCGCTTCACCTCGGTGATTCTGTGTCTGATCGGCCTTGCTGTTCTGAGGTGGGAATTGGCCGATCCGAGACAATCGAAATGACGCCTCAGTCGTTCGCCGTCGGACCAAGATCCGATGTGCATTCGACCGATGTGCATTCGACCGATGTGCATTCGACCGATGTGCATTCGACCAATGTGCATTCGACCAATGTGCATTCGACCAATGTGCATTCGACCGATGTGCATTCGACCGATGTGCATTCGACCGATGTGCATTCGACCGGTGTCATTCCTGTTGCTGCGAATGGTGGAGGCCCATTTCTGTTCGGGTTTGATCACCCGATCTTCGCTTGGTGACCGGCCGACCATCGAAGCCCGCTGATGAGTCTCGCCGCATGAAACATCAGCGAGGCATTCGACAGATGTCGTGTTCCGCTGTCCGCTGTCCGCTGGCGCCGAAACCGATTTGCGGGGGATGCTGCGGAGCACCATTCGTGTTGTCTGTCGTGACGGTTCGCAGTCTCAATCGCAGTCAATCGCTGCCGGAGGGCGGCTATGAACGCCTCGAGTCAACTCATGCAGAGCATCCGTGATTGTGTGGGGATTTTCAAAACACGTCGCCAACGTCCATCAGTGAGTCTGGAGTTTTGCATCTGGACTGATGCAGTACAGCGTTGTGGTCGATCGCATAAAAATTTCGCCATCGCTGATGGCTGGGGTTGAATTGAACGGATGATCGTCAGACTTCGGAGAGACACGGTTCACCGCCAGCACACGAAAGTCTCTGCCGAGCGGAATGACGTATGTTTCCCCCGAGCGGGCGACAAAATACATCTGGCCGTGAGCGATGACAGGTGACGAATAGTCCTTACCATCACTTGCCCCGCCTCCAAAAGCTCGGGCACGTCGGTTGCGGAGGCCCGCATTCGGTGGGGGTTGACCGACGGCGGAATTCGAATTCTCCACAAGGTCCATTGGAATCAAAGGCTGCTGGTAGATGCGATCACCCGTTTTGGCATCAATACAGTTCGCCATCCGATTGAAAATCCAATACAGGCAGCCTTCGTGATACAGGGGAGTGCTGACTTGTCCGCGATGACGATTCTTCCACAGGACATGGCTATTCGTGACGTCGTCATCACCGCCTGCACGCACGGCAATCGATCCCCCAAAAGTTCTGTCAATCAGATAAATGACGCCATCGTGAGCAATCACACTCGCCCGAATCTCATTCGATTCGAAAGAATTACAAAACCATCGAAATGCACCGGATTCGGGGTTGAACGCCCAAATCTCGTGGGGGACTCCCAAAACCAGATCGGTCCGACCGTCTGCATTTTCAACGAGAACCGGTGTGCCCCACGTGTTTGCTAAACCGTCCGCCTGTTGTCTCCAAACTTCTGTCCCCGTTTCTCTGTCGAGGGCAATAATCGCCCGACTTTCTACGGACGCGGTGATGATCACGAGGTTCTTGAACAGAATCGGACTCGATGCCGTACCCCATCCATGCAATTCTAAATCTTCGCCAACCAGTGTGTGCCAAATCTTGTTTCCCTCCATGTCGAACGCCACCACACCCGACTTGCCAAAAAAAGCATAGACATATTTTCCATCCGAGACGGGGGTATGAGACGCATATCCGTTTTCAGTGAAGATCCCCTGAAACCGATCTTCGGGCATGACAGAATCAACCGTCGTTGACCAGAGGCAGATTCCTGTTGCGCGGTCGACACACACCAGATGTCGCTTCAATTTTTCCGCCGTGGCATCGGGAGATTCCGGCGTCCCATAACCTGACCAGCAAGTGAGCAGGACTCGATGGCCCACGACAATCGGGGAGGATAGTCCGGGTCCCGGCAATTCAAGCGACCATCTCAAGTTCTCTGTCTCGCTCCAGCGTGTCGGAGGCGCCTTTTCATCCGTCGAAATTCCAGAACCATTCGGTCCTCGAAAACGGGGCCAATCGCCGGCCTGTGCGTGTACGGCAAAACAAACACGGATGACCAGTGCCATGACCAGAGGCTGACGAAAGGTGAATTGCAACACGGGTGGCCCCACCATATTTCGGAAAGGCGAACGGCTGAGAAAGGCTTGGAGCAAGACCTGCTCATCACCAAATCTTGGTTCGTAGCAGTTTGACGACGACGCTCTGGCGATCAAAGTCGAGAAATGAGGAACCCTGTTGCGAATCGGTGTTCGGCGCATCTTTCACCTGCTGTAACAGGTTCCCGATCTGAACCACAGGATAGACAACGGCGATCTCATCGAAGGCGATGGCCGTCAACGGAATACTCTTGCCGAAACGATCCTGAAATGAATCGAATCGGTCATCTTGTTTTTTGGCAACGGACGATGTCCGATCCATCATTCCGACCACGAACTCTTCCAAAAAATCACTAAAGTCGTGAATCGCTCCGTGTTCGGTCCGACGACTTGGATCGCGCAAGTCAATCATCCGGGCGTTGACCAGAAGGCAGACATCACTGAACTGTTCGTTGGTTGCTTGGTTGACATATCCAGCGCACGCAATCCCGTTTCGGAGCAGGCAGGCCACAGGAATATATTCTGTCTCGGCATTTTTGCACCCGATCAACTTCAGGAACTCAGTACGTTGCATGGCGTATTTCGTCCTTCAAAAGGATTGACACACGATCCGAGCAGAGCGGCGTCGAGAACGACTGGAGACCAATTGTGCGCGATGATTCAAATGCAGCGACAAGACTGTAATGCGGTCAGATAGCAATGAAAAGCCCGTCGCGAATTGCGTCGCATCCGGCCGCCGTCTTGAATCGGCGGTTCCGGGACGCCGCAGCGCGGAATTTTTCATCCGCGACGTCTCGCACGTTTTGCTTCGAATCCAGTAAGATGACCCTCATGGGATCGCATCTGACATTACTGGTTGGTCAAGCGGGCTCCGGCAAGACGGAGTGGGTACTGGATCAATACCGACTTGCGTTGAAGAAAGATCGTCGTCGCCGTTTCGTGGGTGGTGCCCTCTGGCTGACCCCCACGCGATACGCCCGGCAGGTGATCGTTAAAAAATTAATGTCGAATGAGGAATCGGTGCAGGTCGGTCTGCAACTTCTGACATTTGATGGTTTTGCGGGGACAATTCTTGCGGCGGCGGGTCATCCGGCCTCACCGATTTCCTCCGTCATGAAGCGACTCCTTCTGAGACGCATTGTGGCCGAATTATATGCCGCGGGAGCACTCTCCAGATTCTCTGCGGTGATCCATACGAGCGGTTTTCTGGATGTCGTTTCGGCACTAATTTCGGAACTCAAGCGAGAAGAGATCTGGCCCGGTGACTTCTTGGCAGCGTGTGCCCAACGCGGCGGCGAACGTGCGGAACGCGATCGCGATCTAGGACGCGTCTATGAACAGTACCAACGGTGTCTCACCGAACATGACTGGTACGACAATGAGGGGCGATTTTGGCTGGCGCGCACGGCCTTGGCTGCCGGAATTCGCGGTCCATTCGGAGCCGTTGAATTTCTCGTGGTCGATGGGTTTGCCGACTTTACTCGGACACAACATCAGATTCTCGGTCATCTCATGGGGTGGATTCCCCAAACGCTGGTGACGCTCCCGCTCGATGACGTGGCGACTCGAGGTGATCTGTTTGCCAAGCCGATTCAGGCTCGAATCCACTTGAGGGAGTCCCTGCCGAAAGAGAGCGTATTTCAGCAGGAAACCCTGGTCTCAGACCATTCCCGCTGGAAAGCGGGTCACGCTCGTCTCGTGCAACATCTGTTCGAGAATCCCCGTTCCATACAACAGACAAACAATGCTGCGGGTATCGAATTGATCGCCGCAACCGGACCTGTCGGTGAACGTGAAGCGGTCGCTCGACGCGTCAAGAGATTGTTGCAGTCGGGCACGTCACCGGCAGAGATTGTGATTGGGTTGCGATTCCATTCGGAGGATCCTCTGGCATGGCGGGATTTTTTGAAGGAGGCAGGGATTCCCATCTGGTGCGAGGCCAACCCGGCGTTGACTGCCAGTCCCGTCGTCAAATTTTTGTTTTTATTGCTGCAAATGGAGTTGAACGATTGGTCGTTCCTGCGACTTCATGCTGTCCTCGATTCCAATCTCTTCCAACCGCCATGGATCGAATATCACAGACACGCGGTGCGGGCCGTCGCCGGAACATTACGAGAGTTGAAGCTTCACGCGGAACGAGAGATCATCCTGCGGGTCGTCTCACGCGTCGCTCAAGGAGCGTTGAATACGAGGAATTGCTCCGAAAAACCTCCCGGTGAAACGATGCTCTTGGACAGGTCCGAGACATCCGTTGCCGATCTTGCTTGCGTTGCCGAACCACTATTGGTCAGACTGTCTCAGGCAACAGAACAACTGCGTCGGAGGCACACACTGGCCGATTGGGTTAACGTTCTGGCTGTGATTGGCGCGGATATCGGTTGGGGAAAGTCAGGTTCCACGGGCGGGACTTCAACTCTGGAACCGGTGGATTCCGACGATTGGGATCTGTTGCAGCGGATCGTGCGTACCGCCGCTGAAGTGGATCGAAAATTCGATGAGGGTCGCGCCGAGAGAACGATTCCTCGACTCGATTTGCACGAATTTACGGCTGAATTGCGTGACCTTTTGAGCGGCGAGACGATCCCCTCTGCCTTCGATCCTAACGGCTGTGTACGGATTCTTGACGTCGAGCAAGTGCGTCATTTGAACGTACCGCACCTGTTTGTGGGGGGACTTTCGGAGAGCAGCTTTCCGAAAAATCGAGCGGATGACTGCCTGTTCAGCGATGTCGAGCGACGGGATCTGTCTCACAGAGGTTTGGCGCTTCAACATCGTGAGCGGCATCAACAGGAGGAAATGTTCCTGTTTTACACCCTCGTCACCAAAGCGAGGACGAGCCTGACTTTGAGTTACCCCGCAATCAATCGCCAAGGGCAAGCGGTGTTCCCGAGTCCATACGTGTCGGCCATTCGCGCACTGTTCACGGAAGATGCCCTAAAAGTTGCCCATGAAGGACACCTAGATCCGGTTCCGAGCATGGACCACGCGATGACGAAATCGGACTTGCGTTTGGTGGCAATCACGGAAGCACGTGCCAATCGACCGGGATTGTTTGCCCATCTCCTGACCGACGCCGAGTGGGAACCCGTGGGACGGAACGTGCTCGCCGCGGTGGAGGTCAACGCGCATCGATTTTGCACAAGAGGCTTCACAAACTACGAAGGACGACTGCGGGTACCCCAAAATCTGCAGGCACTTCGACAACGATTTGGGGCGAGTCATCAATTCAGCGCGACCGAACTCGAAAGCTACGCGAAGTGCCCCTTTCGTTACTGGCTGGAGAATGTTCTGAAAATCGATCCACTTCCTGATCCGGAAGAGGGGACGGATTATCAACGGAGAGGAATGCTGATTCACGACGTCTTGGCCACGCTGCTCACGGAAGGGATGGACGTCAACGAAGCGGACATGGCCGCTCGTTTTCGTCGACTTGTCGAAGACCGGATGGCCATGCGTCCTCACGAAAATCGCCTGCAGCGCGCCTTAATTCGCATTGAAGCAGAGATGCTTGGCTTGGTGGGCGATGCCTTCGCGATGCGTCAGGTGGAGTATGGCCAGAAATTGAACGATGTCTGGGGTGGATCGGAATCGTCCCTCCCACCAGAAATCACGTTCGGAAGTCTTCCGGATGTCGACTCACAGGCCGCGGACGCCATTCATCCCCCGATTCTTTTCGGTAGAGACGAACATGCGGTACGAGTTCGTGGTCGAATTGATCGAATCGATGTCGGTGTCGTGGACGGTCGTCCCGTATTCAATGTCATCGATTACAAAACGGGTGATCCGCCAACATCAAATGAGGCCGAACTCCGTTCCGGCCGAGCCATCCAATTGGCTCTGTATACCTCTGCCGTCCAACGCATGGGAGTTGCCGGTCTGGATGCGACACCCTTTCAGATGGCTTATTGGTCATTGAAAGGGCTTGGCTTGAAACCCGGTTACCCGTCGAAGAAAGGCTTTGTTGCGATCGATGTCGCCGTCGTGAATTCCATGCAGCAAATACTGGATGATCTGATTCCAAAACTGGCAGAGAGCTTGCGCTCCGGAAAATTCCTCGTCGAAAATTCAAATAAAGACTGTACGGGCCAATGCCCCTTTCATACGACTTGTCGGGTGAACCAGATCCGTTCGGTGAGCGAATCACTGCAAAAAATCGGCGACATTCTCCGATAATCGAAGGTCTCTGCCGGCCTGTTCCGCGTCTTCAAAAAGTTCTCTCTGGATGCCCCGTGCGGGGCCACGATTGAACAACGATACCGTGTCGCTCATACTGCGCACCTTCTGTTGAATCGAGGGATCATTTGGAATTTGGAAGTCGTGCGTGGCTACGTCACAATCCCCCTGCTCAAATCGCTCAATTGTTCGACTGAACGCGACACTGTTTCCGGTCAGTCCCTTTGAATTGGAAGCCTACGGTCGCTATGGAATCACTCCGAAGTGTCTGGATGTTTCGGGCAGGGGCATTCTGGAACAGGCCCGTGACTGCGACGCCATTTGTGTCGTCTCGGAATCGCTAACGGCCGAAGTGATTGAGGGGCTGACCCGTTGCCGAGTCATTTCGCGATTGGGCGCGGGTACGGACAAGATTGATCATGCGGCCGCAACGAGGATGGGGATTCTGATCACGAATGTTCCCGATTTTTGTGCTGAAGAACAAGCGGACCATTCGATGGCTTTGCTCCTGTCCCTCGTTCGCAAATTGACACAGATGCGGTCGGCGATGCTTGCGGGGCGTTGGAATGATGCGCGTGAGACGTGTCGGCCGATCCATCGAATGAAAGGAAAAACGATCGGACTGGTTGGATTCGGACTGTCGGCGAAAGGGATGGCCCGTCGAGCCAAAGGGTTTGGCCTGCGCGTGATTGCCACCCGCAAAAACTCGACGGCGGACGATCCGGAAGCCAGAGGTCTCGTCGATCAGATCACGGATTTGCAAACCCTGCTTCGTGAGTCCGATTACGTGTCACTTCATTTGCCATTGAACACAGAGACGAGTGGCCTGTTCGACGCCGAGCACCTGTCGATGATGAAACCTGGGGCAATCTTGATCAACACCTCACGCGGCGCGTTGGTGGATGAACAGGCGTTGGCGACGTCGCTTCGTGAGGGGCACCTTGGCGGTGCGGGAATTGACACCTTTCACGGCATCGACGTTCATGGAGGAAAAGAGGGAGTCCCCCCCGTGCATCCACTGCTCGAATTGGAAAACTGTGTCTTCACCCCGCACGTGGCCGCATTTTCCGTGGAGTCCGCACGTGATGTTGGCCTCGGGGCTGTGGAAAACCTCGCGGCGGTCCTGTCCGGACGCTGGCCGTCGGCCCGTCACATCGTCAATCCGCAGGTCATTCCCCGCTTCGAATTGTCTGCCCGAGTCCAATCCGAAGGGCTTTGATGACTGCGGATTCTCGCGCACTAGTGCTGTTTTTTGACACCGATCCGCTGTTCCCATCCGGGTTGAAAAATGTCGAAGTAAGCGGCGGGATCGTAGGGATGTTGTTGGATCACATCGATGTTCAAATCAATTCCAATTCCGGGCAATGTTGGCAGGGTGAGGTCGCCGTTGTGGGGAAGTATTTCTGGATGCCAACTGACTAAATCCCGCGTCCAAGGTTCATTGAAGGCGTCAAAATGTTCTTGAATCAGAAAATTTGGAATGCATGCCGCCAGTTGTAAACAGATTGCGGTCGCGACCGGTCCACCGCTTTGATGGGGTGCAATCCAAGCATTGTTGGCTCGGGCAATATTTGCAACGGCCATGGTATTTGTGATTCCGCCAAGCGACATTGGTTCGGGCTGCCAAATGCTCACGTGACCACCACGCGCCAAGTCCTCAAACCGGCCGACTTTGTCGTATTGTTCACCGGTTGCCACCGGAATGGGACAGCTTTTGGCAATTTCATTTGTCAATTCCGTCCGTTCATCACGCGTCGGTTCTTCCCACCAATAGATGTCCAGAGGCGCCAAATGCGTTGCCACGCGAATGGACTCTGACGGAATGAAGCGACAGTGGACATCGATCAGGATTTTCAGATGGGGTCCAAAATGCTGCCGAATGGCCTGAAGAATCTGGAACGCTTGGTCCAATTCTTCCGTGCTGATCTTGTTGAATGCTTGGCCAAACGGGTCGAGCTTGAGGGCTCTCATGTGATGTCCGTTGACAACGTTTTTGGCGGTTTCGACAAAGGCCTCGGGAGTTCGCTCCGCTCGATACCAACCATTCGCATAGGCGGGCACCGTTTCACGATGTTTTCCGCCCAGTAATTGATAGACAGGGACGCCCAACGATTTTCCCAGAATGTCCCAACAGGCGACCTCGAAAGCGCTCATCGCCAACCGATGAATATGCCCGGCATCTTGAAATGTTCCAATCACCTTTTGTGCAATCGCGTTGACGTTGCGAGGATCCCGGCCGATCACAAAATGCTTCAGTTCATGGATCGCCGCTTCCGTGGTCCGAATGAATCCATTCATCGTCGCTTCACTGACACCATGGAGACCGCTGTCCGTATGGACTTTGACGAATAACCAGTTCTTCCATCCGGCCCCGACCGCGAACGTTTCGACGTCTGTAATTTTCATCAACCAGAACTCCACCGTGCCGCAGTGATGAGGCGAATTCCAAAGGCCGGACATTCTGACAGGAATGACGCGTGGAGATTGTCACGATGACCCTTGAATTCCGCAACTTTCTGACGTGTTGTTCGAGCATTTTTTATGAATTAGTTTTGTGGATCAGTATTGACAATTCCGAAAGCTTGTGGTCACCGCAGGTCGGTGCAACGAGATGTCTTGCTCGGTCGATGTCGATGAAATCGGCATCGCAATCGGAGAGACGTCACGCGGTGGAACCGTATCGCAACAGCCTCTTGAAAAGATCCCATCCGCCGTGACGCCGCCGCTGTGCACCGCCTGTGGCAGACGCGTCCGCGGAACATCGACTCTCGTCAGACGGCCCCCCAGCGACTTCAGGGCGGTAATGAACGACAGAGGTTTCCCAACACCATTTTTTTATGGCTACGGGGCAAGTCCTTTGCCCGCTTGGATCACGTCACGTGATCCAGTAGAGTAACAGCCGAGTTCACTTCCCTCCCCTCCCGGTCATGGACCACCATGGAACAAATCCGCGGTTTTCGGTTGCGGGTTATTGGATCGCCAGAACGTGTTGCTTCATGAGCATCGGATCCGTTGTGTTCGTTCCTTGATCCCCTAGGAAGAAATTGAAAATGAAGTGGCGGTCTTCGATTGCAATCGCTGTCACGATCCTGATCGTGATTGGCTTCAACGGTTTGCCGGTATCCGCAGCCGATCCGAGTCCACAGTATGAACTGGGGGACTTCACAATTCCGGCCGCAACGGCAGAGGAGCCCAAGCGGAATTCCGTTTCTGTCCCGCTGGCTCTGGACTACCTCGAAAAGGGAACTCAGGCTTGGAACGGACAAAAGAAGTGTGTGACGTGCCATACCAATGGGATCTATATGACGATCCGGCCTGCCCTGAGCGACACGTTCGGAAAGCCAACGGAATCGGTTCGACAGTTTTTCGTCGAGACACTGGATCGCCTCGAAGGTTTGGAACTGAAGAAATTGCTTCAGGCAACCCAGCCAGCCCAAGTGATCTATACGGCGGCGGGATTGGCAGAGTGGGACAAGCATGTCACGAAACAACTGTCTCCAGAAACGGAGCGCGCACTGACGCTCATGTTTTCGATACAGCGTGAGTCTGGAACTTGGGGGACTCTCGATTGCTGGCCGCCTTACGAATCCGATGCATTTCATGAGGCCACCATGGCCGCCATGGCTGTCGCAGCGGCTCCCGGTTGGTTAGCCAAGATCGCAGACACCGCTGTTGCCACCCGCGTGGCACAGCTGATGCAGTACTTACGCACAGAAATTCCTCCGCACGACTATGGTCGAGTCCTTCTGTTGTGGGCTTCCAGCAGGATACCGGATCTCATCGATCAAGAGCGGAAGTCGGAATTGTTGGAACTAATATTCAAGCATCAACGTGACGACGGCGGTTGGTCAATCCGCACCTTTGCGGATCCCGAGGCGTGGGGAAATGGTAATCGGGCTGCTCGGTTGAACGCGGAACCCGAGTTGGGGAATCCCCCAAGCGATGGGCACCAAACGGGACTAGCGATTGTTGTTCTGCGTGAAGCCGGTGTTGAAGCCAAGGATCCGCGGATTCAAAAGGCGGTTGCGTGGCTCAAATCCAATCAACGCGCATCAGGCAGATGGTGGACGAAATCACTGAATACCGACAGTTGGCATTACATCACCTACAGTGGTACGGCTTTTCCCGTGCTCGCTCTGAGCCTTTGTGATGCAATTCCGGTCGAGACAGTGACGAGTCTCACCGATCCCCGATCGCTTCCACGCCAGTAGTCACGCGCGAATCAGAATCACAATCGACGAATCCTCAGCCGCGGTCGTTTTCTTGGTCTTTACCGAGGATGATCCGAGAGGCAGATGGAGAAACCCATGGGGCGGCGACGTACGTGGCTGGAATGGCTGAACCCGATGACTCGAGTCTATCGTTGGTTTACGTTTGGCTCAATTCTGTGGTTGATGAGTTGTACAACGCTGCTGCTGTTGGCGTTTGTTCGCAAAGGGATACCGCTCTCGGCACTGTTCGCGATTTACATGCTTCTGACCGTGATTTGCAGCCTCTTCGCATTTGTGCTCTACGGCATCGATCAACGGCGCGCCGTCAAACAGCGTCCCCGAATCAATGAACGGATGCTCCATCTCCTCGCGGGGGCGGGCGGCTGGCCGGGTGCCTACTTGGGATGGCGGTTATTCGGCCACAAGACGCGGAATCTTTCGTTTCAAGCCGTTTACTGGCTCAGTGTCTTGGCCCACCTCGTGATTATCGGCTACTGTCTCGTGTTCGGCTCGTGGTGGGAGACAGCCAAGGCACTGCTCAAATCTCAAAGCGTCTCCGCAGGCGGACTTTGAGTTTACCACAGTCAGGCTCAATCGGTTTTTGAAAAACCTCGATTGGCGAGCCACCGCCAAACGGGATCTCGCGTTCCATCGAACCCGCAATCCCGTGGCGAGAAGGTTACTGCGCTGCCGCAGTTCTCGTCTTGAAATCGAGAGCACACTGCATCACGTGGGCTTGATTGCGGAAATGTTTAGCGTGCCAGCGGTAGGTGCTCTGTTTGACGCTGCTCGATGCCAAGTACGACAACCGTTCGTACTTTTCCGACAGTTGCAACTTGACAGCAATTTTCTTCTGAACGTCTTTCGCCATGATATTTACTTCTGACCCAAAACCTAGGTACCAAACTCACCACATGTTGTGGCAAACACGAAACACGGTTCTTACCATCACGGACATTGACTGAGCAGTGTAACCGATGTTGGCTCAGACAACACCCCCACTCAGGGAATTTGCAGAACTACTTGGCGGAGGTTGGCCCGGGGACCTTTAATCGCAGATCTTGCTGCAGTGAATAGCACACGATATTTGTCGCCAGTTTGACGGCATCTTCCGACAAATAACCTTCGCAATTGCCTGCCGTCTGCCTTTCCAGTGCACAACTAATGTCATATTTGCTGTACAAGACAGCAAGACGACCATCGAGCTCCAATCCTTCAAGAAAGGGTTCCGTCTCTCGGACAACCATCGAGGAAATGGCCTTGGCTTCGGAAACTTCCTGCATCCTTCGTCGGAGTTTGCGGACATCATGACAGGTGTCTTCGGAAAAAATCGGGTGATTGATCGAAACACGCTCCAGTTTCTGGCCGGGGTACAGCGAATCGATTAAGTCGCGGAATCCTCGATCAAACGGCTTGGCACCGCAACAGGCATCGGCAAATAACACCCCTCCTCGTTCGAGATACTGTTTCAGTTGTTTTCGCTCATCGTTGTTGATCCCGAAACGAAGGCGACCGTGCATGTAGAGGATCGGAAACTGAAATAGGTTTGGCTCCGCCAGCGACAATTCGCGGCGTTTGGTTGAGGCTGTTAGCCCGACGGTTTCGTTAAGGGCCAACAGTAGATTGCGCAGGGCCCGGGGAGCGGCGTTCCACGTTCCGTCGTGACGAATTTGTGCGATCTGAAGCAATCCGCGTTCGATGTTGTCGAAGTCCCCAGTGTCGGCCATCTTCTTCGGAACGTCCGTCTTGTCGGGGGGTTCACGCCCTGTGGCGTAAGCCATGACGTTCACTCCAATTTGTGTGGCTCGAATGATTTTGGCTTTGAGCTGCAGATTGCGTTTCGGGGGATCTTGTCGAGCCCACGAGTCCCACAGACACCCCAGATCCTCAGGTGAATAGATCACGGTTGTTCGGCACCCAAAGTCCACACCCAGCAAGGGCACGCCGTCGGATTGCAACAGGTGTTCGCTGCGATAGACAGGATGGTCCGGAGGCAGCGGCTGAAGATTGCCTTCGCCGGGTGGTAGGATTTGGGTCAATACCTCACGCAGTCCGGCCTCAAATTCGGTCGAATCACAGCTCGGCGATGCAAAAATGAAGCCCCCTTGCTGGAGATACTCTTTCAGCAGAAGCAGTTCTTCCCCGGAGAACTGCGGTCGTTCGTTTCCCGTAATGAACAGAACCGCGGCCTGCAATAGAGAATCGACGCCGTCGGTCTTCACGGCACGAGCAATATCGATATCTTGCGAGGTCAGAAGTTTCGGCCATTTGGGGAGACCGCTGATCAACTCCGTGAGGTTGCGGACATCTCGTCGATGACGGTTCCAGTTGTCACCAACCACCTCCAGCGGCCGATCCCGATTGCGCGGCCCGTATTTGAGCTTGTTGATCAGTACCGGTGCGAGTCCCTTCGACAAGAACAGAAGTGAGAAACTGGTTCCGACTGCGGAATGCTGCTCGCCGAGCCCCGATCCGTTCCACTGGCCCGTCACCGGATCCTGCATCGACAGCAGATAGGCGGCCCCTTCGCGATACCAGTCATGCTCACCAAAAAATCTCTGACCAGTAAGGCGTCCGGCGCGTTCTGCTCCATAAATGTAATACAGGACATTACTGCCGGAACCCGGATTGTGGCCGGCTCGATAGCTTCTAGCCAACCATTTCAATCCATTTTCTAACTCTTGGCTGGTGCCTGTGTCTTGGCAACAGGCCGGAGTTCCATCGGCTGCCACACCGCGATCGACTCGCAGCATCTGTTCACAAATTGCCAGCGAGGAGACACCGGCGACGCTCATGCTACCGCGACTGGATTCGGCGTTGGCCCCGCTGGTATATCCCCAACCACCGTCGCGATTTTGACCCCGCAACCAATAGGTTTGACTCCGTTCCCACGTTTCGCGGTTGACAACAGCACCGAACTCGACCGCTTCACGAAGTCCCAGCACGGCGAACTGTGTGTTACTGTTGTCACCGGATCCATCGATTCCGTTCCCGCTCAGAGAGTATCGCCACCCGCCCGGATTGTGCTGAGCCATTTGTCCAGACTCCAATCGCTGGGCCAATTCACTGATCCGAACACGGTCCGTTTGTCCATCCTTGGCGGCAGACAGAGCCATGATCATCAGGGCCGTTTGATAAGTCTCGTAATGGCCTTGCGACTCTGCGACGCCACGCTCTCGGAGATACTTTAGCCCATCACGGATGGACGCGTCCCTGGGTGTCATGCCCGCGTTGATTAACGCCAGCATGACGAGGCTAGTCACTCCGACCGATTGGGCGCCATTGTCGTTTCGCCACGCTCCATCGGCAGACCGTTGGCTGAGCAGGAACGCCTTGCCACGCTCGATCGCTTCCTTGACAGCCGCTCCCGAAAGATCGGCTCCGTCCACGGTGGGCAGGTCAACCCGAGACCCAAGGGCCAGGATGAGGCATCCCGCAATCAGTAGCTTTGTGGAACGAGACATCGATTCATCTCCTGCGTTCAGCAGAACGGTTACCGTGAAACGCACGGATCACTAAAAAAGGGCTCTGATCGCCTCGATCATTCACAGAACACCAAGACCGTTCCTAATGCCGTGCGGCAAGGTAATTTCGACGGCGTACAGTATAGTACGGTCGGTTCAGAATTTGACCACGGCGCACTGAGGAACGAGAAGATGGCGGTACACGCGTTGGCAGGCAAGCCCGCTTCCACGGAGATGCTGATCGATACGGATCAACTCATCGCAGATTACTACGATCTGCGTCCCGATCCGTCGAACGCTGGGCAGTTGGTCAGTTTTGGCACGAGTGGCCATCGGGGGACCTCTTCCAACGCCACATTTACCGAAGCACACATCGGAGCGATCACTCAGGCGCTGGTCGAACATCGTCAGACTTGCGGGATCAATGGACCCTTGTTTCTGGGAAAGGATACGCACGCTCTGTCGGCCCCTGCCGAACGGACTAGCCTCGAAGTACTTGCCGCAAATGGGATCGAAGTGATTCTCCAAAAGGGAAACGGTTTCACTCCCACCCCGGTCATTTCGCATGCCATTCTGAACTACAACAAGGGACGCACAGATCATCTCGCCGACGGCATCGTGATCACGCCATCCCACAACCCTCCAGAAGATGGCGGCTTCAAATACAATCCGCCTCAGGGAGGTCCTGCCGATACCGAGATCACCAGTGCGGTGCAACGGCGTGCCAACGAACTCCTGAAAAGAGGCGGTTCCGGTGTCCTGCGGATGACATTCGAAAATGCGATGCGAGCACCGACCACATTCCCTCGGGATTTTTCCAGAGACTACATCGGGAATCTGAAACAAGTGATTGATCTGGCCGCGATCAAGTCGGCACAGTTGCGTCTGGGAGTCGACCCCTTGGGCGGAGCCAGTGTTGAGTATTGGCCGGCAATCGCCGAGACTTATGGCTTGAACATGACCGTCGTCAATGACGTGGTGGATCCGCAGTTCGGCTTCATGACGGTGGATCACGACGGCAAGATTCGGATGGATTGTTCAAGCCCCGATGCGATGGCGAGTTTGGTACATCTCAAGGATCGATTCGATCTCTCCTTCGGAAATGATCCCGACGCGGATCGTCACGGAATTGTCACAAGGTCAATCGGACTGATGAACCCGAACCACTATTTGGCGGTCGCCATTCAATTTCTGTTCACCAATCGTTCGGATTGGCCTCAGTCCGCTGCCGTTGGCAAGACATGCGTCAGCAGTAGCATGATTGATTCCGTGACGGCTTCGTTGGGCCGAATGCTGTATGAAGTCCCGGTTGGTTTTAAATGGTTTTCCGAGGGACTGTACTCAGGTTCACTCGGCTTCGGAGGCGAAGAAAGTGCCGGAGCAAGTTTTCTTCGCCGCGACGGTTCCGTCTGGTCGACGGACAAGGACGGCATCCTCTTGGCGCTGCTGGCTGCCGAAATCACGGCCAAGACCGGCCAAGATCCTGGGGAACACTACAAGACTCTCGTGGCCCGGTTCGGTGAGCGTTGGTATGTACGTATTGACCAACCGATCACGCGTTTGGAAAAAGAGCGATTCCAGAACCTGACGCCGGCCGCGATTCCTGCGGGCACTTTGGCGGGTGAGGTGATTCTTTCCAAAATCAGTGATGCGCCCGGCAACCATCAGGCGATCGGCGGAGTGAAGGTCGCGACGGCAAACGGATGGTTCGCGGCTAGGCCGTCAGGAACAGAGGCGATTTACAAACTCTACGCAGAAAGCCGACGCGATGAATCACATCTGCAGTGTCTGATTTCAGAAGCCAGGTTGATGGTGACTCAGGCCTTGGCTTTTTCCGGAGCGATGCTTTAAAAGTTCCCCGAGTCGATGCCTCACGCGATGAGGCGACACTGTGTCCGTTTCAAATGCGTGAGCGCGAGATGTTGAGCAAAAAACATGCAGCTTGCCCCACGTTGGATTTGCAGCGACAGTTCTCCGTTCCGTAGTTCAACGATGTTTCACGATCATGCCGATGGATGCTGCTGACGATCCGATGCAGACGCTCGCGCACTGTGTGCGTGGTGTGGGGCCGGTCCGCGCGGAACTTTTGGCGAAGCTCAATCTGCACAACGTTGAGGACCTGTTGCTCAACCTACCACGCGATGTGCTCGATCTGACACGCGTTGTTTCGGTGTTCGAATTGAAACCGGATATACTCCAAACGGTTTCGGGACGGGTTGTTGATCGAGACGCGAAAGAGACAGCTAAGGGGATGGTGATTGTGTCCGTCCTGCTTCAATCGGATGGCGGATTCGTGCGGGGTCTGTGGTTCAACCAACTGTACATGCTGCGAAAATTCGAAATCGGACAGCGTGTGCTGTTTTCGGGGAAGCCCAAGTTGAGCACGCGCCGTTGGGAATTCTCGAGTCCACGCGTGCAATGGCTGGGCGATGACGACGACGAGTCCGTCGGCGGTGGCATGCTGCCCCGATACGGTCTGACGGACGAACTGGCGCAGCACGAGATGCGTCGCCTGATGCGAAACGTCGTTGAGGATTTCGCCCCCCTCGTTCCGGAGGTTCTTCCAGAACAGTTTCGAAAACGCGTCGGCCTCTGCGACATTGGAGCAGCGTTGAGGCAGGTTCATTCTCCCCGCACATCGGAAGACTATGAGTCCGGCCGATATCGGCTTCTGTTTGATGATCTCTTGGAGTTTCAGATCGCAATCGCCCTGCGACGCCGTGTTTGGAGAGAGGCCTCCCAGGCACGGCCGTTGCCGAGCTCTGCAAAGATCGATGCCCGCATTCGTCGACTATTTTCTTTTCGATTCACAGCGGGGCAGGATCGTGCCATAGAGGAAATCGTCAAGGACATGAGTCGCGACCGGGCCATGCATCGACTCCTTCAAGCCGATGTCGGAGCCGGAAAAACCGCCGTTGCGCTCTATGCGATGCTCGTGGCGATTGCGGCCGGGACACAGGCGGTGCTGATGGCGCCGACCGAAGTTCTGGCGCAGCAACACTGGCAGACGATTCATTCCTTGCTCGCCAATAGTCGGGTCGAAAGCCGATTGTTGACCGGTCAACTGACAGCGTCGCAACGCCGCGAGACTCTTGCCGCAATTGCCACAGGCGACGTCCAACTCGTGATTGGGACTCAAGCCATCATTCAAGACGACGTCGTCTTTCAGTCACTCGGGTTGGCCATCATTGATGAACAGCACAAATTTGGAGTCAGACAACGGGCAAAGTTCTCGGTCTCGAACACCGCGCCACATGTCCTCGTGATGACGGCTACGCCGATTCCCCGCAGTTTGTGCCTGACTCAGTTCGGAGACCTCGATCTGACCGTCATTAACGAGATGCCACCCGGTCGACAACGCGTTGTGACCAGCCATATTGCGAATCGTGGCGCCGCTCAGAAAGCGTGGGACTTCATCAAGAAGGGGCTGCGCGAGGGTCGTCAAGCCTACGTGGTCTGCCCGCGCGTCGAGGAAGACGCGCAACTCCCCGACGGTGTCGAGGCTACCGCCAGTGCCGAGGCCGTCTTTCGCCAGCTCACCACGAGCGAATTAAAAGAGTTTCGAATCGGTTTGGTTCACGGGCGAATGGATCGGCGTCAGCGGGCCGCGACGATGCGGGATTTTCGCACCGGAAAGTTGCATGTGCTGGTGGCAACGACGGTGATTGAAGTCGGAGTTGATGTGCCGAATTCGACCCTGATGGTCATCTATCAAGCGGAAAGATTCGGGCTGTCGCAGCTCCACCAATTGCGCGGGCGTATCGGCCGAGGTCGATTTCAGGGATACTGTTTTTTGTTGAGTGAATCGAATACGGCGGAGGCAACCAAGCGTCTTTCAGCGATGGAATCGACGTCCGATGGATTCAAAATTGCGGAGGCAGATTTTGAGTTGCGCGGTGCCGGAGACGTCCTCGGTACTCGGCAAAGTGGGACCCAGCCGCTGCGAATCGCCGACCTCGTCCGCGATAAGGAAATTCTCGAAGCCGCACGCATCGCTGCGTTCAACCTTGTTGAAACGTGTGAACTTGATGAACCGGAGTTTATGATGTTGAAAAGTCGAGTGTTGAGCCGATTTGCAAAAATCATGGACATTCCTCGCGCGGGATGATCCCTCGCGGAATATGCGTACTCCACCAGAAAAACGAAATCACGAGGGGAAACGGCATGATCAAAGCGGGCCAGAGCGAGTTGGCAACGGAAGTCGTTGAGGTCATTCGCGGACGGCGAACGATCGGCTCGTTTTGCTCTGACAGGCCCCCGCGTGAAATTCTCCTTGCGGCCATGGATGTTGCCCGATGGGCTCCCAACCACCGAAAGACCGAACCGTGGCAGGTCCTCTGGCTGGGTCCGGATACGATTCAGGCAGTGATTGAAATCAATTCTCAAATCATTGCGGAATCAAAGGGACCGGAAGCGGCTGCGGCCAAGCACAAGAAATGGGCCGAGATCCCCGGTTGGTTAGTGGTGACCTGTGACAGTGTGGCCGAAGGACTTCAAAGAGATGAGGATTACGCGGCATGCTGTTGCCTGATTCAGAATCTGTCCTTGGTCTTGTGGTCCGCAGGGATCGGCACGAAATGGACAACCGGTGAAGTGACTCGGCATCCAGAATTTCTCCGGCGACTTGGTATTAATCCTCTTGCGCAACGGGTGGTCGGGCTGGTGTGGTATGGCTACCCAGCAAAGGTGCCCGAGCAAACGCGCCGGTCACTGGAATCATTTCTCGTCCAACTTCCCTGAAATCAGTCTGCGCTCCAATCACAGATTGGCATCGATCGGTGTCTTGAGGATCACTATCGTTTCGAGGGCTGCATTTTTAAACCGCCGCCGACACGGACTCCACCTTTTTCCAAAATCATTCCCTCCTGCAAAAGCTGCTTCATCATGCTGCTGAATGCTGGCGTGCCGTCGGGATCCCACCACTCCGTGGTAATCGGTGAATCGTAACCCAGTGTGACAAGCTTGCGCATGTCCGGCCGTACCATGAACAACGAGTTCGTTGGCTTGGCGAGATTGTACATGACTGTTCCGTCGGGATACTTCGACTGGATGATCCAATCCGGATTGGCGGGTAATTTCAGATCTTTCAGCCGCTCTAATTCGGCACGGTTGAGTGTCACTCCTAAACCCGGTGCTTCCGGGACTCGCAACCAACCGTTCATGGGCTCCAACTTTTCGTTGGTAACGTCGGTACTCCACATTTCGGTATCGGTATTGAAGTGCAATGTCGCCGCTTTGAAGGCTGCATGCAGATGCGCCGCCATCGCCCGCAGGATCATTCCGCCCGGGCATTGCACCGAGAAAGGAATGTCGAGTTGGGCGAAGAGGCCCGCATGACGCACTGCCGAGCCGACGGGAGCCGTTCCCAAGATATAACCGTCCGCTGCCCGAAACTGCGTTTCGTGTCCGGCTCCCAGCGGCGAATGGTGGTACAGGATCGGCAGACGGCATTTGGCACGAAGTTCGGTGTGGCCCTGAATATCGTGGGTCGGCAACGGATCCTCAAAACAACCGGCGATTGGAAATT
>Ga0315293_10000880_pt1 | contig 28671 bp, 24 predicted proteins | sample YL17G13_20_MG_FD_203071 | JGI IMG/M metagenome (GOLD analysis project Ga0315293, IMG submission 203071) | Sediment microbial communities from Yellowstone Lake, YNP, Wyoming, USA - YL17G13_20 | ecosystem: Environmental > Aquatic > Freshwater > Lake > Sediment | place: USA: Wyoming | collected...
TGATTCGATTGCGGCGTGGGAGGCATTGGCCGCCGAATGGCACGAGGCGCTCGGCAATCTCGAAGCGGCTCTCGCGCACTATCAGCGGGCGGCCGAGCTTGCGCCCGAGAACGGCGGCACGCTTGCACGCCTGGCGCGCGCATTGCGCAAAGACGGCGATGTGAGCGGAGCGCTGATTCACTTCCGGCGCGCGGCTTCGCTGCTCGACCCGGCACCGGCCTCGCTCCTAGCCGAGTTGGGCGAGGCGGCGCTGGCGGCCGGCGAGGCCGCCGAAGCGGGCGAGGCCTATCGCAACGCACGGCGCAACGCGCACAGCACCCCGCCCATCGAATGGCTCCTGGGCGAGGCGCGCGCCGCGCAGCGACTCGGACAAGGCGACGAGGCGCGCCGCCTTGCGGAGCAGGCGCTGTTCTCCGTGGCGCACCGCTCACAAGCGCACAGGGTCTTGGCCGACGTGGATGAGGCGGCCGGCAATCTCGAAGCGGCGTGCACGCATTTGGAACAGGCCGCGGCACTTGCCAGCGACAGCTTCGAACCCGCTCTCCACCTGGCCCAGCTGTGGACGCTCACCGGAAAGGCCGACCGCGCGCTGGCCTCCCTCGAACGTCTGGCTGTGACACATCCCGAGTCGAGCGCGGTGAAGCACGCGCTGGGCGAGGCGCTGGCCAAGCTTGGACGGGATGATGAGGCGCTGCAAGCGGCGCAGAGCGCCACCGAGCTCGAACCGCGCCGCGCTGCACATTGGATGCTGCAGGGGAAGATCGCGCGCAAGATCGGTCAGATGGATCAGGCCCTTGCGGCGCTCACTCGCGCTCGAGAACTTGACCCGCACGACTGGAAAGCGGGCATGGAACTCGGCATGGCCATGGAAGCCCAGAAGCGTTGGGACCTGGCCCAGGAAGCTTATCGCGCAGCGCTGCAGCAGAATCCGAATTCGAGTGACCTGTACTATCGCCTGGGCGTCACGCTGAAGAACTTGCGCGCCTACAGCGAAGCGGCCGAGGTGCTGCGTCGCGCAGTCCAGCTCAATCCGAACAACCTCTCCGCCCACAAGTTGCTCTCGGCGGTGATGGCCATCGGCCTGGTGTACAACGCCCCCACCCTTGCGGCTCAGACGAGGTGACGTGTGGATCGACAAACCTTCCTGGCAGTGGTTGAGGCGGCCCTTGCGCAGCGCAATCCCTCCTTCGCGCGCGATGCATGCCGCACCTGGCTGGCTCAATGGTCGGCCGATTTCCGCGTACGCCGCCTGCTGGCCATGGCGCATGCGGCTCTGGGAGAACGCGAAGCTGCCGTATTCCAGGTGCAGTTGGCTGTGGTCGCCGAACCGGAAGAGGTGACCCTTTACGCTCAACTCGCCGACTGGATGGCCGCCATCAACCTGCAGAAGGATAGCCGGTCGGCACTTGCCTGCGCCAATGCGCTGCGCCAGTCCCCGGCCGCGGATCTTACGCTCCTGCCCGGTTGGGCGGAGAAGATGATCGTCGGTGTCGGTCACTTACAGGCTCGGCGCTTCGCTGAGGCGCGCGCCGCGTTCGAGGCCGTGACGCTCAGCCACCAGGACTTCCCCCTGGCCGGATGGCTTCTGGTGCGCTCGGCCTGGTTGGGCGGAGATCACGCGGCCGTGCTCAGCCTGGGCGAACCACAGCGTGCGCTGTGGCCGGCCTGCGCGCCGCTGCTCATCTGTATGGCGCAAGCCTACTTCTCCCTGGGCCAGGACGCCAAGGGTGTCGAGTACATGCACCTGGCCTCGCGCGCCGACCCGGCGCATGAGGTCACCGAGAAGCTGCTCGGGCCATTCAATCCATATCGCAGCCTGTGGCCTTCGAAGCTGACCGTCGAGTTACCGATGGCCGTCCCCGGACCGATCGCGATCGCTGCCGGGCTCAACCGGCTGACCACGACCGAGGAGGCCCGCCTGGCGGGCGCGCCTCTGGCCGCGGCGCCGGCAGCGCCGGGCATTCCGCCCGCGCCGGACTACATCGGCGACTTTATTCCGGTGGAAGCGGCGGCCGAGGGCTCGATCGGACCTCTGCCGGGAGAGCAGTTCCGCGGCCCAGACAGCAAAGCGCTGGCCTCCGAATCTGCCGCGAGGTTGCCCTCGGCCACGAGGCCCCACTCAGCGCACGCCGAAGCTACGCCGGCGCCTCTGGCAGCGACACCCGACGACGATTCGTTGGAGGATGTTCGCCGCGAGCTAAATGCATTGGCACGCCGCTTGGGCATGCGCAAATCCCTGCCCGACGAGGACGAACGGCAGCCGGCCTATATCGTCGTGACCAGTCTGCAGCAGCTCGCACGCAAGTACGGGCCGGCCTCCGAAGTGAAAATCATCGCCGCGCTCGAATCTGCGATCCGCGTTCAGCGTGCGCGCCTGGGTTGGGCTGGCTACCTGCTCGCGGTTGACGACGCCGCCCGCCTGCGTGAGTTGAACCTCAAGCCAGTAGCTGCCGGCAACGCGTGGCAGGTCAAGCAGCTGCTCCACCAGTTGGACGAATCGCTGGCGCGGCGCAATGAGATGGTGGGCGCGGTGCTCATCGTCGGCGGCCATGAGATCATTCCGTTCCACCTGCTGCCCAACCCGGCCGACGACGACGACAAGGACGTTCCCTCCGACAACCCGTATGCGACGCGCGACGAGAACTACTACGTGCCGGAGTGGCCGGTGGGGCGCATTCCCACGCCCGCAGAGGCCGATCTCGGCTTCCTGCTTCCTATCCTCGAGACCATAGGCCAGCCCGAAAGCAAGCCCTCCACACACTGGATGGCGCGTCTGGTGCGCTGGATGTACGGATTGTTCCATCCGCTCGTCGTTCGCTTCGGGCACAGCTTCGGTTACACGGCAGGCATCTGGCGCCAGGCCTCGTTGGGCGTGTTCCGCACGATCGGCCAACCCAAGGCGATGCTCGTCTCGCCCCCGACCAGCGCCACCAATTTGCCTAAGGAGGGATTGGCCTTCCCGCGTCTCTCATATTTCAACTTGCACGGGCTGGAAGATACCGCCGAGTGGTACGGACAGCGTGCGCCGGAGAAGGACGACTCGGAAACCGAGTTTCCGGTGGCGCTCTCGCCCAGCCAGGTGACCAACTCCGGTCGAGCGCCGGCGGTGGTTTTCACGGAAGCCTGCTACGGCGCCAATACGCTAGGCAAGAACGTGGAAACGGCATTGGCCATGAAGTTCCTGGCCTCTGGCACGCGGTCACTCGCCGGCTCGACAAAGATCTCGTATGGTGCGGCGGCCGCTCCGCTCATCGCCGCCGATCTCTTGGCGCGGCACTTCTGGACCAACGTGATGCGCGGCATCCCGACCGGAGAGGCGCTGCGGCGCGCCAAGCTTTCGTTCGCCCAGGAGATGCATGATCGCCAGGGGTACCTGGACGGCGAGGATCAGAAGACGCTCATCTCCTTCATCCACCTGGGCGATCCGATGTACGAGCCCACCCTCGCAGATGGCGGCTCGCATGCCAAGACCCTCGTCCGCCGCAAGAGCCATCCGCTGCCGCCCGCGGTGTTGCACACGGCGGAGGTGAGCGCCGCGGCCTCGTCGGCCACGCCGGAAGTCGAAATGGGACTCAAGCGTGCGTTGCGCCAGTACCTGCCAGGCATGGGCAAAGCCCCGCTGCGCTACTACCAGGCTCACGCTGATCGGTTGGGGAGCGGCGCGGCCAACCCGCATGGCGCAGCCGGCACGCGCCAGCCCGCCTGGGTGGTCTCGCTGGCTCGCACCTCCTCCGCGCATGGCACGCCGCACACCCAATACGCACGCGTTAGCCTGGATGCTTCGGGACGCCTCCTGAAGCTGGTCGTCTCCCGTTAGTCGGTCAGCCCGCCTGGCACGGGATGTGCAACACCCGGCTGTGGAGGGCTGACCATGCCGGCGACGATCGCCCCGAAACCCGCAGGGCTGGGGATCTACTACTTCCCCGACGACCTGCACTACCGCCACAAGGACTTCGAGACCTGGCTGCCTGAAATCCAAGCCATGAACCTGGGCTGGGTCACGCTGCGTGGCAGCGTGCGGCGCGCCGTGCCCGAACCCTTCGTGCGCGCACTCCTCCAGGCCGGCCTGCAGCCCATTCTGCATTTGCCTGAAGCACCCATTCGCCCCCTGGCCAACGAGGTCGCGCCCTTGCTGCAAGCGTACGCTCGCTGGGGCGTGCGTTACGTGGCGCTCTTCGCGCCGCCCAACCTGCAAGGCTCGTGGACCCCGGCCGACTGGCAACGGGGTTCCCCGGTCGAACTGTTCCTAGATGCATTCATCCCAACGGCCATACTGATGGTGCAAGCGGGGCTCGCCCCTGTCTTCCCAGCGCTCCATTCCGGTGGTGACTATTGGGACCTGGCATTCCTCGAGGCCGCGTTGGCCGCGCTCATCGTCCGCGGCCAAGCGGACCTGTTGGCAAGCATGACCTTCGCCGTTGAGGCGTGGACCAACAACCGGCCAGCGTCCTGGGGCGCGGGCGGTGCGGCACGGTGGCCTCACGTGCGTCCGTACCTCACCCCGCCCGATTCACAGGACCATCGCGGCTTCGGAATGATCGACTGGGTACAGGAAATCATCACCCGCCATGCAGGCCAGCCGGGTCGGGTGCTCATGGTGCGCGGGGGTGCCGCGCTGGGCGAGAACCTGGATGCCAATTTCCCCGCGGTCGATGAGAAGCGGCATCTGGATCTCAACAGTCTGATTGCGCGAATGGTGATCGACCGGCGCGCGCCCGAGGGGCTGCTCAATGTCGCTTTCTGGCTTCTGAGCGCGGAGGCCGGCAGCCCGGCCTCCGCCCAGGCCTGGTTCCGTGCCGACGGCACGACGCTGCCCATCGTTACCGCCCTCAAGAGGTTGGGCGAAAGGGTCCGCGTGCGCCAGGCGGAGGCCGCACAGGGCAAGGTTTTCGCCCACTACCTGCTTGTGCCGGGGGGGCTGACCGCGCTGACCGGTGCCGCCTGGCAGGGGCTGCAAGACTACCTGCGCACGGTTCGTCCGACGATCGGCGATTCGATCGAGGAGGCCGTGCGTGCCGAACGCGTCACGTTGTTCGCCGAAAGCGTGCCGGCGCCGGTGATGCAGACCTTGCGCAGCGCCGGGTGTGTTGTGGATCATGTGCGTCCGGTCCTGATGGAGAGGAGCCAGGCGTGACCCCCTTGCTTACACCCACAGTGACTTCTGCCGCTGCGCCGCGTCACACCGCGCTGGAAAGCTCCCGCCCAACGACCCTGCTCAAGGTGGTGGGGCTTGGCGGCGGCGGCTCGAACGCGGTCAACCGCATGATCGAACTCGGCCTGGGGGGTGTCGAGTTCATCGCCTGCAACACAGACCTGCAGGCGCTGGCCACCTGCCTTGCCCCGATCCGCGTGGCACTGGGTCCGCATACGACGCGCGGACTGGGCGCGGGCGGGCTGCCGGAGGTGGGCGAGGCTGCCGCACTGGAAAGCGCCGACGATCTTGCCCATCAATTGGCTGGGGCCGACATGGTCTTCCTCACCTGCGGCATGGGCGGTGGCACGGGCACCGGCGCCATCCCAGTCGCAGCTCAGGTTGCGCGCGAGCACGGGTCGATCGTCGTCGCCATCGTCACCCTGCCCTTTGGTTTCGAGGGTCGGCGCCGGTTGCAGGCGGCCGAGGCAGGCATCGAGAAGCTGCGCCCGCATTGCGACACACTCATCACCATCCCCAACGACCGGCTGCTGGCCGTCGCTCCGCGCCAGACGACGTTGGACGTCGCCCTGCGCCTGGCCGACGATGTGCTGCGTCAGGGGGTGCAGGCCCTCACCGAACTCATCACCCGTCCCGGGCTAGTCAACGTCGATTTCTCCCACGTGCGCTCGCTGATGCAATTGGCGGGTGGCGCCTACTTCGCGGTGGGTCAGGGGTCCGGACCGGACAAAGCGGTGGATGCCATCCGCTGTGCGCTGCGCAATCCGATGCTCGAGATTGGTTCGCTCGACACGGCGGCCGGGATTCTCGTTCACTTCACCGGGGGTGAGGATCTTGAGCTTATGGAGGTCCACAAGGCGATGCAGGAAGTGTGCACCGCCGGTGCGCACAATGCCGAAATTGTCTTCGGCGCGGCGATCGATCCCGCCATGCAAGGACGAGTGCAGGCGATTGTTGTTGCCACCGGCGTCGGCGGGCAGCCGCTCGGCAACGTGCTGGCCGGCGCCTCGCACCTCATCCTGCACAGCGCCGCGCCAAGTGGGTCCAATCGCGCGGCCACGGCGCCCCTCGGCCGCAGTGCACGTGCCGGGGCGCTCGCCTCCGCGTCGGCGGCAGGTCACCGTGTGGAGCCGCCGCCTCCCGAAGAAGATCTGGATATTCCAGCGTTCATGCGGCGGCGGCGACGCCCAATCGACGAGCCGACGGTCGCGCCGGCCGGCGGGCGCCCAGCGGCGCCCGGTGCGGCGTAGGCGCGGTGCACGCGGGGAGTGCGAGGAGGCACATGGGACTTCAAGCGCAGGCTATCGAACGCGTGAGCCAGCAGGTCTATCACGACTACCCAGAAATGCGCGGCGCCCGTCCTAGCATCTCGGGCCAGGGAGGCAACTTCGTGCTCACCTACCGCGGCAAGGTACGCACCTCAAGCGGGGCAGAGATGTCGCGCATTGTGCGCGCCGTGGCCGACGAGGACGGCCGCGTGATCAAGATCAGCACGTCCAAGTAGGAGGCGCGCGATGAATCCCACCGACCTTGCCTGGCTCAAGTTCCAATTGCGGGTGTGGACTTTCACCGAACGGGCCCTGGCCGCACTGTATGCCGTGCGCGGCTACTTCCGTCCGGCGCTGGCCAGCCTGGGTGCAGGGTTTGCGCTTGGCCTGGTCCTGGCTCTTTTCTAGGCGGGCCGTCCTTCGCCCTCGGACTCCACCCTGAGGCGCCCGAGGCGATAGCCTCGCGGCGCGCCCAGGTCTTTGAGCCCTTCGAGCCAGAACAGTTCGACCTGCCAGCCTCCGGCACCATCTTGCCACCAGATCAAATAAGCGGCCTGCGGATAGGCCGCTTCTTCTATATCTGTCGCGGACGGATGATCTGGCCCGCGTGGGTGGGAATGATAGATGGCCAGCAGTTCGAGGCCCTGCTCATCGGCCCCTTGCATCGCAGCCAACTGAGCCTGGGGCTCAAGGCGAAAGCGAACCGGGCTGTGCAGCGCATTCTGGATTGGCACCACGCGTTCAACGCATTGGCCGCGGCCGAACAAGAGCCCGCATCCCTCTTCGGGCAGGGCTGCTTCAAGCGCCGCACGCATTGCCTCCACCAGCCGCGGTGCCAGGCGGACTTCTGCTCCCCCCTCTTCAGGCATGGGGTGCATGCGCATCGCTCTGCAACCCGCCCTCTGTCATCCGGCGCACATCGTTGAGCGCGGCCTCCACCTCGGCCGGAGTGACCACGCGTGCCTCATGTCGGTGCGCGAGCTCGCCGTGCGTCGCGCGTTCGAGGGCCACTTCGCGCAGGCCGCGCCCGGCGGCCTGTGCCGCCTTCACCAGTTCGGCGGCCGCCGTGTAGCCGATGAGCGGGTTGAGGGCCGTAGCAATGATGGCGTTGCGCTCCAACCATAGTGCGGCTCGCTCGGGGTTGGCCTGCAGGCTTTTCACCCCTCGCTCGGTGAACGCACCGATCGCGCCGATCATCAGCTGCATCATCTCGAATAGATCGTGGGCGATGACCGGCATCATCACGTTGAGCTCGAACTGGCCGGCCTGCGAGGCAAGGGCCACCGCCACGTCGAGGCCCATGATTTGATACATCGTCTGATTGAGCATCTCAGCCATCACTGGATTGACTTTGCCGGGCATGATCGACGAGCCGGGCTGAAGCGGGGCAAACCGGATCTCATCCAGGCCGGAGGCCGGGCCGCTGGCCATCAGGCGCAAGTCGTTGGAGAGGCGCGTGAGCGTGAGAGCCAGGATCCGCATGGCGCCAGAGAAGTCCGCCGCATCGGCCATGGATTGCATCGATTCAAACAGGTCGGAGGAGGTCGAGAGGTCGAGCCCGGTGATCTCGCGCAGACGCTGGACCATGCGCGGATGGAATTCGGGGTGCGCGTTGAGGCCCGTGCCGGCGGCCGTTCCGCCGATTCCCAGGCGGCGCAGGCCCTCCGCGGCGCGCGCCAGGCGCGCCCGATCGTGCGCCACCGCGTGGGCGTAGGCACCAAATTCCTGACCCAGGCGCACCGGTACCGCATCCTGCAAATGTGTCCGGCCGGATTTGACAATCGGGTCGAAGGCCTCCGCCTTATGATGCAGCGCAGCCGTCAGTTCATCGACCACGCCCAGCAAATCCTCCATCCGCCACAGGCAGCCCAGGCGGATGGCGGTGGGGATCACATCGTTGGTGGACTGTCCCAGGTTGACGTCATCATTAGGATGCACGCGGTATTCACCCAGAGCCCCGCCGAGGATCAGCGTGGCGCGGTTGGCGATGACCTCGTTGGCATTCATGTGGTGGCTCGTGCCAGCCCCGGCCTGGAAGGGGTCGACGACGAACTCCGCGTCCCAGCGGCCGTCCATCACTTCGCGCGCCGCCTGGGCAATGGCGGAAGCCTTGTCCGGCTCGAGCAGGCCGAGCTCGCGATTGACCTCGGCCGCAGCCAGTTTGATGGCTCCCACGGACCAGATGAACGCGCGCCAGGGCCTGCGCCCCGAAACCGGGAAATTGACGACTGCGCGTTTGGTCTGGGCACCGTAGAGCGCCTGCGCCGGAACCCGCACCTCGCCCAATGTATCGCGTTCGATGCGCTCATCCATGGATCTCTCGCTCCTGCCGCGCGCAACAAAAAGGGAGCCTTGCGGCTCCCGTGAACGTGCCCTAGCCGGCTACTTGGCCGGATACCCCGGGCCGTCCTTGAAGAACTTGTAGTTGGGGTCGATGTCTGGTCGCAAGTCCACCACCTCCCCCGCCTTCATGGCGAGGGTCTTGTCGAGATGCACCGCTTGGCCGTTGTGATCGGTGCCGTCGTAAACGGCCGTCCCTTCAGGCCGGCTGAGGCGCTGGCCTTCCTTGGCGGTGTGGGCGTTCGGAACCTCGTCTTCCGGGAAGATGGCCGCGTACGGGCACTCCGGCACGCACGCCCCGCAGTCGATGCACGTGTCGGGATCGATATAGAACCACGGCCACTCGGCGGTGGGCGTGCCCGGAACGATACACTCCACCGGGCAGACATCCACGCAACCACCGTCACGGAGGCAAAGGCTGGTGATGATGTGGGTCATCGTCGCTTCTCCTTCGACCTGGGGGGCCGCACGCCTCCATCGACGGGCGGCATGCAGCCCTTTGGGGGTGAGGGCGATGGTGCAGCCCCAGGTTACTTCTTGAACTCTGCCTCGAAGCGGCGCGCCACGTCCGGCCAGTTGACGACATTCCACCAAGCCTGGATGTAGTCGCCGCGCTTGTTCTGATACTTCAAATAGTAGGCATGTTCCCACACGTCAAGCGCGAGAATCGGGACAGCCCCCCACTGGGTGAGATTCTGGTGCTTCTCAGACGTGAGTATTTCGAGGTGCTTCTTGGAAGGCTGGACCACGAGCAGGGCCCACCCCGATCCTTCTACCGCCGCCGCGGCGGCGCTTAACTGCTTGGCGAAGTTGTCGTATGATCCAAAGTGGGATTCAATCTGCGTGAGCAGGTCGCCCGTGGGCTTGCCGCCGCCTCCTTTGGCGCTGGGGGCCATCACTTCCCAGAACAGGTTATGAAGGAAGTGGCCGGATCCATGGAAGGCAAGCTCGCGCTCCCAATGCTTCACCAGCGCGAAGTCCGCCTTGTCGCGGGCATCTTTCAGCTTGGCCTCGGCATTGTTGAGTCCATCGACGTAGGCCTTGTGATGCTTGTCATGATGCAGGCGCATCGTCGCTTCATCGATATGCGGCTCGAGGGCATTGTAGTCGTAAGGCAGCGGGGGCAATTCGTGGGTCATGTCTCTCTCCTTGAGCGGTAGGCGTCCGGCCCTTTGACGGGAGCGGAGCGATCTTGTACGATTGCGGCCCGAAGGGGCCGTTGCCGTAGACGCCAATTTGCCTCAGAATTCTAGTCTTTTCGAAAACGGGTGTCAAGGAAACTCCTCAAGATGCACAGGTTGTCACGATGGCGATGACGCCCGACCCACGACCTGATGCGCGCCCTGTGCCTCAGCGCGCCCGGGCCGTGAGCCTGCTGGGGATTTTGGCGGTCTCGACGGCCTCGGTCTTCGTCCGCTTGGCGCAGGCGAGCGGCGGACCTTCGCTCTTGATCGCAGCTGGGCGCATGCTCGTCGCCGCGCTTGTGCTTCTGCCCGCAACGGTTTGGCTCGATCGAAAGCGCCTGCGCCGTGTGGGGCGGCGCGACGCAGGGCTGGCGATTCTTTCGGGGTTGTTCCTGGCGGCCCATTTCGCCTCCTGGATTACATCCCTCGAAATGACGAGCGTTGCCAGCTCGGTGGTGCTCGTCACCACGACACCGATTTGGGTGTCACTCGCCTCGACGCTCTTCCTGCGCGAGCCGCCGAAAGGTGGCACCTTCCTCGGCATGCTGGTGGCACTGGCCGGAAGCGGAGTGGTCGCCCTGAGCCAGGTGTGCACGCTGGCGGGGGGGCTGAAATGTGCGCCTCACGCGCTGGCCTTGAGCGGGCCGGCGTTGCGCGGCGACGGCCTGGCCCTCTTGGGCGCCTGGATGGTAAGCGGGTATTTCCTCATCGGCCGTTCGCTGCGCCCGCGTATGCCGCTGCGCGTTTACGCATTACTCACCTATGGAACGGCGGGCATTGTGCTGCTCGGCGCGCTGCTTGTCATTGGCATTCCATTGGCCCCCTACCCTCTTGAGGTCTACGCCTGGATCATCGCCCTCGGCCTGGTGCCGCAACTGATCGGCCACTCTGCCTTCAATTGGGCGTTGCGCTATCTCTCGGCGACATTCGTCACGGTGACCGTGCTCGGTGAACCGGTTGGCTCGATCTTCCTGGCATGGATAGTGCTCGGCGAAGCCCCCTTGCCCTTCCAACTGACGGGTGCCGCGCTCATCCTGGTCGGCATCCTGGCCGCCTCGCGCACGGAAGTTGGAGTGCGCGAGGACGCTGCACGCCGCGCGGAGAGCGATCCGCACCCCATGGCCTGAGGCCGTTCGCAAAGTTGCAAAACCCGGAAAAGTGTGTATAGTGGGGAACAACGGGAGGAAGTCGTGTCGGCATTCTCGTGGCGATGCCAGTACTGCGGCTGGTCATTCCAGTTGACATCCGATGTGGTCGCCGCTGCCCTGGCAACAGCGGAGGCCAACCACGCCAGGCATCATGTGGAGCACTGTCCCCGCTGCCGCAAAGCTCTCAAGGTTCCTCTGGATCAACTGCGTCGCCATGTGCCGGCCAGCGGCCTGGCCGCTGCACCGGCTCCCGGTTCGGAACCCACCCCAAAGGAGGATATGAAACCCATGACCGATAAGCCCACCCCCTTCCCGCCTGCCGGCGGATCGCAGTACCCGCCGCCATTGCCGATGCTGCCGCCCTTCGCGCCCATTGCGCCGCCGCCTGCGCCGCTGCCCACATCCATGCCGCCGGTTACAACTCCCAAGCCGGCTCCTGCTAAGCCGGCCGTAAGGCGCCCGAGGCGCAAGCCAGCAGCCAAGAGACCCGCCGCCAAGAAACCTGTGGCCAAGAAAAAGGCTGCAAAGAAGCCTGCGAAGCGCAAGCCGGTCAAGAAGGCCGTCAAGAAGACAACCAAGAGGAAGACCGGCCGCAAGTAGGCACCCTGCCACGCGTTGCGGGCCACACCCAAACTCGAATCAAGACCGGGAGGAGAGCTACGCCAGAGCCACTCCTCCCGGTGTGATTCTTCCAACGAGCGGCGTCCGAGACGGACGCCGTTTTCTATATGCGCTTGACCACGATATCTGAGATGACGTTGGCGGCCTGGTCTCCGCGATCGGCCGCGTTCGATAGGTGCCGGTAGATTTCGCGCAGCTTGAGCATATCCACCACGTGCTCGAGGTCGGCCGGCGCGCTGAATAGGTTGCCAATCGCCTCGCGGTAGACACTCTCCATGCGATTCTCAAGCGCCTTGGCCCGCACGGCATGGTCGGAGGCCACGGCCGGGTGATCCATGAGTTCGCTCACCCCCGTTTGGATCTCGCGCGCGGCCTCGGTCAGGAGGCTGGTCATGCGCTGCAGGTAGGGGTTGGGCCGGACTTTGAGAATGACCATCTCGTCGACCGTGCTGTAAGCATAGTCGAGAATGTCGTCGATCGTCCCCGACAGCGCGAAGATGTCTTCCCGATCGAACGGCGTGACGAATGTCCGGTTGAGTTCGTCGATCAAAATGCGCCGGGTCTCGTCTGCGGCCTTCTCAATGCGCGACACTTGCTCGGCCGCATCATCGCTGGGTGACTTCATATACTGCGACAGGGCTTCCATCCCCGCCACAGCGTATTTGGCCTGCTCGATCAGCAATTCGAGGAAGCGCCCGCCTTTCTTGCGACCACGTAGTCTCATCCGTTCCTCCTCAATGTGAGTGAGTGCCCGCCTCAACCCGGCCCTTCGTTCGCCGCGACGGGCGCCTGCGAGCCTTCTCGCGCCGGCCCATTCGACGCTCGTTGCACAAGCATGACCCCCGCTACAATCAGCCCGGAGCCTGCCCACTGAACCGGCGCGAGCTGCTCGCCCAGGAGCGTTACCGCCATGACCGCGGTGAGGGCCGGCTCGAGGGAGGCGATGAGCGTGGCGACGCTCGCCGGCAGGTAGCGGAGCGCAGCCGAGAAGAGCCCATAGCCGAGGAGCGTGGGTGCAGCCAACACCACTAGCCCCAATACCAGGCGCCGATCCAATCGCACTGCAGGCGACCGCATCGCCAGGGCAAGCATGATGAGCGCGAGGGTGGCAAACACGAACCCGTAAAACAAGCCGGTCCAGGTGCTCCGAAATCTCCGCGCCGCGACCTTGCCAGTCAGGCTGAAAGCCGCAAAGCCCACGGCCGAGGTCAGTCCAACTACGATGCCGGTCGGCGTCAGCCGGAAGCCCTGGGCCGAGACTCCCACGCTGAGCACCACGCCCACCAGCCCCAGCACGACGGCGGCGATCTTCCAGCGGGTGATCGGTTCGTGCAGGAAGGCCCATCCCCCCAGGGCGGAAACGCCCGGCGCCAGGTAGATCAAGACCGTCGAGAGCGTGGCGCCGTTGTAACCCAGGGAAAGCGCCCACAGAGCATTCATCGCGGCCAACGACACCCCGCCGTGCAGGAGCAGGAAGGGCAGATCGGTGTGCCGAATGTGCAGCACCTGAGGAGCCGCTGCGCGCAGCACGAGGAAGAGCACCAAGACCACGGTTACATCGCGCCAGACCGCCAGGGTGAGCGGCGCGATGTTCAGGCCCCGCATCAGCGTGCGCATGATTATAGCCGTTGTGGCCCAGGCGGCGGTGCCAGCCAGCGCGATGAGTACGCCGCGCAAACGCCCGCCGGCAGGCAGCGCAGGGGTCATTTCGGCCTCGCAATCCATCGCAGGCGCAAAGCACGCTGCGAGTGGTCGGTAAGGCGCACCTCATGATGGATGCGAAATCCGGGCACCCACACCACGCGCACGGCATCGGCGAGCACGGGTTGGATGCGGCGGAGGAATTGCGGCACATGTTGTCGGGCCAGGAAGTCGCTCAGGCGCATTTCCTGCGGCGCGCCAAGCGGCCGAATACGGTCCGCCGGCACGGCTGCCCGCAGACACAGTGGCAGATGCACTCGATCGAAGTCGATCCACGCGCTCCACGCATCCGTGCTGCGTTCCGCCGTGGGGGGCGGCGGGGTCAGGTCGAGTTCGATGCTTGCACTGAACGCCTGGGCCAGCACCTGCCCAGGGATAGCCTCGATCGACAGGGGCGAAGGAGGCACTGTCCAAGACGGGTCCTGCTCGCGGCTCACATACAGACGCGGACCGGCGGAATAGACGTGGATCGTTTTCATCAGGTGCGCATGCCCGGAGCGCGGCGGGTTGGCCATGAAACGCATGAGGCCGATCGCATGACGCAGGGCAATATCCTCGCGCCCGCCGAGCGTCTGAGCGAGCGCCTCTCGCGCCACTCCCTGTTGCACCGCTTCGGGCAGCCCGGCGAACCCTGCGCGGTCGATCCACAGCGTGCCGCCGGCGAGCGGGGTGACGCACTTCTCCGACCCACGTTCGATGGCGAGCTCCAACAGGCGACTGTGGGCACCCATGAGCTGCGCCGTCTGAACGAGCAGGCGCCGGATGGCCGGATTGTAGCTTTCTAGGCTCGGGAGCAGCTGATGCCGGATGCGATTGCGAAGGAACGCGAGGTCCGCGTTGCTGGGGTCGGTGCGCGGCACCAGGCTCCGCACAAGGCACGTGCGGGCGGTCTCGTCGCGGGTGAGGCACAGCACGGGCCTCGCCAGGCGCACCCGCCCTGGCGGCATGTCGCGCTGAACCTGGTGCAGATCGACGACCGGGAGCATTCCGCGCAACCCGGAGATGCCCGCCCCGCGCAACAAATGCAGTAGGACCGTCTCCGCCTGGTCATCCGCCGTGTGGCCCACCGCCACCGTGCGGCATCCGCACTCGAGCGCCGTGGCCGATAGGAACTGGTAGCGCATGCGCCTGGCCGCTTCTTCAAGCGAGCGGTGCTCGCGGCGTGCCTTGCCGGCAACATCCGCTCTCTGCTGATGAAACTCACCCCCCCACGCTGCGATCAAGTGTGCAACGCTGCACGCATCGTCGGCGCTCTCCGCACGGAGTGAATGGTCCAGGTGGGCCGCGATCGGCACGTAGCCCAGTTCTCTTAAGAGCACGTACAGCGCCAGGCTGTCGGGCCCGCCTGAGAGGCCGACCACCACGCGCTCGCCCGGCTCAAGCAGTTTGTGTTCGGCAATGAATTGCGCAACCCGGGTGCGGATGTCCACCCGGACATTATATCGGCGCCCGGAGGTCGCCAGGACCGAAAAGGACATGGTTGGACTAGCGAAGGCGTCACGGCCCACAGCGGGGCGCCCACGACGCATTCATTGCCCGCGTCATCGCCTCGCGTCCGGCGGAGGGATCAATCGGTGGAGGCCGTCTCGTCGATTGCGCTGCGCGGCTTGCGCCCGCGTCGCGCGCGACGTGGGCTCGGCACGGGTGTGGGGACGATGCGCCCCGCGCGGTGGGCCGCCTCGCCAGCCGAGACGCCGTAGGTGGCTAAGGCGTCTACCAACTGGCGGATGTCGGTCTGGGGTGCATAGATCCTGCGCGTGGTCTCAATCGAGGCGTGGCCGAGCAGCGCCTGCAGCAGGCCCAGATCCATCCCTTCGTCGCGCAGCGATTGCGCGCGGAAGTGGCGGAACGCGTGCGGTCCACTGCCCGCCTTGAGCCCGAGGGCGCGCGCGGCACCGGCCACAACTCGCCACAAGGTCGTACGCGATAGGCGCTGGTGGCGCCCTCGCCCGTGGCTGACGAACAATGGCACCCCCCGGCTGCCGGTCCGCGCCGTGACGCGTTCACCCTGACGTTCTCGCTCGGCCAGATACTGGCGGATCGCCTGCTGTGCCTCCTGGGTGAGGATCAACATCCGCCGCTTTCCGCCCTTGCCGGTCACTTCCACGGTAGTGCCGTAGCCTTGGTCCACAGCTTGGCAGTTGAGCTGGGTAACCTCGCTGGCCCGTCCGGCTGAAGAATAGAGGGTGTGCACAATTGCGCGGTTGCGCAAGAGCACCAGCCGGGCCTGGCGCTCGGCCGCGGTCTTCCCGGAGGGCAGCGGGACGCCATCATAGAAGGAAAGGATGGAAGCCAGGTTGGGGTCCGGGCGGCGAGGTGCATAGCGCAACACGCCTCCGCGCGTCTCTTCCGACAGCTTCTGGCGCGCCGCATCCAGCCGGAAGGAGGGGTCGAGCATGCCGCGCGCATACAGCCAACCCAGGTAGCGCTTGGCGGCGGCAATGTACAGCGCCATGGTGGCCGCGGAGTAGTGCTTCTGGCCGACGAGCCAATCCAGGAACGCGACCAGCACATCATCCTTGATGGCACGCGCCGCCATCCTGCCGGCCCGCGGCGTGCCATGGTAGCGCGCCTCGTTGGCAAAGCGTTGCAGAGCGACCAGGGCCCAGTGATAGTTCTCCCGCGTGCGCGGTGATTTGAGCGCCTTGCGCAAGAACTCATCGGCGAATTCCGGCAACGGCGGTTTCCGGCTGGCATCCTTGCCCGGGGTTGGGAGGTGGGTGTCGGTCATGGCACAGGCATTGCCGCGTTTTGCCGCGCACCAAAGGGCGCATCGGCACGGCTCTCTCTCACTGTCAGGCGGCGCGCAGGCCGTCGTTTAGATCGGTCGTCCGGGCGCTCATGATGAAGTCGTTCTTGTGCAGCCCGCGAATCTTGTGGGTCCACCAGGTGACCGTGACTTTGCCGTATTCTGTGAGCAGCGCCGGATGGTGCCCCTGGGATTCGGCCAGGTCGCCGATGCGCCTCGTGAAATCCAGCGCCTCAATGAAATTCTTGAACTTGAAAACTCGCTCAAGACGCTTGACTCCCTCCACGTCGATGACATTCCAACCGGGAGTCTCCCTGCCCAGTTCGGCGATTTCGCGCTCGTCCAAAGGCGGCTCGCCGCCGCGACACGGAATGCACATCCTCTGTGTCAATTCGCTCATCTCGCACCTCCCCGGTATCGAACCCGCCCTCCTGGCCGAATGGCATGCCGAACTGTGCTGCAGCCGGCCCGCACCCTGATGAGCGGACCTGCGACTATTCTAAGCCCGGGCCGGCTGGCCGCAAGACATGTCCGCGCGTTCGAAGGGTGGCATGCGGGAGCGTGTGGTCATGGCAAGTCTTGCACCCCGGCTCGCGCTGGGGTAAAATGCGGCTTCGCAAGGCAGTTAAGAAGGGGGCTTCCCAACGCCACGCAGGTGGAACGGAGCCCCAGGTTCTTGCCAAGCCCAGTCCGTGCGAGCCCCTTGCGGCCTCCTCGACTGAATGGAGCGCACCCATGCCTGGGCCCGGACCGCGCGTCGCGGCGGTCGCAGGCATGCCGGGGCGCTTGAGTCCGGGCAGTCCTCCTCGGCAGCGGTCGTGTCTGCTGAGCTCGCGCTTATATGAATGGAGAGGCACATGCCAAAAGAGAATCCGGTCCCAGGGGCCGCCCGTCCGCTCAGTGAACTCAAAGTGAAGATGCTGCTGGAAGGCACCGTCTCGCGCATAGATTTGTCCGGCGCATTCATCGATGTCCGCGCCCAACGCGAGGGATTCGCGCACATCTCGGCCCTGGCCGAACAGCACGTCAATCGCGTCGAGGACGTGCTCAAGCTCGGGCAAAACGTGAGCGCCTGGGTAAGCAAGGTGGATGCCGCCCACGGGCGGCTGGAGCTCACGCTCGTCAAACCGCTGGACGTCGAATGGAACGAGATCAAGAAGGGCTCGGTGGTGCCGGGCAAAGTCGTGCGGCTTGAGAAGTTCGGCGCCTTCGTGGAGATCGGCGCGGAACGGCCCGGGCTGATCCACATCAGCGAACTGGCCAATGGTTACGTGAAGGACCCGGCTGAGGTGGTCAAGGTCGGAGATGCGATAGAGGTGATGGTGCTCAGCGTCGACCGCAAGAAGAAGCAGATCCAACTCAGCCTCAAGGCGCTCGAGACACGCGCCGCCAAAGAAGTGGAAGAGGAGCAAAAGACCGAAGAGCCGCCCCTGACCGCGATGCAGGCGGCCTTCCTCAAGGCGCAGCAGTCATCATCCGAGGCACCACTGGCTGCCGACGGCGGCCGCCCGGCGCGCGGTTCCTCGGCCAAGATTCGGCATGAGCAGGAAGAGATCCTTTCGCGCACGCTCCAAGGGTCAACCCGCAAGTAAGCTCTCCCGAGATACCCTTGGAATCACAAGGGCGAGCCAAGGCTCGCCCTGTGCTTCATACCCTCGAGGACGACAGTGGAGCCGGAATGGCCGGCGAGCCTACATTTCTTCTTCCTCGTCCTCCCAGGCTTCCTCGTCCTCTTCCTCTTCTTCTAAGTCCTCTTCCTCGTCTTCCCATTCCTCATCGAATTCCTCGTCTTCCCATTCCTCCTGGGGCGCCGCGGCTTCGCTTTGAGAATAGGTGAGACAGCCCGCATCCGGGTCGAGTTCGACGGCGGCGGCGCCGCAGTATCCGTCTTCAAGAAAAACGCAGTCCATGTAGCGACAGCGGATTCTTGGCATGTCCCCTCCTCGTTCTGGGGTGTATTTCTACCATGATGGGGGCCAGGCTGCCAACTCGACCGCAAGAGCCGCACGCGAGGCTCCGGCCTGCTGCGCGTGACCCGCTCGGCGGCCCGGAGCGCCGTAAATCATATCATCCTTCGCACGGCTCACGGTCTGGGCAGCTATTCCTCGAGCAGCCAGGCGTCCAGGTGCGCCCCGGCCGCAACCTCGCGCACACCGCTGGGGACAATCACCAGGCTATTGGCCGCCACGAGCGACGAGAGAACCGAGGAGGCCTGTTTCTCCAGCACCCGGGCATGAAACTCGCGCCCCTCCCGGCGAACCTGGGCGCGCAGATAAGACTCGCGCCCGTCGGAGGTCACGGCCTCCTCAAGCGTGACCGAGACCTGCGGCAGCTCGCGCGGGCTGCGACCCTCCAGGGCACGCATCGCCGCGTGCGCGAACAACTCGAAAGTAACGAAGGACGACACCGGGTTGCCCGGCAAACCCAGAATCGGTACGTCGTGGTAACGCCCAAAGGCCAACGGCTTGCCCGGGCGCAGATCCACCCGCCAAAACTCGATGGTCCCATTCTGTTCGATGGCCGCCCGCACCAGGTCGAACGCGCCGACGGAAACGCCCGCCGAGGTGATGATGAGGTCCGCTCTGTCACGCAGCGCCCAGTCCAAGCGGGTCACAATCTCTTGCGGGTCGTCACGGGCAATGCCCAGGTCGATGGCGACACCGCCCGCGCGGCGCACCATGGCGCCCAACATGATGGCGTTGCTCTCGTAGATTTGACCGTGGCGCAGGCTGGACCCCGGCTCGATCAATTCATCTCCGGTGGAAAGGACTGCGACTCGCGGCCGTCGAAAAGCCACCACGTGGCTGCGCCCGAGTGCGGCCAGCAGGGCGACCTCCTGCGGGCGCAGGGAGGTGCCGCGCGCCAGCACCAGGCTGCCGGCGCGCACGTCGAGCCCGGCCTGACGCACATTGGCGCCCGGGCTTATTGCCTCGCGCACCAACACCTCCGCGGGCAGGGGCGCGCCCATGCTGGTGCGCTTGAAGTCCGTCGCCTCGATGGGCACGATAGCATCGGCGCCTGGCGGCACCGGGGCTCCGGTCATGATGCGCGCCGCCAGCCCCTCCGCCAAATAGGTCGTGTGACCCGTTCCGGCCGGGATATCGCCCGCCACCGGCAAACGTACCGGCGCCGAGGCCGAGGCCGAGGCCACATCGTCCGCCCGCACGGCGAAGCCATCCACCGACGAATTGGCGAAAGGCGGAAGGTCGATCGCGGCCTCAACATCCTCGCCCAGCACGCGTCCATCGGCCTCGCCGATCGGCACCTTCTCCAGGGGCAAGGGCCGGAACCGCTCGAACAGCCTGCGGCGGGCCTCGCGGATGCTCATCAGGTCATTCATAGGGACTGGGGTCTCTCTCCATGGATCCTTGGGCTCGTGGCGCATCAGGCGCGCACACGGCGCGCTTCCACGACGTTGGACAAAGCCTCGATGCGGTTGAGCACGCGGCTGAGCTGTCCCAGGTCGGTCACTTCCAGGATCAAATCGATCGTTGCCTGGTGCGCCTTGAGCGTTGAGACAACGCTGTTCATGTTGATGTGCTCTTCACCCACCACCGTTGAGACGTCGCGCAGCAGCCCTTCGCGATCGTAGGCGGTGACGCGCACCGCCACGGGGTAGGTGTGGGCGGCCTGCCCCCACGAAACGCGCACCAGCCGTTCCTTATCCCCGACGCGCAGGATATTGGAACAGTCGTTGCGGTGGATGGTCGCCCCCCGCCCGCGCGTGACGTAGCCCACGATCTGGTCGCCCGGCACCGGTTTGCAGCAGCGTGCCATGGTGGTGAGCATTCCGCGCAGCCCGGTGACATTCACCCCCTCGGTCGTCGGCTGGGAGGGAACTGAGAGGGCCGGCATTTCCTCCAGCACGGCGTGCTCATCTTGGAGGATCTTGCCGACGATACGGGCGGGGGAGATGTCGCCCGAGCCGACCGCCGCCAGGAAGTCATTCACGACGGGGTAGTTGAATTCCCTGGCCAGGCTCTCGAGGGTGACGTCCTCGACGCCCAACCGGCGCAATTCGCGTTCGACCGCTTCGCGACCGGCCGAGGCGCGCTGCTCCTGGTCCTGGCGCTTGAAGTATTGACGGATCTTGGCAATGGCCCGCTGCGAGCGCACCAACCCAAGATCGGTGTTGAGCCAGTCGCGGCTCGGCCCGCCGCTGCGCGTGGTGATGATGCCCACCTGGTCGCCGGTCCGCACGCGGTAGTCCAGGCCCACCAGCTTGCCGTTAACCCGGGCGCCCCGGCAGTGGTGGCCGATCTCGGTATGGACATGGTAGGCAAAGTCGATCGGCGTCGAGCCCGCCGGCAGGTCAATCACATCGCCCTTGGGGGTGAAGACATAGACCCGGTCTTCGAAGACGTCGGACTTGAGCGCATCGACGAATTCGGTGGCATCTTGAACGTCGGAGCGCCAGTCCATAAGGCTGCGCAGCCAGAGAATGCGCCGCTCGAAGGACTCGTCGCGCTTGCCGCCTTCCTTGTAGCGCCAATGGGCCGCAATTCCCAGTTCCGCGCTCTGGTGCATTTCCGGCGTACGGATCTGCACCTCGAGTGTCTTCCCATCGTCGTAGAGCACGGCGGTGTGCAGCGATTGGTAGAAGTTGTCTTTGGGCGAGGCAATGTAGTCGTCGAAGTCGCCGGGCAGCGGGGACCACTGGTTGTGGATGACACCCAGCGTCACGTAACACGACGGCAGATCCGGCACAATGATGCGCACGCCGCGGATGTCGTGAAGGGATTCGAACGGCACGCCTTTGCGCTGGATCTTGCGATAGATCGAGTAGATGTGCTTGGGCCGCCCGGTGATCTCCGCCTGGATGCCGGATTGTCCGAGGGCTTCCTTGAGGCGGTCCACGATGTCTTCCATAGTCGCCTCGCGTGCGGCACGCCGTTCCTCCAGCTTACCGGCGATTTCCTTGTACATCGCTGGGTTGACATGGCGGAAGGCCAGGTCTTCTAGTTCCCACTTCATCTGCCACATGCCCAGACGGTTGGCCAGCGGAGCGAAAATCTCGAGTGTCTCCTGGGCGATGCGCTCGCGGCGCGCCGGGTCAAGATGCCCCAGGGTGCGCATGTTGTGCAGGCGGTCGGCCAGTTTGATGAGCACCACCCGCACGTCGTCACCCATGGCGAGGAATATCTTGCGCAGCGTTTCCACGTCGAGCGCGCGCCGCCACTCGGTCTCATCCTCTGGGGCGTCGGTCTCACCGGCGCGAGAGACGCGCGGCAGCTGAGTCAGCTTGGTCACCCCGTCGACCTGGTTCGCGATTTCGTCACCGAAGTCGCGCCGGATTTCGGTGAGGGGAATACCTGAGTCCTCGACCACGTCGTGCAGCAGCGCGGCGGCCACGGTGGTCGCGGGCACGCCGAAGTCCGCCAGGATCTTGGCGACGGCCAAACAATGTTGGAGGTAGGGCTCGCCGGAGGCACGCACCTGCCCGGCATGGGCGCGTTCTGCGACGCGGTAGGCGCGCTCAATCAGATCGCGGTCCGCCGCGCTGAGGGAAGGGACAGATTCAAAGAGGGTCTCAAGCTTCATTGGGGCGCCGACTCAAGCTAAGTATAACGAGGCCCCGCGCCACCTGCAACAGGCTTGGCCGATTGTCCCGGATTCCGCGAGGCGCCTGGCACGGAAGGTGCATCCCATGGGATGGGTCCCGGGATGCCCAGGACCTGGGTTGATGTGACCTCTATGAGGCTCGCAGGGCGCGGAGGCTGGGTATGACGATTAGCGGCAAGGGTTTCTTCGTCTGGCAGGTGCCCAACTGCGACGGCGGTGACCCGGCGCGCATCGCCGCGCGCGCCGAAGCTGCGCGACTGACACATGTGCTGCTCAAGATTGCCGACGGCACGTGGGCTTACAACATCGACTCGCACGGGCGCGACCTGCTTCCACCGATCATCTCCGCGCTGCGGGCCAAGGGCATCGCCTCGTGGGGCTGGCACTACATCTACGGCAACGATCCGCTGGGCGAAGCGCGCCTCGCCGTCCAGCGCACGCTAGCCCTAGGGCTGGCCGGCTACGTCATCGACGCCGAACGCGAGTTCAAGCTCCCCGGCAAGGCCACCGCCGCGCGAACCTACGTGCGCGAATTGCGGTCCGGGCTGGGCTCGCTGCCGATTGCGCTCAGTTCTTACCGCTACCCCAGCTATCATCCCGAATTCCCGTGGACGGCCTTCCTCGAGAAGTGCGACTTCAACATGCCCCAGGTGTACTGGGAGCAAGCCCACAACCCGGATGAGCAGTTGGAACGCTCGGTGCGCGAGATCAGCGCGCTGACCCCGAGCTTGCCGGTCGTGCCCACCGGGTCCGCCTATGCGACCTCGGGCTGGCGGCCAGCCGCCTCCGAGCTGACTCTCTTCCTCACCAAAGCCCAGGCGCTGGGCCTGACCGGGGCGAACTTCTTTTCGTGGGACTACGCGATCAAGCCGGGCTATATCGACATGTGGGATGCGGTGGCGCGTTTTGATTGGGGCGCTCCGCCTCCTCCACCGCCGCCGCCGGAGGAAGAAATCACCGACCGCATCCTGGCGGCCTGGAACACGCGCGACGTGGCGACCGTGCTTGCCCTCTACCAGCCGAACGCAGCCCAGGTCAGCGGCGCGCGGACGATCGTGGGCTCCTCGCCGATCACCGATTGGTACCGCAATTTCCTGGGCAACCTGCTGCCCGGGGGCACCTTCACGCTCACGGGGCGCAGCGGCGAGGGCAACTCGCGCCACTTTACCTGGACCGCCACCAGCAGCGCGGGCCGCGTCTTGGACGGCAACGACACGCTGGGCATGCGTGACGGCAAGATCCAGTACCACTACACTTACTTCACCATCGACCGCACCTAGGGCATTGCTTTGCCGCTCATCGCTTTGTGGGGGCCGACCGACCGGGTCGGCTCTTGTTTTTCGGCCTGGCGGTTCGGGTGTGGTCGGCCGCGGGGCGGCGTGCCCGTGTGGCCGGTTTCTTTGGTGGAATGGCGGCGGGTTTCGCCGGTCGTTTCTTTGCGGCTGGCGCACGCAGTTCCCGCCGGGTTGCGATGGGCACAACGCTCTGCAGCAATTGACCCTTCTTAAGCTTGACCAGCACACCGCCCGCCGAGAGACGTGCGCGCCGCGGGGCATCTTTCAAGCGGGCCAGCTTGTCCAGGCCGTCGTTGAAAGCCAGAATGAACCGCGTATCGGCATCGCCCACCAGCGCGCCGACCAGTGCTTCCTTGCGCGCCATCTTCCACGTGAGAGCCCCAACGCCGTGCCGGCCTTGCACAAGGTACTGCGCAAGCGGGGTGCGCTTGGCCCGGCCAGATTGCGCGACGAGCAGCACGTCGCTGCGCGGGAGCACCGGCTGCACCGACACGACCTGTTCATCGGCGCGGCCCAGCTTGATCCCGAGCACGCCCGCGGCATTCATGCCCATCAGCCGCACCTCGCGCTCGCGGAAGCGGATGGCCATGCCCTGCGAGGTGACCATCAAAATGTCTTCATCGCCCTGACTGATGAAGGCCGACGCCAGAGCGTCATTGGCCGCCATCTTGATGAAAGTCAGCACTTGCGCGGAGGGACCGGGCAAATCGCCCAAGGCGGTCTTCTTGACCATGCCGCGTCGTGTGGCAAGCACCAGGAACCCGGCTTCGGCCACGGCGGACGACGGCAACGCGACGCCGGCCACCACGCGACTGGGTGCGTCCAGGCTGCATAAGGTATGGAAGGGCGCGCCCTCCTCGGCGCGTGCGCGCGCCGGCAGAGCGTATACGTTGAGCGCGACGGCGCGGCCCTTCTCGGTGATCAGCAGCAGCGTATCTCGTGTATTGGCCTCCAACACGAAGCGGGGCGCGATGCGCGGCAGCGCCAGCGCCCGCTTGGCATCCTCCGTGCGCGAAAGCAACCCCTCGGCGGTCAGCGTGACCCAGACTTTCTGCGAAGGCAGCATCTCCTCCACGGTGAGAGGCATGCTGGCGGGCTCCTCCCACCCCCGGACGATCGCGCTCCGACGCGGGTCGTTGTAGGCGGCCTTGACGCGCGCCAGATCTTGGGCGAGCACCTCGCGCACCAGCTTGGGCGAGGCCAGCAGCCGTTCCAGCTCCTTGATCTGGGCCAGCTTCTCTTTGTATTCAAGTTCGATCTTCTCCCGTTCGAGCGCCGCCAGGCGCCGCAACGGCATGTCGAGGATGGCTGTGGCCTGCACCTCGCTCAACTTGAACCGCTTTTGAAGGCGAGTGCGCGCTTCGTCGGCGTCCTTGGCCGCGCGAATAAGGCGGATGACCTCCTCCAGGTTCTTGAGCGCGACGCGCAGTCCCTCTAGGAGATGGGCCCGTTCTTTGGCGCGTGCCAGATCGAAGAGGCTGCGCTTGCGAATGACCTCCAGGCGGTGATCGAGGAAAACGCGCAAGGCCTGTTTGAGGGAGAGCATGCGCGGTTCACCGTGGACAAGGGCCAGCAGGATGATGCTGAAAGTGGTCTCCATCGGCGTGCGCTTGTACAGCTCGCGCAGCACCTTACGCGCATCGGCCGTGCGCGAGAGCTCGATGACGATGCGCATCCCCTGGCGGTCCGACTCATCGCGCAGGTCGGCGACCCCCTCCAGCTTACCTTCCCGCACCAATTCGGCGATCCGTTCAAGCAACCCGGCTTTGTTGACCTGGTAGGGCAGCTCGGTCACCAGCAGCCGGGACCGTCCGCGCTCCATTCCCTCCACATGTGCCCGCGCGCGGACCAGCACTTTGCCCCGCCCGGTGCCATAAGCCGCCGAGAGGCCCTCCTCCGAGCCCGCACGGTCGAGGATGAGACCCCCGGTGGGGAAATCCGGCCCCTGAATGAAACGCAGCAGCTCTTGGATCGAGATTTCGTCGAGCCGGCTCCACGAGTGCAGCATGAAGATCAGCGCATCGCACACCTCGCCCAGGTTGTGAGGCGGGATGGAAGTGGCCATGCCCACGGCAATGCCGGTGGCGCCGTTCACCAGCAGGTTGGGCGCCGCGGCCGGGAGCACTTCCGGCTCGCGCAGAGTGCCGTCGAAGTTGACCTGAAAGCCGACCGTGTCGCGCTCCAGGTCGGCCAGGAGCTCGGTGGCCACCGGCGCCAGGCGCGATTCGGTGTAGCGCATGGCGGCCGGCGGGTCGCCATCTACCGAACCGAAGTTGCCCTGCCCCTGCACCAGCAGGTAGCGCATCGAGAAATCCTGGGCCATGCGCGCCATGGCCTCGTACACCGCCATGTCACCGTGGGGGTGATACTTGCCCAGCACCTCGCCCACGATGCGCGCCGACTTCTTAAAGGGCGTACCAGGCGCAAGGTGCATATCGTGCATGGCGTACAGGATGCGGCGCTGCACCGGCTTGAGGCCATCACGCGCATCGGGCAACGCGCGGGCCACGATGACACTCATGGCGTAGTCGAGATACGACTGCTGGACCTCGCGGTCGATGTCAACTTTGCGGATTGTTCCGAGTTCCATAGTCACCTCAGGCCGAATAGAAACATGGCGCGCCAATGATACGTTGAGCGCAGTGGAGTGTCAACGCAATAGGCCCCTGCCGGCGGTGCGGAAAAACCCGCCGGCGCACTGTCGCAGGGTCGTGCGCATATGGGTCAGGTGAAACCCGGCTAGCGAGTTTGGGTTACCTTGCTCAGTCCCACGGGGCGATCGAGGTCGAACCCCTTGGCTCGCGCCAAGTGCGCGGCAAACAACTGGCCCGGCAAAACCGTCACCAGAGGCGAAAGCCACTCGGGGGTGTTGCGAGGCAAGGCAAGAGGCGTGCGCGCGCGTTTGAGAAGGCCGGCATCGTCGGATATGACGATCAACTCCGCCCCGCGCTGGTGGGCGTCATCGGCCAGATGATATAGGTCGGGCAGTGTCCGGCCGGTGGGCGCCACGAGGATGAGTGGAAACCCGGGTTCGAGAATCGAGATCGGACCGTGGAGGAAGTCGGCCGACGAATAGGGTTCGATCACCAGCCGGGTCAGCTCCTTGACTTTCAAAGCGATTTCGAAGGCCGTCCCGTAGTTGAAGCCGCGTCCGATCACCGCGCTGCCTTGAGCGTAACGGTATCGCTCGGCCAGTGGACCCATGCCTTGCGCCTGGTTGAGCGCGAGGCGCATCTGGTCAGGGATGCGCGCGAGTTCTTCGCGCGCGGCGGCATCTCCGGACAACGAGGCGGAAAGCAATGCCAATGCGCCCAGCGAGGTGGTGTAGGTTTTGGTTGCCGCCACGGCGCGCTCTTCCCCCGTGGCCAGCGGGAGAATCCAATCCGCAGCCAGCGCCATCGGCGAGCCCGGGTCATTGGTAATGGCCAGGCTTGGGCGCGACTGGGCGCGTGCCGTCTCCATCACACTGACGATGTCCGGCGAGCGCCCAGATTGGGAGATACCAATGACCAGCGCGCCGTCCAGCCGCGGCGGCGAATCGTAGAGCGTGTACAGGGAGGGTGTGGCGAGCGCCACGGGCAAGTGGTTTCGGGCCCCGAACACGTATTGGGCATAGCGCGCCGCGTTATCGGAGGATCCGCGCGCCGCGATCATGACGTAGGAAACCCCGCGCCGGGAGATCTCGGTTGCCACGCGGCGGGTAAGTTCGTCGGCCGAGGCCAGAAAGTGTTCCAGAACATCGGGCTGCTCGGCGATTTCTGATTCCAGGATCGAGCCCATGGCCACCTTCCAAATGCGATACGAGTCCCCGCCGCCGCCGTGCGAAGTCGGTCAGACGGAGGGTTGACGCTCGCGCCACTGTTGGACGAGCGCGCGCACAGCCGGCGCTCCCGATTGGGCGAGCGCCTCGCGCGCCAACGCCTGCGTCTCCGCCCACGCCAATTCGCGAATGAGGCTCTTGGCGGCAGGAATGGCAGCCGCCCCCATGCTGAACTCATCCAACCCGAGACCCAGCAAGATCGGGATGGCCGACGGGTCGCCTGCAAGTTCACCGCACAATCCGACCCAGATCCCGTGGTTGTGCGCGACGCGGATCACGTGATCGATCAAGCGCAAGACGGCCGGGTGCAGCGAATCTGACAACGAGGCAACGGCTGGGTTGCCCCGGTCTGCGGCAAGCGTGTACTGCGTCAGGTCGTTGCTTCCGATGCTGAAGAAATCCACGTGCGGGATCAACTCTTCCGCCATGAGTGCGGCCGATGGAATCTCAACCATCGTACCGATCTCGACGGCCTCGGCCGCCGGCATGCCGCGCTGGGCCAGTTCCGTGCGTGCCTCACCCACCAGCGCGCGAGCCGCCTGCATTTCTTCAATGGTCGCGATCATGGGGAACATGATCTTGAGCGTATGCTCATTTCCGGCACGCAGCAGCGCGCGGATCTGCGTTTTGAGGAGGTCCGGCCGGGCCAGGCCGATGCGGATGGCACGCCAACCGAGAAACGGGTTCTCTTCGTGCGGCAGAGAAAGGAACGGCGCCGGCTTGTCGCCCCCGATGTCGAGGGTCCGCGCCACGACCGGGAGGCTGCCCATCGCACTGAACACCTCATGGTAGGCGCGGAATTGTTCGTCTTCGCTGGGAGCGGTCTGCCGGCCTACAAACAAGAATTCGGTGCGCAATAACCCGATGCCCTCCGCACCACAGTCGAGCGCGCTACGTTCATCGCCTGGGAAGCCGACGTTGGCCACCACTTCGGCGCGCCGGCCATCGCGCGTAATCGCCGGAGCCAGCGCGTTCGCCAGGGCCGTGCGCCGCGCGGCAGCCATGTCGGAGAGGCGGGCGAGGTAGGCCGCCTGCTCCGCCTCGCTGGCCTCGACCACGACCCAACCCTCGCTCCCGTCGGCGATAAGCTGCTGGCCATCGCCGATCTCCAGCACGGCCGAACCGACGCCGACGACCGCCGGCAAGCCCAGGTTGCGAGCCAAGATGGCGGTGTGCGAGAGCGGCCCTCCCGCGGCCGTGCAGAATCCGCGAGTCAGGAATTTGTTCAATCGAGCCGTATCGGAGGGCAAGAGGTCCTGGGCAACAATCACGGCGGGCGCGTTCATCCCGGAAAGTGGGTCCTCGTTGATGCCGAGCAAGATGCGCAGCACGCGCCGGCCCACGTCGGCAAAGTCCGCCGCACGCTCGCGGAACAATGGGTCCTCCATCGCCTCGAATGTTGCGACATCCTGTGCGAACACCACTTCGACGGCGGCTTCGATCGAGGCTCCGTGTTCCAGCTCGGCGCGCAGGCTTCCTTCCAGTTCCGGATCGCGCAGGATCATCTCGTGGGCGTCGAAGACGGCGGCCTCCGCCTCACCCACCTCGGCCGTGGCCCGCGCGCGCAGGCTCGCCAGCTCGCGCAGCGCGGTTGACGCCGCGCGCTCAAAGCGAGCCCACTCCGCCGCCGAATCCTGGGCGCGCCGCCGACGAACGATGAGGTCAACGGCGCGGTAGACGAATGCTGGAGCGATTGCGATCCCGGGCGACGCGGCGATGCCTTTTAGGCGCATTACGCTTCTCCGAAGTTGGCCTCAACGAGATCCGTCAGCGCCTGCACTGCCTCCGCTGCATCCAGACCTTCTGCGCGCACCAACACTCTATCGTTCTG
>Ga0315293_10000882_pt1 | contig 28643 bp, 29 predicted proteins | sample YL17G13_20_MG_FD_203071 | JGI IMG/M metagenome (GOLD analysis project Ga0315293, IMG submission 203071) | Sediment microbial communities from Yellowstone Lake, YNP, Wyoming, USA - YL17G13_20 | ecosystem: Environmental > Aquatic > Freshwater > Lake > Sediment | place: USA: Wyoming | collected...
TGTTGTTATTGGAGCTTGTAGCTAGGTAGAAACCGGAACCACCATTATTGCTGTTGGCTGTGTTATTGGTAAGAGTGTTGTTGGAGCTTGAGGTTAGGTAGAAACCATTACCATAACTATTGCTATTGGCAGTGTTATTGGTAAGAGTGTTGTTGTTAGAGCTTGAGGCTAGGGAGAAACCAGAACCAGCATAATTGCTGTTGGCTGTGTTATTGGTAAGAGTGTTGTTCTGGCTATAATAAAGATAATTTCCATGAAACCAGTCAGTTACGTTGCAGTTCTTTACGGTTATGTTTGTGTTTGTTGCAGCAGCACGATAAATGTAAACTCCGTACGTGCTTGCAGCATCAATCCCATCTATCGAATGGCCTTGGCAGTCTAAAACAACATTGTTAGCCGAGATGTTCATGCAGTAAGTGGCGGTTGAATTATTAATGTCGGCAGTCAAATAGTAAGTTCCCGCTGTATTCAAGACCGAACATGCGGATACATTATAATTTGTTGTTAATAAAAACTGACTTGCAGCCAGGCAATTAGTTGCATTCATATTCCCAGCTGTGTCATTCGTATAGAAACACCATCCAACTTTAGTTTCAGTAGTTGAATTCAACGTCGTGACATTCCAGGAAGTGTTGGTTGTACCTGAGAAACTTATATACGATGAATTCTGCCACGTTCCTGTATTATTGGTAGAGAATATATAACCTGCCAACTGGTAATCATCTGTCCAGTTCAATGTGAAATTGGTTGGTTGACCAGTAACGGTGCTGTTGGTTGAATTACTTCCAGCAACCCATTGAGGCGGTGCTGTTTCAGTTGTCACGTTTATCATTGCCAAGTTTGTATAACATGTTGTAGTCGCTCCGCCCCCGTCACCATCAGCGTAACACATAACAGCAAGTTTTACAATGCCGTCTGTAGAGTTTCTTATTTTACTTTTATCATATAATACTGTGGTATTGTTTACTTCACTACTAGGTACATTACCCCATTGAACCCATGAACCTGATCCAGAAGGATCCCAATAATAAAGATATTCTCCAGACCAACCTTCAACGCCAATCCAATATCCTTCATGGAGTAGTCCGATTGATGCTATATTTGTGAAACTGCTGGTATTAAATGTAAACCTGTAAAACGAACAATTTCCTTGCAACTGCTCTGGACTTTTTGTCGCTTGTATATATCGATTATTATCGCTTACATTTGTTGAGTTATAATTTGCATCTGAAAATTCTGTGACTGTGGCACTTAAATTACAAGAAGTACTAGTTTGGTTTGTTCTATTATAATATGCATTGTTGCGGGTTGTGTTTGGATACAAATTAACTGTCGTTGCATCATAAGCATAAGCAACCTCATTCCCGAAGGTGAATTGTAATATAGCATAGCCCGCGATAACCATGTTGTTTATTATATAGCCTGTATCGTCGCAGCTATAATTCTTTATCAGTAGCTCCTTTACCTTTATGGAGTCCTCTGATGCAAGCTGGGAATAGTTATAATAGTTCCCGTCGAAATCCTTTAGCTCCAAGTGGTCCTTGAGCGAGTCCTCACCGCAGGATATTTCCAGGAGCATCATCTCATCATTGGTATAAGAGTCATCCTTCAGGAACTCTGTCCAGTTGGCGTTGGTGGAATTGATTACAAGGTCTGCCTCGCCATTGGTATCAAAGGCAACAGTCCAGTTCTCATTATTCCTAACAACAGTATAAGGATTCAATATTATTATGCTTACTTCAAAAGTCTGGTTAGATGTGTGAGGTGTCAACCATTCCAACCTATCGATCAAACCATTGTTGTTAGCGTCAATAAACTCTAGACCTATAGATGGATCATTAGTAACATCTATTTTGCTATCGTTAACAAACCAGTATAATCTTATTGACTCTTTTTTAGATTCTGTTATGTTTGTGTATGTTTTAATGTTCGTATAATTAAAATCCGAGCTAACAGTAACGTTTTTCTTGAAATCATTTATAATATCTTCGTAAGCCTGTGGAGCGTCTGTAAAATATTCTATAGAATATTCATTGTCTCTTTCTTTGGCGATAGAAGAATTAAAAGCCTTTTCGGGAACATATTTTTTATAATCAGCATTGTTTCCTTCAATTCTTTTTATCCATCTAACAGGTTTGTTTATCTCGGCCTCTTTCTGTTCAGAATTTATTAAAATAATATTTTTCAATCCTTCAATGTTTTCTGAATTAGCGTCCGTGTTTGTTTGAATAATCTCATTGCCTATACTTGTTTCATTATAAGATGAATTGAAGGAGCCATCGCCATTGAAAACAGCCTTTACAATGCCTTTATCTTGCACTGGAAAATCAACGAACCCCTCGGAATTTGTCAGACCACTGCCCAGCAGCGAGTCGTTCAAGTAAAAATCTATTTGTTTATTTTCCAGGAGTGTATTATCTGATGTTAAAGTCACTCTAACACTGTTTTCTTTAATTTCCAAGTTCAAGTTCGTATTTTTTATCTCATAACCAGTTATATTCTCTATCTGTGCTCTAACTATTCCAGCCTGTTTTAGAATCAGTATCAATACGATAATGCTCACTAGAAGAATGGTGGTAGTTGAAATCTTCCCTACTGATGATTTAATCAATGATTTCATTTTTTCATCTCTTCAAATAGCAAAGCTTCGCTGTTCCTATTTTCCTTTGATAAATAGAACCTTCTCCTAAAAGTTGATAAACATATTTTGTAATTGAATGTCTCGACATGCCTATATATTTTGAAATATCAACTGTTGTTAAACCTTCTGGATGATCTTTCAAATTTTCTATTATTCTCTTTCTTACATCAATTTTCATTTTAATTTTTTTTTCAGGTTTCTTCTTATTCTTTATTTCTCTTATAATAGAAAGGTTATCCTTCTTGAATTCTTTGGCTTCGATTAACACATTAACATTTTTATTAACAATAATTAGTCCTATTCCATTTTCTCTTAAGGTTTCTATGGCTAAGCTAGAAATTAGTTTTTTTTCTTTTTCTGGGAGAACTATATAAACTTTGTTAGAATTGTTTAAATAAAATAAGCATTGCCCCATTGCTGTAGGAATTTCGTTAGCGTGACTTTTCACCTCAAATGCGGTTATTTTGTTTTCTTTAACTGCTATCATATCTGGAAACTTTCCTCCTAATGCAAAATTATTAAAATATTCAAAGTTTTCTTTTTTTAACCAATTAATTAGATTTTTTTCTAACATTTTATACACTTTACATATGCTATGCTAACCATTTCATTTGTTAATCAATTTAATTAAAATCACTTAAAAAGATTTGTGTATAGAAATAGATGTTTTTGACAAAATTTTCATGGTTTTTCGTAAAGAATTAAGATTTTCTTAATCAAAAATAATTTTCAAACTCTGATCCAAGATTTCTATAAGAAATGTAGGGGTAGAGAATTACGAACAGAAAAATTTAAATGGAGGCTAATCTAAATCTTGTCATGGAAGAGTCATGGAAGAAGTTCAAGGAACAGACAGAAGAATCCATGCGAATAATAAATGAATTCTTGGATGAAATATCTCCAAATGAGAAATCTCATTCAAATGAGAAAGTAACAATCAACAATGAGATGTCTCAAGAACCAGAACCTATTCCTATACCAACACCAACAATGCCACAGCCTCTGCCAGAACCGTCTAACCAGGTTTTCTTGGATGATGAGAAACCTAAAATAGTAGAATTACCTAAGCAATTATTTGTAGATAAAGATGAAACATCGCAGCTAATTCAAGAGATGTTTTATAGTAAGCCTCTATCTAATAGAAGGAAGACTTATGGCAAGTTAAGAGACATGGTAAAGGGGATAATGGAAAAGGAGCATGTCTCAAGAGCCCAGGCCTATAGAAGAGCTAAGAGAATTCTCAACAGTTAATAATAAATTTCTCTAATAAGTAATACTTTTATGTTTACAAAAAATGAGATAAGAGACTTGATTGTCTCAATCATAGCCTTGACATTTATCTTTAGCTCATTTAATATAGGAATCTTCATATCAACCCTCTTTGTCGTGATAATCGCTTTTGCTTCTCATGAGATATTAGGTCATAAGCTCTTAGCACAGCACTATGGATGCGAGGCAGAGTATAAGATGTGGCCTTTGGGCCTGTTTCTAGGCTTGGTGACAGCTCTAATACCTGGAGGTTTTACCATAGCCGCTCCCGGAGCTGTATACATATCACCTTATAAGAAGGGTTTTGCCTTCAAAGTCTCTAGCTTAACAAGGAAGCAATACGCTCTGATAAGCCTTGCAGGTCCTCTGGTAAATATAGTTCTTGCTATTTCCCTATTAACGTTAAACTTCTTCTTTCCCTTAGGATTATTAATAACAGCGTCTAAAATATCATTTTTCTTAGCATTCTTCAACCTCTTGCCAATCCCGCCAATGGACGGATCTAAGATCATGACTTGGAACCTTAAGTTATGGTTATTAATAACAGCAGTAGCTTTTGCTGGTTTGTTTATTTAAATCACTTTTACTAAATTCTTTCTATGGTTGTGGAAGACATAATTGTAGGAAGAGAACCTGAAGACTTCTTAATGTACGGAAAGAAGGGTTGTATATTTTTAGGAAAACATGTTGTTGGAAAGGGATTTGATTTTCATTTAACGAACCCTATTCTAATGGATGTTCTAAGACCTCACGTGATTCTTATAACCGGAAAAAGGGGTTCTGGAAAATCATACTCTAGTGCAGTCATAGCCGAAGAAATAACAAAACTGCCAGACGAAGTTAGGCAAAACTTATCATGCTTAATGGTAGACACAATGGGAATATTCTGGTCAATGAAAAATCCTAACGATAGACAATTGATGGAACTAAACGAATGGAATATGAAACCGCAGGGCTTTAACATTAAAGTCGTCATACCAATTGGGATAAAATCCTATTACGATAAGTACGGAATCTCTTATGACGGCATATTTGCTGTCAAGCCTTCTGACCTATCAACCGGGGATTGGTCCTTAACGTTTAACATAAATTTGTTTGAACCTTTAGGAATACTGTTAGAAAGAATAATAAAAAAATTACAGGGAAGGGATTATTCTATTGACGATATAATCTATGAAATCGAGAATGACAAGAGGTCTGATGAAAAAGAAAGAATGTCTTTGGAGAACAGGTTCTTATCAGCAAAAGGTTGGGGAATATTTTCGGAACATGCGTTTTCTATAGAAAACTTTCTCGAGTCTGGCGTTGTAACTGTGTTAGACGTCTCTTTGCAAGAATCGAATGTAAGAAGTTTGATGATAGGAATCCTATGCAGGGAAGTTTATGAAGCAAGAATGGCTGCAAGAAGAGAAGAAGAGATGGCTTTGATGGGAGGAGAGTCAGTAAAAAAGGTTCCCATGACATGGATTACTATTGATGAAGCACATGAATACTTACCTGACAAAGGAGAAACAGCTGCCACTCGTGACTTATTAACTTTATTGAGGCAGGGAAGACAACCCGGCATAAGCCTAGTATTGATAACTCAGAGGCCAAACAAGATTCATGAAGATGCTGTCTCTCAGTCAGATCTAATAATTGCACATAGGCTAACAGCCAAACAAGATATTGAGGCTCTATCAGCAATAATGCAGACCTACATGCTCTCAGACATAAGAAAACTTTTGCAAGAACTTCCAAAAACAAAAGGTGCTGCTCTGATACTGGACGACAACTCTGAGAGAATATTCAACATACAGGTTAGACCAAGACAGAGCTGGCACGCAGGAGAATCGCCAGTTGCTATAAAGGAAAAAGAGAATGTTTGAGAATCTAATTTTTTGAAAAATATAAATGATTTTTAAATTTCCAACTCAGAATATTCTTATGCCTTTTGTTGAACATGCTCTGATAAAACCTAACACAATAGAGTCTAGAACTTATCAAGAAACCGTTCTGAACACTACCTCTAAAAGGAACACTCTTTGCGTGCTTCCGACAGGTTTAGGAAAGACGACCCTAGCTATTCTTCTGGCTGCGCATAGAATGGAAAAATGTCCTGATTCAAAAGTTCTAATAACAGCGCCTACTCGTCCTCTATGTGCCCAACATCAAAAGATATTTAGAGAGTGCATGAATATTCCTGAAGAGGAAATTATTTTATTGACAGGTCAAATATCATCAGATAAAAGAGGAGACATGTATAAAGAAGCCAGAATAATAAGTGCGACACCACAGACCATTGACAATGATTTAAGAAATGGAACATTTGATTTGTCTGACTTCTCACTATTAATAGTTGACGAGTGCCATCGTTCTGTTAAGAAATATGCTTATCCCTTTGTTGCAAAGATCTATACGGAAAAAGCAAAAAACCCTAGAATACTTGGTCTGACAGCTTCCCCTGGTAGCGACGAAGGAAAGATAAAACAGATATGCAACAGCCTTTTCATAGATGCTGTTGAGATAAGGACAGAATTAGACGAGGATGTGAAACCTTTCATAAAGAGTATAACCACGGAATATGAAAAGGTAAGTCTTCCAGAGAATCTTAAGAGTGCTCAAACATTATTAAAAACAGCTTTGAGAGAAAGATTAGACAAGTTAAAAAAATACAATATTTTTGTTAAAAGAAAAAGAGATTTATTAGAAGCCCAACAAAAAGTTAGTAAACAAATTGCAACTCAAAGAAAACCTTTCATGTTTTATCTGATTTCCCTAATAGTAGAGGCCGTTAAGGTCTGGCACGTCTTAGAGTTATTAGAAACTCAAAGCGTTAAGGCCACACAAATCTATATAGAAAAAATTGGTCAGAAGAAAACCAAGTCAGATAAAAGCATCTTGAACGATCCTAACTTCATAAAAGCGATGGGAATCATTGAAAATTCTGAGGAACATCCAAAGATAATGAAGCTAAAAGAGGTCCTAGGAAGGGAATTTGAAAGAAACAAAAATGTAAAACTAATAATCTTCTCTCATTTTAGAGACAATATCTATAATATTTATGATTCTTTGCAGGAAATTTGTAGGCCCGTTATTCTCATTGGGCAAGCAGGAGAGAGAGGCTTGTCCCAAAAAGAACAGATAGATGTTATAAAAGATTTCAATGCAGACTATTTCAACTGTTTAATAACATCTCCTATAGGTGAGGAAGGTCTGCATATACCATCAGCAGACATCGCTGTTTTTTATGACTCAGTGCCCTCAGAGATAAGGACGATACAGAGACGAGGAAGGGTTGGCAGAACAAAGGTAGGAAAGATAATATTTCTTTTAACAAAGGACACTATTGACGAAAGTTATTTCTGGACAGCCTATAGGAAAGAGAAAAGAATGAAAATGATTCTCAGAGAAATGCAGAATAAGAATGAAAAAGAACAACAGAGCATTGATGGATTTACGTAGTTACCCTCTTTCAATTTTTTCAATATTTTTCAGTATCAATCTTGCAACATCTTCAGTTTCTTCAAATCCATAGTTTTTTTGGTCTGCTAGCCAGCCTAAACAAATCGATGGTTCTTCTCCAACTATACGATCTCTTGGTTGGGTGTGGTAGCAAGCTGCTAGGCATACTTCCTCTTTCTTTGAATAAGGCTCAAAGCTGAAGCCTGGATAGACTTGGACGTGAATGTACCTTCCGTTCATTTCCACGCCACTTCTTAGCATAGAGAACTGTGGGAATACAGACTTTTTTGATACTTCCGATTCTTTTACAGTATATAGAGCATGTATGTCGTGGGCAGTTTCGATGTGATGTGGTTTTATTTTATTTATGTCCCACAAATCTTGCCCTAGTTTTGACAAGAACCTATAAATTTTAGGTATCGAGTTGTCTCTTTTTTTGTGCAGTTCTTCAAAAATAGCTTTATTTAATTTTTCATCTTTATAGATCGGAAAACCCATGCCTTCAGCATTGCCTATCTTAAATCTTTCAGAAACCTTTTCTAAATCAACTTTTCTACTGTACATATTCCCTTCAGATAATTGTTATTTTTAATGTTTACATTTAATCTACTACTTTTTGTAGTAGTATAAAAAATTTAAATCTTAGAAAAATCATTTAAATGTATGGACTTGGATGCGTTGCTGAAATTAGGTTTAAACAAAAAGGAGGCTCAGACTTATGTTGCATTGCTTGAGCTAGGATCAACAACAACAGGTTCTATAATCAAGAAGACTAAGATACCCTCTTCGAAGATATATCAGATATTAGATAGTTTGATTTCAAAAGGTTTGGTAAGCTATATCATAACTGCCAATAAAAAATATTTCGAGGCAGCTGATCCTTCAAAATTCGATAGTTTGTTAAGAGAAAAAGAAGAAAGATTGAAACAGTTTGAAAAAGAACTAAAGACAACCATCGATGAACTTCTGAAGAGACAGGAATTATCAAAGAAAATATCTAGAGCCAAGATATTTGAGGGTTTCAAGGGAATCAAAACCTTAGAAGAAAGAATAATGAGCTTAGTCGAGAAAGGAGATATTGTTTATTTTATAGGAACGCCTAAGATAGAAAATCCTTCTTTGGCTGCTTACTTCAGAGGCTTGCATAGAAGACGTATAAAAAAAGGAGTCCTTTACAAGATAATAAAGAACTATGATACAGGAGTAGAAAAATTCGTTGATGACCTTCCTCTGACAGAAGTAAGGTATATGCCTCAAGGATTTAAGACGCCAACACTCTTTAAAGTCTTCAAAAATATTGTCGCAATAATAATGTACTCGCCAATAGCAATAGCTTTCGTGATGGAGAATGAATACATTGCAAAGAGCTTTAGAACCTATTTTGACATGCTCTGGCAGCTCAATTCTAAGGTTAATTAATATTTATTAATAACCCATTTATATTATGGGAAAGATAGTTGGTGGCTGTAAAAAAGCCCAATTAAAATATTCGAGAGAAAACAAGAAGAAGCGATAGGATGCTTAAGCTTAATTTTTGGAAAAAAGAGGAAATCAAAGAGCCTGAGAAATTAGAAAAAAAGGTTGTTCTAGACCAGAAGAGCCTTGATATAGGCTCTTCTATGGGAGAACTTAACCAAAAGTTCGACAAACTGTCAATGGCAATAGGTCAATGCTTCGTAGCTATAGACAGGAAAATAGACAACTACAAGGACAATATAGTCGTGATACAGGACGGTATAACTAAACAAGTAGAACAGCATGAAGATTTCAAGAACTTCTTAGAGTCTTATGAGAACAAGGTCATGAGACTCATAAGAAACCTAAGGTTCGAGATAGAGGCTGAGATAAATGCTACCGTGGATGAGGCAACTAAAGAAAGATTGGGTAAGACTCTTGAGAAGATTAATACTTCCTTGATTCTCAGTCTCATAAAAGAGAAAGGTCCAATTGAAACAGCAGCTCTGGAAGAAGAGGTTATTAAAAACAAGGTCTGTTCCAAGGCTACGCTCTTTAGGAAGTTGAAGGACCTGCGAGAACGAGGGTTGGTTAGTAAGGAAGAAAAAGATGGCAAGATTTTCTACTTTGTTTCTCAAGATACTGAGAATAAAGAGGAATCTCATGAGAATCCAGAAGGTTCTCAAGCTTGGCAGCAGTCTTAAATCGTGATATTACTAAGTAAAATTTTGAAAAATTGAGAATTTGGAATAAACTTGAAATATGAATTTTTTTGACACATCTAAAAACAAAGGATATTCCTTCCAATTCCTAAGATATTTCTATATTTTAAAAAAACACCCTTTGAAAAAAACTTTCATTTTATTGTTTCAAAAATTGTGTAAAATTGAGACTGAGCTAAGTTTCTGGCTAAAAATAGTTAAACGATTTTAAAAATTGGTTGATCGATGTTCTACTGTCTGTCTTTAGCAGAAATACTTTACAGACTTTAAAGTATCTGAATTGAATCTACTTATGCAAAACATAAGTTAACTTCTAAAAGAAAAATGCCCAGTTCAAGGTTCAGACTTCTTTGAGGACCGTTCAAGACGGCACGCTGAGACCACAGTCCGAGGACCTGATATCTGATGACTGAACTACCTCCTGGGCACAATAGTTTTAAAAATTTTGGATTATTTAAATATAACTAATGAGCAGGGTTATTATTTTTGTTGATACAAGAGAGTCTAATAGCGGCATACTAGAATATTTTGGACAGTATGACTGTGATATCCAAAAGAAGATGCTTCTTCTCGGAGACTTTGTTCTCAGTGATAGAGTGATAGTTGAGAAAAAGACTGTCCAGGACTATGTCAAAAGCATAATAGATAAGAGACTCTTTCAGCAGCTGAAGGCTATGAAGGACAATTTTGAAAGGCCTATACTGATTATAGAGGGCGAAGAGTCCTTGTATGGGACTCTGCAACCAAACATAATAAGGGGTTCGTTGGCAGCAATAGCAGTTGATATGGCCATACCTATTTTATGGACAAAAGACATGGCAGACACTGCTGGTGTGATTTATTGGATCGCTAGAAGAGAGCAACTGCAAGAGAAGAGAGAAATCAACCTGAGAAATAAGAAAACGCCAGAAACAACAGAAGAGAAGCAGGAGTATCTGGTTGCTAGTTTGCCTGATATTTCCAGGGTAAGATCAAAAGCTTTGTTAAAACATTTCAAATCCCCTAAGAATGTTTTCAATGCTACAGAAGAAGAACTGAGAAAGGTCAATGGGATAGGAAAAGGTATAGCGGAAAAAATCAAGAGGATTTTGGATAGCGAATACAAGTAGATTTACAGATTAGATAAAATAAAATTTATTCTTTTTTCAACAGTTGTTTTAGGAACTGTCACGACCTCATAACCTAGGTCTATGTAAGCTTTCTTAATCAAATCACTTAATTTTTTTGCTGTTGTTTCGTCTTCTGTTCTTGTATAATCCTTTTCAAAAGAAAGAGGTTCTAAGAAAAATATTTTTTTATATTTCTTTTCTCTACATAGTTTTAAAACTTCTTCAATGTCTAATTCGAATTCATATAATTTGTAATAAGCAATGGTGTCAGGAATTCCTCTATCAAAAAATATTATCCTATCTTTAGGCAATTTGTTCTCTATTTCTATTTTCATCTTCAAAACTTTTCTTTGAAAACCTAGTTCATCTTTTCTAATTTCTTCCAGTTTTTTACCTTCTGAAATCTCTTTGTCTATTAAGGTTCTTGCTGCTTCAGAAACAGTCTGGTAACCTATTTTTGAGAGCTGACAAATTATTGTCGTTTTACCAGAGCTTGGGGCTCCTGTTATGACATACCACTCAAAACCTTCCATGAGATAAATATTTCATTTTAAGCTTTTAATTATTTCTCATGGCAAAACCTCTTATTGTTGGCTTGGACATAGGAACAACTACTGGAATATCAATCCATGACCTTAAGAAGAATCTTCTATACCTAAAGAGCAAGAAGCATTTTTCAACTTCCAACATAATCAAGCAAATAATGATTTTTGGAACGCCTCTTATAGTGGCTACTGATAAGAAGAATTTGCCTGATAAAATAAGAAAAATAGCGTCCGCCTTCAATTCCAAGGTATTTTTTCCTGACCATGACCTGACGGTTCAGGAAAAGGAAAATATAGTGAACATATCAATGAAGGATGATCACGAAAGGGACGCTCTTGCCGCCTCTCTTTTTGCTTTCAAGGTTTACTCTGCTCAGTTCTATAACGTAGATAATAGCTTGGATGCTCTAGGCCTGAGCAAGCATAGCGATAGAGTAAAGGAGATGATAGTGAGAAAGGAGGCAAAGAACATAGCCGAGGCAATAGACAAGATGAGACCTAAAGAAAAGCTAGAAGAGAAAACTTTCAAGGAGGAACCTAAAAGAGATGATAGGGAGATTATAGAAGAGCTGAACAAAAAACTGAGAGAAGAAAGGAACAGAAATGAGATAGTGAAGGCATATACAGAAAAAATAGAAAACAGGGTAAGAAACCTTGAGGTCCAAAAACAGGAGTATATAGAAGAACAGATGAAAAAAACCGAAGAGGCCAGGAAACAGATTTTGAAAGATAAAGAGATGAGGTCAAGAGACATCTTGATAAAACAGTTAAAATTCGAACTGAACAAAGAGAGGAGCATCAAACAAGCTTTTGAAGAGAAACAGAGGATAGAAGACGAACTGACATCTATAGAGAAAGAAAAAAAGATTCCTGTGGTAATTATAGAGAATTTTGATAAGGAAGACATTGTTAATGCAAACAGACAATTTCAAATAAGCAACAGGGTTGTATGGATAAAGAACTTCAAGTTCTCCAGAGTCACTGCAAAAATTCTAGCATCTATAAAACCGAAGATAGTCATAGGAGAGGTTGACAAGGAAATTAAAGAATTTTTGAATGAGTCTAAAATAATTGTTGTCGACACAATAAAACCAGAAATCAGAGATTATTATGCTGCCGTTTCTCCAGGAGATATTGAAAATGAGATCAAGAAGATCGAGAAGAAAAATTTCTTAAAATGGTTAGAAGACTATAGAGATAGAAGTTAAGATTTCTTTTTTCTTTTTTCTTCAGTTTCTTTCTTTAAAACAATTTTCGGGACTCTTATCTGAGGTTTAATAACTTTTTTCTCAACCTCACCTATTTTTGTTATGTTTACATAGTCTGGATCTTCTTCCTCTTCTTCCTCTTCAACTTCTTCAGGTTTCTCATTCTTTACTTTCTTTCTGAGCCTTTTGAGCTTGCCGAGTTTCTGTTGTATGTCTGTAAGCTCTCGTAGAAGGTTACCGCGCATTGTGTCGATAAACGAGTGAGTTCCATTTTCATAAATCGTGTTACCTACAACTATCGTCGCCCATTGGGACATCTCTTCTGCTCTTTCTTTTGTGTTTATTCCACCGCCATAAATCAGATGCGCTTTTGTCAGAGCTTCTTTTACTGCCTTAACAATAACAGGGTCCCCATAACTGCCTGAGTATTCGATGTAAACGATCGGGAAGTTAAAGTATCTTTCAGCACAGACAGCTGTTGCTACAGTTCCTTCTAAAGTCATTTCTTCGGCTTTAGAAACCTTTGCTGCAGCACATTTTGAGTTTAGAATAATATAGGCTTCCGGTACTACAATATCCCAATTTATCTCATCTTTATGCATCTTTACCCATACTTTATGCAGGCCGTTTATGTAGTGGGCATAATAAGTATTAAAGACTGAAGGAACAAACAACCAATCAATGTTCTTATATATTAGACCATTAGGGCTAGCTGGTTCAAGAACCTTAGGTATATCATAATCCTTTAACATATGTAGAAGGCTTGTAACATTGTCTCTAGTAATATTCTGCGTCCCTGAAATCATTATTGCATCTGTTCCTGTCTCTATTATGTTTTCTATGATCTTTGAGTTTATTTTTTTGTCAGGATCAAGTTTTGTTATATGCTTCCACTTTCTCCATTCTTCCATATCATCCTCAAACCTATATATTTGAGAATACGTTTAAATTGCTTTCTACTCTATGACGCCAGTTTCTTTTGCTGCTTTTTCAGCCTCTTTCTCGCCTACGTCCTTGTAATTAAGTATGGTGAACCTATCCTTCCTTATGTTTTTGGCTTCAAGAAGGGCTTTTATAATCATTTTATCAGGTATATCGAGTTCTTGACTATTTGTAGGCAAACCTATAATTTCTAGAGTTTTTTTAATCCTTTGCCAATCCATACCATGTAAATAAGAGCAAAGAATTGCTCCTAGAGCGCACTCTTCTCCATGAAGGCTTGTTTTTTCAGGGTACAAGACTTGAAGGGCATGAGAAAATAGGTGCTCAGAGCCTGAGGCAGGTCTACTTGAACCTGCTATTGACATTGAAATGCCTGAGAATACAAGGGCTTCTATGAGATTTCTTATGCCTCTCATCTCAAGATTCTTTATAGAAGTTGCAGAACTGATTATAAGATCTGCTGATGTTTTATTGATGTTAGCTGCAAACTCTGAAAAATATTCGCCAGTTTTTTCATGAGAAAGTTCCCAATCTGCCACAGCTGTTATTTTGGCTATTACATCTCCACAGCCTGAAGCTGTCAAACGGTAGGGCGAATTAATAATGATATCTGTGTCAATAACTATCCCAGTAGGGATTACCGCTGGTATGCTATAAGTATCTATAACTGCTCTATCACTTGCTATGCCATCATGAGATATTGCTGTTGGCATAGAGATGAAGGGTATTTTATTGTTCTTTGCGAACAACTTTGCAACATCAATTACTTTTCCCCCTCCAACACCAATAACAAAGTTCGGATCATTCAAACCTACTAATTGATTCATGTTAATCTTTTCAGGGAGTATTTTAATGTCAGCCTTATAGTCATAACTTTCTATTATATCCAAAACCCTTTGGGCCATGACTCTTATAGCGTTTGGACCTGTAAAGACATAAGCAGGACCTTTCAAATCAAGTTCCTTGCAAAGATTTCCAATCCTTTCCAAAGCTTTGGATCCTATTACAACCTTCTTAGGCAGTTCAACATCAAGAAGTTCCATATTCTCTATATTTGTTCTAATAGGAATAAAAACATTTAAGAAACAGCTGAGCATATATATTTATGGCATTTATTTTGCAAGCCGAAAACTTAGGAAAACAAAATGTAAAGCTTTTAGGCGGTAAAGGAGCAAACCTTGCAGAATTGATAAATGCTGGTTTTCCAGTGCCAGAACCCTTCTTTATATCATCAGAAGCTTATGATGAATTTATAAAATCTAATAATTTGAAAAATGAGATAATGGAAATAATTAAGAAAATCAATTATTCAGATGTGAATTCTTTGAACGACGCATCAGCTAAGATCAAACAAAAGATAATGGAGACTAAAATACCTGAAAAGATGGAAGGCGAGATAATATATGCTTACAAAAAACTTTATGGTGGTCCTTTATTAAACTTAGATTTTGTAAAGCCTATGGAGCTACCGTTTGTTGCTGTAAGGAGCTCTGGAACAATGGAAGACATAAAAACAGCATCCTCTGCTGGTCAGTATGAAACCTTCTTGAATGTTAAAGGCGAACCAAAATTGATAGAGGCTATTAAAAAATGCTGGGCTTCTTTGTATACACCTAGGGTTATCTATTATAGACACAAACATAACCAGCCACAAGATTGCTCTATCTCAGTTGTAATTATGAGAATGATTAATTCTGAGAAATCCGGAGTCGCTTTTACTATCGATCCTACAAATCCTGTTAAAGGTTCTAATCATATTGTTATTGAGGCCTGTTGGGGTCTTGGAGAAACACTTGTTCAGGGTAAGGTCGAACCTGATAGATATTATGTCGACAAGGAAACTGGCGACATTTTAGAAAAACATATTGGTAAAAAACTCACTGAAACTGTTAAAAACATTTATGGTGTAACTGTTGAGAGATCAGTATCCCTAGAAAGACAAAATATCCAAGTTTTAACTGATTATGAGATTGTGGCCTTGGCTGCTTATTGCAAGAAGATAGAGCAACATTATAATTTTCCAGAAGATATTGAGTGGGCAGTCGAGAGAGGAAAAATATATATTATACAAGCAAGATCAGTGACAACCTTGGAAGAGAAGAAATCAGAGGAAGTGAAAGGTACTCCAATTCTAGAAGGCTATGGAGCTTCACCTGGAGTAGCCTCAGGCATTGTGAAAATAATTCATGAAGCTAACGAGATTGGCAAGATACAGAAAGGAGATGTGCTTGTTACAAAGATGACAAATCCTGACTTTGTAGTTGCAATGGAAAAATCTTCTGCTATAGTTACTGACCAAGGAGGCACGACCTGCCATGCTGCTATTGTGTCCAGGGAGTTAGGAGTACCCTGCATTGTAGGAACAATGAAGGCTACTGAGGTCTTGAAAGAAGGGATGAAGATCACAGTTGATGCTACTCATGGAAAGGTCTATCTAGGAGAAATAAAAATTGAAGAGAAAAGAACTGAAGGGAAAGAGGTAAAAACAAAGGTTCAGGTAAAGGTTAACATTGCTTTTCCAGAAACTGCTGAGAGGGCAAAACATGCTGATGGAGTCGGCTTGCTAAGATTAGAACATATGCTTACAAAAGCAGGAATGCACCCAATAGAATACGTAAGACAAGGTAAAGGCGATGAACTGACTAAAATGATTTTTGACGGCGTAGAAAAGGTTGCTGAGGCGTTCTATCCAAAACCTGTTTGGGTAAGATCCTTAGATGCTAGAACAGATGAGTTCAGGAATATGAAGGGTGGGGAAAATGAACCTCAAGAATACAACCCTATGCTCGGTTGGCATGGAATAAGAAGAAGCTTGGACGAGCCCGAAATCTTGAGATGTGAACTAAGAGCACTAAAACAATTGCATGAAAAGGGTTTGAATAATGTTGTTTGGGAACTACCATTTATTATAAGAGTTGATGAACTGACAAAGTCCAAGGAGATTGCAAGAGAGATGGGTGCACCTGATAATTTCGGCATAATGGTTGAGGTTCCTGCTTGCGCACTAACAATAGAAGATTTCTGTAAGGAAGGTATCGCCTTTGCTTCTTTTGGTTCTAATGACTTGACACAAACAACCTTAGGTCTTGACAGGGACAATGAAAAAATAATCAAACTTTTTGATGAGATGCATCCTGCAATGCAGTTCTTGTTTAAGCACGTTATTGAAATTTGTAACAAATATAATGTCGAGTCTTCAATATGTGGTGAACTGCCCAGCAATAGAAGTGATGCTGTTGAATTCTTGGTTAGAGCTGGCATAAGATCTATATCTGTAAATCTGGATGCAATAGATAAAGTCAAGAATCAGGTTTCTGAACTAGAGAGTTCTTGATTATTCAATTTTAAAGTTTTCTCCATGAACTACATGATCACATAAAGCATCTTTTGGATGAGCTAAAATAATCTCCTGCTATGGAGTCTCCACATCTCCCGCAAAGAAATGTGCATCCGCCATCCATATCGTCTGCTGCATAGGCATCAGGTAAAAGACAATCTTCAGTATCATCTTTATCACATTCTGTACACTTTTTACGAGGGTCACATAAAGTCATAAGAACAATAACATTTTGGATTTGAAATTTTAAATATCAATTCTTTTTCAGTCTATAAATCGCTGGTTTCTTAGAAATCTCTTCTATGATAGGATGATTAATCCCTTTCCTCTTCATAACATCTATTCCGGATTTCAGACCCAGGTAAGCTAACTGAGAGGTTATAGTCTTTGTTGGCTTGTTTAATTGAGTGGCTATCTGCTTGGGAGTAAAATCACCTGTCTTAAGTATGTTTACGATTTCTTTTTGCAAGGGTGAAAGCTTTTCCATTAGCTCCATTTCTTCAGTCTTAATTTTTCCTTTAGACATAAAGAATTTTTCAACAAACTCTTTTGTTATGGTTTCGCTATCGTTTGCTTTGGCTATAGATTCACACAGTTCTAGAATGCTTCTTGGATTGAAATTAACTTTCTGGAATATTATTTCCAGACCACTTAGTTCGAAAGGATTCTTGTGTTTGATTCTGTTAATTATCATTCCCATTGCCTCTTCGCTAGTCATCGGTCTTAACCTGATTTTTTTATCTCCTATTTCTTCTAAAAGAACTCCCTTGAGATTCAATAGGTTATCAGTACTAGATGCAAGGACAATGGCATTGATAGTTTTATTATCAAAATTCCTTTTGACAGCCTCTGCTAGCATATTCGGCAACGACTGTGCATCGTCAATGAGCATTATAATTACTTTCTTTTTATTAAACCAAGAGCCTTTCTTATCTTTGATAATCTTGTCTACGTTTATTTTCTTTACTTCTTCATCATTCATTCCTAAAGTATTAAGATAAACAGAACCAACTCCAGGAGAATTGAGCTCTTCTATCCATTTTAGAAGAATTGTTTTACCTGTTCCAACATCTCCGATAATAAGACAGCAATCGCCAGATTTTATAAATTCTAAAACTCCTTTTTTTATGTCATTAAACCCGGAAATAAGGTTCGGCGTAGAGCTTGATTCAAAGGGGTTCGATGACCAACCGTATTTTTCATACCATTCCATTCAAACCACTGAAAATAATTCATATACTTTACAATAAATACATTTCAATCTGTAAAAACTTGAATGATTCTAAATACTTTATAATTTACTTTATGATACTTTATGAATAGTGCTGGATTTGATAGCTAACACCCATGGTGGTGTTTTCCTGGGTTTTTAGGTTTTTATCGTCTTTTGGCATTCTAGTCTTAGACATGCTTTTTACCCTAAAAATGACCCTAAAAAGCCCTAAATTTAACTTAGAACTTTACAATACTTTATAGTGATTTCAAATTTTCATTGCTTAATTACTCAAAAAAGCCCAAATACTTTACTTAAAGTACGAATTTCTTTACCAAAATGGCAAAATTTATAGTGTAAAACATTGCATAATCATTATGGCAAACAAAACTGAGAAACCAAAGCTAACATATTTTTTTATTCTTATATGCATTATTGTTTTTGTTGTAGAATCTTATTTCAGATATTATTATGGAGAAGATTTCTTAAATTATATTTTTAGCAACTATGGATTCTCTCTTCAAAATTTATTAAACGGTAAGGTTTGGGTACCTCTAACCTCAATATTTCTTCATGCCGATCCATCTCATCTTATATTTAATATGATTGCACTCTACTTTTTTGGTAAGGTTGTTGAACAGAGCCTTGGAAGAAAAAAATTTCTGATAACATTTTTTGCATCAGGTTTTATTGCAGATATGTTTGTTATTGCCTCAGATTTCATAGGCTTTTCTTCTGCGACTGTCCCAACTATCGGAGCTTCGGCAGCAATCTTTGGCCTGATGGGAATTGCAATGGTAACAAAACCCTTAGAATTAATATTCTATCCATATCTTATACCAATACCGCTAGTCTTAGTGGCCTTTATTTATACATTATATAATATATCGACGTTCTTACTTGTTATAACTGGTCAGACCTCTAGTAATGTTTCTTATGTTTCTCATATAGGCGGTATAATTTCAGGCTTGTTTATGGGTTTTACAGAAAAAAGTAAAAAAGGCTTTATAATAATAATTTTTATCATAGCTCTACTACTTACTACACCATTCGTAATAATATTAATCAACATACTAGAAAATTTTAACTATATAAATATTTTATCTGGATTTTTTAAGTGATTTTTCAGTTATCTTTTTAATGAGTCCTAAGATAACAAGTATTGAGCCAAGCAAAATACAAAAGTAAGACAAGGCATAAATAAATCTTAATTCCAGACAAGTAATCATTGTTCCATTTCCAAGGTCTACGCTAGAAAACGTGAGTGTACAATTTTTTAAAAGTAAATTAACATCTCCTAGCACTATGAAGAATATCATAGGTATTAGCATCATGATTATTCCTGCAACTATGAAAGAATTTCCACCTATACCATTTTCTTTCTTTTCCATGTTTAAAATATTTAAAAACCTGACTTATAAACCTTTATTAAATTTTGCTTGCAAGAATTATTATGAAAATTCTACAGGTCCCTGACGGTTTGAAGAGAAAGGCTCTGAAAATAGCAGACGAATTAGGGGACGTATTAATAGACTGCGAGAGCTGTTTTGGAGCTTGCGATTTGGCTATTCAAGAGGCTAAAATCCTCGGTTGCGACAAAATAGTTCATTACGGACACTCGAAGATCATTGAGATGGACGTACCTGTCGAATACATTGAATCAAGGGAAGATTATGACCCAACTAAGATTCTGAAAAATGAATTTAAAAAAATAAAAGAGGAAAAAATAGGTCTAATATCAACCTTACAATTCCTGAGCTCTTTGGAAATAGTTAAGAAGTTCTTAGAAACTAAAGGAAAAACTGTGAAAATAGGCAAAGGGAAGCTCAATCCTGGTCAGGTTCTCGGTTGCGATATTTCTGCAGCAAAGAATATTGAAAAGGATGTTGAGGCTTTTCTATATGTCGGTTCTGGCAATTTTCACCCTTTGGGCTTGGCCTTGCAAACAGAAAAGACTGTCTATTTTTTGGATATTGAAAGAAATGAGATAAGCATGTTAGATAAGATAAAAGATAAATTCATGAGGCAAAGATATGCTGCAATAGCTCTTGCAAAGGATGCAGATAGCTTCGGTATTCTGGTTTCTGTAAAGCCAGGTCAACTTAACCTAGAACTAGCTAAGAAACTAAAGCAGAAAATTGAGGGAAAAGGAAAGAAGGCATACATACTAGTTTTCAATGAAATAAAACCAGAGAAGTTAGAAGGTTTAGACTTGGATTGCTACATAAACACTGCATGCCCAAGGATAGCCATTGACAATAGAACTGATTTCAAGAAATCAATATTGAATCCTGATGAAACAGAAAGCTTTATATAAATATGAGAAAAAAGTGATAGTATGAATATCAAAGTTCTTGAGGAAGACAAAGAAAAATTTGTGGTAGAATTTGGAGACGAAACTGAAACTATAACAAATGTCCTAGCAACTCAGGTCTGGCAAGAAGGCGGAGAGGCGGCTGCTGTTAGAGAGCACCCGTTTATTGAAAACCCCAAACTAGTTGTAATGGGAAATAATCCTAAGAAGCTCTTAGAAAAGGCTTCGACTGCTCTGGAAGAACAATGTGACGAGCTAAAAGAAGAGTTCAAGAGAGCTTTAGAAAAATAATATAAGCAATTAAACAAAACTTCTATTGAAAAAGTTCTAGTGATTAGATGCAAAAGTTCAGAACAATAAAAAAAGAGATAAGAATAATAGCGTGGGACGACGGACCTTTTGAATTTAAGTCTAAGGGAAAAGACATTCTAGTAGGTGTAATTTTTAGGGGTGGTCAGTTCCTAGACGGATTGCTAAAGACGGAAGTAGAGATAGACGGTATGGATGCAACAGAAAGGATAATTGACAAGATTCTTAAAACTAGACATAAAGATCTTAGGATAATAATGCTTGATGGAATAACATTTGCAGGTTTTAACACGGTTGATATTAGAGAAATTTACGAGAGAACAGGATTGCCTGTTATTGTAGTTAACAGAAAAAAACCAGACCTGCAAAAATTCATATCAGTTTTAAAACAAATGCCTGATGCTGAAAAGAGATTGAAATGTGTAGAGAATGCAGGACCTATATATTGGATAGATGTTAAAAATAAAAGGTTATGTTTCCAATGCTATGGAATAACAAAAGAGGATGCAGGCAAAGTTATAAAAGAAACCTCAACTATGAGTTTAATACCAGAACCATTGAGAGTCGCTCATTTGATAGCTACGGGTTTTGTACTGGGTGAATCAGTTGGACATGCGTGAAATAAGAAAGAAATGGGATAAATACACAGAAGGTTGGTTCGGAATAGTAATATATCTATTCTTGGGTTTTGTTATAGCTTACGGTGTTAATTTTGCTTTAGGGTTTATACTGTCGACTGATACTCCAGTTGTTGCTGTTTTCTCTGGTAGCATGGAAAAGACTTTCTTCAAAGGCGATATGATGATTGTTTACGGCGATAAGAACATAAAAGTAGGCGATGTTATTGTTTTCGATTCGCCCGAAAAAAAATATTATCCTATAATACATAGAGTAATAGCCATAAAAGATAATGGAGTGGTGACGAAGGGAGACCATAATGATGCATCCGACGAAGGCAGATGGGGTGCTATACCTTTTGAAAGCATTCACGGAAAAGCATTTTTTAAAATACCTATTCTCGGTTGGGTAAAAATAATATTCGAGGAAAATATAATACCTGCTTTGATGTGGATAAGAACACAAGCCGTGGGTTGATTTAAAACGATAGCTTTAAATATTTCTTAGCATACTAATAAGAAAATGGAATTCTGTAAATGTGGCGGACTAATGATGCCAAAAAAATCTGGTAGCAACATAGTCCTTGTTTGCAGAAGTTGTGGGAAAAAGAAAGCTTCTAAGGAAAAGAAATTCAAGATATGTGCTTTTAGTGGCGAGAAAAAAGGTAAAATAATAATTGTTGACAAAAAGGCAAATGTCGATGTTTTACCGAAGACTTATACTCCTTGTCCCAAGTGCGAGAACAAGGAAGCTCACTGGTGGATGCAACAAATGAGAGCTGCTGATGAGGCACCGACAAGATTCTTCAAGTGCACGAAATGTGGGCATGTATGGCGTGAGTACGAGTAGCAGCGATTTTTTCTAATTTTATAAATCAAAACTTCTAAATTAAATGTATGAAGTGGCAGAATCTTAAGACTTGGAAAAAGATAGCAGTTGTTGTTACGCTGTCTGTAATTACTGTAATAGTTTTTCTCTATGGTTATGCTTTTTTGTATGATTATTTTTACTCAAAAAATTTTCCTCACATCTCTATCAGTACTTATGCAACAAAATTTGATCCTACCAAATTTTCGGATCCGGCAGCAAGCTTCATTGTTGAGATGGCAAACGTTTTGGAGAGGATTTTATCATGAAAAAGTACATTTTGATAACATTTATGATTTCTTTGATATTTGTGGGTGTGTCCTTCTCTCTTGGAGTTCCGCGAGGCGAGTTGGATCATGTTGAAATAATTTCAGCTGTAAAGGCTGAACTTTGTAGAATAGAAAATCCTGGATGCGATGAGCCTCAAGGTGATGAACCTCTTGAGAATCCTCCACCTTGGGATGTAAGAGTCAATCTCTCAGCAGAATGCTTGAGAGCAAAAATAGAGGAACTGAGTTGTCAACCAGAAAGAACAGAAATGATTTTAGGTGAATTTAAGATTTTTGTAAAAAATGAGAAAGAAGGCGGCAGGCTTTTTTCTGGAGGCATAATAATGGTCGTTGATGATAATGTATACGGTCCTGGCATGATGACAGCCGGATACTATCCTAACACTTCTAAAGGAGGATGGTTTATCATGGACGACCCTGACCATCCAGAAAAGTTCAAAGGACTAAAGCATTTGGCTTTTAATCAGCCACAGAGATTTGATCCTGATATCCCTCCATTCGGGTCTGAAAGGGTTATGCCTGGTTTTATTCTAATCTATTATGATGAAGATGGGACTTTGAGCGTCTATGTTCATTTAAAAGATAATTATTACAAAATGACTACAATAAAGAAAAAGGTTGAAAACAAAACATGGACTCCACCATCCGAACCAGAAGTTCCAAGTCCTGAACCTAGACAAGTTGAAATACCTAAAAAGATTGATGTTCCGACTCCAATTCCTCCACCACCAATATATTTACCAGGAATGCCAGAAACAGCAGACCCAAAAAAGGAACATGTAATTCCTAATTGTAACTCGCAGGGAGCTTCTGTTTGTAGACAGGACGAGGAATGCCCTGATAAATGGATAAAAGCTAAAGAGGACAGATGCTGTTCAGTTATTTGCACACCTGTTGGCAAAAAAGAAGTTCCACCAGGTCTTGAGAAGAAGAACGAAACTGACTCTAATGAAACAGAAACAAATGAAACTGAAAAAAATAAAACTAAAAAAGAAAAACCAGAAGCAAACATAACTATAGAAAATGAAACTGAAGCTAACGAATCACAAACAACTAATCTTACAACATTAGAATATCCAAATGCAACATTGGGCGGAAACTTCGACAATGGTGATAAAGTAGAATTTCTTGGCGTGAAAGGAACAATATTTATTGGAAAAATCAAGAATGGTAAACCATCAGAGAATTTTCAAATCAATAATGAAACTGCTACACTCTTAGTGTATGTATCTTTTGATAATCCTACTTATGGTCATATGGCATTAGTTCATTATCCACAGCGTGGTGAAGGTGAGTATGATTTATATCAAAGTGATGATTTGATTGCAACATTAAAATATGGAAGTAATTATTCTCTCAATGCCTACGTGACTGTAGCTTGCGAACCCGATAAATATCCTGAACAAACACAGGTTATCTTAATAAAAAGTTTTAAAGAATGTTCTTAACAATTTATCAATGACCACCAATGTCAATCAATACCTCTCAACAGTTCCTCGATGCAAACAAATAAATTCTACCTATGCGTAAATTATTAACAAGTGGTAAAAATAGTCAGGATTCAGTGGAAAAAGTCAAGTTGTACATGGCGCGAGTACGAGTAGCCGTTTAATCGTTTGAATTCAGCGTTTTCTGACTGTTTTGCAGCCTGTGGTTAAAACCGCTGGAAGAACCATTTTTTCTAATTTAAAACTTTCTAGAAAATCTTACTTATATTTATCGAGTGGGTTATGATTTTGTTCAAGGATTAAATTATTTTTATTATTATTTTCTTCTGCTTTCAGATAGGCTTGATACGCCCCTTCATATCCGGCTTCTGTTGCATCAGAATTCTTAAGTATTTTATCTAAAAAACCAGCTAGATATGCATCTCCTAATCCTATAGTAGTGCTTAATGAAAGTTTCCTGTATGACGGTATATAATGCTCTGATTCAGATTCTACGATGATACTACCATTGACGCCTCTAGTAATTATTCCTATGGAAGTAATGTTTCTTACTCTCTTTAAAGTTTCTTCATCAATTTTTTTGACTTCAAATAATTTTAAATATTCTTCTTCGTTACCGCTAATTATATCAAATGTCTTTTTAGATAGAATTTCATCCAATTCAGATAATTTGTTTCTCAATGTTTCTTTTGAATAACCGCCTAAATTTAATACCTTTAATAATTCTGGTCTTTTCACTGAAGGATGAATAAAAATATTTTTCATATGAATTTTAAGTGGATCTATAAACTCGTATGCAGAAGAATATAAAACTTTATGATCTTTTACTTCTTGTAGAACCTTATTTTCATTTTCAAATGCATCAGTGGATCCATAATAAAATAAACCAATTCTTATATCACGTTCGGGATAATTTAACAAAAATGTAAACCCTGTAGAGAGGTCGTCATGAAAGGAAACAATCGGGTTTACACCAGCTAAGATAATGCTAGATATAAAAATGTCACCTAACTCATCTTTGCCAACATCTCCTACAAATGTAGTACTGCAACCTAATCTACTACAACAAGCCAATGTGTTTGCGACAGCTCCACCCTGATGAAAATTCAATGGTGAAAACTTATACAAAATTTTTTTTGCTTGTTCATGTGAAAGTTTATAATGTTTACATCCTTTTGTCAAACCGCCTAATATAGATTCAAAAAAAGGTAGATGCACCTCATCATATACATAACCGTCCATGAGAGCGCGTCCAATACCTATTATGTCTTTCATTTTTGACCTTTGTAGAGAGGATCTTTTTCATATAGATTTTTACTTTCTATCATGCAGATAGCTGGACATCCAGGACCGTATTCAGATTCTCTTTCTTTAACCATTGTTCTAAAATCTTTCAATGGCTTTTCTTGAAGTAATTCAAAAACGGATTTTGTATGTATTGTACCTTTAGATACAAAATGTGGGCAGAGTTTAGTTATCCAAGAACATGGTGATAGATGACCTTCTGGATCTATATGCAAAAATCTTATACTACCTTGACAACCTAGGTAATCATCATCAATATCGTTAAACCTATGAAAACTTATCAACATCTTATCTTTCCATTTTTTCTTTAATGCGTTTAGACGCATTCCAACTTCTGAATATCTTTCTTGTGAAACAAATATTTCTGGATGTTCTATTGCTCTACCAGATTTCATTAACCAACTAAATGCTATTTCATCAGCACCTAGTTTATACATAGAATCCGTCATATCTTCAATTTCGTTTACATTACCACTCCATATAACTGTTCCAATCCTCACAAAAATTCCTTTTTCTTTTAGGTACTTTATTGCATCTATCACCTTTTCATAAACCCCAGGCTTACCTCTAATTTCATCATGAATTTCTTTTCTATGAGAATCTAGACTTATGAGAACTTTGTCTATACCAGCATCTTTCAATAGATTTGCTGTATCGGGATTAATTAGAGTTCCATTTGTTGCCATACTTAAAAAATCTATACCAGTAAATTTTGCATATTTAATAAACTCTGGAAAAGGTCTCCAAAGAAGTGGCTCTCCGCCACTAATATAAATAGTCTTAACACCAATTTTTGCAATTTCTTTTATAACTTCTTTCGCTTTCTCGATATCCAAATCCAGTTTATCATCACTTTTAGATTTAGCAGCAATACAGCAGTGTTTACATCCCAAGTTACATGTGCTACCTATTTCCCATGTTGTTCTTATACCTTTTATAAGTGTAAATAGGCACACACTTTTCTCATTCTCATTTGTTGTCAAATTATATGTGCTTTCCTTCATAAAATAAATGAAGTAATAGAATATAAATTTCTATCTAATCACAACTGATTTAGATTTGAGCTCTGAGGGTACCAAACAGGTCAAATTACTTACTTCAAGATTAATTAACTTCAGAAAGTCAAAAATTGAAGTTATATAATGAATCAAGGGCTGAAATAATTATTTAAACTTTTACTATCATTTTTAATTTATGGTGCAATCTCCTATAGATTACATTCATAAAGAGATTAAGTTCAGAGGTTTTATTGAAAAGCTTAAGTCTGGAAAATCTGTTAAAGAAAAGGTTAGAATTCTAAACGATGCTGTGATTAGTATGAATATTACAAAATGCGAATTAGCCGATTTAGAAAGTAATTACCAAAACGCTACTCTATATTTAACTTTTTTGCTTCAAAGTGAAGATAATATAGATTTTGGTGTATGTCCGCATTATAAAATGTGGTACAATCGAAACGGAGAACAAAATAGGTGCAGATTTAACACTGGACCAACCCAAGTAAATTGTAAAGGTTTATTAAAAAAATGTGAAAATTTAGAAAGATATAGAGATTTCGAAACTGCAAATTTATGATATTGTTTCTAATGATTCAGTAGCTAATTAAAGCTTAAAAAGTTTGTATATAAAATAGCTTTATGAAGCAAAATGTAAAAGTCCTAGTCAGTTATAAAATGGGCAATTCTTTTCTTAAAAAACTTGAAGAGAAGCTAAAACAAATTAAAAAATACAGAATAGAATTGATTACTCCTGAAACAAAAGAAAAAGAGCTTTTAAAAGATCTTATTAAAGATGTTGATATACTTTTGGCTGGTATAGCTGACGTAGATTTGTTAAAAAATGGGAAAAATCTAAAATTTATTCAGGCGCTTACATCTAGTGTAGCTAGGATTGACTTAAAATACACATCAGAAAGAGACATTCCTGTTTGTAGTGCAAAAGGTCCTGAATCAGTTGCTGTGGCAGAACACACTCTTATGTTAATGTTAATGCTTGTAAAGAACGCAAAAGAAAATGTCTCGCTAGATAAATGGTTGGAAAAAAGAAATAACTCCATAGAATTACATGGCAAAAAAGTAGGTATCCTAGGCGCAGGATGCATAGGGAAGGAAATAGCAAGAATGTTAAAAGGCATGAAAATGGAGACATATGGAATCGACAAGTACCCAAGCAAATCGAGTAATTTCGACCATATTCTAAATGTAGAAAAAATCGATAAAATTCTTCCTAAAATTGATTTTTTAACAATTCATGTCCCAAGAACAAAAGAAACAACAAACATGATTTCACTACCACAAATGAAAAAAATGAAGCCTGAATCATATCTTATTAATGTTTCGAGAGGTCAAGTTGTAAACTTAGATGACCTTGAGTTCGCTCTAAGTAATAAAATAATTAAAGGTGCTGCTTTAGATGTTTTTCCTCAAGAACCACCAGATTACTCACATCCAATCTTTAGATGTGAAAACTTCATATACACACCACATTTGGCTGGGTTGACTGTAGAATCTAGGATAAGACTTGCTGACTTTGTAGCCAAAAATATCGAAAATTTTCTTTCAAAAAAACAGATAGTCAACCTAGTAAATACAGAAACTGGATTTTAATATGAGCAATAAATCGATTAAATTTTGAAGCAGAGGGCAGCAGCATTAGATAACTTTCTTAATCCATCTAAAATAAAAGCTTCCTTATTCATGTACAAATTTTTCCATTCATCACCTAGAATATCGCTTGTAACAAAGGCGGCTGCAATACTTACCTTTCTTAGCTTTGCTACTGAAAATAGTGCAGAGGCTTCCATTTCTACAGTTAAAACACCTTGTTTCTTGAAACTTTTAAGTTCAGCTTTTGTTTCCATATAAGGAGCATCAATTGTCCAATTTGTGCCTTCGTAAAATTTTACTTTCAATTTATTCAAAGACGCCCTTAATCTTTTAGTGAGTCTTTTATCAGGGTAAGCATACATAGAATGAGGCATGTAATGTTGACTAGTTCCTTCATCTCTTATCGCTCTACTACAAAGAAAAATACCAAGTTGTTTTAGACCGCCTGCAATTCCTATGTTTATGAATTCTTTTATTCCTATAGCAATAAGGTTTTCAAGCATTATTGTAGAATGTGGAGAACCGACTCCTTTCATCTGTACTACAATAAAGTTTTTTGTATAATAAGAATTGCATCCCCAAAGAGATTTGACTTTTAGTCTTTGAGCTCGAAATTTTTTGATAATATGTTGGAATGCTTCATCTTGGTATGTAATTATGCATTTTTTTGGAATCTTATTCCTGAACTTTTTTCTGTCTCTTCCAGTATGGTCTGGAAAGATTATTGCTTCTTCCAAATGCTTATTCTTGAAAATAGGATATGACATAGTATCTTCATCATAAGAAAATTGAAATTGATAGCTTATAAATTTTAGTTAGAAAATATTAAAGGTTTTTCAATAAACAACCAACGCTTCTCAATAACTTTCAATACCTCTCTAATAATCGTCAATGCATCGTTCCTTATAAGCCTACTTAGAAAATCTATTAAAACAGGCAAATTGGTGAGCGTTCACAATGCAGTTGTACATGGCGTGAGTACGAGTGACAGCTTAGCAGCG
>Ga0315293_10000883_pt1 | contig 28631 bp, 18 predicted proteins | sample YL17G13_20_MG_FD_203071 | JGI IMG/M metagenome (GOLD analysis project Ga0315293, IMG submission 203071) | Sediment microbial communities from Yellowstone Lake, YNP, Wyoming, USA - YL17G13_20 | ecosystem: Environmental > Aquatic > Freshwater > Lake > Sediment | place: USA: Wyoming | collected...
GCCGGCGCGATTGCTTCCTGTATTCGATGTACGGCGCGGGCGCCGATCCCCAAACGCCGACCGTGAAAGCGATCCGCACGAACCGCTATAAGCTGATCCTCAGCCTCAACCCCGCTGATGTGGAAGAGCTGTATGACCTGAAGAGCGACCCGCAGGAAATGAAGAACCTGGCCGGAGCGGGCACCCAGGACCAGGTCCGCAAGCTGAAAGAGCGGATGCTGGCCGAGATGCGCGAACTGGGCGACCCGGCCGTCCCGCTGGTGGAAGCATCACTCAAGCGGTCTTAGCGGATCCCGCACAAAAGGGTAACAGTGCGGGGAGTCATTTCACCGCCGGGACACCAAGGCCCGAAAACGCTCTTCGTAGTCCTTGGTGTCCCGGCGCCTTGGTGTTTTTGTGAAGGCGCTTCAGAAGTAGAGCTTCAGCGCGAACTGGATGACGCGCGCGGCCTCGCCCGCATCGATGATGTTCTGCGTGCTCGGCGGAGCGACCGTCGCGCAGCAGGTGTTCGAGAACACGCTGGAGCGGAAACCGCCCGACCCGGCGGTGGCCAAATGCGGGCCGTCGAAATTGGGGTGGTTGAGGGCGTTAAACATTTCCATGCGGAACTGGAGCTTGAACCGCTCGCTCAGCGCGAGCTGCTTGCTGAGGCCGAGGTCCAGGTTCCAGTAACTGAGGCCATAGAAAATGTTGCGGCCGGCCCCCATGCCGCCCGGGGCGGGCAGGGCAAAGCTGGAGATGTCCTTGAACAGGCGGGGACCGATCACGCCGGGAATGTCGTACAACCCTACCTCCGGTTTGGGGCCGACGAGCACGGCCCGCGATTCGTGCGAGTAATTCGAGGTGCGCACACTGCTGCGCACGCTGAAGGCCTCGCCCGACATGAACGTGTACATCCCGTTCACCGACCAGCCGCCGGCGATATGCTGCAGCACCGAGGGCCCCGATTTGAGGAAGGCCTTGCGCTTGCCGAACGGCAGTTCGTAGATGCTGGTCACGGTCATCAAATGGCGGCGGTCGAAATCGGACGGGCCGCGTTCGTCGCGCCAGTTGCGAATACTGGACGGGGCCCGGGAGGTCGTCGTGCTGAGCCCGCCGCCGGACGAGGAGCCGATGGGGTCCACCGACTGGTCGTCCGTCGATTTCTGCAACGTGTAGGCCAGCCCCAGCAGCAGGCCGGCGTCGAACCGCTTTCGGAGGGTCAACTGGCCGCTGTGATAGTAGGAGTCGCCGCCGGAATCGAGATAGGTGATGGTGGCGAATTGCTGGTTGGGCCGGAGATGGGCGGCCACCGTGGTCTGCTCGACGCGGCCGGAGAAGTTCCCGGCGCCGTTCAACTGCAGGTCGCTCTGGGTGGTGCTGCTGTTGACGAAGGTGCTGGTGAGAGTGCCGGAAGCCACCAGCGGCACAACTGTGCCCGTGACGCCCGCCGGGCAGGTGGAGCCGTCGGGCCGGCAGCCCTTGTTCATGTTCTGCTGCATGATCAGGAAGGACGGCAGGATGGGGTCGGCGCCGATTTCGTTCAGGTCGTAGGCGCGGTACAGGCGCGTGCCGCGCCGCCCGATGTAGGCCACCTGGGCCACAAATCCCTTCGGCAGTTCCCGCTGAATGTTCAAGGTCCATTGATGCACCGTCGGGATTCTAAGCTGAGGATCGAAGCTGATCATGTTCGGCGCGTTGGAAAGTAACTGCGCCGGCGCCGTCAGGAAGCTGGTCGGCTTGACCGTGGGCGGCGGCAACTCCTGGAGGAACCCTTCGCCGATCCGCTTGTCGGAAACCGCGGTGCAACCGGGCGTGGTCGCTCCGCCAACCACCGAGGCGCAGGAAAACACCTGTCCGGGGACGTTTCCGGAGACGGCGGTGATCATGAAGGATGGGAGCGTATCGAAGGCGATGCCGTAACCGGCCCGGACCACCGTCTTGGTGCTGTTGCGCGGCGCCCAGGTCAGCCCCAGCCGCGGGCCCAGAGCCCCGAGGTTGTTGCGCTTGTACCAACGATCGGCGTGAACGAACGTGACCGGCCCCTGGGAGCCGTCGATGGGCTTGTCTGGCACGTAAACACGGTTACCGGCTTCCGTGGGCGCCATGTTGATCTCCCAGCGGAGCCCGGCGTTCACCGTAAAACCGCGTGTTACCTTCCACTGGTCCTGCACGTAGAAGTTGTATTGCTTCAGCCGCTGCCCCTGGCTCCACAGCGTCACGGTGTTGCCGGCCTTGAACGGAAGGAACGCATCGTGGCTGAGGTCGCCGAGGAAGAGCTGCGAAAGCTGGGCAGGGATGCCCAGGATTTCATTAATGGAGTTGAGCAACCGGGTGCTGTCGGATGCTTCGATGCCGGCGACCGTGCTGGTCGCGACCGCGGGCGTATTGAACCCAACCGGGGCGCGCGTGGCCTGGGAGAACGACAACACCGGCGTCACGTTCGTCCCGCCGGGCTGGCCGCGCTGGTCGTTGTGCTGATAGAAGCGGATGTTCAGGCCCGTCCGGATCATGTGCGCGCCTTTGACCACACTCAGGTTGTCGATCACCTGGTAGGTCGTGACGGCCCGGAAGGTGCGGGGCCTGTTCAGGAAAGGTTTGGACACGTTGTTGAATGTGAAGGGCGGGACGTTCGGCCAGTCGGGGTTGGCTTCGCCCTGCGTGAACAGGTAGATGAACCGTGAAATCCCGGTCGTCAATTCATTGACCACGCGCGGCGAAATCACCCGGCGGTAGCTGATGGCCGCGTTCTTGGTATGGCGGAAGACCTCGCCCTCGGGCGGCCAGCCGGGAAACACAACGGGCCGGCTGTTGTTCGGGTCGCCGCCCAGAGTGTCCTGCGCGCCCTGCAGGTAGCGCACAAAGATCGTGTTGTTGGAATTGAAGGTGTGGTCGATGCGCGCCATGTAGCTCGGCCCGCGCACCTGAACCGGCGTGTTCCAGAAGTACCCGGCGGTATTCAGCCCGTCGCCGTTCGTGTAGGTATTCGGCAGGGGGTATTTGGCGAAAATCTTCCCCATCACCGGGTCGGCGCCGATGCGGCGCGGGTCGCTGGCGAACATGTTATAGCTGGCCACGCAATTGGTGTCGCCGGCCCTCGTGCAGTTGCGCACTCCCGGAGCCAGCGCCCCGGTGGCGGGGTCCACCAGAACCGGCGAGTTTTTGGTGATCCTCTGGCCGTTGAGAATGAATGGAGTGGTCGGGTCGGCGACGAAATACCGATAGACGCCCGACAGCGCCGTTTGCGTATAGACCAGCGGCACGCTGCCGAACGCCTGGTCGATCGGTTGGGCGTAGTTGATTTTCTGTCCCGACCAATTCCCGAAGAAGAACGTCCTGTTCTTTTTGATCGGCCCGCCCACTTCGAAGCCGTACTGGTTCAGCTTGATGGGCGGCTTTGCCGTGCCCATGGCGTTGGCGAAGAATTCGTTGGAGTTCAATTTCTCGTTGCGGAGGAATTCGAACACTGCGCCGTGCAGGGCATTGGCGCCGGTGCGGGTGGCCACGGAAATCGACGCCCCGCTGTTGCGCCCTTCCTCGGCGGTGGCGTTGTTGGTGGTCACCTTGTATTCCTGGACGTTGTCCGGGTTGAGCCGGTAGAGGTTCTTCAGCGGAGCGGGGACGGTGGATTCGTTGGCTTCGATGCCGTCGATGGTGACGTTGAAGGAGCGGTCACGCGACCCGTTGACGTGGATGCCGGACCCGGCGGCGGCGTTCGAGCGCTGCACCACGCCCGGCTCCAGAACGATCAGGTTGAGGGGGTTGCGCCCGTTCAGCGGCAGCTCCACCACCGCCTTCTGCTCGACCACGTTACCGATAGTGGCGTTGCTGGTCTGAAGCTGTTCGGCGCGGCTCTCCACGGAAATCATCTCAGTCAGCGCCCCCAGCTCCAGCGTCATGTCCACGGTCAGCGGCGTATCGACCTCCAGGCGGTTGCCCGTCTTCCTGCTGGTCTTGAAGCTCTGCAGTTCGACGGTGACGGTGTAAAGCCCGACCGGCAGGGACGGAAAGGCGTACACGCCGGCCTCGGTTGTTGTTTGCTTGTAAGTGATTCCGGTCGCATCATTCAGCGCGGTCACGTTTGCCCCGGCGACGACCGCACCGCTGCTGTCGCGCACCGTCCCGTTGATGGTCGCCGTGCCCACCTGGCCGAACAGCGGGACGACCGGCAAAACCAAGCCCAAGAGCAAAACGGCTATGATTCGCTCACGATTCACGGCTGAACCCCCTTTCGCTGTGGAATTCGCGCTAATGGTTGGAGAGAAACGATGCCCCGGGTCCCCGGCGCTCTCTCCCCGCGCCGCAGACCTACACCTCGCCTCCCTGCGTGTATATCGCGGAGCCAGTTGCCTGTCAAGCGTCCCGGCGGCCACGCAGTTGCGTCACATCATGGCAGGACACTCCAGTTCCAGCCCAGGCAACATAAGTTCAGTAGAGCTGCCGCATGATGTCGAAGCCGATAAACAGTCCGCCGGGCTTATCAGCGCCTGGGGCATTCAAGAAAGCGGCCCGCGTACCCGCCCGCTGTGACACGGTCGTCCCAGGCGAGTTTGTGAACCCGAATGTGAAGGCGTGGCGCCAGATCTTCTTTTGAATGCCGAAGGCGTACGCCGGACGATGGATTCCCAAGGCCCTGCCGGCAACCAGCGTCGGAATCACTTCCGCCACCAGCGCGACGGTCGGCCGGACGTCGACAGCACCGCCCACGCCTGTAGAAACCGTATGGTGGCCGGGAAGGTCCGGGATCGCCCTGGAACGGTAGGAGCCGGGTTGGAACAGGCGGCGGGCGTTCAGAGAGAAGGTGGGGACGAAATAAACCTGAGCGCGGTGAGTCAAGCTTCGTGAGAGGATCAACTCGAAATTCTCGGCAAAATTCTTACGAAAATTGCCGTGGCCTTCCACGGAGAAGCGCACCGCGGCATTCAAGGGGGCCCGGTCAACTTCGGACAGTAGATTATATGCAGCCGTCATCTGAATCGGCCGCGCAATAAAAGTGGGCGAACGGAATACGCTGACCGAGAAGTCCCTGGACACCCCGTACCGCAAACCGAAAGACGACAACGAAAAGCCGTCCAATCCCAGCAAAGCGTTTCCGCGCGCGGTCCCTGTAAAGGCCGGGTCAAACACAAAGCGATGGGTGAAGTTAAGGTAGAGTCCGTGAAAGTCGGGGCGGCGGCCGGTCGGCAAAGTGAGAAGGACGTCGTCGCCCGGCTTGTAGACTTTGGGTTTCTGGGTGGATTCCGGAGGTTGAGCCCCTCCTGGTGTCTGAACCGCCGCGGGCGACCCAAGCGAGCGGACATACGCCGCTGCGGCCAGAATCTCCCGCTCCGACAGCTTGCCGGCCCAGGTCGGCATGTCGATACCGGCAGTCCCCGGCTTTCCGTTCTTGATCGTGGTTACGATCTGGTCGTCCGTCAGAGTGGCCTGCAATTTCGGATCGGTGAAGTTCGGCGTGTGAATGCTGGCAATGCCTTTGCCGTCGGGACCGTGGCAACCCGCGCAACGCTTTTGGAAGATCATTGCACCTTGTGCCTGGCCGGCAGAAGGCCGGGAGAGTGTCGCGCCGCCGCTCTTCGCAGGGCCGGCTCCGGCCGGCGGCGAGCCGGCCTCCCGCACGGTACGGGTCATCAGATCCACCATGTACGTCTTGCCGTTCCGTCGAATGAGCAGAGCCGATGTGGAACCTTCGATGAACGAGATACCGAGAGCCGCAGGAGCTTCATCGCCCGCCGGGGATGTCGGGTTGCCTGTGCCACAGATCCCCACAACGAATGCGGAGATCGCCGCCAGCAGAACTCGCCAAGTCATCATCGTTCCATCTCCATGAGCACGGCATTCACGAAAAGCCGCCGTGTTCCCACGCGTCTTCCATTCTCGCATGCGGGGGGGAATTCCAGATCACTTCGGACCAGGCCGTGGAGTCTCCGGCAGCGAAAACAAGTAGGAAACCAGCGCATCCATGTCGCGCGGAGAGAACTTGAAGGGCGGCATAATGCTGCCCGGTGAAAGCGCAGCCGGATCGGCAAAATGCTTCTCGACCCATTTTCTGGGATGGCGGCTGGAGACCCCGTTCAGCGGCGGCCCTAACTCCATTCCCACTCCGTTCACCTTGTGGCACTTCCCGCATCCCTTCGCGTCATAGATTTGAGCGCCCTTGACGGCGAACGGTGGCGCCGCGGTCCACGCCCCCGCGTTGCTCGGGGTCAGCCTGAGCAGGAACCCCGCCAGGGCGTTGAGTTGGGAATCGTTGAGGTCGGTCGGGGGCATGTTGCTGCCCGGTATCACCTGTGAGGGATTCTTGAAGTGCGCGATCATCCATGTGGCGGATTTGCGGGTGCCGACGGTCGCCAGATTTGGCCCCCGTTTTGTAGGGCCTTCACTCAAGTTGTGGCAGAGCGAGCAGTTTTCCTGCTGGAAGTATCCATAGCCGGCCAACTCCGCCGGCAGAAGCTGCCGCCAATCTGCCGCAGGCGGGAGACTGGCCTTCGGTCCCTGGGCCGCCTGCGGAGCGGTCTTGACAGCGGCGGCAGTCAGTGAGGCCCAACCCACGGCCGCCAGCACGACCACCCCCAGCGCCACCGTTCGCTGGGTGAGTCTCGTGGCCTGTCGGCGATCGACGAACGGGACCAGGAACAGGGCCGCAACAGCGAGGGTCGGCAACAGGATGCTTCCGACCGGCTCCAGAGGTCCTGGGAAGAATTTCAGCGTTTCGAAAAGGAAAAGGAAGTACCAGTCCGGCCGCGGGATGTAACCGGTATCGGTGGGGTCGGCCAGGCGATCCAGCGGCGCCTGCACGAAGAGCGCCATCATGAACAGAATCACGCAGGCGGCGAAGACCGCGGTGACGTCCTTCCATGCCTGCCCAGGGAAGAACGTCTTCGGGGGGCCGGTCTCTTCGGGGGCCGGCGCCACACCATGCCGGCAAACCAGGTGGACATGAAGCATGATCAGGAGCGCCGTGAACGCCGGCAGCACCAGGACATGCAATCCGAAAAAGCGGGCAAAGGTCACGACGCCGACGCCCCCATCGCTTCCCAGGAGCCGCTCCACGTATGGCCCCAGGACCGGGGCCTGCCCGGCGATCTGCGTGGTGACCACCGTCCCCCAATAAGCCCGGTTGTCCCAGGGCAGCAGATACCCGGTTAAACCGAAGCCCAGCGTGAGCAGCAGCAGCAGCGTACCTGCCATCCAGGTCACCTCGCGGGGTTTCTTATATGCGCCGTAAAGAAAGACCTGGGTCATGTGCAGCACCACCGCCACAATCATGATGCTGGCGCCCCAGTGATGCAGCCCGCGAATCAGCCGCCCGGCGGGGACCTCGGTGATGATGTATGTCAGACTGTTGAAGGCATCGCCGGGAGTGGCCGCATAATTAAGGGCGAGTAGAATTCCGGTGAAACCCTGAGCCAGGAACAGGAACAACGCAACGCCGCCGAAGACCTGGCGCCAACCGGCGGAAGCGGGAATATCCTCGTAGAGGAGGTTCCGAATCGCGGTCCCCGCACCCGTGCGCTGCTCCAACCATTCCCCCAGGACTTGCTTGAACGGCTTCATAAAGCAGTCCCTCCGGGTCCGCGCACCGGTCCCAGCCAGACCGCGTTGTTTTCAAGTTTGACTTCATAGCGGTCCAAGGAACGGGGCGCAGGACCAGCCAGCACCTTTCCGTCGATGCCAAAGACCGAGCCATGGCACGGACAGAGAAACTGTTTCTTCTGCTCATCCCAATGGTAGGCGCAGCCCAGGTGGGTGCACCAGGGGCTGAACGCGATCACGTCTCGGTCGGAAGTCTTGACGCACCAGGCGGTCGCCTTCTCGGCGGCGATCTTCCATCCATCCGTGCCGGTTCGGCGAAACGTCAACTGTTGAGGCTGTCCGAGGTCGAGCTGCGTGAGGTCCCCCGCCTGCACCCAATCCGGCGTCTTGCGAGATCGGGGAGGGAAGCAAAGGTAAATGGCCGCCGGCACCGCGAAGGCCAACCCCATAAGCGCTCCCAGCCCATAGATCCAGCCAAGCAGGAGGGCTCGCCGACTCGATCCCTGGTTCTCAGCCATCGGTTGTCTCTTGGTTACTCAGTATTACTCATTGAGTAGGAATGAGTCTCCCAGCATGAGAAGTACAGGGCCCCCTTCTTACCGCACATCGCGTTGCCGATGGCGCCGGTCCAAGTCTTGCCTGCCGCCAATACCACTCTGGCGCCGGGAACCAGTGCCGGCAGCAGAAGCAACCCTTTTTCCATCCGGTGGCCCCCTCCTCGTGCCTGCGTTCAAGGCCCCGGTGATTCGATGCCCCTTTTCGCCTCGACTCAGCAGGCAAAGGGGGCCGTCCGCCTCCGCTGTTGCTGTCTAATTTACTTATACACCGGCCGCGCGCGCCTGCAAAGCGTGTTCTGGTACCGATCGTGCGCCGCCAGTTGGGCGCCTTTGCATGCCGTGGCGCACGCGCTTGGGTTTCGGTTGGCGAAGCTGATTTCTGCGGCGGCTCTGCAGCCGCGGTGTAGAATTGGCAGACGGGTCAGATCCAGGACTCTTCTCAACGATGCAAAGAGGAATGGCCCTACATCGGCATCCGGACCCATTACTGCAGTCCATCGAGACCCCCCTGCGCGCCAGCTTCTACCCGCTCGGCTTCCGGCTGGACATTGAAACGAACGACCCGCGGGTGTTGGACTGCGCCCGTTCCAGTTTTGCCGCTTTCAAGGAAGAGGAATTTCTCGCGCCGGCGCTGCATATGCGGCTCATCCGGGTACCCGATGGAACCTCGACCCCTCCCTGGCCGGCTCCCTCCCACCGGTCCTGGGGAGATATCTTCACCGTGGTCAGCGGACCAGACAATTTTCTCGCGGCGAACCTGCCTCGGCGGGAGGCCATGGGCTTCTTTTCCCCCGCCATGCTCGACGATACGGAGTGCTTCCGTGAACCTTTTTTGGAGTGTCCCACGTACGTCTTGCTGGTGCGCCATTATGTGACGCCTTTCCACGCGGCGTGCGTCGTGCGTGACGGCGCCGGAATTTGCCTGTGCGGCCCGGCCGGCGCCGGCAAGTCCTCGCTGGCCTATGGGTGCCTCCGAGCCGGCTACCAACTGCTCGCCAACGATGCGGTATACCTGCCGCGCTCAGAGACCAAGCCGCTTCTCCGAGGAAACCCTTCCCGGTTGACCTTCCCGCAATCAGCCAGGGAGTTGTTCCCGGAGTTGGAGCGGGCGCCGGTGGTAACCCGGCGCGGCGGCGAACTCTTTCTGTCCGCCTCGATGGATTCTTTCTTCCCGGGCCGTGCCGTGACCCAAGCCGAGGTCGGGGCGGTAGTTTTTCTCGACCGCGGCGCGGCGCCGGCGTTGAAGGAAGTTCCTCCCGGCGAGGCCCATACGCTGCTGTTTGAGGAGCTGGCGCTGGACGATGACCAGACCATGGCGGCCCATGACCTTGCCCTTCGGCGCCTGGTCCAGAAGGGCGCGTATCGGCTCAGCTACACAACCTTGCGGCAAGGTCTGGAGCAACTAGACCGTTTGCGTCTTCCCGAAAGGACCCCGGGATGATGATCGGGCGTTGTGCTCCGCTGCTGTGCCTCATTGGCCTCTGTTCATCGGCGGTGGCTCAGGCCCCATCCGCCACGATCACGGGGAGGGTTGAAGACCCGGCCGGTTTGCCGGTGCCTGAAGCCGTGGTGACCGCGCGGTCGCTCGGCCCCACGTTCGAACGTTCACAAAAAACGGCGTCTGACGGCACATTCCGTCTGCCGGCCCTGCAGCCCGGAGCCTATCGGCTGACCGTGGAACACCCCTCCTTCGCGCGATACGAACTGCAGCGATCGGAACTGGGCGTCCGCCAGACGCTGGACCTGGTCATACATCTCCAGCTCGGGACCCGCGCCGAGACGGTGACGGTGTCGGGGGCGGAGCCGCCAATGGAATCAGCACCTGGTCCGGCCGGCTACACGGTGGATCGATTGCAGATCGGCGGGCTTCCCCTGGTGGACCGGAACCCGGCGGCGCTGCTCACGCTGGGGCCCGGCGTGGTGCCCCGTCACCTGGGCGGGTATGTACACGACGGGATCACCGACGTGCAGCCGGCGCGCGGCGATGTGGGACTCAATCCCCCGGTCAACGGCATCCGCTCGACCTCCAATACTTTCCTGCTGGACGGAGTGCTGAACACGGATGGCAACGTCAATGCCGCGGTGGTGAATCCGCCGCTTGAATCCGTCCAGGAATTCCGGCTGCAGACTTCGGGCTCAACCGCTGAATTCGGGTACTCCGGCGGCGGCGTGGTCAACATGGTGACCCGGTCGGGGAGCGAGCAGTTCCATGCCGGGGTCCTCGAGCACCTGCGCAACGAAAAGCTGGATGCCCGCAACTACTTCAACTCCGGCGACACGCCCAAGGCCGCGCTGCGCCGCAACCAGTTCGGCGCGCAGGCAGGCGGCCGGATACCGCGCGCGCCTCACCTCTTTTTTTTCGGCGCCTACGAAGGGTCACGTTTGCGGCAAGGGCGGACCTCGGCCAGCCGGGTGCCCGACGGGGCGCTACGCAGCGGCGATTTTCGAGGGGCCGCCGACATCTTCGATCCGCACACCTTTGATCCGGTGACCGGCAAGAAGCAGCCGTTCCCCGGCAACCGCATACCTTCCGACCGCATTGACCCCATCGCCCGCGTTTACCTGGACAGCTTTCAGCCCCTGCCGAACCGGCCGGGTGCTTCCAACAACTACGTGGAGGCCAACCCGGATGCAGGCGTTACAGACAGCGCCAGCGGGCGCATGGACTGGCACTATTCTCCGCGAAGCACGGCCTTCACCCGCTACTCGGTCAACAGCGAGCGCGCCCAGCGGGGCCACGCCTTCCCCATCCTGCCCAACTCGGAACAGATCCGGGCGCAGCAGGCGGCCCTCGGCCACACCTACGCCGCCGCCGGCCACGTCAACGACTTTCGCCTGGGCTTCAACCGCCTGCGGATTCTTGAAGTGCCCGGCAATGCCTTCACCCGCGACGTAATCGGGGAACTGGGCATCCAGGGCATTGACCGCGACCCGGAGAACTTCGGCCTGCCGGTCTTCATCCTGGGGAATTACGTTCTGGCCTCCGACGACCCGACGCTGCCTCTGACCCAGCGCGACCACTTGTTCCAGGCGCTCGATCACTATTCCCAGAGCCGCGGGCGTCATACCTTTGGCGTCGGAGCCGAGTACCGCCGCTTCGCATTGAATTACCAGCAGCGGCAGAACGGGCGTGGCCGCTACACCTTCACCGGCGTTTACACCGGCGATCCTTTCGCTGACTTCTTGCTTGGACTGCCGCAGTTGACCGAGCGGATGGTGGGCGAGCCGCAGGCCTACCTGCGCCGGCTCAGCTACGCGTTCTACGCGCAGGATGAATTCCGCGCCGCCCCGGGCGTGATCGTCACGCTGGGGCTGCGCTACGATTTCAATTCCCCTTTTCAAGAGAAACACGACAACCTGTTCAACCTCGATTACTCGGGGCTGCCCGCGGCGCCGCGTTTGCTGCGGGCCGGCATTGGACAGTATGGGCGGGAGTTGGTGCGGGCCGATCACAACGACTTTGCACCCCGCGCCGGCCTGGCCTGGAAATCGCGCGCCTTCCCCGGCCTGGTGTTCCGTGCCGCTTACGGGATTTTCCACAGCCCGGAAATCGCCACGGAAACGTACGACCTGGTACGCAACGGAGTGCGCAACGAGCAAAACCGCGCTCCCGACAATCGTCCACTGCTGACGCTGAGCGATGGGTTCCCCTCCGGCGCCACCTCGGGCTTCCTCAGTTACTTCGGTCTGGACCCGGTCCTGCGAACCCCCTACGTGCAGCAATGGAATGCCTCCTGGCAGGTCGGCTTAGGCGGTTTGCTGTTCGAGGCCGCCTACGTGGGAACGAAGGGAACGGCGCTGGGCCGTTTCCGCTCTTTCAATACGCCTCTGCACGAGGTGACCGGAGAGAACTTGCCGCCCCGGCCCGGCGACATTCAGCAACTCCGTCCCTTTCCCGCGCTGGGCAAACTCATCCAGCGGCAGCACATTTCTAATTCCATCTACCACTCCCTGCAGTTGCGCGCCGAGAAGCGTTTTTCGCGTTCGCTGCAATTCCAGGGCAGCTTCACCTGGGCCAAGTCGATTGACGATTCCGACGGGGTCATCCCCGGGCGCTTCTCCAACTTCGGAGCGCAGGACGAACGGAACCTGCGCCTGGAGCGCGGCCTTTCGTTTTTCGATGTCCGCAGGCGCCTGACTTTTAATTTCGTCTACGACCTGCCGCTGGGCCGTGGCCGCCGCTTCGTGTCTGCTTCGCCGGTGTTGGCGGCGCTGCTGTCGAATTGGAGCGTGAGCGGCATGCTGTTGCTGCAAGACGGCACGCCGTTGAATCCTGTTTATTTCGCTTTTGCACCCGCAAATTCCGACACCCCCAACCGGCCCAACGTCGTTCCGGGACAGAAGGTGACGCTGCCACGCGACCGGCGGTCGCCCGAGCGTTTCTTTAACACCAACGCATTTTCAGCGCCGGCTCCGTTCACCTTCGGCAACGCGGGGAGAAATATCCTGCCCGGTCCGGGCAACAACGTGATGGACTTCGCGCTGCGACGCGGATTTCACTTCAGCAAATCGGGCAGCCTGGAGCTTCGCGCGGAGTTTTTCAACGCTTTCAACCATCCGAACTTCGGCATTCCGGGTCCGTACCCGGATTTCGGGCCGTTCTTCGGGCGGATTTTTTCCGTGGGAGAACCGCGGCGGATTCAGATCGCGCTCAAGCTGAATCTGTAAAACATGAAGAGCGACACGATTCCAGCAACGCCGCCGGAACCTCCCGCCGAGGGGGCCGAAACTCCACCCGCGGGCCAGGGTCATGGTGGCCACCCAACAGGGTTTGTCGGCGGCCGAAACCTGCCGCCACTCGCCGCCGCCTGCCTCTCTTTCCACCGGGCGACGGCGCTGGCCGCCTGCAAACAGGCGGCTGCGCTGGACGGGGCCTCCCATCGCCGCCTGCTGGCCTATACCGACCGGTCGGGCCTCACCCTCCATGTTTGGCGCGCCCTCCGGGGCGCGGGGCTCGCCTCACAAACGCCTTTTTGCCAGGACTACGAAGAGCGTGTCCGCAAAAACTGCGTGCGCTTGGAAAGGCGAAGGGGGGAGATTGCGGAACTTCTGGCGTTGTTCCACGCCGCCGGTCTCCGCGTTGCGGTGCTGAAAGGCGTGACGTTGGAACCTGATTTTGTCTCCGACGCGTGCGACCGAGTGCAGTACGACCTGGATTTCTATCTTTCCGAGGAGCACGCCCGCTCTGCTTACGAATTGCTGGTGGCGCGGGGCCATGAACCGTTGACCGCCGCCGAGGGCCCGACCGATCACCTGCCCGCCCTGGCGCGTAAGACCGGATGGGAGTGGCGCGGAGACTTTTTCGACGTGGACATCCCCGCCGCCATTGAGCTGCATTTTCGTCTTTGGGACTCAGTGTTCGAATGCATCCCGCTGGGCTTCGACCCCGAACCACTGGCCCGCCTCGTGGATCGCAACGGCATCCCCTCCCTGGAGTTGTCGGATCAGCTCGCCGGCTGCGCTCTGCACATGTTGCGGCATCTATTCCGAGGCAGCCTGCGCCTCTCGCACCTTTACGAAATCGCGCAGTTCCTGGAGAACCACGCGGAGGACCGCGGCTTCTGGCACGATTGGCGGGCTTCGCCGAACATCCCGCTGCGGCGTCTTTGCGCTGCCGCCTTCGGCCTGGCCGTCCGCGTGTTTCATTGCCGGTTGGCTCCGGAAGCCCAGCCCGAGATGCAACTGGTTCCGTGTGGCGCGCGGGCATGGCTCGAGAAATTCTCGGGCGACGCAGTACAGCCGGGGCACCGGCGCAAAGAGGAGGCTTTGCTGCAACTGAGCTTTGTGGCCGGCTGGCGCGACGGCCTGCGTGTCCTGCGCCGGCGGCTGCTTCCGCTCTCGATTCCCGGCCCCATCGATGCCGTGTATCTGCCCGCCGGTACGCTGTCACCCGGACGACGCCTGCTGCGGGCGGGGCGCCAGGGCGCTTTCATGGTGTCGCGGGCTCTGTATCATGCGCGCGCCTTGTTCGGCTTCCCGTGGGCCGCCTTGTCCTGGCTGATTTCATCGCGATGGGGACCCGATCCGGGGGCTACTCCGGCTTCGCAGATTCGAGATCCCGATTGAAGCGCGCACTTGGAATTTATCTCGTGGCCGTGGTCCTGGTCTCCCTGGGCATGTATGTCCATGTCTTCCTGTTCAATCTGTACCTGGCCGACCTCGGCTTGCGGGAAGACGTGATGGGCCGTCTGGCGTCGGCCATGACGCTGGGCACGCTGCTGGGCACGTTACCCGCCGCGGCGCTAGTTCGTCGCGCCGGTTTGAAGGCCACGATTGTCGTTTCCGTCGCGGGCCTGGCCGCATCGCTGATTGTGCGGGTCCTGGTCGCCGGACCCGCACTGTCGGCAGCCAGCCTGGTGGCCGGCCTCTTCCTGGCAGGTTGGTTCGTCACCAATTTCCCGGCTATCGCCGGGCTCACCGCGCACTCGTCCCAGGCCGACGAGCAGCGGAAGGCGCGCGCATTCAGTCTGAACACCGCGCTGGCGATCGGCGTGGGAGCGGCCGGCGGAATGCTGGCGGGACACCTGCCGGGCTGGATCGGGGTGACGAGCCAGGCGGCCGCGAAGCGCTGGGCGCTGCTGCTGGCCGCCGTGCCGGTGGCCCTGGGCGCGCTGGTTGTGGCAGTCGCGGTCCGGTTTCCGCGGGAAACGGACGGGCAGACCGCGCCCGGCGAAACCGGGTGGGGCTCGTTGGCGCTCCTGCGGCGTTCTTCCGCCCGTGGGTTTCTGCTCCGCTTTCTTTCCGCCGTGGGGTTGTGGTACGCCTTTGGAGCCGGCTTTCATCCCTTCCTGAACATCTACCTGCGAAACCGCATTGGCGCGTCGCTGGAAGCCATCGGCGGGGTCATGGCTCTCGCCCACGTCATCCAGGCGCTGGCTGCGCTTCTGATGGCTCCGCTGGTTAGGTGGTTGGGGTTGGTGCGCGCCGTGGTCGCCACCCAGTTACTGGCCTCCGCCGGCGTGCTGGCTCTGTGGCCGACGCACACGCTGGGCACGGCCGCCGCAATCTACATGATCTACATCAGCTTGCAGGTGATGAGCGAACCGGGGCTGCAGAATCTGTTGATGTCGCGGGTGCCGCCCGGACACCGCGCCGCGGCTTCCGCCGCCAACCTTTTCCTCATGTTCGGGGTGCAGGCGCTGATCGGCGCGACAGCCGGGATGCTGATCGTGATCCGCGGCTATGCGCTCCTGTTCATTGTGCTGGCGCTGGTGGGCATCTTGTCCGCGGTCCTATTTGGGATCCTATTTTCCGGAGCACTTCACTGCGAAAACGCTCCACCCGCCAGCGGCGCTGGTAACTATCCCGGCCGCCGCGAATAAGCGCCCGGCGCAGGTTCTCGTCGCTCAACACCTGAAGCAGTGCGCGCGCCAGTTCCCTCTCATCGCCGCAGCGGAACAAGAGGCCGTTGGAGCCGGGATCGATCACCTCGGGGATGCCGCCGGCGTCGGCTGCCACCACCGGAATGCCGGCCGAAAATGCTTCCATGATGACCCGCCCCGCCGCTTCCCGGTGCGAGGGAACGGCCAGCACATCCAGCCCGGCCAGCGCGGCGGCCGGTTCATTGGCGGGCGCGAGAAACTCGACGCGGTTCGAGCCCAGTGCGGCCGCTTGCTGGTGAAGCCGCCGCGCATAACGCTGGTCCTGGGCCGCTCCCACAAAGCGGAAACGTGCCCCCGGAAAAACGCGCAGCACCTCGGGAGCCGATCGCAAAACGTCGGCCTGCCCCTTGTCCGGATGCAGCCGGCCGACTACGCCGATAAGGGGAGCGGTGGCACAGCCGCCAGGCTGTGCACCGGCAAAGGCAGCCGCTCGCGGTCGCGAGGATGACACGGCCTGAAGGCTGCGCCACTCCACGGGCGCCACCCCGTTGTAGATCACCTCCGCGCTGCGGCGAACGATTCCGCGTGCTGGGAATGGCACCAGGCAGGCATGACTGCAGGCGATGATCGCCGGGCGGCCCAGGTGGGCGGCAGCCGACACCAGATGCCGGTCGCGCGTCAGCCGCAATTCGAGGTGCAGATGCCAAATGAGCGGCAGGCCGAGGCGCCGCGCCACCCAGGAACTACACGCAAAAACGCGCGGCCCATTGGCGTAAATCAGCGCCGCGCCGGTGGCCTCGGCGAGCTTGCCCAGGCCAACGGCCAGGCCGGGCTGACGCAGCGCATAACGCAACAAATCCGCCTTCGATTTGCTGCCCGACCCATAGCTGCCCACCGCCAACGGCTCCCAACGGATTCCGCTCCGCTCCAACTCTGACGCCAAGGGCCCCGGACCCGGCAGGCAAACGACCGGAGTGTAAGACCCTCCCAGCGCGGGCAGCAGGTCGAGCAGCATCCGCTGACCTCCGCCCAGTTCGGAAGATTGGTCGATGAACAGGATTACCCGCCGTCCGGTGCGTGGCTTCGGCGCTGGCCCCTTCATCCCCTGCTCCGGCGCAACGCCACACCCAAGATGGCGAAGTAGACAGGCGTCACCCGCCAGTATGTCAGGATGTCGCCCGAAAGCATCTGCACCATCTGCCCGCACCAAAAAGCGAAAAGGAATGAGCCGAGTCCCGCGATGCCGGCGTCGCTGTGCCGGCTGAGCCCATAGCCGCAGGCCAGCAGGGCACCACAAAACAAAAAAAGGGCCAGCAGTCCCGGAACCCCAGTCTCCACCAGCAAGCTGAGGTACATGTTATCGGCGACAACCGGGGTGTGGAAATAGGCGCTGTAGGGCAGCGATTTATAGCCCATTCCCAGCAAGAGAATCGAGGGTTTCTCGGACAGGAAACGCAGCAGGAACCCCCAGGCATCCAATCGCCGCGACAGCACTTCGTTGGGATAGGAAAAGAACTGGGACAGGCTGAATTCCAGCCGCAGCACGTAGCGGGCAGCCGTCTCCGGGGCCGCCAGCCAAAGGCAGAGGGCCACGGCGGCCGCCAGGGCCAGCCCCCCCATCACACCGCGCACGCTCAACCCGGGTTTTCGGCGCAGGCAAATCAGAGCCACCAGGGCAACGGCCAAGTTTACAACGGGGCCGCGTGAAAAGGAAAGCACCAGGGCGATGGCCAGGGGAGGCGCCGAAAGCCAGAGCAGCCAGCCCGGCAGCCGCAGTGCGCGCCGCGCCTTCCCGCCCAGCGACAGGATCAGCGCCAGCATCATGGCGCAAAAGTCACCCAGCGCGCTGGCATCGTAGAAGACGCCTTGCGCGCGGCGATGCGGCGCGTCGCCCAGGTAGATGTACTGCTGGGAAAAACGGACGGTAGCCGGAAACTGATAGAAGAAATCGGCGATGGCGAAAGCTGAAGATAGCAGCGCCGCCGCCACCATGGTCCGCAGCAGCCATCTGTCGTCCCAGCCTTCCGGAACGGGCCCCCAGGCGAGCCAGGCGAGTACCACGAACCCCTGAAACAGCAGCAACCACCGCAACACGGATTGCGCGCCGACGACCGCGCCCGAATAGAAAAACGCCCACGGCAGGGAAGCAGCCAGGGCGGCAAGCAGCGCCAGCGAGGTGAACGAGAGCGAGTTTCGATCGATGCGCCATTCCCTGATGCGCACCCAGCCGACGAGGCAGGCCGCGGCAAAAACCAGGCTGGCCGGATGCACGGGTATTTCATCGGCGCCGATTCTGAGCGGCAGCGGCGGCAGCAGCAGCGAGAGCGCGATAAACAGCGGAATCCAGGCGGTGGGGTTCGAGAGCAGAAAGAACAAAAGCGCGGCGCAGGCCGGCAACAGTACGATGGCGCCCGCTGCCGGAACATCGCGCACCAAGCCGGCCGCACCCGCGGCGCCGCCCATGGCGACCAGCGGCCACCACGCCCGCCTGCGTGGCTCCCCGTGTTCGGTGAACGCTTGCGAACTCTGAGGCCCCAAGCCCATCGGTCTCGCCCTTGCGCCGTTTCGCGGCGCGCCCTTATGCGGTTAGTTGGATCCCGGCTGCTCGTTGGACAGCGCGGGCTCATGGCTGCCGCCGGACGCCATGCCGGCCCCTGCCACCGTGTCTTCGACGCGGCCGCCGTTATCGGGAGCGGCCAGGAAATTGGTCATAAATCCGAGGAAGGCGCTTTCGAAACGCGGCCGCGAGAATCGCAGGCTGTTGGTCCGCGCGGCGTTGGCATCAAACGGGAAATCATCGAGCCCGCGGACGGCAGCCTGCAGTGATTCTTCTGTCTGCTCGGCAAATAACAGCCCTGTGCGGCCGGGCAGCACGGTTTCCAGAGCGCCGCCACAGGCATATGCCAGCACCGGTTTTCCGCAGGCTTGCGCCTCTACCGGCACAATGCCGAAATCCTCAATCCCCGGGAACAAGACCGCTCGACAGCTACGGTAGAGCTCACGCAGGGACTCGTCGCTGACCCAGCCGGCGAACTCCACGCGCGGGCCGGCGAGCCGCCGCAGCGCGCCCGCCTGCGATCCATGGCCAACCACCACCAGCCTTTTCTTCAGCCGGTCCAGCACCCGGATGGCCAGTTCCACCCGCTTGTATGGCTCCAGCGCGGAGACGATCAGGAAATAATCGCCGGCCGGTTGGGCTGGAGCGGGCGTAAAGAAATCGACATCCACCGGGGGATGAATGACCGCGGAACCTCGTCCGTAAAGCTGCCGGATCCGCCGTCTTACATTTTCCGAGTTGGCGACGAAACGCGTGATCCGGGCATTGGAGCGCAGGTCCCAGGCACGCAGGTGGTTCTTCCACGCGGCCAGCATCGCTTTGCGCAGCCTCGGGAAGCGCCCCACAGCAAAGTAGTCGCCGGCGACGTCCCACAGGTAGCGCATCGGTGTGTGGCAATAGCAGACGTGCGGAATCCCGGCAGGGATGGCCGCGCCCTTGGCCACCGCGTGGCTGCTACTTATGACCAAGCCGTAGCCGCGGAGGTCGAACGATTCGATAGCGGCGGGCATCAACGGCAGCAGGAAGCGATAGAAGCGTGCCGCACCGGGGAGACGGTTCAACCACGATGCCGTCACCCGGTGACCCGCCACCAGGTCGCCGATCCGCGCCGGCATGTGGAACAGCGTGAACACATCCGCGCCCGGGTACAAGCGACAGATGGACTGCAGCACCTTTTCGCCGCCCCGCCGCCCGGTCAGCCAGTCATGGATGATGGCCACTTTGAGGCGGGCCGGTTCCGGCGCCGCGTCAGGAGACCGGCGAGCGAACGGTGTGGTCATGAAACGGGCGCCCGTGTCCGGACTTGCCCCGGGGACGCGGCCCCCACGCTTCAGGCGGCGCCTTGCCGGCCGGAGTTCCAGGCCCAGGTTTCGTACAGGATGCCGGCCAGCAGCCCGAATACGGCAGCCAAAAGCACGTTCAGCATGATACGCGGGCTGCTGGGACGCGAAGGCACTACGCCGGGATCGGCAATCCGCAGCTCTTCACGGCGGGCGGCCATGCTGAACCGGGTATCGTTGGCCCGGTTCGTGGAAGCTACCACCGCGCTCTGGGCTATTTCGTAATCGCGCTCCAGTTGCCGCCGACGGGCTTCCAGCGACGCGAGTGCGACGCGGTTCCGTTCCAGTGGTGCTTCCAGCTCAGCCAGCTCGGCGCGCAGCGCCTTCTGGCGTGCCCGCAGCCGTTCCAGATCGGCAGCCGCTATCTGTGTCTGTTGGCGCATCTCTTCCTGCGGTGTGGGACTGAGCGCCTCGCCCGCGGGTTCCCGGCTGTGCGGGCGGAGGCTCCCGGGCTCTTGTCGAAGCTGTGCGGAAAGCGACGCCAGCCATGCTTCTTGCTCGGCCGCTTCCACTTGCGCGTCGGTCAGCCTCTCCTGGTACGCCATCTTGCGCTCCAGTTGCTGGTTCAACTGGCGCCCGATCTCGTTCTCGCGGCTGTCCCGGCGGAAATTCTGGATCGCCGCATCGCAGGCCGCCAGGCGCAGGCGCGCATCCTCCACCTCTTTTTGAGCCAGCCGGGAGGCACGGTCCGCCTCCGCTGAGTTGGCGTCGGAGTTGATCTGAACGCCGATCTGGGCCAGCGCCAGGGCGATCTGGTGGGCCTTCGAGGGGTCGGGGAAACGCACCCGTACCTTCAGCACGTTGGTGTTCCGGACCAGCGTCAGATCCAGCGCCGTGGCGCGGAAGGTTTCCACCGTGTAGTAGTACGGGCCGGAATCCAGATTGACATCCTTCACCAGCCGGGCGAGTAATCCGTCGCTTTGGAGTACCTGTTCGTAGCTATGCAGATACTCCAGGTACGTGGGACTCATGAAAGCGGGGTAGCGCGCATCGGAGCCGGCGGGCTGAACGGACAACAGAACCGTGGCCTCGTACTTCTTAGGCAGCAGCAGGCTGATCAGCAGGGCAACGACGGAAGCGACAACGACCACGACCGCGATTCGCTTCCAGCGATCGAATATTGCACGGAGGTAAGCGGTCAACTCAAATGGAGGGGGCATGATCGCGTGTCTCCGAAACTCCGTCAAGCGTCGGATCCGCCCGCGTCGAAAGCGCGGCCGGCGGGGACGCGGGAGCAGACCGGACGGGCATCCACTGCCCTCCCCGGAAGGCCCGGATCGGTGTCAGTAGCAAAATCTTGAAATCCAATGCCAGGGACCAGTGGCGCAAATAGTACAGGTCATACGCCAGCCGAGCGGAGATATCGCTGTCGCCGCGCAATCCGTGAATCTGCGCCCATCCGGTGATACCGGCTTTCAGCCGTTGGCGCAGCGGGTAAGCCGCCAGGTTGCGGCGAAAAACCTCGGCAAAGTGCGGCCTCTCGGGGCGCGGTCCCACTACGCTCATTTCCCCGCGGAGCACGTTCCAGAACTGCGGCCATTCGTCCAGACCCCGGCGGCGCAGCAATCCACCCAGACGACCGGCTTCCGGCGGCGCAGTCTGGCTCCACCGCTGATCGCTCACATCGGACGGCTCCCGCGGCAAGGTGCGGAACTTGTAAATCATGAACCGCCGCCCATTGCAGCCCACTCGCTCCTGGGCGAAGAACACCGGCGCGCCGGAAGTGCACCGGATGGCCAAAGCGATGGCGACCGCGAGCGGAGCACCCAGCACCAGGGCGGCCAGGGAGAGAATAATGTCGATGCCACGTTTGACCAGGCGATAGGGGAGGCGGCCGACAGCCCAGGCGTCTTCCTTCCGTGTCTCCGAAGAAGAGCGGACGCAAACCGCCAAGAACAAACCTCCGAGGAGACCCGTGGACTCCGACCCTCCGAAAGCCAGCCGAATCGTGGAACAGCACGCCGGCCCACAACTCGGCTCAGGATCCATCTGCTTTTTGCTTGACCAGGTAACAAAATTTTACAATATATGCACTGGCAAGGGAAATCAACGGGTTCCTGATGAATCGAGAAGAGTCATGCGGTTAGCGGCGGCGGCGGGGACACCTGCCTTTTGGGCGGTCGCCGTTGTGTTGGTTGTGGTGCCCCTGGCGCTGGCGCCGGGTCTGCAGTCGTTCGATATCACTCCGAAATTGCTGGCGCTGCTGGCCGGAGCGTGCGCGGCATGGTTGGCGCTGGCCGCCGAGGGGCGCTGGTCGGCATTCAGAAGGCAGCCCGCCTTTTTTCTCTCGCTGGCCGGCTTGGCCGCGGTGGGCTTGCTGGCTCATTTCCTTGCGCGCGACCGGGTGATCTCATTGGCCGGCAGCGAATGGCGCAGGATGGGTCTGCCGGCGTGGCTGGGGTGCCTGGCCCTGGCCGCCGCCATACCCTCGGTGATCGGGGAAGATGGTTCGCGCCGCCGCCGTCTGGTCTCCGTCGTGGTTCTCACCACCGTCGGCTCCGCTGCCTATGGCGTCGCGCAGTACCTGGGCCACGACCCCTGGATCGACCGTGCGCTGTATCATGTTGGCGAAGGCGAGTGGCAAATCGTACGCCCGCCTTCGACGCTGGGCTACGTCAGCTACTTCGCCGCGTTCGTGCTGCCGGCCATGTTTGCGGCCGCAGGCCTGGCGTTGTCCGCTGCGGTGATGCGCGCCCGCTTGGTTTGGGGGGCATCGGCGGCAGCCCTGGCGCTGGCACTATTGATCAGCGGCAGCCGTGGCGCATGGCTGGGGGCCACAGCCGGCCTCATCGTGTTGCTGGCGGGCCTCGACCGCCGCCGGGCGCTTCTGCTCGGCCTGCTGGCCGTGAGCACCCTGGGCACGCTTTTCGTTCTTTCCCCGCCGGGACAACCTCTTCGCAGCCGTCTACGTTGGTTCGTGGAAGATCCCGGCGGCGGCGCGCGAAGATTGATTTGGCGGGACTCGCTGCGCATGGTGCGCGCCTACCCGTTGGCCGGCGTCGGCCACGACGCCTTCGGACGGACTTTCCCCGCCTTTGAGTCGCTGCAACTCGCGCAAGAGAAGCCCGACGAGTACGTCGAATCGCCGCACAATATTTTTCTGGATTATTTGACCACCGGAGGCTTGCCGGCGCTCTTGCTGTTCGTCCTGTTGATCGGGACGGCGGTGCGTAACTACGCAGTTGCCTCGCGGGTTCCTGGTTCGACGGACAGCAGAATCGACGCGGCGCTGTTGGCGGGATTGACTGCCGGACTGGTAGCCGCCCAGTTCATTGTCGAGACCATCCCGACCCGACTGCATTTGTTGGCATTCGCTGCCCTTTCCGTTTCCGCGCCGCTGGTCGAGCCCAGGCGGCGCTCGCGGTGGGCCGTGGCGGTGCTGGCGGTCGCGGCACTGGTTCCAGTCCTGGTCTTCGGGACGCGGTTGGTTCGCGCCGACCGCTTCATGTTCCAGGCGCTTCAAGCAGCCGGCCGCGGCGACGTGAACGGCGCCCTGCAGGCCGCCCGGGACGCGCATCACGCTTTCCCATGGACAGGCACCTATGCGTTTGCCTATTCCCGGCTGTTGGGCAAGGCAGCGGCCGGCGCGAATCTGCCCCCTGAACAGCGCGGACTGCTAATGGCCATGGGCGAAGAAGCTGCGGGCTCGGCAGTACCCCATAGCACTCGGCCGGCACTGCTTCAGGTTCATATGGCGACCCTGCAGGTGCTGCAGGGGAAGGTGCAGGAAGCCGGGGTGACGTTGGAAGCGGCCATCGTGGCTGCTCCAGCCTGGTACCGTCCGCGCTGGCTTCTTGCTGTTTTGTTGTCTTCGCGAGGGAAGCACCTGGAGGCCGCCGCGCAGGCCAAGGCGGCCATGGAGCGCGGCGCACGCAAGTACCCGGAAATCGCCGCCCAGTGTCTGCAAATCGAGCGCGTGCCGGCCAAATGACCGTTCGGTGACCTTTCTTATTGCTTTCCCCCCCGGTTGGCATAATCATGCTTGTGGGGGGTCCAGAGTATGCGCACCCTTCCTGCAGTTGTGCTGGGCCTGTGTTTGACCGGCCTGTTTCCTGGTTGTCTGTTGGCGCAGGCCCCCACCCTGCCGGCGAATTCGGTCGTCAACGGAGCGAGCTTTCGGCCGGCGACCGATCCGAACGGCGCGATTGCGCCCGGCTCGCTGATCGCCATCTTTGGATCGAACCTGGCCAGCGCCACTCAGTCGGCCCTGAGTGTGCCTCTTTCCACGACGTTGCTCGATACCAGCGTGACATTCAACGATATTCCCGCGCCGCTGTTTTTTGTCTCCGCCGGCCAGGTGAACGCACAGGTGCCTTATGAAGTAGCGACGGGCGCGGGGACTGTTTCGGTCCAGGTCAAGAAGGGCAGCCAGGCCAGCGCAGTGCAAGCGACAAAGATCGCGGCCGTGTCGCCCGGCATTTTCACCCTCAACCAGCAAGGTACGGGCGCCGGCGCCATTCTCCACGCCAACACGCCCACTGTGGTAAGCACTACAGCCCCAGCACAGCCGGGGGAGTTCCTCTCCATTTTTTGCACGGGATTGGGGCCGCTAAAAGCGACCGTAAAATCCGGCGACTTCCCGCCGGTCCCGCCGCCTGAAACGCTGAGCACGCCGCTGGTCAACATCGGCAATCTGCCTGCCCTGGTGACTTACTCGGGCTTGGCGCCATGTTGCGTGGCCCTGTACCAGGTGAACGTGCAGGTACCCCAAGGGACGCCCTCCGGCGTCCAACCGCTCCAAATCATCATCAACGGCGTCCCCAGCAACCTCGTAACCATCGTGGTGAGATAGCGCGCGGTGGGTAGCGCCACGCCTTCATGCGCGAAGTGCGGCGGCTGAGGTCGGCAAGTACGGCGTCACTGTCAATATCGTGGCGCCGGGCCCCATTCAGACCGGATGGCTCACGCCCGACCAGGAGGCAGCCAGCCCTGCCGGCACTCCGCTGCGCCGTTGCGGCGCCCCCGAGGATGTCGCCGACGTCATCGTCTTCCTGGCCTCAGATCAGGCCCGCTGGCTCACGGGACAGCTCCTCTATGTCGGGGGAGGCTGGAGGATGCACCAGTAGTGTGCGGTGATGCCGGTGCGGGCAGCCGTGGACCGGGTTGACAAGCCCATCGGGGCCTGATACGGTCACGCCGTTTCGCCGGGAGGGCTTCTCATGACAATTAATCGCAGACACTTGCTCAAGACCGCGTCCTTCTCGGCCGTTGCCGCGGGCGCCGCGCGGGCCTCTGCCGAAAGTCATCCAGTGCGCTTGGGGGTGGTGGGTGTGGGGAACCGTGGAACGGCCCTGGCCAGGACGCTCCTCAAGATGCACGACATCGAAGTCAGAGCGGTCTGCGACGTGGACGCCAAAAATCTGGTTCGGGCGCAGGAACTCGTCGAAAAAGAGAGCGGGAAACGCCCGGAAGGCTACGGGCGAGGCCCCGAAGACTACCGCCGGTTGATGAGCCGCGACGACCTGGACGCGGTGGTGATTGCCACGCCGTGGCAGTGGCATACGCCCATGGCAGTGGCGGGGATGCGGGCCGGCAAATACGTGGCCGTAGAGGTGCCGGCGGCCATCACTCTGGAGCAGTGCTGGGAACTGGTCAACACCGTGGAGGAAACCCGGGTGCCCTGCATGATGCTGGAGAACTGGAGCTTTCGTCGCGACAACCTGGCCGTCCTGAACATGATTCGGCAAGGTCTTCTCGGCGAGATCGTTCACTGCCACTGCGCCCATTCGCACGACTGCATCGATCATTGGTTCTTCGACGGCAACGGCAACGACCGATGGCCGGCTGAATTCCTGGTAACGCGCAATGCCGACCAGTATCCGACGCATAGCCTGGGCCCGGTACTCAGTTGGATGGACATCAATTGTGGCGACTACTTCCAGTCGTTGACTTCAACCGCCACGGAGTCGCGAGGAATCAACGCCTACTTCGCGCGAAAGTTCGGCCCGGACCATCCCAATGCCCGGCGAGAATACGCGCAGGGGGACATCGTGACCTCGGTGGTCAGGACGCACAAGGGGAAGACAATCGTCATCAACTACGACATGCAATTGCCCCGTCCCTACGACAACCGATGGATGATCCAGGGGACGCTGGGTCTTTACGACGAGGATAAAGCCGCGGTTTACCTCACGGGCCGCAGCCCGAAGTACCATCAGTGGGAACCCTTTGCGCCCTACCAGGAGAGGCACGATCACCGCTGGTGGAAGGAACTGGCGCAGGCCTCCGGAGCGGCGGGGCACGGCGGCACGGATTACCTGGAGCTGGCGCTTTTCGTCGAGGCTGTTCGCAACCGGACGGAGACCCCCATCGACGTTTACGATTCCGCGGTGATGAGCGTGATCGTGCCGCTTTCCGAGGAATCGATTCGGAAGGGAGGCGCGCCCGTCGCCTGTCCGGACTTCACTCGCGGCAAATGGCGGCACAAGAAGCCGGCGTTTGGACTGAAGACATGAAAACAGGCCGGGAAACGTCTTGCGGGCCTGTTGCCGGCGGGACGCCAGCGGTACAACAAGCCTAGCGGCGCAGGGCGGCCAGGCGGGCGCGGATGAATTCCGAGTCGCCAAACTTCAGCGCCTCTTCATACTCGCGGACGGCGGCGCCGAAATCCTGCAATTCCTCGTACAGCACGGCCAGTTGCAGACGGGGGCCGGCGCCGCTGGAGGCCAGGCCGGCCGCCAGGCGGAAATGGCGGAACTTCTCCGCATAGTCGCGGCCTTCCTGCTCGGGCAGCACCTGGAAGGCAACGGCGGAAGAGGCCAGTTCTTCGTTCCCCCTCATGGCCGCCACCCGCAGGCGAAAGGTCTCGCCGGCGGCCAAGGCCTTGCCGGCAGGCAACTCGATGCCGGTCCCGGCCACCGCGGCTTCCCAGAGGCGGCGGCCGTCGCGTGTTTCCACGGCCACCTGATACAGCTTGGCGCCCCCCAGTTCGCTCCACCGGAAGGTCGGCGCCGGCAGAGTGCGGGTGCCCACGCCGGGCGAGAGGATGGTCAGCTCGTTCTGGAGCTCGCGAACGCTCATGGCGCCGACCTGCTGCTTGCTGGCCAGGGCGACGACCGCGCGGGGCACGGAGCAAAAGCGGACGGAGGCGGTGCTGACCTGGCCCGTGGTCCTGGCTTCCCCGCCCCGAAAGACCACGGCGCTGTTGGGCGTCAGCCGGATGGAGAGCAAGCGGGGGCAAAACAGCAGGGAGGCGGCGCCGTCGGGGCCGGCGGTGACCTCGCTGCCCTCGTGCAGCACGTCGGCCAGCATGGCCGGGCGCACGCGGGGCTTTCCGGCCGGCGCGCCGCCGGCGGCGGGCGTTGCCAGGGTCACCTTGCCCTGCACCTGGGTAATCATGCCCACCGCTTGCGCGCTGTCTGCCTGCGGCGCCGCCGCGGCTTGCGGCGCGCCCGGCGGCGCCTGCCCGGCCCGCGCTGCCCAGCCCCAGCCGAGCAGCGCGGCCAGCAGCAGCACGGCGGTGGCGGTGGCCTGCCGGCCGCTTCCGACGCGGAACAGGCGTATGGCGCGGCTTACCCCTTTCAGCGGCTGTTCGCCCACGTCTTCGGCGTCGGGCACCTCGCCGATGGCGCGCAGGGTGCTCTCGGAAATCAGGATGCAGGCCGAAGAAGTCCGAAAGAACTCCTTGGTGGCCGACTCGACGCGCGAGGCCACGTTGACCGTGTCGCCCAGCGCCGTGTACTCGGTCTTTCGCTCGGAACCAACGTTACCCACGACCACCTCCCCGGTGTGAAGGCCGATGCCGATGCGGAACTGGTGGCTGTCCCGCTCAGCCCAGCCGCGGTTCAAGTCCGAGAGCACCTCGCGCATGCGGCGGGCCGCGTTCAGCGCGCGGCGGGCATGGTCTTCATGGCGGACGGGCGCCCCGAACAGCGCCAGCAGCCCGTCGCCGATGAACTTGTCCACCACGCCGCCCTGCGTGACCACCACCTCGGTCATGGCCCCGAAGTACTCGTTCAATTGGGACATCAAAGCTTCGGGGGAAAGCTCTTCGGAGATGCGAGTGAAGTTGCGGATGTCGGAAAACAGCACGGTGATCTCGACGCGCCGCCCGGCGAATTGCTCGAGGCCGCCGGCCAGGATGTCATCCACGACGCGGTCGGGCACGTACTGGCCGAAGATGCGGCGCAGGCGGCGACGGTCGCGGTCCTCCAGCGCAAACCGGTACCAGACGGCGGCGGCAAAGACCAGCGGGATACCGGTCAGAATGGGGACGGGGGAGAAGAACAGGGAGCGCGCCATCAGGCGCGTGCCGGCAACCAAAACGGCGGCGAACAGCGCCACGGCCAGCGCCAGGCCGGCCACCGGGCCGCCAAACACGGCGGCGGTGCAGACGGCCCCCACCGCCAGCAGCAGCAAGGCCATCCGCCAGCCGGCCGACAGCGGCACCACCGGGCAGTCGTCCAGCAGCGTGCGGAGGGTGTTGGCGTGGATTTCCACGCCGATGGTGCGCGTGGCCCCACTCCAGGAGGCCGGCGTGGCATGCCGGTCTTCGACGCTGTTGCTGCCCACCAGCACGGCCCGCCCGTCCAGATGGCTTTTCAGGAAAGCGGTGTCGTTGCGGCGTGTGGCGGCCAGCACATCGGCAAACGAGACAGCCTCGAATGTGCCCAGGCCGCGGTAGGCGATGCGGATGGCGCGGTCCTGGTCCAGCAGCGGCGCCAGCCGGCCAACGATTTCCGACCGGTCGCGCCCGGTGAAGAGGGCAGCCAGCTCGACGGCGAAACAATACGTTTCGCCGGTGGGCGAGGGCGCCCAGAGCTGCTGGCGCCGGATGTAGTCGTCGCGGTCCTGGGTAAGGTTGAGAAAGCCGACGCGGCCCAGCGCGGCGGCGGGCATGTAGACGGGGGCCGGCTCGGCCGCCGCCCCCATCCCCGTGTCTTCATGGTGGTAGCCGAGTACGATGGGCGCCGACGACGAGGCCTCCAGGAAGCCGCGCGACAGGATTCCGTCCTGGCCGGGCAGCCACTCGTCAACCGGAATGGAAAAGAACACGTCCACGCCTACCACCCTGGCGCCGCCCATAGCCAGGCCGCGGAACAGGTCGGCGTAGTGGCGGTTCCACAGGATCATGGGCTCGGGGAAAGCCGCGCGGCTCCTCTCGTCGATCAGCACCAGCACGATGCGGGAATCCTGCTGCCGCGGCAGGCGGCTCAGGTAGGTGTCGTAGGCCTTCAGCGCCAGGTAATGGAACGGGGCCGTGGCCGTCAGCAGGGCCACCAGGCCGGCCGCCGCCACGGTCAGCACCGCCGCCACCGCCGCGCGCCGCAATGCTTGCCCTCTCTGGGTCATCGCCGTACGCGCAGTGTATCAAATTTCTAAGTGCGGAGTGCGGAACGCGGAA